>Ga0315273_10014777_pt1 | contig 10072 bp, 7 predicted proteins | sample YL17G02_0_MG_FD_205753 | JGI IMG/M metagenome (GOLD analysis project Ga0315273, IMG submission 205753) | Sediment microbial communities from Yellowstone Lake, YNP, Wyoming, USA - YL17G02_0 | ecosystem: Environmental > Aquatic > Freshwater > Lake > Sediment | place: USA: Wyoming | collected... | reverse complement strand
GAAGAATTTATTTCACGGCGGACTTTAAATCAAGCCGAAAAGCTTTTTCAAATATTTTTTCATTTTGCAAAGCAACCATATTATGTCTTTCTGCGTCTAATCAATTGTAGGATGTGTTCTTTTAAAATTGCTTTTTTCAGCCCGGCGTCAAGTCAACATATTTTTAAAAGTTCCAAATATCAACAAATATAAAATAGGTGAAATATGATAAAAAAAATAATTTTTTACATGCTCTTTTTTCTGATTCTGCCGCTCGTTGCCGCAAAAGCTGATTCGGATCAAAAACAAAACCTGTTCGACCTGAAACCGGTCCTAGCGCAAACTCCGCCCAAGATTGACGGTGTTCTCGATGACGAGGTCTGGCAGAAAGGCCCGATGGTTGACGATGTTTTTATGACATACAATCCTCTCTATGGCGAAGCTCTTCCGCAGAAAACAGCGGTTTATCTGGCGTATGACCCGGATAACCTTTATTTCGCTTTTTATTGCTACGATACCGAACCGGATAAGATAAAAACCTCCATCACCAAGCACGACAACAACTGGAGCGACGACTGGGTGGGCTTCGCGATAGACACCTGCGGCGGAAGACAGTTCGCATACGAATTCTTTATAAACCCGGATGGGATGCAGTCCGACGCTTATAGGTCATCCTCGACGGGGAGTGATGATTCGTCTCCCGATTATATCTTCGACAGCGCCGGGAAGATTACCAAAGACGGTTATATCGTCGAGGTCAGGCTGCCGCTTAAAAATTTCAGGTTCGCTAGCGGAAAAGATTCGGAGATGAACATCATTTTCTCGCGTCAGATATCTCGTTTGGGGACGAGCGGTTCCTGGCCCGAAATCAAACCGGGCGTCGGGGTTATGGATTCGATGGGGAAGATTGTTTATGGCGAATTGAACAACCAGCTTCTTCTTGAAGTATTGCCTTCGGTGACCTACGGCAGCATTTGGGACAGGCAGACGCCGGGAAAATGGTCTGCGGCGGATGATAAATCGGATTTGGGCATTACAATGAAGTATGGAATATCTTCAACGATGACAGCGGATTTTACGTATAATCCCGACTTCAGCCAGGTGGAGAGCGATTCGTTCCAGGTTCTCGTCAACCAGAGATATCCGATATTCTACAGCGAAAAGAGGCCGTTCTTTATGGAAGCGGGGAATCTCTTTAATGTCGCCGGCGCCGGCTCCGGAGATAACAATATGTACACGGTATTCCATACAAGGTATATCGTAAATCCGGAGTGGGGGCTTCGGGTCAGCGGAGAATCCGGGAACCTTGCGTTTGGAATTCTCGGCGCCGGTGACGAATGGCAGGGCAGGGATTACGGGGAAGGCGAGGACCCGAATCCGAACCTCGGCGATAATGAACTATATCTCGGCGGAAGGGTTAAATACAGCTTCGATAAAAGCAGTTATTTCGGCGCGCTTTTCACGAGCACTGATTTCGCTGGCGGATATAACCGTGTTGCCGGCGGAGACATCCGGTGGCATTCGGGTGGATTCTCGGTCAGCGCAAACTTTCTGCAAAGCTTTTCAAAAGAATGGGAAACCCTCGATGAAACCAAAGGTTCTGCTTGGTCCGCGAATATGTGGTATGAATCGAAACCTCTGGATGCGTGTCTCATTTGGGAACATATGGGCAGGGATTTCAGGATGGACACCGCCTTTTACCAGAGAGGCGACATTGACAGGTACATGACATATATAGGACCGAATTTCTATACCGAGGACGAAAACCTTTCCTGGATAAAACGAATCAACCCTTTCTTTTGGGGATATTACATCCATGACCTTGTTACAGGCGAGGATGATTACTATTATATCATTTCGCTACGGATGCTTTTAACGAAACAAGCATCTCTCAGGCTGGATTACAGTGAGTTCAGTGAATATTGGAAAGGCAAGCAACTCAGTGGATCTAATTTCCAGTTCCAGGGGCAAGCCCAATGGACGAACTGGCTTAACAATTATTTCAATTTTCTAATCGGTGACAGGAGTTACTATGACGATGAAAATCCGATGGTGGGTGACCGTATATATTTCGATATTGATGCGACCATCCAGCCGAACGATAACTTTACACAGTATTTCGACTATACGTATCTGCGAATGACATCCAAGATCGACGGTTCGGAATTGTATAGTGTCTCCATCTTCAAGTCCAAATCCACCTACCAGTTCGACGAGCATCTGTTTTTGAGAGCGCTGATTCAATATGACAGCTACAGGGAAATAGTGCTTACGGATTTGCTGCTCTCCTATCAGCTGAATCCGCAAACCGTTTTGCATCTTGGCTACGGTTCACTTTACGAAAACAAGTCCTGGCGGGATGACCAATGGATAGACCCGGATGACCTTGCGCAATACTACCAAACGCGCCAGAGCATATTCCTGAAAGGGAGCTATCAGATAAAATTCTGATCATCTCTCCTGATTCATAAGCGGGTTCAGGCCCTCCCGCCTGGACCCGCTTTTTTGTTCTGTCAAGAGATATTTGAAAAACCTGTTATTCTTGCCTTGTACAGAATCCTGCGGATTTACAGAATCCTGCGGATTTACAGAATCCTGCGGATTTCATGCCGGACCTGCCTGCCCCGCACTCGATGCGGGGATCCGGCATCTAATTAAGAAGAATTATATACATTAGATTCCGGCTCTTCGGCCGGAATGACAAGATACAGGTTTTTCAAAGAAATCATCTATGCCAACATCAATACAGCCACGCCTGCGACGGATATTATAGAACCTATGATTCCCCTCGCTCCGGTTTTTTCTTTTTTCATCACGAACACAATGGGGATAATCATAACGGGCATCATCGAGCCGAGGGTCGCCGCGACGCCCACCTTGCTATGCGTGAGAGCGAACAGCAGCAGCCAGATCCCAATCACGGAGATCAGCGAACCGAGAACCAGGGTTTTCAAGCCTGCTTTTTTATTCATTGATCCGATTACGCTTTTTGTTTTTCCGCTGAAGAATACTATGCCCCAGATGATGATACCTCCGAAGAAAGTTCTTATTACAGAGGTTGCGAAAGGGTCCAAAGGTTTTGTAACGGTACCGGTGCCGCCGATTATTCCGAGTTTCGTGAAAACCATGCTGAGTCCCTGCCCGAGGGAGCAAAGAACCGCGATTATGATCCCGAAGGTTTTCTTTCCGTTTTCATCCCCGCCTGAATCTCCGCTGCCGTTTTTCGAAAGCACGATGAGAATTCCGAACAAGACGATAAAAATGCCAGCTATATCTTTCATTACGAGTTTTTCCCCTATAAGAAGAAGTCCGATGACAGCGGAGAATATGGGCGCCAGAGGAGCGGCGATAAGAAAAGTAAGACGGGGCGAAATATGTTTCAGAGCTACAAAGAAAAGATAATCACCGATCACTAAACCGGTAAAAGCACTGATGCCGAGGTATAGCCATTGAACGGCTTCCGCGTGCGGAATGTCGAATCCGAAGATCACGAGATATACGATTGAAACACCTATCAAATAGAAGAGCATCCGGATGGCATTTACGCTGTACGATCCGATTTTTTTCACCGCAACCGCATAATAAAAACCACCGAGCGCGAAAAAAAACGCGGACAGAAGCGCTGAGGCATCGGCCAGGAATTCTATCATCATTCCTATAACTCCATCTGATATAGCGAGACTATACGAACAGCTCTTTAGATATTCCCTGTTGTCACTCAAATACTGTTTTATCAGGATAAATACATAAACCTGCAAACTCAAGGTATATTATTTTTAGGAATTATTCCCAGAGGTTTGAATCTTCCTTATGAATAAAAATTCCGGCCTGAATCCCTCTGTGGGGCACAGTAATATATTCTGTCTTGTACCGGATCTGAACGCATACTTCCTAAGAATTTCAAATTGACTTATGAATAATTTGTGGTAAAATTTGAAAATTCAATACTAAACCAGAAAGATGGGGGTCCGTCTATGTTTAAAAAAAATCTGCGTTTTGTGAAGCTGGCGCTCCTTATCACGATCGCGGCTTTATTTTTATCAAGTTCTCCAGCGGTTTGCGTCGAAACCATCTATTTGACCAAGGGAAACGTTTATACCTTTAACAATGCCGATTACAGCCACAGGAATGGTGAGCGTTCCTTGCCGAAAATTAATTCAGCCGGCGCTTCGGAAGCGACAATGAGCTCGAAAACCCTCAGAGCATATGCAAAGGCGACCCTTTCAGGAAAATCAAAGTATAATGCCTGCGTTGGCAACCAAATGATCTTTCGTTTCGGCGACGGCAACGCGTATATGGGGAAGATACGGGTAACGATGTCCGGCATCGCCTATATGGGAAAACTGGGCGCTTTGGGAATGGGTGCAGGCAGCGGATGGGTGAGGATGTTGGTGAGATTGAGTGATGGGAGTATCTATGAGGAAACGGTGATCTCAAATGTCGAGACATTAGCCGCAAGCGTAAAATCTCCTTCCGAGACGAATATCACAAAATCCGTGGAAATCCCGGTCATATTGAAATCGGGGAAAATCCCCACGCTTTTCGTGGAGTTATGTCTCGACGCGAATGCCGCTACAGGCACAGTTGCAGGAGTAATCCCCGGCAATGCGAGCGTTGATTATTATTACGAAGGCAGGGGCGCAAGCTACACGCAGATCAAGATCGAAATCCTCGAAGGCTACGCGCCCGGCGGAAGAATGAAACCGATCTAACTCGGACCTGCGCAGAATATCATTCGAATCCGATTTATGAGAACAAAGCTGGGCTAAGTTATGCAAACTTACATCTACATTCTAATTAAATAATTTATAAGGATTATCGGATTTTTATAATCTCGCTATCCTTCAGATCAAGATCGAAATCTCCGAAGGTTAAGCATTTGGCGGAAGCATGAAACCTCGATAAAATATTTTGAATTCGTGAAAGATCGCTTCCTATGCAATCAATCAATGTTATTAAAACATCTCTCAAATATTAGGATCATCTTTATTGCATACCGATCGGAACATTTTCTTTTCATACAATAATTCTTCGATTAAAATGCAATAAAAAGAGAAGGGAAAACTGATGAAAAAGCATATGGTTTATCTTTGTTTATGCACTATTCTTCCTACTTTTTATAGTTGTGATTTACATAAAGACAAAAGTGAAGAAGGAAAGGTTCAAAAAGAGATCATGGGTGCCTGGCGGATCAAAGAGGCGAAGATAGATGTCTCACAGCAGAACTACCAATTGCATATATCGAGAGACGGTTCATGGATTGTGAAGAAAGGGGAGGAAATCATCAATTTCGGAAAATATGTAAAGCAGGGCGACAAGTATATTTTCAAAAGCGATCAAAATGACGGTGAAAGATTCACAGTGACTGCGACTACGATTATTCCTGATGCCATACAGCTGAGAGTGATATCGAATGATGGATCGATGATGGAACTTGACGGATCAAAAACCGGAAATGGGACAATGCAGAATATTGTGTTAGGCGATCTCATTGAAACAAAAAAGTGCGAGAAAACGGAGAAAGATATCAAGAAGATTTCTCAAGCTCTTGAGTCTTACGCAGTGGATTACGGCGAATATCCTTCAGACCGTTTTGAAAATCTGAAAGCATATCTTGAGCCGTTTTATATACCGGAGCTTCCGCCTGTTGACGGTTGGGGGAACATATGGTTCTACTATACGTTTTATGTTAAAAATGAACCCCAGCAGCAGTATAGGTTGATAAGTTTTGGAAGCGACGGAAAACCGAATCCCGCTATCACAGACAAAACTTTCTCGAATGCCAAATCTGCACATAATTACGATATTATAATCCTTAATAGTGAGTTTATAAGCAGATGCAGACAAGAAAACTAACACTTCTCTCATTTTATATGAATTACAGGAAGAATAAAGAAAACCAGATGTAATATAGCTCTGAATCGATGAGAGAAAAGTATTGATAATTCTCAATTTCCTAAAGAAAATTTTCCCTTTACAGAAAATTATGTGACATAAATGAAAACAATAAAATATCTCGTATGATTATAATAAGCTCATCGTCTTCTTCCGATTGAGAGTAAGAACTTTTTCCCATCCACTTCGTTATTTGTATTTGTAACAGCAATTGAATCTTGATTAAAGGAGAAGTCTCTCGAGCTTAAGCCGGAGAACGGAAACGCAGCGCAAAAAATCCGTGAGATGACGGAGAAAACAAGGTAAAATTTCCCTGGAATTTTAAGCCGGTCTCTGAAAAAAGTGAATTTTAAGCTACATTCTATAAATATTATAGAAATTGGGAAGCGATTTCGACAATCATTTTGAAAGATTGCTGAGCGCTTGCTGAAGAAGGAGTAGATTGTATGAAAAACATTTGCCTGTTTCTTGCTGTTCTCTTTGCCGTTCTATTCGCCTTGTCTGCCGTAAGCGAAACCAATGAGGAGCTAGCGCTGCAGGTGCGTGATACGGAAACAGCTTTCGCGCAGACGATGGCGGCGAGGGATTTCGATGGTTTTGTGTCGTTTCTCTCGGAAGAAACAGTGTTTTTCAGCGGGAAGGACGTACTGCGCGGGAAAACTGCTGTAGCTGCCGCATGGAAACCGTATTTCACCGGCCTCGACGCCCCGTTTTTCTGGGGACCGGAAAAGGTTGAAGTCCTGGATTCCGGCACACTGGCGCTCAGCACCGGTCCTATTTATACACCGGACGGCAAACAATCCGGCACATTCAGCTCAATATGGCGGCGTGAGGCTGACGGCAAATGGAAGATTATCTTCGATAAAGGCTGTCCCGCATGCGATCAAGGACCTATCAATGCCGACGACATTAAAGTCAAGCTTCCGGAGTGCTACTATAAAACGGTTCCGATCTATCCGGAATTGGCGAGGAGAGCAAGAGTCAAGGGTGTGGTTGTGGTGCAGGCTGTATGGGATACAAACGGCAGAGTTACCAATGCGCGTGTGGTTTCTTCGCCTGGAAAGCAATTTGGATTTGACGATGCGGCATTGACTGCGATCAAGAAATGGAAATGTAATCCTGCGACCGTCAGCGGTAATAAAGTTGAAGTTTACGGTAATGTTACCGTCAATTTCACGATGCCTTAAGATATAACCCGGGCTGGAGTAGAAATATTATCCGGAATAAATCCTTTTATATGGTTCTCCATCTCGCGCTGCTGCGTGTGTAGATTCCGTCATAAATCCTCTACGGAGTCTTGCCCGCGATATTGGTTACGACTAAGCGTGTGTTCGGACCTATATCGAGATACTCCACCTTGATTATAACATGTCTTTTCTTTTTCCACGTATCAGCGCCGTACTCGAATTCACCGAAGAGGCACCTTCACACCGGTCCCGGCGAATCTGCTCCCCCCTCAGTGATGGCACTCCCCCCTGCGCCCCCCTCAGTGAGGGGGGTAGGGGGGAGAAGATACCGAATCCCCGCATCGAGTGTCGGGCCGGCAAGTCCGGCATGACAAGGTTAAAAGAGTTGATTTATCAAAGCTTTCTTTTTTCCATTATCATATTCGTTCTTTCAGGATTTTCAGATTGACTGAACAGACCTGGCAGAGCGTTTGTTTTCCCGGCGCTTGCAGTGCAGAAAAAAGAGAACTGCTCCGGCTATCGATAATATAAATGCTGTTATCAACGGAATAGTAAAATTATCTCTCAAATCATAGCATAGACCGCCGAAGGTGGGTCCGATGATCGCGGAAGCTCCGTATGCCAGCGCGACATACGGATAGATCAAACCGACAAGCCGGATTCCGTAGATGTCAGCCGTATGCGCGGCGTATAAAACAAGGTTGGCGCCGAAGCTGAAACCTGTCATGCAAGCGAAGATTGGGAACAAACTATTCGAATATCCAAACAATAAGAGACACAAAAGCGATATTCCCATCATTGCAAGCGACGCTGTTATGGTTGCTCTACCAAACATATCGTAGAGCCTACCCCAGATGATCCTTCCGGTTGCGTTTCCGATTGCGAATGTGCTCACTGCAAGGACCGCGGATGCAGTGTTTGTGCCTAAGGATAGACCGATTGGAACGAGGTTTCCGATTATCATCAAACCCGCAAATGTGCCGGTGAACATACATACAAACATTGTTCTATAGATTTTCTGTTTTACGAGATCGCTCAATCGGACCCGTTCTTTAACGTTTTTAATATTTTCGGGTGGTGTTTTCAGAAACATAGCCCCAATGAATATAAGAATAAAATAGACTATCCCCATTCTTCGGAACAAAAAAAGTATATCAATCCTCTTATCGAGCATTGGCTTGATGATAAGCGAAATCGCAATCGCACCGCTTCCAAAACCGGCAACCACCAGTCCTGTTGCCAGTCCTTTTTGGCGGGGAAAACATTTTTGACAGGAGATAATTGAACTAATATATCCAAGTCCCAAGCCCATACCAGCAATCAAACCCATCGCGAAGAGTAGAACAAGGAAATTCCCTTTGGAGAATGATGCTATAAAATAGCCTGCGCCGTATGCGATACCTCCGAAGGCGGCTATTAAACGAGGACCATATTTTTCCTGCAACCTGCCTGTGACGATCATCATAATCGCGAAGATTCCTATCATCACGCCGAAAATTATCTGGGTTTGCGTCGAGCTCAAACCGTATTCTCTTTTCAATGGCGCTACGAAAGTGCTCCAGGCATAGACAGCCCCGAAACATACCTGAATGACAATTGCCCAAAGAAGCGTCAAATACCGATACATAATCTTCTTATCCCCCATTTTTCTTTCTTTTTGAGCGGTCTATTATTTGCACATATGATCATTTGTCAAATGGAAATATGAGAGGCGGGTCTGGACGAAGAGGTTTAAAAAAAATGGCTCCTCATAAGAATTTGTGCAGTGAGAATTGCGGTTCTGGCAATTTTCCGAGGTTATGGAGCAGGACTAGCCTTAGCATTTCGAAGGTTCTGAAGCTGTATGCCCTTCGAATAACTGCTTTCGCTTTTCCGTTGAGTCCTTCAACCAACCCGTTATTCACCGGATGATCGAACAAGTTAAGTATTTTCTCTTTATGCTTTTTCAGCGACCATGCCAGGTTTCTCATCGGCTTGAGCCGCGAATGTGTAGCCCACCAGAACCATTTATCAAGGAACCTATTTGCCTGATTTTTATTTTTGTATTCCCATAGTTCTCTCAGTGATTCTTTCAACAGGTATGCCCTGCTGACTTTTAACCTGCAAGAATTGATACCCCCATTTCGTGTGTATTATAATCAACCGTAAGTGTGGGGTATCATTCAGCTTTTTCAACTTCTTTTTACTTTTTTACCCACAAATTCTTGCGAGGAACCATTAAAGAGAGTTCAATATTATTGTGATCCTTGGGTAAGAAGAGCGTTGTTTTATGGTGCACAATGTATATCAGATGAAAGACGATCTTTTATAAGGGAAAATAATCCTGCTATGGATGAATTTGAGAAAATTATTTTAAGTCAATAATATTTGAGATCATTATTCAGATGGAGCAAGTGTGTCACTTACTCCAACCCTAGAGGGCGGAATTCACTTGAGTGTTGCATCGGGAATAAGGCTTTAAAAGTTCAAGCCTTTGTTTTTATGATCAGTCATATACCATTCAGATACACTGGGCAGGTTCGATCCTCAGTAATTGAGCCAGTTGGTATTCGTCATTCTGAAGCAAGCCATCGGAGGGAGACCCATGAAGAATCTGTTTTTAACTATAATGAAGATTCACAGAAATGCTTCGCATTTTGCAGAATCCTACGGATTTCCGGTCGCCTCCCTGCAAAGTATTCCAGGGAATGACAATTTTATAATGAGACACCGCCTGGCACTCCGGTTCCAGCTTAAGGTATCGCGGGGCGTGGCCCGCTCCACCAATCTTGCGGGTTCAGTGTCTCCGTACCTGAACCGCCGCGGATAGGCATCTCATGGGAGCAGGTGCCATAAAGGACACCAGCTCCCGCAAAAAAGCACGTCATCCTGAGTGTTGCTTCGAAGGGATTCAAGGGAAGGAACACCCATTATCTTCGTCGGGCGCGGTGCTGAGACCGCGCCCAGCAATCTATAATGAAGATGCCCGGTCGCCGCCCTTCGAAGCCTCCCCGAGCATGACGCATTTATCT
>Ga0315273_10014776_pt1 | contig 10072 bp, 9 predicted proteins | sample YL17G02_0_MG_FD_205753 | JGI IMG/M metagenome (GOLD analysis project Ga0315273, IMG submission 205753) | Sediment microbial communities from Yellowstone Lake, YNP, Wyoming, USA - YL17G02_0 | ecosystem: Environmental > Aquatic > Freshwater > Lake > Sediment | place: USA: Wyoming | collected... | reverse complement strand
TGAAATTATGCATGTTATCGGAGAGGTGGAGGGGAAACGCGCCATTATCATTGATGATATGATTGATACCGGGGGGACAATTGTCCAGGCAGCCCAAGCCCTCAAAGACGATGGGGCTCAAGAGGTTTATGCGTGCTGCACCCACGCGGTACTTTCTGGCAACGCGATAAAAAAGCTTGAAAACTCGGTCATTAAAGAAATTATTGTTACCAACACGATTCCTTTAACCGAAGAAAAGAAAAAAAGTAACAAGATAACGGTATTGTCAGTGGCGGGACTGCTCAGTGAAGCAATTCGGAGAATCCACTATAATGAGTCAGTGAGTGCTTTATTTATATAAGGTTTATATAAAGGAAAAAAAATGGAACGAATAGATTTAAAAGTCCAATTACGAGTAGAAACCGGCAAAGGGCCTGCCCACCGGTGCCGCCAAAAGGGATTAATTCCTGGAGTCTTTTATGGCCCCAAGGTAGACTCAATCCCCTTGACGATAACCCAAACAGAATTTAAGAAAGCATTGAAGGGAAAGGTGGGAGAGAACATCATCATTAACCTCACGGTTGAAGGAAGGGAAGACATAGGCCCCCAGATAGCGATGATCCGAGACTTCCAAGTCGATTTGATAAAGCGGGATGTTATCCATATTGACCTCCAACAGATTGATTTGGAGAAGAAAATAACGGTAGCAGTTCCCATTGAATTAATCGGCAAAGCAGAAGGAGTAAAACTCGGAGGGATATTACAGCAGGTTGAAAGGGAACTGGAAATTCGGTGTATGCCCCTTGCTATCCCTGAACGGTTTGAAGTTGACGTCAGTAGTCTGTTGATGGGAGAATCAATTCATGTAAGGGATATTGCCGTCCCAGAAGGCATTGAAGTCCTCTCTTCCGGAGAACAAACCGTTGTTACTGTTTTAAGCCCGAAGTTAGAAGTAGAAAAAGTGGTAGAGGAGGTAGTTGAAGAGGGCGAAGCTGCGGCCGAAAAAGAGGATAAAACTAAGGAGACAGAATCCTGATAAAAATTCTTAAAACAAATTAGTTCCGTGTGGTTAATTGTTGGCCTTGGTAATCCTGGTCGAAAATTTAAATTTACTCGCCATAACATTGGGTTTCGAGTAATCGACCAACTCTCGAAAGAGTTATCCATTCCTCTCGATAAAAAGAGGATGATGGCTACATGGGGTAAAGGGAGTTGGAGCGACCAAAAAGTTGTTCTTTCGAAGCCCCAGACTTTTATGAATTTAAGTGGTGAGGCGGTTGTAAGGTTAAAAAAATTTTTTCGGATTGAAACGAACAAGGTGATCATCATCCACGATGATCTGGATTTAGATTTTGGACAAATGAGAATTCGAGACAAAGGAGGTGACGCTGGCAACAAAGGAGTAAAATCAATAAGCGAAAGCTTGGGGAAAAGCGAGTTCATCCGGGTTAGGCTGGGCATTAGCCGTCCTGAAAAGAAAGGGGAGGGCAAGGATTATGTCTTAGCCGATTTTGATGAACTGGAAAAGAAGAATGTGACCATTCTTCTTGATCAGGCCAAGGAAGCAGTAAAGACAATTATGTTAGAAGGTACTGCTCAGGCCATGAATCGCTTCAACCGAAAACTGTAAGTGGCTCTTTGTTTTTTAGGTGCTTAGTAATTAGAAAGGAGAAGATGAAATGGTTTCACGAGAAAAGATAACCCGCTTCGCAAGTATTATTATTTCAAGTCTGCTTTTTTTATTAATGGCAACACCGCTTTTTGCCAGTGAAGCAGACCTGAAAATTCCGGATCTTAGTCCGGCTCAGAATAATTTGCTGTATTGGGGATTTTTGATTTGTATCTTGGGCATGCTTTTCGGCGTATATATGTATTCCAAGGTCAAGAAGATCCCGTCCCACAAGTGCATGCTGGATGTCTCGGAGATCATCTTCCAGACCTGTAAAACGTATCTGATCCAGCAGGGCAAATTCCTGTTAGGTCTGGAGATCATCATCGGCATCTGTATCTTTTATTATTTCCGCGTGTTGTCAGAGATGCCTCTCGGAGACGTCGGCATTGTCCTGGGCGCCTCCATCGTTGGTATCCTGGGCTCCTACGGCGTGGCCTGGTTCGGCATCCGCATGAACACTTTGGCCAACAGCCGAATGGCCTTCTCTTCGCTGGAAGGCAAACCGAGCAAACTCCTCGACATCCCCCTGACCGCTGGCATGTCCATCGGCGTGCTGCTGGTCTGCGTCGAACTTATCATGATGCTCCTTATTCTCGTGTTCCTGCCGCGCCAAGTGGCCGGTGCCGCCTTTATCGGTTTCGCCATCGGCGAATCACTGGGCGCTTCGGCCCTGCGTATCTGCGGCGGTATTTTTACCAAGATCGCTGATATCGGCTCCGACCTGATGAAGATTGTCTTCACCATCAAAGAAGACGACCCGCGCAACCCCGGCGTAATCGCGGACTGCACCGGCGACAATGCCGGTGACAGTGTCGGCCCCACGGCGGACGGTTTTGAAACCTATGGCGTTACCGGTGTTGCCATCATCAGCTTCATCGTGTTGGCCTGCACTAAAGGTACGGACTATCAGGCCTTTCAAGCTGAGCTCCTGGTCTGGGTATTCGTCATGCGTGTCCTTATGATCCTCACATCCATTGGCTCCTACTGGATCAATGGTGTCCTCACCCGCGTCACGCAGGGGGGCAAGGAGAAGATCGATTTCGAGCACCCTCTGACCACTTTGGTCTGGATTACGTCGCTCGTTTCCATCGCCGTAACCTTTGCCGCGACCAAATGGCAGCTGGGCGCGCTTCCCAACGGTCTGTGGTGGAAGCTCTCAGTCATTATCAGTTGTGGTACGCTCGCCGCGGCCGTTATTCCGGAGTTTGTCAAGGTCTTTACCAGCTCCAAGTCCAAACATTGCGAAGAGGTCGTTACCGCGGCCCGTGAAGGCGGCGCCTCTCTCGATATCCTCTCCGGCCTGGTGGCCGGTAACTTTGCCGCCTTCTGGCTCGGCATGGCGGTCCTTGTGCTCATGTTCATCGCTTACATAACCAGCACCATGGGACTGACCGAGTTCATGATCTATCCGTCGGTCTTTGCCTTCGGTCTGGTGGCGTTCGGCATGCTGGGCATGGGACCGGTCACCATCGCGGTCGACAGCTATGGTCCGGTTACGGACAACGCCCAGAGCGTGTACGAGCTTTCCCTGATTGAATCCATTCCCAATGTGGAAAAAGAAATCGAGAAGGACTTCGGCTTTAAACCGCGTTTTGATGTCGGCAAACAGTATCTTGAGGAAAATGACAGCGCCGGCAACACCTTCAAAGCCACCGCGAAACCGGTTCTTATCGGTACGGCCGTTGTCGGAGCCACTACCATGATCTTCTCGCTCATCCTGCTCATTAAAGAGAAGCTCCAAGTAGAACCGGAATCTATCCTCAATTTGCTCAATCCCTACACACTGCTCGGCTTGATCGCCGGCGGTGCGGTCATCTACTGGTTCACCGGCGCTTCTATCCAGGCCGTTACCACGGGCGCTTACCAGGCCGTGCAGTACATCAAGAACAATATTAAGCTGGATGAAAACGCCAGCTTATCCGCTTCGACCGAGAGTTCGAAAGAGGTCGTGAAGATCTGTACCCAGTATGCCCAGAAGGGTATGATCAACATCTTCATCGCCATCTTCAGTTTCGCTTTGGCCTTTGCCTTCTTCTCCGCACCTACGGGCGATATGGCCACGTTAACCGGTCCAGACAAGATTATGGCGGGTGCCCCCATTTCTTTCTTCGTCAGCTACCTGTTGTCCATCGCCGTTTTCGGTCTCTTCCAGGCCTTCTTCATGGCCAATGCCGGCGGCTGCTGGGACAATGCCAAAAAGGTGGTCGAGGTCGACCTGAAAGAGAAAGGTACGGATCTGCATGCCGCGGCAGTCGTGGGCGACACGGTCGGCGACCCGTACAAAGATACCTCCTCGGTAGCTTTGAACCCGATCATCAAGTTCACCACCCTGTTTGGGCTCCTGGCGATGGAGATTGCCATTGCTCCGGGTATGCTGGGCAAAGCCGGCTGGGTCGGATCGATCTTTTTTGTTATCGCGTTAATTTTTGTTTATAGATCCTTTTACAGCATGCGGATACCGAAGAAGATATAGTAATTTTGGTAACGCAAAATGCTCCTTGAACAGGGGAGTTTGATGTACAAAGAACTCGTTAAAAGGAAATAGATGAGTTTTAAATGTGGAATAGTTGGCTTGCCCAATGCGGGCAAGTCAACTATTTTCAACGCCCTCACTGCTGCTAAAGCAGAAGTTGCTTCTTATCCCTTTTCCACCATTCAGCCTCATCAGGGGATAGCGTCAGTCCCCGATCCCCGTCTTAAGGAAATTGCCCGACTTATCCAGCCCACAAAAACTATTCCGGCCACGTTGGAGGTTTGGGATATTGCCGGTTTAGTGAAAGGAGCCAGCCAGGGAGAAGGATTGGGCAATCAGTTTTTAAGCCATATTCGTACTGTTGATGCTCTGATTCATGTGGTGAGATGCTTTGAAGATGAAAATGTTGCCACTGAAGGGGGAAAAGTAGAACCCCAGAGGGATATTACTATTGTCAATACCGAGCTTTTACTTGCCGATCTCGAGATCATCTCACGGCGGATTGCCAAAATCGAAAAACTGGCGAGGGTGGGAGAAAAACAATACCGGGAAGAGTTAGAAATATTAAAACAAATCGAATCCGGTTTAAACAACGGGATGCCGGTAAGGCACATGCTCACGCTCGAGGGAGAGGTAAAAGGGTTAAAAGACATACAACTTCTTACTTCTAAGCCGGTTTTATATGTTGCCAATGTGTCCGAAAAGGAAAGCAAAGAAGAGGAATCCTATCGGGCAAAAGTGATCCAGATCGCTTCAGAGGAAAAAGCACCAGTTGTTACTATTTGTGGAAAATTAGAAGCTGAACTTGAAGATCTGGACGACGAGGAAAGAAAAGCGTTTCTCAAAGAATACGGGCTGAAACAGTCGGGATTGGAAATACTCGTGGCAGAAGGATACCATCTGCTTAACCTTATTGTTTTTTATACGGTAGTGAGTAAAGAATTGAAGGCGTGGACCGTGGTGCAAGGAACGAAGGCGCCAGAAGCGGCGGGTAGCATTCATTCGGATATGGAAAAAGGTTTTATTAAAGCAGAGGTTATTGGCTATGAAGATTTTGTCTCCATCGGTTCCTTGACCTTGGCTCGAGAAAAGGGTATCATCGCTTTGGAGGGCCGGGATTATGAGATCAAAAACGGAGATATTATAACTTTTAAGTTCAATGTTTAGCTAAATTCATTTACTTACCGAATGATCAATGGCTTTCAGCAATTATTTTAATTACCAATGCCCATTTTTCAAACAAATGGGCATTGGTAATTAGGAAGGAAGGTTGTTGTATGGATAAATTTACCTTTGGAATCACAATGCTTGTTTGTGGCATGGGAGGCACCTTGCTCACGCTGTGGATTATGAGCCTTATCATGGGTGTTTTACGGAAGGTCTTCCCTTATAAAAAAGAAGAAGAAAATTAATAAGAAAAGGAGGAATGCAAAATGTTAGAGGCAATTCTCAACGGATTAGGTGGTCTTATTGCGGGATTTCAATGTCTTGAATGGCGGAGCCTGTTAATGCTGGTGGTTGGCGGTGTGCTCCTTTATCTGGGGATTAAAAAAGACTGCGAGCCTTTATTGCTTGTCCCCATTGGTTTTGGATGCATTTTGGTTAATATTCCCGTTGCCGACATCATGGGAAAAGAGGGATTTCTCCGGGTTATTTATAGTATGGGTATTGACACGGAATTATATCCCCTTTTAATTTTCGTCGGCATTGGCGCCATGACCGACTTTTCACCGGTCTTGGCGAACCCGGTGACTTTTCTGCTCGGAGCTGCGGGTCAGTGTGGGATTTTCTTAACTCTGCTTCTGGCACTGGGCTTAGGGTTTGACAAACTGGACGCGGTTGCTATCGGAATCATCGGCGCTTGTGACGGCCCGACCGCAATTTATGTTACCTCCAAGTACGCGCCGCATCTTTTAGGAGCAGTATCAGTCGCGGCATACTCCTACATGTCTTTAGTGCCGGTTATTCAGCCCCCGATTATGCGGCTTCTTACCACTGATAAAGAACGAAAAATTGTTATGGGATCAGTGGCTGGACAGGTTTCCAAAACAACCCGAATTTTATTCCCCTTGGTCATAACGATTCTGGGTGGTTTCATCGCGCCCAAAGGGCTACCGCTTCTGGGAACCATCATGCTGGGAAACCTTATGAGAGAGTGTGGGGTGGTACAGCGGCTCACTAAGGCGTCGGAAAACGAAATCGCTAATATCGTGACGCTTTTTCTTGGGCTTTGCATTGGCGCAACCATGGCGGGGGGTGCGTTTCTTAATCCTAAAACTTTACTTATTCTCGGGCTCGGTTTTGTGGCGATTTGCCTGGATACGGTCTGCGGAGTTTTATTTGGAAAAGCCATGTGCTTTTTTAGCGGTGGCAAGGTTAACCCGCTTATTGGCGCAGCCGGAATCTCCGCTTTCCCGATGTCTGCCCGGGTGGTACAACGGGAAGGACAAAAGTATAACAAGAAAAATTTTCTTCTGATGCATGCTATGGGAGCCAATGCGGGTGGTCAGGTGGGTTCGGTGCTCGCGGCTGCAGTCATGCTCTCGGTATTGAGCGGTATGGGGATTATTCCTCATTAAAAGAAGGAAAAACTTTTGCCTTTGAAGGTTTAAAAGCGCAGGCAAGTAAAAAGAAGAGAGAAAAAGAGAAGGAGGCCAGGCGAGAGTAATTGCGAGTAATTAGAATTAATTTTAATGTATTATCACGGGATATACAACCTGGTTGATACATAGCAAGGGAGGTTACAAGTGGATTTAGGATCATTAGGATCAATAGGTAGTCATATTACGTGGAATATGAAATTTTTTACCGGTATCTTGAGCATTGTTTTAATTGATTTGGTTTTAGCCGGAGACAATGCGGTAGTTATCGCTATGGCGGTACGGATGCTTCCCAAAAGCCAGCGGTTTAAAGGGATCGCTTTTGGGGCCGGCGCTGCTGTTGTGCTGCGGGTAGTACTTACTTTTTTTGTCGCTCAGCTTCTTCAAATAAAGTTTTTAAAACTTATTGGAGGGGCAGTCATTTTATGGATCGCGGTAAAGCTTTTTGTTGAGGGAGGTGGAGATGAAGGCTCAGACAAAGAAGCGAAAAATATTTGGCAGGCGATAAAGCTTATCGTGATTGCTGATATCACCATGTCCACGGACAATGTGCTGGCGGTTGCCGGAGCATCGCACGGTAACCTGTTTTTGCTTCTGTTTGGGCTTGCCCTCAGCATCCCCCTGGTGGTTTTTACCAGCAAACTTTTTGCCCTGCTCATGGATAAATACCCCATTATTATTCTTCTTGGTGCGGCCGTGCTGGGAAGGGTAGGGGGCGAGATGATGATTACTGACCCCTGGGTGGAAAATCTGCTCCATCCGGGTAAGGTGGTAGAGTATGGTGTGCAAATTTTCTTTACCATAGGAGTTGTTGTTTTGGGAAAATACTTGGTTAAGCGACGTATCGTTCAGGAGCAAAAAGAAAAAAAGTAATGTTATTTAAGAAAAATTTTTGCTAAGGAGTACGTATGGCAATTGTAACCATTTCGAGAGAGTTTGGGAGTATCGGAAAAGAGATTGGTCAGATGTTGGCCGCGAGTTTGGGGTATGAATATATTGACCGAGAAAAGATCATGAATGATGTTAAGAGTATCGGCGGCAACCAATGGGAAGAGTTGGGAGAGGAATTTGACGAGCACTATCCCAATGTTTGGGATCGGCATGATTGGTATTTTCAGGGTTTCATAGCATTAACCCAGAGCATTTTATTGGATCATGCGTTAAAAGATAAGGTGGTACTTTGGGGCCGGGGTGGAAACTTTCTTCTTAAAGGGATTGCGTATGCTCTGAGGGTTCGGGTTGTTATGGCTAAGGAAGCACGCATTGAAAGAGTCATGAAAGACCAGGACATTTCTCGCAATACTGCCCGCTTGCTTGTTGAAAAAGTCGATCAGGAGAGGGCACGTTTGGCACATTTTATTTACGGAAAACATTGGGATGATCCGGCGGAATATGATTTGATCCTTAATTTGGACTCTCAAAAGCCTGAAGACTTTATTACAACAATAGTAACCGCTCTTACGGAGAAACAGAACAAATATTCAAAAGAAGCAAAAAAAACTCTCCTCCTGAGGGCAGCAGCCGCAAAAGTAAAAGCTGGGATTCTTACCAACTCGTACTTTAGAATTCCGATCTTGGATGCTGATCCGGCAGAAGACGGCATCGTGCTGCGCGGCGTCATCCATAACCCCAAAGAGCAAAAACGCCTCGAGGAAGAAGCTAAGAAGTTAGCCGGAGATGTGCCGATTAAATTTGAGTTGCATTATAGAGGATTGATACGATCTTAAGCTAAAAAGCGTTGCCGGATATTTTATTTGAGTTTCTCCGCGAGCGCCCACACCGTATCCACATAATAGATACTCCGGTTATAACGAAGCAGAACCTCCTTTTTTTCTTCCGGCTTCCTGGCTTTTTTCCATTTATGAGCATTGAGAAAGCAAGCAATGCTGGCGATAGCATCAGCGTGGTTAAAGAGGTCAACAATGCCATCCCCATCCCCGTCTTGCCCGTAGTGATCAATATTAGAGGGCAAAAATTGAGGGATACCGATAGCACCTTCGACCGACCCTTTTATGCTCAAAGGGTCCAGGCGGTTTTTCCCCAGGTAAGTTAAAAGAAATTTTAGTTCGCGGTATCCGCGCCGCTCTCGCTGTTTAAGAGAAGAGAAAATTTGCTTTTGGATGTCGGGCGCGCTGAATTCATTGCCAAAAAAAGAAAATATTTTTTCCTGGACCTGAGGGTCACCCGCTACCGCCATAGTGGAGAGCACGTTGATTGTGGGGTACTTGCCGGTATAGGCTCCCATCCAGGTTTCTACGGTTAAAATGGCTACAACAATCGAAGGTGGCGTACCAAACTTTTTAAAAGCTTTTTTAAGCGAAACACGATGTTCGTTGAGATAGTTCTTGGCTTTTAAAACCGAGGCGTCCGTAAGATATTGGCTATAATCCAAAACTTTTTCACTCCGTTTGAGATTCCCGGCAATAATATGTGGTTCCAGTTTAACGGCAGGATTCTGAAAAACACTCCGAACGAGATCGGCATCCACGCCATCAGCAATAAGCTGATTCTCTAAAGAAGAAAAAAAAGGTTCGGCTGCATAGGAGTGTGAGAACATTAGAGCCGAGAAATAAATAATGGTGAAAGTAAAGATTATTTTTTTTTGCATTGATACACGTTTTAAACCGCAGGAGTTTGCGGTCGTTCTCATGTGGAAATGGTGGAAACAATTTTTAAAAGAGATATAATAAATTGGGACATTAGTCAAAAAACTTTTTAAAATTTTGCAAGGTCTTCCTCAGATTTCCGAAAAAGTCATTTTGAATTCATCTCTATAAATCAGACATCACCCCTTTGTGGTTTTCCGGCGGAGAGTGGATAATCAACCCCTATGGAGGCTGTAGCCATAGATGGCTGTTATGGTTACACTTTATGAATAAGTTTAGCGCTTATGCGGCACCATGGGCGCTTTTTGAGCTATAGGGCTGATATCGTTGAGTGGTTAAAAGAAGGCCTAAAGAAAACCTGAGGCTTTGTCAAAGCAGTACCTGATTCTGGTCACTCCGTTGTTTGGGATGGGTCACGCGGGGCAAGAGACAAAATGATAAAATTGAGTAATCAAGTGAGCTTTTGCTGTGACCAAAACTCACACCCGTTTTTTCACGCTCTCGAGAATCATTTCCATTGCCACCCCTGCTTTTTCCTGGACCACCACATCTGCCTGGTGATCATAAGGGGTAGGGGCCAGGTTGATAATAGCGAGCTTGGCTCCTCCTTGTTTAGCATAAAGAGGCACATAGGCTGCTGGATAAACGACCAATGAGGAACCGATGGCTAAGAAAACTTCGGCATTAGTTGAGCGCGATTCTGCTTCTTTCATTTCTTTGAAAGGCATGGGCTGGCCAAAGG
>Ga0315273_10014774_pt1 | contig 10072 bp, 7 predicted proteins | sample YL17G02_0_MG_FD_205753 | JGI IMG/M metagenome (GOLD analysis project Ga0315273, IMG submission 205753) | Sediment microbial communities from Yellowstone Lake, YNP, Wyoming, USA - YL17G02_0 | ecosystem: Environmental > Aquatic > Freshwater > Lake > Sediment | place: USA: Wyoming | collected... | reverse complement strand
GCCGCGCTGCTGATCGATGAGCGCCTGGATGTCTCGGGCTTCGGCGCGGGCATTGGTGGTGGCCGACGGAATGAGCCGCGCGAGGAACTGTTCGACGGCGGAGGGCGTCTTCGCCATCTGGTCCTCGAGCACCCAGGCCGCGAAGTTCGGATAGCCGAGCAGCCCGGCCTTGCGAGCCCTCAGGTCGGCCAGCGTCGCGACGATCTGCCTCGTGTCGTTCGAGTCGCCGCGCTCGGTGCGCGTCCACGACGCGCGGAAGAGCTTCTCGCGGGTCGCGCGGTTCGTGAGAGACGGCAGCATCGGGTGCTGCGTGGTGTTGAGCAGCGGGATCAGCCACTTGCCGTCGAGGCCCCGCGACTTCGCCGCGAGGGCCGCCGTCTCGAGTTCGTCCGTCGAGAGGCCGGCCAGTTCCGTGACGTCGCCCACCACCAGCGCGGCCTCCTTCGCGGCGTTGAGCAGGAGGCTGATGTACTTGGCGCTCAACGAGGCGTCCTGCTCGTTCAGGGCCTTGAGCGTCATCTTGTCGGCGTCTGAGAGCCTGGCGCCGGCGCGGACGAAGCGCTGGTAGTAGTACTCCACGAGGCGGGACGACTCCGGGTCGAACTTCAGGGCGTCGCGCTGGCGATAGATCGCCTCAACCCGGTTGAACAACTTACCGTTGAGGAAGATGGCGTCCTGCAGGGACGCGAGCTTCGGCGCGACGTCCTGCTGGACCTGCTGCAGCGCGGGGTTCGTGTTGGCGGACGTGAGGCCATTGAACACGAGGCTGACGCGCCCGAGCAGTTGACCGCTCTTCTCGAGGGCGACGAGCGTGTTCTCGAAGGTCGGGGCTGCGGGGTTGCCGGCGATCGCCGCGACTTCCTCCAGTTGGCCCTTCATCCCGGCTTCGAACGCCGGTGCGAAGTCCCCGTCCTGAATCCTGTCAAAAGGCGGCGCGCCGAACGGCAGGGCGCTCGCCGTCAACAGGGGATTCGAGCGGGCGGCGACCGGGAGCTGTTCAGGTGGTGTCATGGCGTCATTTGACGAGGCGGAAAGCGCCAATGCGCTCAACGTGAGCACACTGGCGAGGCCAATGGCGAAATGGCGGATCATGCAGCAAACTCCTTCGTTCGGACCATATCACGAAGGCTGGGGCCCTGAGCCGGTAGCCCTTTGTCCCCAGAAATGGGACCTGTCATCTTTCCCGGATATGGGGCCTGTCACCTTCTTGGGCGGGATCTGATATATTAGATATCTGAACGTGCCGACTATGCTCACGATATCCGCCGAACCACCCGGGGCCACCCGGCCACAGGCTCCTGTGCTCCAGACCCGCTCTCTGCGGGAGCAGGTCTACGAGTATCTCCGCGACCAGATGTCCACCGGCGGTCTGCAACCCGGCTCGTTCCTCGACCTCAACGAACTCGCCCGCCGTTTGGGCATCAGCCGCACCCCGCTGCGCGAAGCCCTCCTGCATCTCGAGTCCCAGGGGTTCGTCACGGTCCTGCCCCGCCGCGGCTTCCGCCTGAACGCCCTCTCGCTCGACGACATCCGTCACTACTACGAGATCATCGGCGCCCTCGAAGCGGCGGCGCTCGGCAGTGTCGGCAGCGCCCTCGGCCCGGCTGACTTCGCGCGCATGCGATCGCTCGACGCCGCGATGGCTGAAGCTGTGGCGGCCCGCGACTTCGACAGGTACTACGAAGCGAACCTCGCCTTTCACGACGTCTACCTCCGCCGCAGCGACAACACCCGCCTCGTGGCGCACGTGCACCTGCTGAAGCAGCGCCTCTACGACTGGCCGCGCCGGGAGAGCATGGTACAGGCCTGGGAACAACACTCGGTCGTCGAGCATGAGGACTTCCTGCAGTTGCTCGAGCGCGGCGCCATCGCCGAGGCGGCGGCGCACCTGCAGCACGTCCACTGGTCCTTCGCGGTCCAGGAGCGCTTCATCCACGCCTACTACTTCGCCGGCCGGCCGTCGGAGTCGTGATGCGAAGCGGGCTGGTCTTCAACGTGCAGCGCTTCTCGCTCCATGACGGCCCGGGCGTGCGCAGCACGGTCTTCATGAAGGGCTGCCCCCTCAGTTGCGCGTGGTGCCACAACCCCGAGAGCCAGTCGCCGGTGCCGGAATTCGTCCGCATGCGCCACCGCTGCATGAGCTGCGGCCGCTGCGGCGAAGAGGAACTCGCCGACCCGGTCGTCAATGGACGCGGAGCCGACGATGTGGCCGCGTGCCCGACGGGTGCGCTCCAGGGCGTCGGCGAGGAGATGGAATCGGAGGCGCTGGTCCGGACGCTGCTGCGCGATCGCATCTTCTTCGACGAGTCCGGCGGGGGCGTCACGTTCTCCGGCGGCGAGCCGCTCGTGCAGGCCGCCTTTGTCACCGAGGCCATGCGCCTGCTGCAGGCGGAGGGCGTGCACACCACGCTGGACACGTGCGGCTTCGGGCGCTGGCAGGACCTGCGCGAGGCGGCTGCACACGCGAACCTGGTGCTCTACGACATCAAGCTGATGGACGACGCGCGCCACAAAGCGGCCACGGGGGTCTCGAACGGCGTCATCCTGGAGAACCTGGAAGCCCTGACGAAGGTCCACCCCGCCATCTGGATCCGCGTGCCCGTCATCCCCGGCGTGAATGACGATACGGCGAACCTCGATGCGACGGCGGCGTTCCTGCGCCCGCTTTCCGGGATCCGCCAGGTTGACCTGCTCCCCTATCACCCGACAGGTGAAGCGAAGTTCGCACGCGTCGGGATGGACTACTCCCTGCACGGCACACTCTCCCCGACCTATGAACGACTCGAGACCCTGGCCGCGCACTTCCGGGCCAGGGGTCTGACCACGACCATCGGAGGCCACGCATGACCGCACGAACCGAACGCCTGCGCCGCGACAGTCTGGACGCGATCCCCTCCATCAGCGGCGAGCGCGCGTCGATCACTACCGGCTTCTACAGGGAGCAGCAGGGGCGCCACAGCATCCCGGTGCTCCGCGCCCTGAACTTTCACGCGATCTGCGATCGCAAGACGCTCTGGATGGGCGACGGCGAGCTCATCGTCGGCGAGCGCGGGCCCAGGCCCAAGGCCGTCCCGACGTATCCGGAGCTGACGTGCCACAGCGCCGAGGACCTGCGCATCCTCGACTCGCGCCCGAAGACCCAGTACAAGGTGGCCCCGTCCGTGATCGACGAGTACGAACGGGAAATCATCCCCTACTGGCGCGGCCGTTCCCTCCGCGATCAGATGTTCAGCGAGTTGCCCCAGGAATGGCTCGACGCGTACGCCGCCGGCTGCTACACCGAGTTCATGGAGCAGCGCGCCCCGGGGCACACCGTCGGCGACGGCAAGCTGTACCGCAAGGGGATGCTCGACTTCAAGGCGGACATCGCGAAGGCCGACGCCGCGCTCGACTTCGAGAAGGACCCCGAGGCCCTCGACAAACGCGAGCAGTTGCGCGCCATGTCCATCGCCTGCGACGCGGTCATCCGTTTCGCGGAACGCCACGCCGAACTGGCGGAGGCGGAAGCGGCGAAGTCGCGGGATGACGTCCGCAGGCAGGAACTCCTGAAGATCGCCGATATCTGCCGGTGGGTCCCGGCCCACGCGCCCCGCGACTTCCACGAGGCTCTGCAGGGCTACTGGTTCTGCCATTTCGCCGTCATCACGGAGCTGAACGGCTGGGACGCCTTCAGCCCGGGCCATCTCGATCAGCACCTCTGGCCGTTCTACCAGGCGGGTCTCGCCAACGGCGCGTTGACGCGCGAATCGGCCAGGGAACTGCTGGAGTGTTTCTTCATCAAGTTCAACAACCACACCGCCCCGCCCAAGGTGGGCGTGACCGCCGCCGAAAGCGGCACCTACACCGACTTCGCGAATCTCAATCTGGCCGGATTGCTCCGCGATGGCCGCGACGGCTCGAATGAGGTCACGCACCTGCTGCTCGACATCATCGACGAGATGCACCTCCTGCAGCCCAGCAGCAACATGCAGGTATCGCGCAAGACGCCCGACGTAGTGCTGAAGCACGCGCTGAAGGTCATCCGCAATGGCTACGGTTTTCCGTCGCTCTTCAATGCCGACGCCGTGGTGGAAGAACAACTCCGCCAGGGCAAGACACTCGAGGACGCCCGCGAGGGCGGCTGTTCAGGGTGCGTCGAGGTAGGCGCCTTCGGCAAGGAAGCCTACATCCTCACGGGCTACTTCAATCTCATGAAGATGCTGGAGCTCGCGCTGCACGACGGCTTCGACGCGCGCACGGGCAAGTACGTCGGCGCCCGCACCGGCGACCCGGCGGGCTTCACGACGTATGACGATCTCTTCGCCGCCTTCGAAGCGCAGGTGCGCCACGTCCTCGACATCAAAATCCGCGGCAACCAGCTCATCGAGCGGCTTTATGCCACGCGGATGCCGCACACGTTCCTCTCGGTCATCACGGACGACTGCATCGCCAGGGGCAGGGACTACAACGCCGGCGGCGCGCGCTACAACAACACCTTCATCCAGGCCGTCGGGATCGGCAGCATCTCGGACAGCCTGTCCGCGCTGAAGGACCTCGTGTTCGACCGCGGCGAGCTCACGCTCCCCCGCTTCATCGAGACGCTGGATGCCGATTTCAACGGGCACGAGGCCCTCCGGCAGCGGCTCGTCAACAAGACGCACAAGTACGGCAACGACGACGACTACGCCGATGCCTTGATGACGCAGACGTTCCGGATGCTCTTCGACGCGATCGATGGCCGGCCGAACACGAAGGGCGGCGCCTACCGCCTGGAGATGCTGCCGACGACGTGCCACGTGTACTTCGGCGAAGTGTGCCTGGCCTCCGCCGACGGGCGCGGCGAGGGCCAGCCGGTCTCGGAAGGCATCAGCCCCGTGCAGGGCGCCGATCGCCACGGCCCCACGGCGGTGCTGAAGTCCGCGTCCAGGATGGATCACATCAAGACGGGCGGGACGCTCCTGAACATGAAGTTCACGCCCAGCCTGCTGGAGGGCGACGGGGGCATCGACAGCCTGCACAGCCTGGTGCGCTCGTACTTCAAACTCGACGGCCACCACATGCAGTTCAACGTGGTCACGGCCGACAAGCTGCGCGACGCCAAGGCCAATCCCGCCGAGTACCGCGACCTCATCGTCCGCGTGGCCGGCTACAGCGACTACTTCTGCGATCTGTCGGAGGCGCTGCAGGACGAGATCATCCGGCGCACGGAGCACAAGGAGTTCTAGTATTCGGGACTCGGGACTCGGGGCTCGGGGCTCGGGACTCGGGGCTCGGGGCTCGGGACTCGGGATTCGAATCTACCGCACGCCGTTGAACGCTACTGCGTCGTCGTAGAGCGTGAGGATGGTGGCCGCGTACGTCGCCGCGCTCGCCCAGTTTCCGTTCCCCATCTGATTCCACGTCGGGGCCTTGCCCTTCGGGACGACCAGCGCGAATCGGGGATCGACGCACGGGTTGCTGAGGGGCGGTACCGAGCACGCGTAGGCTCCGGGGTCGGCGTAGGCGCGCACGTGCTGGATCTGTGCGCGCACGCCGGTGCGGGCGTCCGGGAACGTGGCCGGATCCGGGTTCGTACCGGTCGCCCCGATCCCCGCGAAGTTATTCTTCCAGGCCGGAACCGTCCCGGAAAACCGGAACCATGCGGTTTCGACGATGGCCTGTGCGAACGCGACGTCGCCCGTCACGCCCTCGGCGGCGCCTTCCTCGATGTAGTACTGCGCCAGCGTCTCGACCGGCACTGTCGCGCTGTAGACGCCCGGCGGCCTCGGCTGGCGGCCGTTGAACCACGCCACGAGCTGCGCGGCGCTGAGTCGTGACGCCCCCATGATGGGCACTGCCACTGGAGTCGGCGACGGCGCCGCCGGGCTGGCGACTCTGCGTGACGCGCACCCCGGAGCCAGCGCGGCGAGTGCGGCCGCGATGACCAGCAGCGCGGCACGGTGACGGAACGACATCATGATGATGGGGTCGGACCTCTGCGGACGCGCGGTCGAATCTGCCCTGAGAGTGCTCGCGTTGACTGCCGCCGCGCGTCCTTGCCGGTGGAGCCCGGGGGCTTTCCTGCCCTGCCTGCCCCGAGCGCAGTCGAGGGGAGCGAAGTCGAAGGCAGACCCCGGGGCACTCCGGTCCAAGTCCTGCACGTCGGCAACATGTTAACCCACCCGCCGGGATAAGGCCCGGGGGGCCGAACGCGCCGGTGACCACGGCGCCTGTTTCCGGAGGCCCCACCGGTCGCGAATCGGGTACACTCGACCAACCATGACTCGATCCGACTCCGAGCGCGAGCGATTCCTGCTGGTGCTGTTCTACGCCGTTCTTCTGCTGACGGGCTATCTGGCTTTCCGCATCGTGGCGCCGTTCCTGTCGCCGCTCGCGTGGGCTGGTGTCTTCGCTATGGTGCTGAACCCGGTGCAGCGACGTCTGGCGGCGCGCGCCGGCGTGACAAGGGCTGCGGTCATCACGACGTTGCTCGCGGCGTTCATGATCGTCGGCCCGGCCGTCGGCGTCCTGTCGGTCATGGTGGTCGAGGGCACGGCCGTCATCAACCGCATCCAGAGCGGCGGGCACGTTTTGCCGACGTCGCCGGAGCTGCAGCAGTGGTACGACACACTGCGCGGGCAGTCCCCCATCCCGCTGCCGACCGACCTGGCATCCACCCTCGCGGACGCCGTCAAGTCCGTCGCGACATTCGTCGCGGGCCGCGCGGGCTCGATTCTGCAAAACGTCGCCAGCTTCATCTTCCAGTTGTTCGTCATGCTCTTCGGGCTGTTCTACTTCCTGCGCGACGGTAGGCGGATCGTGCAGACGATTCGTGATCTGCTCCCGTTCGAGCCGGAGCGCCGCGAGCAGATGATCAACCAGACCTACGACCTCGTCCTGGCGACGGTGGGATCGACCTTCATCGTGGCCGTCGCCCAGGGAACGCTGACGGGCCTTACGCTGGGCCTGCTCGGGTTTCAGTCGTCCATCTTCTGGGGCGTCATGACGGCGTTCCTCTCCCTGATCCCGGCCGTCGGCTCCGGCTTGGTGTGGGGACCGGCGGCGATCTGGCTGCTCGTGTCCGGGGATATCGTGCGCGGCGTGATCCTGATCGCCGTGGGCGTCGGCGTCATCGGCATGGCGGACAACGTGCTGCGCCCCCTGCTGCTGAGCGGCCGCACCTCGATGCACGGCCTTCTGGTGTTCATCAGCCTGTTGGGCGGCATGGCCGCATTCGGCTTCATCGGCATCGTGGTCGGGCCGGTCGCGATCGCCACCCTGGCTTCGCTGCTTGGGGCCGTCATGAAGCCCGATCCCGTCGATGGGCCGTAAGCCGATGCGCCCCAGTGCCCCGATTCCGAAGTACGCCCACGTATTCCGGGCGGGGCATCCCGTCTCGCCGCGTTGCTCCTTAGAGCCTGTTAGGAAACAAAGGTATCAGCAGTTGTTTCCTTACAGGCTCTTATGGCCGGTCCGCAGGCGCACGATGCTACCTTTATTCATTTACAGGGCCTTCCTCGAATATTCCCGATATTCTCGGTCGTCGCGCCTTGCGATCCGGGCGCCGCGCTCCAGACTACCGTCGCCGTACTTCGGAATCGGGGCACTTAGCTCGGCGCTGCTGGCGGGGTGCCTGCTCGCGGCCCCCGTGACGGCCCAGGAACGGCCCGCGCTGATCGCCGCCGCGGCCGATCTCAAGTTCGCCCTCGCCGAGATCGCGAGGGCGTTCACGCGCGAGACGGGACAGGTGGTTCGCATGACATACGGCTCCTCGGGCGACCTCGCGAGGCAGATCGAACAGGGCGCCCCCTTCGACATGCTCATGTCAGCGGACGAACGCTACGTCGAACACCTCGCGGGCAAGGGCCTGACGCGTGATGCGGGCGTCCGCTACGCGACGGGTCGTCTGGCGCTCTTCGCGCCGCACTCATCTTCGCTCACGGTCGACGCGGCGTTCCGCGGTCTCCGGGAGGCGTCTACGGATGGCCGGATCACGCGCTTCGCCATCGCGAATCCAGAGCATGCGCCCTACGGTCGCGCGGCGCGAGACGTGCTGCAGAAACTGGGTCTGTGGGACCGGCTGCAGCCCGCCCTGGTGCTGGGCGAAAATGCGTCGCAGGCGATGCAGTTCGCCGCGTCGGGCTCCTGCCAGGGAGGCATCGTCCCGCTCTCCCTGGCCACCGCGCCGGAGGTTTCGAAGCTCGGCACATTCCAGCCGATCCCCGCGGACTGGCACACCCCGCTGCGACAGCGGATGGTGCTCGTGACCCGCGCGGGTCCCGTGGCGGCGGCGTTCTTCGACTTCGTGCAGAGGTCGGACACGGCGAAGGCTATCCTGGCCCGGTTCGGCTACGCTCCGCCGGACGGGAGGTGAACCGGCCATGGATTGGGACGCGATTCGCCTGTCGCTGACGCTTGCCGGCTGGACCCTGGCGATCCTGCTGCCCATCGGCATCGCGCTCGCGAGGTGGCTCGCCACCTCGCGCTTCCCGGGCCGGAGCTGGGTCGAAGGCCTGCTTGCGCTGCCCCTCGTCCTGCCGCCGACGGTGCTGGGATACTACCTGCTCGTGGCGATGGGCGGCTCCTCGTCTGTCGGCCAGTGGTTCCAGGGCGTTACGGGTACGACGCTGGCGTTCAGTTTCACCGGCCTCGTCCTGGCGTCCCTGCTCTTCAACCTGCCCTTCGCCGTGCAGCCAGTCCAGCGGGCCCTTGAGGCGATCGACCCCGACGTCCGCGAGGCCGCTCTGTGCTGCGGCATGACGACGTGGCAGACGCTGCTGCGCGTGGAACTACCGCTCGCGTGGCCCGGCATCCTCTCGGCGGCCGTGCTGACCTTCGCGCACACCCTGGGCGAGTTCGGCGTGGTCCTGATGGTCGGCGGCAACATCCCCGGGGAAACGCGGACGGTCGCTTTGGCCATCTACGATCGCGCGCAGTCCTTCGACCAGGTCGCGGCGGGCCGGATGTCACTCCTGCTGCTGACCCTGTCCTTCGTGACCATCGCGGTGAGCTACGGGCTCAGCGATCGGCTGCTGCGAAGGAGGCGCCGCCGATGAGCCTTCTCGTTCATGTGCGGCACGATCGCCCGCCGCTGAATCTGCGCCTGGAAATTCCGGAGGGCACGATCACCAGCGTCGTGGGACCGTCCGGCAGCGGCAAGACCTCGACGCTCCGCGCCATCGCGGGGCTCTGGGCGCCGTCGGCGGGACGGGTGGCGTTCGGTCACCACGTCTGGTACGACACGGCCACCGGCATCCGGCTGGCGCCCCGCGATCGCCCCATTGGCGTCGTGCCGCAGCGCTACGCGTTGTTCCCGCACATGACCGCCCTCGAGAACGTCGAGGCGGCCCTGCTCCATTTGCCCCGCGCCACGCGCAGGGCGCAGGCCGAGGCCGCGTTGAAGCGCGCGCACGTCGCGGGCCTCGAGGGACGGTACCCGCACGAGCTCTCCGGCGGCCAGCAGCAGCGCGTGGCCGTCGCCCGCGCCATCGTGCGGGAACCGCGCGTGCTCCTCCTGGACGAGCCCTTCTCGTCGGTGGACCGGAGCACGCGGAAACACCTGTATGCCGAACTGAAGCGCCTGCACGGCGAGCTCGGTTGCACGACCATGCTGGTCACGCACGACCTGGACGAAGCGGCGCTGCTCTCGAGCTACCTGTGCCTGATCCGGCGCGGACGCCTTGTGCAGGCCGGACCGACGCAGGAGGTCCTCGCCCGGCCCGAGTCGGCGGAGGCCGCGCGGCTTCTCGATCACGCCAACATCTTCCGCGCCGTCGTCGCGGGCCACGACAAGGATCGCCGGCAGACCGTGCTCGACTGGCACGGCATCCGACTCGTCACGCTCCTCGACGAGCGCTTCGCACCCGGCCAGCGCGTGGACTGGGTGATCAACCACGCCGACGTCATCCCGGTGGAGGGCGGCGGTCCGGTCATGCGCGACAACGTGGTGTGCGCCACGATGCGCGATGTCGTGACGCTCGGAGACGATCTCCACGTGCGGCTCGCGCCCGACGCCGCCCGATCGTTCACCCTCCATATGAAGGTATCGCGGCACGCGGTCCCCCATCAGGCCGTCGCACCCGGGCTTCCCCTGGCCGTGCGGTTGACGCCCTCG
>Ga0315273_10014773_pt1 | contig 10073 bp, 7 predicted proteins | sample YL17G02_0_MG_FD_205753 | JGI IMG/M metagenome (GOLD analysis project Ga0315273, IMG submission 205753) | Sediment microbial communities from Yellowstone Lake, YNP, Wyoming, USA - YL17G02_0 | ecosystem: Environmental > Aquatic > Freshwater > Lake > Sediment | place: USA: Wyoming | collected... | reverse complement strand
GATGCACCTCCAAGAATCCGTGACTCGCAAGAATGGTGCAGACTTGTTTCCCCGAGAGTACACGCAGCTTAGCCAACGGAAACCTCCACTCGGGTCACGTAGACTTCCTCGTGCAATCGCGTCTGAATCTCGGCCTGGGAGGCGGTTTCAAAAAACAGCTCCAGCGCTTCTCGAAGATTGTCACGGGCCTGTTCAATCGTGTCGCCCTGACTGGCGATATCGAATTCCGGACAGAGCGACACATACCCGTCCTCTTCGCGCTCGATAATTGCTGTAAGGTGCTTCCGCACGGTCTTTGACTCCTATTGGCCGAAGTGACTGGGTGCGGTCTGACGCCCACGGCCCCAAGACGGTTGTTGGCCGCAGTCCAGCGTTCTCAGTATGGGAGGGTTCTTGCCGGTTGTCAATTGGTGCCTGGGACGTCAAGCGGCTTCCCCGAGCCTTTACTGTCCCCCGTGGCCCGGCTATCCTGGGGGTTCGCTCACCACGTCCCGGCGGCGCGTCCGCCGCTTCGCTCAAGCTCAGGAGACTGCGATCATGAGACGATGGCTCGGGTGGCTTTCGACGTTGTTGGTTCTTGGGGCGATTCTGCCGGCTGCGCGGTCGCTGGCCGCTGCCGGGCGTTTCACCCCTCTGACGCCCCTGGCGGCTCCCAAGCTGATGCGGAGCTCCGAGCCGTACCCCGGGATGCCCGCGACGAACCTCCTGGACGGCAAGGAGCACACCGAGCATTCGTCGAACGGCAAGGGGACGGCGACGTTCCTGGAGCTGGATTTCGGCCGGCCGGTGCGGGTGGCGGCCTATCGGCACGTGGATCGGGCGGACCCGGCCACCGTCGGCGCCGCAGACCTGGTGTTCAGCGACACGCCCGATTTCGCCAAGCCGATCGCCCGGGTGTCGGTGCCGCACGCGAATCGCCGCTCCGGGAGGACCTTTTTCGCGCTGGCCGCGCCGGTGACGGCCCGCTACGTCCGCTGGCAGGTGACGAAGCTCGCGCAAACGGGTTACGGCACGGTGGGCGGGGCGGAGATGCAGTTCTTCACGTCCGGCGAGCCCGAAGCGCTGCCCACGAAGGACACCATCGAGCAGGTCGCGCTCCCCGCCGTGGAAATCAAGGACGGCAAGCCGACGCGGACGCTCCGGCTGAGGATCGAGCACCGCTACGCGGAACCGGCCGATGCGGTGCTCCGTTTCGTCCCGGGCGAGTCCGCGCCGGTCCCGCCGGCACCGATCCGCTTGCGGCTTAGCCCCGGCCAGCATACCGTCGACCTGTCTCTGCCCGCGGTGGAGCACGAGGTCAAGCTTGCCGTGCTCTTGGAAGTGGAAAAGCAGACCGCGGTGGAAAGGCCCGTGGTCCTCCGGCCGGTCCGGCCCTGGACGCTTTTCATCCTGCCGCACTCCCACGTCGACATCGGCTACACCGCCGTGCAGACGGAGATCGAGAAGCTCCAATGGAAGTACATGGACGAGGCCTTGGAGATCTGCCGGAAGACGGCCGGGTACCCGCCCGAGGCGCGGTTCAAGTGGAACAGCGAGGTCCTTTGGGCCGTGGACAGCTACCTGAGGCAGGCCGCGCCGGAGAAGCGCGATCGGCTGATCGGGGCGATCAAGGCGGGCCAGGTCCATCTCGACGCCCTGTACGGCAACGAGCTGACCGGCTTGTGCCGGCCGGAGGAGCTGATGCGCCTGACCGATTGTGCCCGGCGGTTGTCGAGGCAGTACGGCGTGACCATCGACGCGGCGATGATCAGCGACGTGCCCGGCTGCACCTGGGGCATTGTCCCGGCTTTGGCGCAGAGCGGCGTGAAGTACTTCTCGATCGGCACGAACCACGTCCACCGGATCGGCCGCACGCTGGAGGCATGGGGCGATCGCCCGTTCTGGTGGGTTTCCCCCTCGGGCCAGGAGAAGGTGCTCTGCTGGGTGGCCGGGAAGGGCTACTCGGGGTTTCACCCTGGGCTCTGGGGCCGGATCGGCAAGGTCAGGCCGGAGGCGCTCTTGGAATACGTGGAGAAGATGGAGGCGTCGGGGTTTCCCTTCGACGTGGTCCAGTTGCGCTACAGCATCGACGGCGACAACGGGCCGCCGGACCCCGATCTGCCCGACTTCGTCAAGAACTGGAACGCCCGCTACGTCTGGCCGAAGCTCCGGATCGCCACCACGCGGGAGCTGTTTGTGGAGCTGGAGCGTCAGGCGGCGGGCAAGATCCCGGAGGTCCGGGGCGACTTCACCCCGTACTGGGAAGATGGGGCGGGCTCCTCGTCGCAGGAGACGGCCCTGACGCGAACGGCCGCCGAGCGACTCGTCCAGGCCGAAACGCTCTTCGCCTTGCTCAATCCCGGCCGCTACCCCGCCGAGCAGTTCTACCAGGCGTGGCGCAACGTGCTCTTGTACAACGAGCACACCTGGGGGGCGCATTGCAGCATCACCCAGCCGGACAGCGATTTCACCAAGGCCCAGTGGAAGATCAAGCAGGCCTTCGCCCTGGACGCCAGCGCCCAGTCGCAGAAGCTGCTGGCTGCGTCGCTGGCCGGGCGGGCCGGCGGGGCGTCGCCGGTGGGGGCGGTCGAAGTGTTCAACACGAACTCGTGGACGCGGACCGACCTGGTCATCCTCCCGGCGGGCACAAAGGTCGCCGGCGACGTGGTCCGGGACTCCGAGGGGCGGACGGTGCCCTCGCAGCGGCTCTCGACCGGGGAGCTGGCCTTCCTGGCCACGTCGGTGCCGCCGCTGGGGGCCGCTCGGTTCGCGTTCGAGGCCGGCCAGCCCGAGCCCCGGGGCCGGGCCTCGGCCGAAGGACTTCGCCTGCGCAATCTGCACATTCGAATCTCGGTGGACCCGAAGACCGGCGCGATCGCCAGCTTCGCCTCCCACGGCCTGCCCACCGACCTGGCCCACGACCGCGACGGCTTCGGGCTGAACGCCTATTTCTACGTGGCGGGACGGGACCCCAAGTCGCCCCAGCCCAGCGGCAAGCCGACGGTTCGCGTCAAGGAGCGCGGGCCGCTGGTCGCCTCGCTGGTCGTCGAGGGCGACGCCCCGGGCTGCCGCAAGCTGGTGCGTGAGCTGCGGGTCGTGGACGGGCTGGAGCGGGTCGACCTGATCGATCTGGTCGACAAGCAGCAGGTCCGCACGCCGGAGGGGGTCCACCTCGGCTTCGCACCCCGCGTACCCGGCGGCGTAATCCGAATGGACGTCCCCTGGGGGGTGATCCGGCCCGAGCTGGACCAGCTTCCCGGGGCCTGCAAGAACTACTTCAGCGTGGGCCGGTGGATCGACGTCTCCAACGACGAGTTCGGGCTGTGCTGCGCCACGCTCGACGCGCCGCTGGCCGAGGTCGGCTCGATCAGCATGGACGTGCCCAGCCCGTTCGACCCCAAGAACTTCCTCGGCACGCTGCGGCCCACGCAGACCTTCTTCTGGTACCTGATGAACAACTACTGGGAGACCAACTACAAGGCGGACCAGGAGGGGCCGATCGCCTTTCGGTTCTCGCTGATGCCGCACGGGCGGTTCGACCCGGTCACGGTGGCCCGGTTCGGCGTGGAGCGAAGCCAGCCGCTGGTGGCGGTGCCGGCGCCGGCCGGCGCGCGGCCGGTGCCCTCGGGCCTGCGGGTCGAGCCGGCCGGGGTGATGGTCACCTCGCTGAAGCCCACCGAGGACGGGCGCGGGCTGGTGCTGCGATTGCACAACGTCGGCGCGGAGGCGGTCGAGGCGAAGGTCACCTGGCCCGGGGCGAGGCGCATCGTGTTGAGCAGCCCCAAGGAGGAAGAAGGGCCCGCCGTGACCGGCCCGATGGCGATGCCGCCGGGCGGCATCGTCACCCTGCGGGCGACCCTGACCGAGTAGCCGCTTCCAACACCCGAGCAGCCGCTTGTGGCTTAGCCGCGCCGCGGCCGGAGAACGATGGCCACTACCTAACGGTCCTTGCCTGCCGCGCCGCCGGCGGCTTGGTCGAACATCCTTGCGATCTCTTCGGGCGGGGTCTTCTCCAGGGGCTGGGCGCCACCGCAGGTGAAGCCCGTCGTCGATCCGTCCTCGAGGGTGAGCTCGTAGGTATAGTTCTTGAACGTCTGCTCGTCTAAGAGGACCCGTTTGCCCTGACGGACCTCCTCGAGGTGCTCCTCCCAGCTTGTCTCGTACTCCGGAGAGTGCGCTTCCTCCCGGCGGAACGATGCAATCTGCTTGCCGTCGGGCAGGGCAATCCGTTGGACCCGGACCTTCTGACCGGAATCGACTTCCCTGCAAACGTGGGTCAACAGCGGCTCGACGTTGATCGCTCGGAACTTCCCTGCGACGATGGCCTTGCGCATCTTCTCATTCAGTTGCGCTTGTTCCTTATTGCTCTTCTGCAAGTAATCGTCCCAGGAGGTCACCTTCTCCAGCGGGATGGAGAAACCACAGCCCCCCTTCGAGCCATCGGCAAAGGTGAACTGGTACACGTAATGCTTCCGGCCACGGGGCATCTCGAACGTGTTGACGAATTTGTACTTCTTCTGGCCGATGAGCTGCTTCATCTCCTCGTGGTGTCGCTTGGCCTTCTCGGCGCTGTCCGCGGGGGCGTCCGGGGGAATCACCGTGTGATAGCCGTCGCCCACCTCGACGACGCGCGACTTCTTACTGACACTCTCGTACACTTTCTCCGCGGTCCAACCGGCGGCTACCACGACCGCCGCGATCAACAGCCCGGCGGCCAGCTTCAGCAGTCGAGTCGTCCTGAAGGCAGTGCGTGTTCTCATCGGCTCTTCTCCGTTCCCTTGGGAGGGGTGAGTGGGGTGAAGCAACTGCGCCTTGACCTGCTCCCGATGCGGGCCTTCTTGCAGACTGGGCACAGGCACCTGCGCCAGCCAGCGCTCGAATTCTCCTTGGTCTCTCATGGGGAGAAACCCTCCTCTCGTGGTTCACGCCGGTACTGGCGTTTCAGTCGTTCGAGGCCCCGGTGGATCAGCGACTTGACGGTCCCCAGTCTCTTGCCCAGCACCTCGGCGATTTCCGCGTACGGCATCGCCTCGAAGTATCGAAGCGAGATCACCACCTGGTATGCCTCGGGCAGGCGGCGCAACGCCTCATGGAGCTGGGCAAAGGTCCGCATCTTCTCTTCCGCGTCCTCCTCCCCGCCCGGCCCCGGGCAAGCGAAATGGACCCGGCCCAACTCCTCCCGCCACTTGAGGCCACTCTCGCGCCGGCTCGACGTGGTGCGCCGATGCACCTTGATCTCGTTGGTGGCAATCCGGTACAACCACGCGCCGAAATGCCCGCGATGGGCGTATTCCGGCAGGGCGCGCAGCGCCTTGAAGAACGTGTTGGAGGTAAGCTCCTCGGCCACGGCCGCATCCAACGTGCGGCGGTAGACGTAGCCGAGGATCTTGCCATAGTAGAGGTCATAGAGGTCACCGAAGGCTCGGGGAAGGGCCTGGGCGCGCTCGACCAGCTCCGCCTCTTCCGCGATCTCCGGACGAGCGGCTGCATCAAATTGGACAACGTCGGACTTCACGTCCGGCCCTGGCACCATGGGTGCTCCGCCAACGGGGGGTTCGGTCGCGGGCCGTGCACCCGCCAACCTCATCCTATAATGCGCCACCGGGGAATTGGTTGCATCGTGGCGAAGAGAACCACGCGGCCTGCGCACCCCACGAACAACTCGGCAGGCTTCGGTGGTGGGTTTGCCGCCCCCTCGGAGGGGTCCTTAACCGCGCCAGGGGCGTTTGCGGCCGCCGGACTGCTGCAAGCTCTCGATGGCGATTTTCACGTCGGTCTCGACCTGGAAGTCGAACATTCCGGCGATGACGAAATCGGCTCCGTGGCGATAGGCGTGCGGAAAGGCGATCCGCGGCGTGATGGCCCCCGCCGCCATCACTTTGAACGCCACCCAGGGCTTGTCGACCGTTTCCATGAAGGCCGCCGTCTCCTCGGGGTTGTTGCACCACATGTTGTCGAAGTTCGCGTCGTGGTCGGAGGAATCTCCCCGCATCCAGTCGTATTCCTTGCGGCGCTCCTTGGGCGTGGCCGACCAGTACCGGTCGATGTGGAAGGTCTTGACGTAGAAATCCGCGCCGAGCTTGCTCTTCTCACAGGCCATGGGCATGCTGAGCGAGTGGCCTCCAACGCCGGCGGGCACGCCCTGGGCCTTGATCAGGTCGAGCATCTGCCCGATCACCTCGATCTTGCCGCCGTTCATCATGTGGGAGTCGGTCACCCCGCCATGCGAATACACGAACGTGGCGCCGAGGTCCACCTGGCGCTTGATCGCGTCATTCATCTTGGCCTTGTCCTCGACCAACGGGATGCAGACCATGGTCTGGATCTTGGTGCTGCGCTGCCGGTTGTAGTTCGTCACCGGACCCCAGATCGCCGGGTCGATCTGGATCGTATTGATGCCGCACGCCTGGGCAAGCTCCATCGTCTCGAAGGCCTTTGCCTCGGTGTTGTACGACGTGGACAGCTTGGACACGTACGCCAGGTCGCGACTGTGGATCCAACCGCCGATCATGTTGCCGCCGAGGAACAGCCGGCTCAGCGACACGTTGCGGATCTTGCCGCACGGCAGGCTGCCGGGTGGAATGTCGGTGGTGGGCTTGCGGCCCGGACCGGCCTGAGCGGTCCCGTCCTGGATGGCCGCCGCCAGGGTCTTCTCCTCGATGCTGGTGTACACCGCGCCAATCCCGACCGCGCCTGCGACGCCCCGGGCCAGGAAACACCGACGGTCCGTTTTGTCTGCCATGGCTGGTTACCTCTCCGCTTGACTTGAGATGATTTCACCCTCAGCATATCCCAGTATTGCGACCCGAATCGCGGAAGTCAACCTCAACGTTGCAGAAAGGCCGTCCTACGAGGAGCCCGGCCAGACGCCGCCTACCGGCCCGCCTCGGTCAGCAGGGCTCCGAGACGCTCCCCCAGCGCCGCCGGCAACTCGGCCAGCAGGCCGCGGTCGATCAGCCCCACGTCGATCATGTCGCGCAGGTGGACCCGGTCCTGGTCCCGATCGGCAAGGAGCTTCATCCGCACCAGGCCGGCCAGCGCGACCACGCAGAGACCCGGCGACAGGGTCTCCCGCCCCTCGACGCCGGGGGCGGGGAATTCGTGGCCCGGCCGCACCTTCTCGCCAGCCCAGACCAGGTGTACGCCGTGCCGGGGGTTGGGATCGGCGCGATCCAAGAACATCCCCACGCCCAGGACCTCGAAGTAGTCCATGTCGGCCGCCAGCGCAGCGCCCCGGGCCCGGGGGAGGTCTTCGCGTCGGATCAGGAGGTCGACGTCCTTGGTCGTTCGCACGGCGGCCGGGTCGCGCGTGGCCACCCACAGCGCCACGGCCTGCCCGCCCACCAGGGCGTATTCCACCCCGGCGGCCTCCAACGCCCGGCATATCCGCTCCAGGCGTTCGGTCACGTCGTCGAGTGCCATGATGTGCTGCTTCCAGAGGTTCATGGTCGGCTAAATCGTCCGGCCTCGGGACCCTCGGTTCACGCTAAGGGACAGGCTACACCGCCCGGCTGAGAGTTTCAAGGAGCCCTTGCCGGGAGTATACTCGGATGTCTCGATCCGCCACCGAACCGCCGGCTTCCGGAGGCAAGCGATGATGAGGAACTGTCTCTGCGCCCTTGCGGCAGCCTGCGTCATTCCGGTAGGCACTTCGGCTGCGGCCGAGCCGCAAAGGCCGGCGATTCTCTTCTGCTCGCCGGAGGGGCTGTTGGGCGGATGGCTCGACGGGGCTTACGCCGGCGAGCTCCACCGGGATGGCTTCGAGGTGGATTACACCAACTCGCTCGGGGACGTCACCTGGGACCGCATCCGGCAGTACAACGTCCTGGTGATCTACATCACGCCCGATGCCTTCGACGTGACCATGCGGGCCCAAAAGTCGTCGCCCGAGAAGGCGGCGGCGTTTGCGGCCATGATCGAGAAGTACGCGGCGGCCGGAGGCGGCGTGCTCCTGATGCCCACCGAGACCAACGTGCTCAAGCAGGCCGTGGTCGACCTGACGGACCTCTGGGGTGCGAAGCTTCCCGTGGAGCGGATCGAGGAGAAGGACCCGGCCAAGGTCGGACACCTCACCCATGCCAACCAGCAGGTCCCCTTGGCCTGGACCGACCAGGTGCCCTCGTCGCCGGTCAGTGCGGGGGTGAGGCAGGTCTGGTACCCGACCGCGCCGGCCTACAACGCCCAGCAGTCGGGCCCGATCGTGGTCGACGCGAGCTGGCAGGTTGTGCTCACGGGCTCGAAGACGACCGTGACGGTGCCGGTCGATCTGGCCCGCTCGACGATGCCGGTCCTGGAGCGGCCGTTCTTCCGGCCGGCGGTGCCCCAGCCGGCCCTGGCGGCCATCCGCCCGTACAAGAGCGGCCGGGTGGCGCTGGTGAACCAGTGGCGGCAGTTCTCCGTCGGCTCCGGCACGCGGTACATCTTCCAGCGCCAGGTGCTCAGCCAAGGCGTCAAGGGGAAGCCCAGCGACTTCGGCCGCCTGCTGGAAAACATCTACCGCTGGCTGGCCGAGCCATCGCTGGCCGGCCGGGCCGTGGGCGGGTACGTCACCCGGCCCGAGCGGCTGCTGCCGCCCAACCGCGATCCGGCGGTGCGCAAGGACTACGCCGACCGCGTCTGGCCCTACGACGTGGCCAAGCTCGGCGAGGCCGGCCCGCCGCAGGGCTGGAAGCTCTATCGCGGGCTGATCGGGGCCCGGTCGTGCCTGGGGGGCGGGCGCGGGAGCGTGGCCGACTACGCCCGGGCCGCCACCGGCGCCGGCCTCGATTTCCTCGTCTTCATGGACGACTTCGAGAAGCTCGACCCCCGGAAGCTTGCCCAGCTAAGCAGCGACTGCCAAAAATCGTCCAGCGACAAGATCCGGCTGTATGCCGGCTTCTCGATCCGCAACAACGTCGGCAACCGGATGTTCTTCTACAGCCCCGACCCGGTCTGGATTCCCGATTACTGCCTCACCGGGCCCGGCAAGAAGGTCCTCTACGTGCAGGAAGAGGACGGCAAAGGGAGCTACACCGGCTACATCACGCCGTTTCTCGACTGGGTGCTGGGGAGCTACCACGTCGACAAGGGGCAGGTCGGCTACTTCGATTTCTCGGCCAGTCCCGGCGGCATGCGCATGCACGACCTGCGCCTGTACGCCATGGCGGCAATCCGCACCTATCGCCAGGGACGGCTGGTCGAAGACAGGACCGACGACTACCTGCGGACCGCTGAGGGGACGATCCCGCCGGCGCCGGCGAGCGTCAGCGAGGTAACGAGCCCCGAGCTTCTGCTCCGACCACGTCAACGACGGCACCATGGCCCTGGCCCATGGACCGTACAACTACCCGTGGATCCGCAACCCGTCGCTGCCGACTGACGTGGCCGGCGAGACCTGGGACGGCGGCCCGCTGGCCTCGATCCCCCTGATCGGCTACCAGCACACGGTGCCGCTCTTGGACTGCGACCTCGGCAAGGAGGACGGGGCCCGGTTCGATCAGGTCCCGCTCCTGGAGTTCTCCGACGAAGGGGCCCTGGCCACCAGCAGCCCGCGCACGGAAGTCTTCGATCAAAAGGTGCTCAACGTCGTCAATCCGTGGAACACCTACGGCCCGATCGCCGGGCCGTCGCGGCTGATCGAGTACGTCCAGCGCTACCGGGAGTACCTGCCGCCCACGGTCGGGGTGCCGCAGACCGGCTGGGCTGCCCCGGGCGTGCGCGAGGGGACCAACGCCACGCTGTTCTCCCAGGAGATCACCTTCAAGGAAGACCTCCAGATCAAGTCGCTTGGCCTGGGCCACTTCTTCGCCAGGCCCGAGGCACGCCTGGCGGTGCACGCCGGCGGCAAGCTCCACGTCTTCGACCTGTCTCAGCCCGGCAAGGACGAATCCTTCCGGCTTCAACCGGGCGATTGGCTCGGGCTTTTCGGCCTCGGCCCGGCCACCTGCAACCTGTTCATCAACCGCGGCGAGCCGATCTGGCTGACCAAGCGCGGCAGTCTGGTGGAGCTGGCCCCCGACCCCGGCCACGCCGTGGAGCTGATCCTCCCTCGCCCCGGCCGGAAGCTCAGCTTCACGGTCCCGGTCCGCATTGCCGGGCTGAATCCCCGCTGGTCC
>Ga0315273_10014772_pt1 | contig 10073 bp, 5 predicted proteins | sample YL17G02_0_MG_FD_205753 | JGI IMG/M metagenome (GOLD analysis project Ga0315273, IMG submission 205753) | Sediment microbial communities from Yellowstone Lake, YNP, Wyoming, USA - YL17G02_0 | ecosystem: Environmental > Aquatic > Freshwater > Lake > Sediment | place: USA: Wyoming | collected... | reverse complement strand
GATCTACCTGCGCGGGATGGATGGCTCTGCCGCCGTACGGCTTGGCGACGGCGAGGGACTGGCAATATCGCCCGATGGGAAATGGGTGCTCGGGTACAGGAGCAAACCGGAGGGACTCGTGCTCCTTCCGACCGGGGCGGGTCCGTCGAGGAATCTGGATGTCGGAGGATTGAAGAATTTCGAGTGGGGCGCGTGGCTGCCCGACGGAGAAAGCATCGTCTTCGCGGCTGCCGCGGGGGCAGAGCCGGCTCGAATCTATGTCCAGGCCGTCGCGGACGGAAAGCCCCATCCCATCAGCCCCCCGGGCGTTCGACTGCTCCCGTACACCAACCCGGTATCGCCGGATGGGAAACAGGTCGTCGCAACCGCCGGGGGCAAGCGCGCGATCTACCCGATCGACGGGACCGGGCAAGCCCGCGTCATCGCCGAATTGTCGCCTGATGACTTGCCGATCCAATGGAGCTCCGACTCTCTATCCCTCTATTTCATTCACAGGGGAGAGCAGCCGACGAGAATCTGGCTGCTCGACCTTGCGACCGGGCAGAGGCAGTTGTGGAAGGAACTCCCCTTGGACCTGGATAAAGGCATTCGCGTGCGCCTGACTCCCGATGGGAAGTCCTATGTCCGCGGCGGCGTCTCCGTGGTGTCGGAGCTCTACCTCGTCGAGGGCCTGCGCTGAAGGAATTTCGCCGGGGCCGCGACAGGTTATCCTTCTCGCTCTAGAGCCAATTCATGAACACGAACCGTCGCGTCCTGGGTCGCTGCGTCCTTGCCCTCGCCGCTTGCCTTCCGGGTCTTTTCCTCCGGGCGGCGACCTATCTGCCCATGTCGGACACGGACCTTGCCCGAAAGGCTCCCGTGATCGTGCGCGCGAGCGTCGTCGCGCGGGAGACACGCCTGGAATGGCACAACGGCGAATTGCTCCCGTTCACGTTCGTGACGCTCCAGCGGCTCGAGTCGTTGAAAGGGGCCGCGCCCGAGACACTGACCCTGCGTCTTGCCGGGGGACGGGTCGCAGACGTCGCCTGGTGGGTTCCGGGTACGCCCGTCTTCTCCCCGGGGCAAGAAGTCGTCCTGATGCTGGCCGCCCATCCGGGGCATCCGGGAGAGTTTCGGCTCACCGAGCTCGCGCTCTCGAGGTTCGATCTCGTCGCCGACGACGCTGGACGGAAGTTTGCCGTCCGCGCGGAGTTTTCGAACGGGGACGATCTCGCCGTCTCGAAGCGGGCGCCTGCGTCGGGCGGCGCCCTCGCGCGCGACGCGGAGTCGTTCCTCGCATTTCTGCGGGCCCTCGGCCGGGGCAAGGCGGCCCCGGAGATCTTGTACGCCCGGCCCTCGGATGCGCGCGGCGAGGGCGCCGGCGCCGTGCGCCCCAAGTGGGCCAACCTCGGCGGCCGCGAGCCGGGCGACGGCTGCGGCGACACGCCCTGCCTCTGGCGCTGGTTCTGGGACACCGGCACTTCGCCGAACGCCGTTCTCAAGGTCTCGGGAACGCAGACGAACCTGACCAATGACGAACCCGCGTGCGGCACCGACAGCATCTGCGACGTGCAGAACGCGGCGACCGCGTGGCACGGCGTCTCCGCCGCCGATGTTCGCACCAGCGGACCGTCGGACCCGGGCAACATTGCCGTCAACCTGGACGCCTCGGAGAGCCAGGATGGTGGCGTCGCGTGGAACACGCCGCTCGGTTGCAAGGGCGGCGTCATCGGCCTCGGAGGGCCGGGCTCCGGAAGGGGCCCCCGCAACTACCGGGGGGACGGCAGCTACTACGCCCCCAACAGCGGGACCGTTTCGATGCGCAAGATCACGTGCGACCTCGGCTACTCGGCGAAGACCTTTCGCTCGGCCGTCTTGCATGAAGTCGGCCACGTGATCGGGCTCGCACACCCGGACCAGGCCGTCAGCATCCACAGCTCGACGTCCGAAGCCGAGTGGAATAGCGCCGTGATGCACTCGGTGATCGGCGGCGCCAAGCCCGACACTCCGCAAGTGGACGACATCCAGGCAATCCAGTACTTCTACGGCACCGCGGCAGTCGGGGCCGTGCCGGTGGCCAACTTCACATACTCGCCGGCCTCGCCGACGACGGGCTCGCCGGTCACGTTCACCGATTCTTCCACGGGCTCGCTCTCGGGGTGGAACTGGGACTTTGGCGATCCAGCGCAGGGAACGATCGGCGCGACCACGCAGAACGCGAGCCACACGTTTTCGCAGCCGCGCACATACGCGGTCAGGCTTTCCGCGGGCAACGGCAACGGCACGAACTCGATCACGAGGCAGATCACGATCGCCCCGGCCGCGACGACGTGCGTCCCCAAGACGACGACGCTGTGCTTGAACGGCGGACGCTTCGAGGTCACCGCCGCGTGGAGGACCTCGGACGGGCGTTCGGGCAATGGCGCCGGAACGCTGGTGACGCCGGACTCGGGGTCCTTCTGGTTCTTTGACGCGGCCAACATCGAGGTCGTGGTCAAGGCGCTGAACGGTTGCGCAAACAACGGCAACTACTGGGTCTTCGCGGCCGGGCTGACAGACGTCGAGGTCACGCTGACGGTGTTCGACACGGTCGGCGTCATGGTGCAGACCTACGTCAACCCGCTCGGCACGGCGTTCGAGCCGATCCAGGACACGAAGGCCTTCGCGACCTGTCCGTAGGCTTTCGGCCGCGGGCGTTGCCTTCGCGAACGGCGGCCGAGAGTTTCTGCTACCAAAGCCCGTCAGTGCCTTTGCTGCCCAACAAGCCGCGGACGATCTCCGCTCGCATCGGGAGCGCCGCTCACACCGATCGCCAGTGCCGGATGGAAGGGAGACCGCGAAGAGTTCACGCGCGGCCGTCGTTTCTTGCTAACATTCGCCGAACCTGACCCTACTGTTCCGACAAAAGAAGAAGGGTCGTGGTTCGAGGAGGGGCGAGCATGGCGGGACGGGGCAGGGAACAGCACCAGCCGGAGCCCTGGAAGCATGACGGGCGCTCCATCGTGAATGCGAGCGGGTGGGTGCTCGCCAAGACCATTTTCGAATCGGACTCCCGGCGCATCGTGGCCGCAGTCAACGACGTGCTCGGGATTCCGACGGCGGCGCTCGAGGCCGGATTCATCCGCGAGATCCTCGTCCCGCGGTCGGACTCGACGAGCGAGATGACGATCCGCATCCATCCGCTCCCGCAGGGACCCACGGATCCGTCCGACTTTTTCGTTCACGACCGGCGCCTGGGCGACCGGCGGCGATCGGAACGGCGCCGCGGCGTGGCGGCCGCTCCGCGCATCCTCTCGATCGCCGACTGACCCGCAGGACGCTCGCAGCGCTTGGCCCTGCGAGTCATCCTGCAGTGCCCCCGCCGGTCATCCTGCAGTGCCCCCCGTCATCCTGAGCGAAGCGAAGGATCCCGTGCTTGGCAGGGGACGATCGTGTCGAGTCCGGGATCCCTCGTCGTTGCGCTCCTCGGGATGACGTCCCATGGCCTCTGAGAAGGGCTAAGCCCCCCTACGGCAGCGTCGCAACCCCCGTCTTCAGCTCATACGTGCTCCCCGCTGGCAGGACGGCAATCCGAACGCCCGTCGCGCCAAGCGGCGCTGCGGACGAGGGCGTAATCTTCGCCTGCCGCGCGTCGTAGACGACGGCCACGCTCTCTCCCAGGACTCGCCACGGGCCGTCTCTCCCGACCTCGAGGGCGGTCGACTCGTCGATGCCGATGCCGACGAGCTCCGGGTGCTCGAGGACGACCGAAAGCAGCCGGTTGTTGCGCCGGCGCCGGACGTGGTGCTGGTCCACGATGGCGCCCGGGAGCATCGCGAATCCGTCCGTGGTCACGACGTTGTCGCGCGCGATCGTCATGAAGGCGTCGCTCGAGTCCTTGGCGGGGGGACGCTCACCCCCTGGCTTGCGCTCGTCGCCGGTGATCATGGGCGTGGACATGACAGCCGCGCCGGCGGAAGTCCCCCCGACGACGGCTCCCTGCAGGTAGCGCTCGTGGATGGCGGCTTCGACGCGGGTGTGCCCGATCGCCGCGGTCAACTTCGCCTGGTCGCCTCCGCCGAACCAGATCCCGGTCACGCCGTCGAGCCGGCGCGCGGCGGCCTCGGTGTCCGCCTGCTCTCTGTTGAGGACAATCCGCTCGGCCTCGGCCCCGAGCTTGCGGAGGTCTTCGGCCATCTCGAGGCCGGCGTCCGCGTCCTCCGAGGCCATCGGGTAGAGGACGATGCGAGCGCGGCCCTTGCCCCCGGCCAGAGCGACGAAGCGCTCGAGGATCCGATCGGGGATCGGCCCGCCGCCCACGATGAGGAGCGAACCGGCCGGCCGCGGCGGCTCGGGTGCGGGGGCAGAGCTCAGAACGCAGCCTGCGACCGCCAGGGCCGCCGCGAGAGCGCCAAGACGAAGCCGAGAAGTCGCCGGAGTCGTGTTCATGCGGGCTGGATCTCCCTGTGACCGAAAGTCACCCGTTCCAGAATTCCGTACGCGCCGTCCGCGGCTCCGAATCGCGCCGGAGCGCGCATCCACTTGGCGCCCGACGAGAGGAGTTTGGACTTGACTAACCCGAAACCGCGATAGCATAACGCCAAGAATTTCGAATCTATTGGACACTCATCGTAGGAGGTCGCAATGCTGAAGGCGTTTCGCGGAGTCCTTCTTGCAGTGCTTGCCATGGCCGCGCTGCTTCTCGCGGCGCCGCTCGTTGCCCAGACCAACACGGGCAACGTCTACGGAAACGTGATCGATGAGCAGGGAGGCGCGATCCCGGGCGGAACGGCCACGCTCATCGGCCCGGCCCAGCCAACGACGACGAGCGTCAACGCTCAGGGGTTCTTCCGATTCCTGAAGGTACCGCCCGGGAAGTACGCGGTGACGGTGGTGATGCCGGGCTTCACGACGGTCACGCGCGAAAACGTCCTCGTCTCCGTCGGCCACAACACCCAGGTGGACGTTCAGTTGAAGCTTTCGAACGTTCAGGAGGCCGTGACGGTCACGAGCGCGACGCCGCTCATCGACACGCGCAAGGTCGAGACCGGGCAGAACTTCTCGCATGACGAGCTGACGCAGATCCCGACGGCGCGCGACGTCTGGTCGCTGATCCAGCAGGTGCCGGGCGTCCAGATCGACACCGTGAACGTCGCCGGCAACCAGAGCGGCATCTCCGGCGGCCCCGACTTCATCACCAAGGGCTCGGGCAACGTGGTCTACCAGGTGGACGGCGCGACCACGACGGACAACACCTACGGCAACCCCTTCGCGCGCCAGAACGGCGGCACGAACACCTTTTTCGATTTCTCGACCTTCCAGGACGTCGAGGTCTCGACCGGCGGCTCGGTGCTCGAGCAGCAGAACTCGGGCGTGACGATCAACGTCGTCACCAAGCGCGGCACCAACTCGCTGAAGGGCTCGGCTCGCTACATGTACGCCTCCGGCAACTGGCAGGCGAACAACACACCGCAGGAGGCAGTCGACTCGGGCCTGCCGACAAACAACACCCGCTTCATCCGCGAGTACGGCGGGGACCTCGGCGGCCCGATCGTCCAGGACAAACTGTGGCTGTGGTTTGCCGGCTCCTACCAGACGATCGCGACCAACCAGACCGCGTTCAGCACGGGCTTCGGCACCATCGCCGCGCCCCAGACGATCAACCTCGAGCCCTGGAGCGCGAAGCTCAACTGGCAGATCTCCAACGCCAACTCCGCGCAGCTCTACTACCAGCGCAGCGACCGGACGGAATACAACGCGGGCCTCGGGGCGACACGCGCGCCAGAGGCAGCGCTCCAGTGGCTGATCCCGACCAACTTCTACAAGGTCGAGGACTCGAACGTCTTCTCGTCGGACCTCTTCGGTTCGATCTTCGCGGCCTATCAGAACCCCGACTACACGTATCTCGGAAACGGTTCGCTGGATTGCGTGAATGTCCCCTTCGAGGTCGCGTGCGCGCAGGAGGGCGCGTCGAAGGACGCCCAATGGGTCGACTACACGTATTACAACAACTATCGGTACTTCTACGCCAAGGACCCCCAGAAGCAGGTCAACCTCCAGGTCTCCAAGTTCTTCAACACCGGAAGTCTCAACCATGAGCTGAAGTTCAGCTTCAACTACCGGCAGCAGATCGGCGACTCCGCCACGGGTTATCCCGGCGATCAGAACCTCGGCTCGGAATACGTTGACAGCCCCTCATCCAACAGCGTCTTTCTCTCGCGGGGCGTGCGCCCGCCCTTCAAGAATCAGTTCTGGAGCGGGACGCTCGGCGACACGATCACGACCGGCAACCTGACGGTGCAGCTTGGAGTACGCTACGACCAGCAGCAGGCCAAGAACCTGCCCGGCACGTCGTTCGGCAACGTCATGGTCCCGGAGTTGCTCCCGACCGTCTATTACCACGGAGCGCCGGACTGGCAGTTCGACGTCACCAACTGGCAGCCCCGCGTTTCGGCGACCTACGCCATCGGCCAGAAGAAGAACACGCTCGTTCGCGCCTCCTACGCGCAGTTCGCGGACCAGCTCGGTTACATCGGTTGGTACGCGAGCGGGGTGCCCATCAGGAACGGCTATTACTATTACTGGACTGACGCAAACGGCGACCACATCGTGCAGAAGCCCGAAATCAACTTCGACTACGGCAACATCGGCGTCTACTACGGCATCGATCCGGCCGTCTTGCCGAACTCCCCGAACACGGTCCAGCCGAACCTGAAGGTCCCCAAGACGAACGAGATCACGGCCGGCATCGACCAGCAGTTCACGGACAATTTCGCCGCGTCGGCGACCTTCAGCTATCGCACCACCAACAATCTCATCCAGCAGCTGCCGACGGGGGCGGGCACCGGCACCTGGGCGCTCGCCGGGCGGACCCAGTGCCCGGACGCGCAGGGGAACCTGGGGCCCTGCGTCGCGACGTACGACAACGCCGCTAACCCGTTCGCGCTTGCATTCGACGAGCCGTACTACAGCATGACTCTGGAGGAGGAGCCTCCCGGCGTCACCATCTCCAACCGTCCCGGGGCCACACAGCGATACTACGGGGTCGATTTTTCGCTCGTCAAACGATTGTCGGACCACTGGATGATGCGTGGCAATTTCGGTTGGAACAGCTTCAAGCAGTACCTAACGCCGGCGTCCATCCAGAATCCCAACAACCAGTGGGACCTCGGCTCGCAGAACTGCGGCTCTCCGCCGCAATCCTCGTGTCTCGCGGCCGGATATTCGGGCAGGGACGCGATCTTTTTGAACGGGAGCTGGCAGTTCAACGTCAACGGGCTCTACCAGGGGCCCTGGGGCCTGGATTTCGGCGCCAACTTCTTCGGCCGCCAGGGCTATCCGAATCCGTATTACGTTCGAACCCGCAAGGTCAAGGACGCTGCCGGCGTCAACCAGACGTATTACACCCAGATCGGCCAGCTGGCCACGTACCGCTACGACAACGTGTTCGAGCTCGATTTCCGTCTGGCCAAGACCTTCCAGATCGGCGGTGTCACCGTCATCCCCGCTGTCGAGCTCTTCAACGTGGCCAACGCGAACACGGTGCTGCAGCGCTACCAGCGGGTCGGCTCCTTTAATGCAAAGACTGGGGATTTTTCCCAGAGTCCTTACTTCAACCAGATCATCGAGGTGCAGAGCCCCAGCATTCTGAGGCTCGGCATCCAGGTCAACTTCTAGGCAGCCGAGGCGCTTTGGCAGGGCCCGTCCGGGAATTCCGGGCGGGCCTTTTCGTTTTCTGGCGGGCGTGACGAATTTCTTCCGCCGGGCCGCCGGATGCGCGCTTTTCGGGCTGGCCCTTGCGTCCTGCCGGCGAGAGGCTCCATCGGCGGCCGGTTCCCCGAGCGGCAGCCCCCGCGTCGCCCGCGACGTCATTTTGATCACGATCGACACCCTGCGCGCCGACGCCGTCGGCTTCGACGGCAACATCAGGGGCACGACGCCGAACCTCGACCGTTTCGCCTCGGAGGGCCGCGTCTTCACGCAGGCGCATTCGCACAACGTCATCACGCTGCCTTCCCACACCAACATCCTGACGGGGATGCTGCCGTACCAGCACGGCGTGCGCGAGAACGCGGGGTTCAGGCTTTCGCCGAAGATCCCGACGGCTGCGACGCGCCTGAAGGCGAAGGGCTACGCGACAGGCGCTTTCATCGGGGCCTACGTGCTCGATTCGCGGTACGGCCTCGCGCACGACTTCGATGTCTACAACGAGCTTTATCGTCACCTCGACGAGCAGTTCGAGTTCGACATCCAGCAGGCGCACGCGGAGGACGTCGTCAAGGCGGCGCTCGAATGGTACCGCAGCCAGCAGGGCAAGCCGCGCTTCCTGTGGGTGCACGTCTACGACCCGCACGCGCCTTACGAGCCTCCGCAGGCCTACAAGGACCGCTACCCGGACGACTTCTACCTCGGCGAGGTCTCCTACACGGACGCGGCGCTGGCACCGCTGCTCGAGGCCGTGAAGGGCGTTCAACCGCCGCCGCTTCTCGTCGTCACGGGCGACCACGGCGAGGCGCGCGGCGACCATGGCGAGCTGACGCACGGCCTCTTCTGCTACGAGGCGACGCTGCACATCCCGCTCTTTGCCTGGTGCCCCGGCGTGGTCGTCCCCGGCCGCGACGCCGTGCCGGCCCGCCACATCGACATTCTTCCGACGATCCTCGACGCGATCGGCGAGCCGGCGCCGAAGGAGCTGACGGGCCAGTCGCTGCTGCCCGTCGAGCGCAAGGAGGCGGCGGAGGGCAGCTACTTCGAGGCGCTGTCGGCGGCGTTCAACCGCGGCTGGGCCCCCCTGCGGGGGCTCGCGGCGCGGGGCGACAAGTACATCGACCTGCCGATTCCGGAGGTCTACAACCTGCCCTCGGATCCCGGCGAGGCGAAGAACCTCGTCGCCGAGGGCCCCGACGCGTTGCGGCGGCTGCGCAAGCGCCTGCTCGAGCTTCCCGCGGCGCCGCACGAGCGGGGCACGATCGGGTCCGAAGAGGCGGCCAAGCTGCGCAGCCTCGGCTACCTCACGGGCTCGGGCGAGATGAAAGCGACTTACGGCCCTGCCGACGACCCGAAGACGCTGATCGTCGTGGACCAGACGCTCCACCGGATCATGGAGCTTCACGAAGAGGGCAAGTGCGACGAGGCCCTGCCGATCGCGCGCCGCGTCGTGGCCGAGAACCCGAAGATGAGGCTCGGCTACATGCACCTGGCCATGGTGCTGCGCTGCAAGGGAGACATGGCGGGCGTGCTGCGCACGTTCGAGAAGGCCTCCCTGAGCGGCGCGGGGGGCGAGAGCGTGGCCCGGCAGCGCGCGATGGTCCTCTCCGAGTCGGGACGCGCCAGGGAGGCGCTCTCCGTACTGGAGGCCTACCGCGAGAGCGATGAGCCGGAGACCCTGAACGCCCTCGGCGTCGCCCTCGCCGACGGAGGCAGGCCGGCCGAGGCACTGCCGGTCTTCGCGCGGGTGCTCGAGATCGACCCTCAAAACGCCGTCGCGTACCAGAACACCGGCATCGCCCTGTTGAAGCTCGACCGGGTCGACGAGGCGCGCCAGAATCTCGAGGCGGCGCTGCGCCTCGGAAAGCGGCACACCCGCGCATGGAACGCGCTGGGCGTCGCATGGCGGCGCCTGGGCAATCCGAAGAACGCCATCGCCGCCTGGGAACGCTGCCTCGAGATCAATCCCGAGCAGTACGACGCCCTCTACAACGTCGGCCGGGTCGCCGGGCAGATGCGCGACTGGAAAAAGGCCCGCGCCGCCCTCGAACGCTTCGTCGCGACGGCGCCCGCGAAACAGTACGGCAAGGACCTCGCCGAGGTGCGCGGCGTGCTGGCCGACATGAAGCGGCAAGGGCTGTAGCCTCCCGCTCGGGCCCCTGGGCCCTGACGCGGTCATCCCGAGCCCCCTCGACTTCGCTCAGGGCCCGTTCCGCCGTCATCCCGAGCGAGGCGAGGGATCCCGGGCTCAACGCCGGATGTAGCGGATGTAGGGGTCAGACCTTGAATCTGTACTGTACAGAGCGGATGTAGGGGTCAGTCCTTGAATATGTACTTTACAGAATCAAGGTCTGTCCCCCTCTGGCTGACCCCCTCTGGCTTCCCGAGCCCCACGACGTCGCTCAGGG
>Ga0315273_10014771_pt1 | contig 10073 bp, 4 predicted proteins | sample YL17G02_0_MG_FD_205753 | JGI IMG/M metagenome (GOLD analysis project Ga0315273, IMG submission 205753) | Sediment microbial communities from Yellowstone Lake, YNP, Wyoming, USA - YL17G02_0 | ecosystem: Environmental > Aquatic > Freshwater > Lake > Sediment | place: USA: Wyoming | collected... | reverse complement strand
AAACTCGAGGGGGAGCCGATCCCCAGCGGCGCACTCCCGTCCGTCCCGAATCGAGACACCCTGGCCATGGTGGCCGCCATCCGCCGGTACAGCGACCGGGCATCGGGCACCCTCGACCGGGTGGGCGAGCACTTCCGATTCAAGCCCATCGCCGTCCTCAAGCAAAAGATCGGAGGCGCGGTCCTGGAGGAATATCACACCTTCGTCGACGCCTGGGGCAACCCGATCCAGTATTTCGCGACGAACCCCAGATCGCCCCTGACGGATGTTGAGACCGCGCTGGATGACGTGCCCGCCACCGGGGCGCGGCTGGCCGCCTCCAAGGCGCTGGTCCAGGCCAATAACGGCCGGCCGGTCCTCGTGTCCTACGGGCCGGACGGAGAAGACCAGTTGTCCGGACAGTTCCCCGATGCACAAGATGTAGTGACGGACTGGTGGAGGAACAACCAGGGCGGCGACGACCAGGCGGTCGACCGGCGGCTCGACAACCGCTTCAACGTCGACAACGTCTACAGCGCCGACGGGCTGGAGAAGAAGCTGGGCGGGAATTAAGAATTGAGAATTCAGAATTGAGAAACAGGAATTCAGGAATCAGGAGTCAGAAGTCAGGAGGCGACGCGCGAGCCCGTGCGCGGCTTCTCAATTCTCAATTCTCAATTCTCAATTCCTTCACCCTCGTCGAGCTGCTCGTCGTCGTCGCGATCATCGTGCTGATCCTGGGCATCGTCGGCCCGGCGGTAACGTCCATGTGGAACCAGCGGCTGGAGTCGCAGGCCCAGATCGTGGTGGCCGGCGCGCTTCAGTCCGTCCAGATGCAGGCCCGCACCCGCGGTGAACGCGGGCTGCTATTCTACCTCGACGGCGACGCTCAGAAAATCGCCGTGATCGAGTCGGCCCACGAGGTTCTCGACGGACACAGCACGACCACCCCCCAGGCTACGCTCACTCAGCCCAACATCGTGGCCGACTGTTTCCGCGTGATGGAGGGGATGATCTACCGTGTGCCGTCGCCCTACCGGGCCATGCCGCGAGCCGTTCTGGACACCAACACGCTCGGAAACGAGGGGAACACCTGGAACGACATCGAGGTCAATCACGAGGACGTGTTCTCCTCGCCGGCGAGTCCCGCCGCGGGCAACCAGCGGCACCGCAACTTCTTCACCGTCGTGTTCGGGCCGGACGGCCGGCTGCGCGTCGGACGCGACGTCCTGATCTACGATCCCGACAACCGGACCGGACTGGGCACCCAGGAGGGCGTGCATACGTACTATGATGGGGGGGGAACCGACGGCCCGCTCCCGCAAACTATCGCTCCCGACGGAGGTTACGTGGCAACCCAGGTGGACGGGCTCGTGGCCACGCCGGGAAGCTCCCCGATCGCCCTCAATTTCCCGTGCGTCGACGGCGTGCTCGTCTACGACGAGTCCGTGTTCAAGGAATTGCCCCGGGCCGGCCCCGGCGAGCAGGACCGGCGCGACTGGGCCGCACGGAACGGGCAGCCGTACTACATCAACCGCATGAGCGGGGAACTCGTGCGAGGACCGGTCGGAGAATAGCGAATTAGAAATGGAAAATGGAAAATGGAAAATGAAGTGCGGGGGATGCGGCGGTCGCCTGCGGCGACGGCCCTCCCATGCGCATTCGTTTTCGCTGTTCGCTGTTCGCTATTCCTCGCCGGCTTTCTCTCTGGCCGAACTGATGATCGCGACCGTGATCCTCGGCGTGGGGTTGCTCATCGTCGCCGGCATGTTCCCCGTTGCGTGGATGAAGGCCCGCGACCAAGTCGAGGAAACCAGTCTGGCCAACGCCGCCAGCGCGGCCGAGACGCTCTTGAGGGCGAAGTTCCGCGCCGCCAAGTATAGTGTCACCAGAGAACAGGATGACAGGAAGAACAACCCGACTGGTGCCAATCCCTACAATTGGTTCGACCCGGCGAGCTTTCTGAGCGACTTGGGCATTTACTTCGCTACGGACGTGCCCACATGGTGCCCCGGCACGGACAACCGTGTGCATCCGGTGAACGTCCAGAACATGCTCGTGGACCCGGCGGGCTATCCTGTCTCGCCGCCGACCGGCGAGCCAAGGCTCGTCGAGGAGCTTTTTGTTCCCGAAGAACTCCATCGGGTCGATTTCGACACCCGGTTCGTCGGCAGCATCGCCAACCTGGTGCTGAGGCCAACTCTGCCTCGTTCGCATGCCCGGTTCGAGGAGCGCCTCGTGCCGCCCATGCCGCTGTGGCCGGCCGCAACCGACTCCACGTTCGATCCCGCGGCGAACCCGGAGATCGTCGATCACTGGCGCGCGACGCTTCGCTCGCGTCGTTACTGCTGGGCCGTCCTGGCCCGCATGGACAACGGGTACTGGACTACAGACTACAATAATAATCCCCACCCGGACCTCATCCGTGGCAAAGTCACATACAGCAATCCCTCCAGTTGGTACGACAGCCGTGCTTTTACGATGTACTACGTCACCCTGCGGCGTAGCCAGGAAACGCAGCGTTTTGCGCAACAAGCATTCCTGCCGGCGACGGACCGGCCGCCCGTCCTGCCGCTGGTCGGTGCGGCTCCCGCAACGCCGCGTGCCTTGCCACCTGACCGCGACACGGTTTTCCCGGTGCCCTGGCGGGTGCAGATCTTCGTGCCCGAACCCGTTGACCTGGATGATCCGGCCGCCGCCCGCGGAATCCCGGCCGAGGTGGAGGTGAACAGCGCCAATGTTCCCACCGGCCCGATTGTCACCGGCATGTTGCCGCGCGGCGCGTTCCTGATCGACGAGCTGAACGGCAACGTGTACAAGGTCATGCGGCGCAGGCTGTACAACAACGACCAGAGCGCCGTCCTGACGCTCGACAAGGAAATCACCCACGGGAAGATCAAGCAGGGGGAGATCGGGCAGGCGCAGCCTGGTTCCACGGGACCCGAGTTGCGCTACAACCCGGATCGAGACCGGCTGCGAACAGTATGGGTGTTTCCGCCGTCCGTCGAGGTGGCCGGGCGAGACGCCACCCAGCCGTCCGATAGCGTGGTGTTCGACGGCACGCAGCCGGTGGTGGGCATCGAAATCCGTCCGATGGTCCTGACGCCGTGAGTGCTGAGCGGGAGGGCGAGCCGCGTCTGGCTTCGCACCCCGGCTCAGCGGGAGCTTCGCCCTCCCGGCAGAAGCTTGGCACCCGTATACGAGCCGCGCCCGTAAGGAAGCGGTTGGATTGGGCGGCCGTCGTCCACTCGCTCACGCTCGCGGCTCGTATGTGTAACGGACCCAGTTATCCGACGTTAAGTCTTGGCTTTACCGACACTTGTTCACCGCGACAATAGAAATGCCATGAGACCGCAACAGCCACAACTTGCTATTAGGGCGAAGGTTAGCGCCCGCTGCACTCGACCCCGGCCGGCGTTCACCCTCGTGGAACTGGTCGTCTCGGTCGGAATTCTCGTCATGATGCTGACCATGGCCGGCACGGTCTTCAGCCTCACGCTGCGGTCTACCGGACAGGCCAAGGCCCTCACCGACGTCACCCAGCGGCTCCGCGTTTTCGAGCAGACGCTCGCCGAAGACCTTCGCGACGTCCGCCGCGGCGCCTCCAAAATGGTCATCGAATCCCACGGCGTCAGGGCGTACTGGACCGAAGCGCAGAAGGAGCTGGATGCCGCCGGCGACCCGACGGCGGCCGCCCTCCCCAGTGGCGGCGACCCGGAACGAACGCGCTGGGACGCGGCCACCAACACCCTGCGCCCGGAACTGCCCCGCGCCGACGTGCTCCTGTTCTTCAGCGCCCGCCCCGGTCGCAGTTACCTCGATCCCGCTGTCCAGGCGGGCGCGCAGATGCTCGTCTACGGTCACGCGGAAGTCGGCGAAATGGAGGAGCAATCCGCTCTTCCTGGCTGGCGGTGGAGGTCGCCGGTCGAGGCGTTTGAAAGCAAGGCCGGTTCGACGAAGTACACGACCTACGCCGAGTCGACCGACAATACGCTCCCCCGGACGGTTTTCCCGCGCCCGGCGCGCTCGTGGCATCTGGCTCGCCGGTCGGTGGTGGTCGTGAACCGCTGGCCGGCCCCGACGGCCCCGTCGCTGCCGTATTACGCCAACCGCCCCTCGGACCCCAAGCTCCTCACCGGCGAGAGGGACATTCTGGGCCTGGACCCCTCGTATCCCGCGCCGTTCCAGTATGCGAAAGAGATTGCCCGCGGGATTGTCCCGGCGCAAGACGTTGCCGGCGGCAACCCGATACCGTGGTACCTGCGGAGTCGCCTCGACCTGACCCCGCCGGCCAGACTCGCCGGGCGGATGGGGGCGTGCTTCCTGCCCAACTGCGCTTCGTTCAAGGTCGAATGGGCGCTGCCGCTGTCGCGGCTGCCCGATCCGATGGGCGTGCTGGTCGGCGTGCCGACCGTATGGATCGACCCGTACCGCGATCGAACGCAACTGGCCGACCCTAAGGACAAGCCCGATTGGGTGAAGCAGCTTGAAATCTACTTCGACGAGAAAGAGGGCGATGGACTCGTCCAGCGCTATTACCGGGACAACCTGCCGGTGTGGCAGGCGTGGCGCGAAACGATCACCGCGATCACGTCACGCGCGAACGGCCGATTTGTGGGCAGGACATGGCACGAGTGGTTCGCCGAGGACCCCGGGCTGAGCGCGTCGAAGACTCCAGGCGACCCCGATCCATACTTTCCGACCGCGCTGCGCATCACCGTGGACGTGTACGACGATGCGGCCAGGCTCGACCGGCCGATACGGCACACGATGGTGATCCCGGTGGGAGAAGGATGAATTGAGAAGTGAGAATTGAGAAGGGACAACCGAGGGCTCACAAGCGGCCGGACGCACGGTGTCCACGGGGCTCCGGGCGAGCCGTCCTCAGTCCCCGCTCCCTTACGGTCGCGGCTCGTTTCAGCATTCTGCCCCGCGGGCGTTCGGCTCGCGGCAGCGCCATGATCCTCGTCGTCGCGCTGCTGGGGATTCTCTTCGTCGCCGGGGCCGCCTTCCTTCAGATGGTCACCTTCCAGGCCCGCGTCATCCAGGCCGACACGGAGTCCCGCGAGGATGAGGCCGTCGTCGATCAGGCAAACCAGCAGGTCTACGATGTGCTCAAGGGGGGGTTTCTGGGCGAGGGCAACGTGGCGTACAGCGGCGCTGGCAGGCTCACGGTTGTCGATCCGGTGACAAAGATCGTCCGGGTTGTTCTCCCGTCGGCCTACGGCGAGGTCGCCGGCACTCACGCAATCCTCTCCCCCATCGAGCCGTCTCTGGACTCGACGGGTTCCGAGCTGGTCTACTCGGCCTACACCGATCTGGATCGCGCGGCTTCAGACAGAGTGGCGGAAGCTCTGGATCCTATGGTTTCTGGCGCACCGAAACGCGTGTTGTGCGCGCGCCGGCCGAACCCTCTGAACGCCGACTACCGAGACGCGGATGGGGACGGCGTCTACGACTCGTGGGGCGCGAACGTGCTGGCAACAAAGCCGAGCGCCCAGTGGGCGTCCACGCTCAATCGCCTGCGGGCCTCCGACGCTACGACCAACTACGTGACGGTCGGGGTGCGGGTAATTGCGCACGGCGGCATGGTCGACGTGAATCGCGGCCATCCGTACGTCATCGGCAACGCGCTCGCCGACGTGGCCGACCCCGGGATCTGGGCGAATCAGTACTTCGGCGGCACCTTCGCCATTGCTCCCAACGATTCGTATCCGCCGGAGATCGAGGAGCGATCGCTGCGTCATCGCTTCGTGCTTCCCTCGCGCGGCTTGCCCGAATCGGCGCTCGAACGAACGCTGGAGCGTGACACCTGGTTCCGTGACACACCCCTGCTCGTCGGCGCCTTCCCGCCTGATTCGAAAACGCCCGCGACGCCCACCCTGTTCCGGTGGTGGTACTTCGACCCGAGCGACGCCCGAAGAGGGGCGCCGTTCCAGCAACTGCTCGACGCCGCCCTCTCGAGGCCATCGAGCTCCTACGACACCTACTTCCCAACGCTGGCTATGCGATACGACCGCCGCCACCTGATCACGACGGCCAGCTACGACGACCTCCTGATCCGCGGCGTACGGTTCCCCGACAACATCGGCGATACACGAGCCGGAAAGGACATTGTCGAGTGGATCAAAGGGGATACGGGGCGCCGGACGGTGTTTTTCATCGACAATTACCCGAACCCCTACGGCGTGAACAGGCTCAAGGGCGCGGGCAAGAAGAAGGACTCGGCCGATAACGATTCCACCGATAACGATGAAGAGAACGGTATGGTCGGAGCGGCCATCGACCCGCGCGTCGGGCGAATCCAGTTGAGCCTGCCCTGGCTGGACCGGTTCCTCGTCGACAACGCCCTGAGCCTGAACACGCTTTCCTCATCCACCGTCAACACGGACATTCGAAACCAGTTCATCCACACGATCCAGGACATGTTCTGGGTCATGTTGTGGAACTACCCGGACCTCAACGGCGACGGCCTGGTCGACGCAACCGACGAGACGCTCCGCGCCTGGCAGGCGGCGTCTCTGACGGCCAACCTGATCGACTTCGCCGATAACGACGATGTCCCAACGCCGGTCTACCCGCTCGTATGGGACGAGCCGACCCAGCGGTTCGTTCCCCCGGATGCGAGCCGTCCGGAGAATCGGGCCTTTGGCCTGGAGCGCCAGCCGTACATCACGGAATTGTACGCCCGGACTGCTGACTCGTCGGGCGGCGCCGGCCTGTCCGCCATCGAGCTGTACAACCCGTACTCCGACCCGATCAACCTGGCGACCTACAAGATCGGCGTCGACGCCGCAAACGACACCGACCTGATTCAGCTTCCGAACGTGGTGCTGCCCGCCGGCGATTTCGTCGTGCTGGCCAACCCGGCTTCCGACGCCGCTCTCAACTCTGTCCCAGCCACCAAGAAGGTCGATTTGTCCTTCCCCGCGTTGGGGGCCAACTCCCGGGTCGATCTGGCCCGGACGGTGACGTGGGGCGGCACTCCGGCCGTCGACGTCATCGTCGATCGGTTCAACGTTACCGACGTGCCGGGCGGCGCGGCCAACTTCGGCACAGCCACCCCAGCCAGTCTCGAGCGCGACATGTCCCCGTGGCGATGGGTCGTGCCCAGGGCCCAGGAGATGAACAGCCACACACTCGGTCAGAACAACGCCACCGCCGACGCGAGTACCGTGGACCCGGCCATTCGGCCCGTGCAGGTGGACTTCGCCAATACCGGATCGCTTTCCACGGCCTATCCGACCACGGGCTGCCTGCTCCTGCTGATGCGGCACGCCCATCAGTACGTCGCCACTCCTGCCGATCAGTTGATTCCACCCGATGCGCTCCCATTCAACCACGTGCGCAGGCCGACGGGCGCCGGCTCCGCCATGGGCGCCGAGTACGACCAGATCGACAATGGGCGGATGCCGGTGTTCGACGTGGGCACTCTGACCGCCGCGCCGCCAGGCAGTTCTCCCTCCTATCACACGCTGACGGACAGCGCCAACAACCCGGTGACGGACTTGCGAGCCATTCCCTGGGGGCAGCTTGTGCTTGACTATTTCACCGCGCTGCCGCTCGACAACGCGGCGGCCTACGACGGGTGGTCATTCTGGAACCGCGCGATGCCAAACGCCCAGCCGCGAGTGGACCAGGCCGGTCTGCGCGTGTGCGGGCGGGTGAACATCAACGCCGCGCCGTACAAGGTGCTCGCCGGTCTGCCGCTGCTGTACGTCTTGTCGATGCCCACGCGGTTCCAGGACAACATCAGGGCGGGCGCGTATCCGCTGGGTTCCAGCCCCACGGTGCCGACGCTGGGATACTCCGTAGCCCAGGCCATCGAAGCGTATCGCGAAGCACGTTTCGTCCCGGGTTGCAGTGACCCGTCCGGTTGCACGGGCGACTACCAGAGTCGCCTGCAGCCTCCGGGGGACGATCCCAACACGGCCGGCCTGCGTTTCGGGCAGGGCTTCCTGACGGTCGGCGAGTTAGCGAACGTGCGGCATCGCGCGGCGCGATCCCAGTCGTTCGGCCCGACGACTTTCTTTTCGGATTTCCGCATGGACGGTGGTGTCGTCGGGCGAGTGACCGGCACGTCGCCGAATGAGGATTACGTGCAGGCCGTCGCCCGACTCGTGCTCCTGGGCGACTGGGTCACGACGCGCTCGCACGTGTTCACGATCTACGGAACGATCCAGGGGCCGGTCAGAACCGGCGGCACGCCCGCGGAACTGGCGCAGTCACAGGCGGAAGCCCGCGCCAAGGCGATCCGGTTTGAGGATACCGTGGATCGGCTGCCCTGCTTCTTCGACCCCAAGGCCGCGCCGCAGCGAATGTGCCAGCGCACGGTCGGCAACTACGTCGAAGCCCGGGCTGACTGAGCGTATGTGCGGGAGGTGTGGCACGGGTAAGCAGAGCTTACCCGTGGCACCCATGATGTTGTGTGGCACGGGCGTCTCGCCCGTGTCGATGGGTGTGGCACCGGTGCTACTCTGCAAAGCAGCGCTTCGCTGCGAAGCACGAGCGTCCCGCCGGTGAGTATGGGTTATCGGAACCGCTGTGTCGAGATTCCCATCTCGACACGACCGCCGCGGGATTCCGATCCCGCGGGTTGGGGGAAAGATTCCCCCCGGAGGAGGTGCGAGAACGGATTCTCGCACCAGCAGGGTACCATGCCCTTGCCGCGGCGCCGTCGCCCCTCCGGGGCTCGGGGCGGTGGGGCGACGACCAACCCACGGGCTTGCGCCCGTGGCTATTCACCTTGGCCGCTCCGCGGCCGGCCGTCGTCAGGCCAACTGCCGACGGGCGGCAAGAGGGCCAAACCCCAGGTGGCCGCTCCGCGGCCGGGTACTCTGTATGTTCGACCGGCAAACGGTGGAAGCTTGATGGACGACTGCGGACGACGTGAGCATCCGAACCATGACGCCGCGGAGCGGCGAGGGTGGTCAGCCACGGGCGTCAGCCCGTGGATCCGGGCCGTTCAGACCCCCAAGCCCCAGCGGGGCGGCAGGCGCGCGCCGGTAAGCGCCTCCAGCATCGCCATGCGTGAACAACCTGTTATCGGAACCGCCGCCTCTTATGGAGGCACAACCTGGACAGGCGTATCGGAGGTTCCACGGTGGTGGAACCTTCACACCGCCTCTGATATAATACCCACAGGAGGAGGTTTCCCACCGGGGGATGTCTCTTGGAAATCGACAGGAGCACAACATGACTCGTATCACTCGTCGTTCATTTTCGCGAACCGGTCTTGCGATCCTCTGCCCGGCCCTGCTGTTGTACGCCACCGCCGCCGTATCGGCGGCCGACGAGGCCTTGCGGCGGGCCTTCATCGAGGAGACGCGGCGGGAATGCTCCGCTGTGAGTCGCAATGCGGAGCTCACGCCGATCGTGGATCTGAGTGAGCCGGCGCCGGCCGAACCGGAGGCGGAGTCGGCGGGCCTGCGCGCCGTGGAGCAGGAGTGCTACCCGGTCGGGGGGTACGAGTCCGTATGGCCGGGCCCAACGTTGATTCGCGGAAACGTCTTCGACGTGAACGAGCCGGAAACCTTCGTGCAGTTCTCGATGGAGTTGAACATCGCCTCCGGGCAGCAGACCGATCTGTACTTCATCCTGTACGACAAGGCCATCGGCGACCATTGGTGCGAGGTCTTCTACCAGCACAAGCTGGTGACGGGGGTCGGCCGGGCCTTTTACGCCTGCGATCTGGTCTCCGTGCCCCTGTCCACCTCGAAGTTCTACCTGGCCGCCGTCGCATGGCAGCAGAACGTCGCGTTCGGCGTGCGGACCCAGGCTCTGCCAGCCAACTATGACCTTGGGGGCATGTGGTTCAGCGTGTCCAACAACGGCGTGACTCTGCCCGGCGACGTGCAGGACTGTCCCCATACCGCCGGCTGGTCGTTCGTCGACAGCGAGCTGTACTCCATGCGCCTGTGCTTCCAGATCCCTTTTAGCGCCTGTTGCCTGCCCGGCGGCACGTGCGACCTGCGGACGCGGAGCGAATGCCAGGCGGCCTCCGGCCAGTACACCGCCGGTCGCGTTACGTGTGAGGACGTGTCCAGCAACGGCGGCTGTCCGCTGCCGCCCGGGGCCTGTTGCTTCCCCGGCGA
>Ga0315273_10014769_pt1 | contig 10074 bp, 7 predicted proteins | sample YL17G02_0_MG_FD_205753 | JGI IMG/M metagenome (GOLD analysis project Ga0315273, IMG submission 205753) | Sediment microbial communities from Yellowstone Lake, YNP, Wyoming, USA - YL17G02_0 | ecosystem: Environmental > Aquatic > Freshwater > Lake > Sediment | place: USA: Wyoming | collected... | reverse complement strand
TCCCCGATGACCGGGCCGGGCCATAAGGTGCCCTTCAGTAGAATATCCCATCCATAAAGGCTTGGTGCCTTTGACCGCAGCATTTTCCTGAGAAAGGAGAAGCGGGCAAGCCGCCAGAGATGCCTGCCCATGTTGTCCGGGCCGACTGAAAAAAAGAAGGATGCTGAAATGCCGTGGCCCGCCAGAAGTTGAAGGAGATTCGGCACGCCGAGCCTGGTCCCCCTGACGGTATCCACGTCGATCCTCAACCCGACGTTCATGAAGGCCCGCCTCCGGATCTTCTTAAACGCAGCGCCTCCCGGAGGAAGAAATCAAGCGTGCGCTCGACGGATTGCTCCAGGCCGATGCTCGGGGTCCAGCTCACCAGTCGCCGGGCGTTCCGAATGCTCGGCTTTCGATGGTGCACGTCCTGGTAGCCCGCGCCGTAGTAGGAGAAACTCTCCACCTCGCGGAAACCCGCAAGGGGGGGGAATTTCGCCCGCAGGGGATGACGCTCGAACTTTTCTACCAAGAGCTCTGCCAGTTCCCGGATGCTTGCCTCGTTGTCGGGGTTGCCGATATTGATGATCTGCCCGTTGCAGGCGCCGTTGCTGTTCTCGATGATCCGGAAGAGGCACTCCACCCCGTCCAGGACGTCGGTGAAACACCGTTTCTGGTTCCCGCCGTCGATGAGTTGGATGGGGGTCCCCTCCACGAGATTGAGTATAAGCTGGGTGATCGCCCGGGAGCTGCCGATTCGGGCCGAGTCGAGGCTGTCGAGTCTCGGGCCGATCCAGTTGAAGGGGCGGAACAAGGTAAACTGAAGACCCTCCTGCTGCCCGTAGGCCCAGATCACCCGGTCGAGCAGTTGCTTGCTGCTGGAATAGATCCATCGCTGCATGCGGATCGGTCCGGTGATGAGATTCGAGTTGTCTTCGTCGAATTCGTTTTCGTCGCACATTCCATACACTTCGGATGTGGAGGGAAAGACCAACCGTTTCCTGTATTTCGCGCAGTATCGCACGACCCGGAGGTTCTCTTCGAAATCGAGCTGAAACACCTGAAGGGGATTGCGCGTGTACTCGATCGGTGTCGCGATCGCCACGAGGGGAAGGATGATATCGCACTTCTTGATGTGGTATTCGATCCACTCGCGATGGATCGATATGTCCCCCTCGTCAAAATGAAACCCCGGCTTATCGAGGAGACGACCGATGGAATTGGATCTCAGGTCCATCCCATGAACTTCATAATTCTTGCTTTTCAGGAGGCGCTCGCTCAGGGCGTTGCCGATGAAGCCGTCCACACCGAGGATCAGGATGCTCTTCTTTTTATGGCCCTCTATCCGGCGGCGCAGGCACGGGCCGAAGGCCATGTCCTTCATAAGGCCGAGCTCTGCTGCAAGCTGGCTGCCGCTCATGGTGACGCTTCCCTCTGTGCGGCCTGAATCCACCCGCAATGCTCCCTTTCCGCAGGCAATCACAAGGGGCGATGTCGAAAAAACCGTGCCCGGCGAGGCACTGCCTTTAGCCTGCCGCACTTCCGTGACCGCCCAGAAGATGCATTTTCTGTCGCCCGCATAGCTGAAGGCGCCCGGATAAGGAAACGTCACGGCCCTCACCAGGTTTCTGACATCGGCAGCCTTCTTCCCCCAGTCTATCTCGCCGTCCTCCGGGCGGCGTCCGCCGAAGTAGGTTGCCGCAGCGGGATCCTGAGGACGTCGCGGGGCGGTTCCAGCCTCGATCTGCGGCAGGATTCCGTCGAGCATCATTGCCGAGACGCGAGCCATCTTTTCGTTGAGGCTTCTTGCCGTGTCATCCGGGGAGATGGCGATCTTCTCCTGGCAGACGATGTCGCCGTCATCGGCTCTCGGCGTCATGTAATGGAGCGTCACGCCTGTTTGCTTCTCGCCGTTGATGAGAACCCAGTTGATCGGGCAGCGGCCCCTGTATTTGGGAAGAAGGGAGCCGTGCAGGTTGAGGCAGCCCGCCGGAGGGATTTCCAGTATCGAGGGTCCGATCAGCTTACGGTAATAAAAAGAGAAGAGGACATCGGGAGCAAAGACCTTGATCCTCTGCACCCATATAGAGTGATTGATATCCTCGGGGGCGAAGACCGGTATCCCCCGGGTTGCCGCCATCTCCGCAACGGAGTCGTACCAGATAGTTTCCCCGGGATCATCCTTATGGGTAAAAACAGCTGCAATATCAAATCCATTCCTGAGAAGGGCTTCAATGCCGGCACAACCGATGTTCTGATACGCGAGTAGGACTGCTTTCACTTCAACCTCCCAGAGCTGTTATTCTGAACTATCCTGCCTTTTTTCTTTCCTGCCTCTGCCCACAACCTGCTTCACGAAATAGCGGGGCCTGGACCTGACATCGTGATAAATCCGTCCGATGTATTCGCCGAGCAGCCCAAGGCCTATGAATAAAGCGCCGATGAAAATGAAAAGAATGGCAAAGAGGGTGAAGACGCCTTCCGCCGCCCATTGAGAACCGCGCAACCACCTCATCACTAAGAGAAACACGCCGAATCCCATCCCGGCGCCCGACACGATGAAGCCCAGAAAGCTCAAAAGACGGATGGGGAAGGTGGTCATGCTGGTCAGCAGATCAAACTGCAAGTTGATTAATTTCCAGAGCCCGTACTTTGAATCACCGCTGGCGCGTTTTTCATGATGGACATTGATCTCCGTGGTGGTGTGGGCAAAGGAGTTGGCAAGGATCGGGATGAAGGTGCTATGCTCGTGACAGGCCAGCATGGCGTCTATGATTTCGCGACGGTATGCCCGGAGCATGCAGCCGTAATCGTGCATGATGACACCGGTGGCCATCTGTGCGATCTTGTTGACGATCAGAGATGAAACCTTGCGGAAAAAAGAGTCACGCCGCTCCAGACGCACACTTCCGACCACATCGAAGCCCTCTTCGATTTTTTGGATAAGCTTCGGGATTTCCTCCGGGGGGTTCTGGAAGTCGGCATCCAGGGTCACGACGATGTCGCCCCTCGACTCTGCAAACCCGGCCATCACCGCTGCATGCTGGCCGTAGTTTCGGTTTAACAACACCCCCACGACGCGGTCGGTATTGCGCTGTGCCGCTTCCCGGATCAGCTCCCGCGAACTGTCCTTGCTTCCGTCATCGACAAGGATGATCTCATGAGGTTTTCCCAGCCCATCGCAGACCGCCAGGCATCTTTTGACGAGTTCCCGGAGATTGGCCTCCTCGTTATATACGGGGATGACGACGGATATCGTTACAAGGGTGTTTTTCATTTCGGGGTTTGTTTCTGTCATCATGCATTCAATCCTTGGCTGCTCAGAAGCGGATTTCATCTTTCATGGTCCCAGGACATTCTTGATGGCATCGACGACGTCATCGACATCGGCGTTCGTCATGTCCGGGAACAACGGCAACGAACACAGGCGGTCGGAATTCCACTCCGTGCGGGGCAGCATGCCGCTGGGGACGCCCATCGATTCCCTGTAGTAGTTCTGAAGGTGGACAGCACGAAAGTGAAGCCCCGTCCCGATGTTCCTTCGCTTCAATCCGGCCATGAAATCATCTCTGCTCATAGCGGCCCGATCTGTATCCAAGCGTACGATAAAGAGGTGCCAGGCGTGTTTCATGGGGTAGGGCGGATCGGAAAGGGGCAGGATTTCCTCGATGCCGGCAAGCCGTTCTCGGTATCTCGTAGCCAGCGCCGTTCGCTTCCGGTTGAACGTATCCACGCGTCGCAGCTGCCCCAGTCCCAGGGCGGCCGAAATATCGGTCATGTTGTATTTGTAGCCCGGCTCCATGACTTGTGCCTGCGGCGCTCTTCCATACGTCTGGCGGTCGTAGGCATCTACCCCCAGCCCGTGAAACTTCACACTCCGAACCCGATCGAGAAGGGCCTGATCGTCGGAGCAGACCATGCCGCCCTCGCCGGTGGTGATATTCTTGATGGGATGAAAGGAGAAGATGGATGTGCCGCCTTCCCCCACTCGTTTACTTTTGTACTCCGTGCCCAGGGCGTGTGCCGCGTCCTCGACGACAGGAATCCCCTTTTGCGCCGCCATCTGCCTTATGGGGTCCATGTCCGCGGGTGCACCGGCAAAATGCACAGGCAGGATGAGACGCGTCCTGCCTGTCAAGCGCTCCCTGACCGACTCCGGGGTCACCATCAAGGTGTCCCTGTCAATATCGGCAAAAACCGGGACGGCACCCGCCAGGACAATGAGATTGACGGTTGAAACCCATGTCATTGAGGGGGTGATGACTTCATCTCCCGGCCCTATACCCAGCACCCGAAGCAGGACATGCATACCTGCCGTTGCCGAATTGAGCGCCACCGCTCCGGGGCATCGGACGTACTCGCAGAATCTCCGTTCAAACTCGTCACACCGGGGACCGGTCGTAATCCAGCCCGAACGGAGCACGTCGCCGACCGCAGCGATTTCCTCCTCCGAGACGGAGGGTCTTGAAAGGGGAAGAAACTCATTCCTCATGTAATTCTCTCATAGACCAAGACCAGTCTATCCTGGCCGGATTTATGGTTACCTTGACTTACTTGGAAGTATATAATACATCACGCATGTCCAAATTAGCATTTATTGCAAAGTTGAGCCCTAATTTGGTATAGAAGTATTTATCAAAATCTTGAAACCAAAGCGGGTCTCAACTATAATTTGGGTTCATAGCATCTTTACCAAGCTGTTACAATTGCTTTCGTGGTTACTCTATAGCGTTGGAGAGAGGACAATGAAAAAAACCAACCTCCTGGATGTGAAAGGGCGGCCGTAAAATATGCAATGCCGGATTGTGCATAATTTCCCATCGAAGTCCGCGGCAATAACTCATCCATGTCCTTGGAGAAGCTTATGATCCGACAATCCACCGCTTTTTGGAGCGTACCCCGGGGCGATCTGCTGATCCAGCTCGAAACGCAAGAAAATGGATTGAGCCTTCCGGAGGCAAGGCGACGGCTTGTTGCCTATGGCGCCAATCTGCTGAAGCCTCCGAAACGGTCCGACACGTTCGCGTTGTTGATAGCCCAGTTCAAAAGTCCCATTATCCTGACCCTGTTATTTGCAGCCGGCCTATCCTTCTTCCTCCATGATCCGACGGATGCCGTTATCATTCTGATCATCGTCCTGATCAGCGGCCTACTTGGATTCTGGCAGGAGCGCGGCGCTGCCGACGCCGTCGAAAAACTGCTGGCTATCGTCAGGATCAAGGCCAGCGTCCTTCGCGGCGGGAGTCGGCAGGATATCTCCCTGGAGGAGATTGTTCCTGGGGATGTCGTCATCTTGAACGCCGGTGACGCTATCCCTGCCGACTGTCTCATTCTGGAGTCCAAGGATCTCTTTGTGGATGAGGCGACACTCACAGGAGAAACCTATCCCGTCGAGAAGGAGGCGGGTCTTCTGTCGGTTGAGACACCCCTTGGCGCGCGCACCAACTGCCTCTTTATGGGGACCCACGTCATCAGCGGTACGGCCAGGGCCGTTGCGGTCTTCACCGGAAGGCAGGCGGAATTCGGCAAGATCTCGGAGAGGCTGAAGCTGAGAAGTCAGGAAACGGAGTTTGAGAGCGGCATCCGGCAATTCGGGTATTTTCTGCTCGAAGTAACCCTGGCCTTGGTCTTCGCCATTTTTGCAATCAATGTCTTTTTCCAACGGCCGCCTCTGGAGGCCTTCCTCTTCTCTCTGGCTCTGGCGGTGGGGCTGACGCCGCAGCTGCTGCCGGCCATCATCGGCATCAACCTGGCCCATGGGGCCCAAAAGATGGCCCGGCAAAAGGTCATCGTGAAACGGCTGGCCGCCATTGAGAATTTCGGCAGTATGGATGTACTGTGCTCGGACAAGACGGGAACCCTGACGCAAGGAAATGTGCGCCTGCATTCGGCGCTGGATGTCGAAAGCAATCCCAGCGACCGGGTTTTCCTGCATGCCTACCTGAATGCTTACTTCGAAAAAGGCTTTGCAAATCCGATCGATGAAGCAATCCGCTCCTATAAGCAGCAGGATGTCTCCGAATATCAAAAGGCGGATGAGGTCCCCTATGATTTTATCCGGAAGCGATTGAGCATCCTGGTCGAGAAGGACGGCAAATATCTGATGGTTACGAAGGGGACTCTGCCCAATATGCTGGCTGTCTGCTCCGTCGCTGAAACACCCGCCGGGGAGAAGGTGGACATTGCCGTCGTTACGGAGCAGATCCGGCAAAAATTCGAGACGCTGAGCAGCCAGGGCTATCGGATGCTGGGAGTAGCCTATCGCGATATGGGAACGGAATCCGCCATCGGCAAGGATAACGAGCGCGATATGACCTTCCTCGGATTTCTGCTCTTCTTCGATCCACCGAAGGAAGGAATTGCCGAAACGATCGGTCTCCTCAAAGGGCTGGGCGTCTCTCTGAAGATCATCACGGGAGACAACCGCTTCGTCGCTGCCAAGACGAGTCAGGATATAGGGATGACGGAGGCAAGAATCCTGACCGGCGGCGAACTGCGTGACATAAGCGATGGCGCCTTATTGCGGAAGGTAACCGAGACGGATATCTTTGCGGAAGTGGAGCCCAATCAGAAAGAGCGCATCATCCTTGCGCTCCGGAAGGCCGGGCATGTTGTGGGGTACATGGGAGACGGCATCAATGACGCTTCGGCCCTGCATGCGTCGGACGTAGGCATTTCGGTGGATACAGCGGTGGATGTGGCCAAAGAATCGGCGGACATCGTGCTGCTGGAAAAGGATCTGGCGGTTCTCGTGCAGGGCGTGAATGAGGGAAGAAAGACCTTTGCCAACACCATGAAGTACGTCTTTATGGCCACCAGCGCCAATTTCGGAAACATGTTCAGCATGGCCGGCGCTTCCCTGTTCCTGTCCTTCCTCCCTCCCCCTGTTGCCCAAGCAGATCCTGTTGACCAATCTGATGACCGATTTCCCCGAGATGACCATTGCCACCGATCATGTGGATGAGGAAATGGTGACTCAACCCAGGCGTTGGGATATATCCTTTATCCGGAAATTCATGCTGACCTTCGGCTTGGTCAGTTCGGTCTTTGATTTTTTGACATTTGGCATCCTGTTACTGGTCCTCCGTGCCACGCCCGCCCAATTCAGGACAGGATGGTTCATGGAGTCCGTCATTTCCGCCTCCATCATCGTCCTCGTCATCCGCAGCAGAAGACCTTTTTTCAAAAGCCGGCCCGGAAATCACTTGCTGGCGGCCACACTGGCTATTGTTATCGTCACACTGATCTTTCCCTACACACCCATTGGCAGGATATTCGGGTTCAGTCCCCTGCCCATAACGTTTCTTGTTATGCTTGCCTTCATTATCGTGTTCTATATCTTAATGGCGGAACAGGTTAAGAAGCGATTCTATCAAAGGAACCTTTGATCCGTCTTCGGCGATTCTTCTTTCTGAATTCCACCCTCATCCCAGATCGGGGGTTCCGATGACCCCTTCTTCCGTGTATTTTGCGATCTGCTCCTTGGACATGTGGAGGATCTCGCCCAGGACATACTCGTTGTGCTCGCCGAGACGGGGAGCCGGCCGGCGCAGTTCCGCCGGCGTTTTCGACAGCTTGAAGGGCACGTTTTCGTGGGCTACCTTGCCGATCACGGGATGTTCCAGCTCCTTGAAGAACTGGTAGTGCCGGAGCTGGGGGTCGCTCTCGACGAGATCACGGGAACTTTGAACCACCCCGGCCGCCACCCCGGCGCGCTGCATGATCTCCATGACCTCTTCGGCCGACCTCTCCAGGGTCCACTTCTCAATCAAGCGGTCCATCTCATCCATATGCACGGTTCTGCTCAGCAGGGTGGCGAACCGCTCATCGGCGGTCCAGGCAGGATTCCCGATTGCCCGGCAGAAGGCTTGCCACTCCTTTTCGCTGAAGACGGAGATGACGCACCACCTGTCCTCGCCTTGGCAGCGATAGGCGCCATGGGGGGCAGCGCTGCGGTGGGGAAGGCGGTTGCCTGTCGGTTTCGCCGCCCGCTTGTTGACGACGTAGTCGAGCGTGCTCGCCCCGTAGAGGGCGCACAGGGCCTCCATCTGCGAGACGTCGATGAACAGGCCCTTCCCCGTCTTGCGTCGGCGGTGCAGGGCCGCCAGAATGGCGTACTGTGCCGGCCAGCCGCCGGTATAGTCGGAGTAGGAAAAGCCGAAACCCGCCGGTTCATGGCCGGGAAAGGCGGTCAGATAGGTTATCCCCCCTATTGCCTGGAGCGTGGGACCGTAGGAGGCGTAGGTCCTGTAAGGTCCTGTTTGCCCGAACCCGGGCATGCTGACCATGATAATATCGGGTTTCACCGCCCTCAACGCTTCGTAGCCGAGGCCGAGCCGATCCATGACCCCGGCGCTGAAATTCTCAATCACCACATCGGCTGTTTCAACCAGCCTTTTCGCCAATTCCAGGCCGCGCGGGTCGGATAGATTGATGGTGACCCCCAGCTTGTTGCGATTCGTGTTGATGAAATAACCGCTGGTGTTGATGCCGAAAACGTTGTCGTGGTGCGGGATGACCAGCCTGGCTATCTCACCGGTCAACGTCTCGATCTTTATCACCTCGGCCCCGTGGTCGGCAAGCATCCTGGCCGCCCCGGGTCCCGCCAGCACCCGGGTGAAATCGATGACCCTTATCCCCTCAAGTGCGCCTTTCATATGGCCTCCTTCATATAACCCCGCCTGCGGCTAAGAGGGCGAGCTGCTCCCTGGAGAATCCCAGTTCCTGCTCATAGATTTCGAGATTGTGCTCCCCGATCAGCGGGGCCCGCCTCCTCAGTTTCCAGGGAGTTTCCTCCATTTTCATCGGCGCACCGGGGTAAAGGAAGGTCTCCTCCAGTTCGGGGTGCTCCAGGGGCACAAAGAATCCGCGGTCCTTGAGGTGGGGATCGCTGAACAGATCCTCGAAGGTATTGACCGGGGACCAGCTGATATGCATGTTCTGGCAACCCTCGAAAAGCTCGGCCTTGGTATGGGTTTTCATCCAGGCGGCGGTGATTTCCATCTTATGGGCCTGGCACTCCGGCGACAGCTTGGTGAAGGGGTCCTGCCATTTCGGCTCGTTCAGATCGCCGATCATGCCGTCGGCATCGATCCAATCCGTCGGAATGTGGCCGGGGAAGGTGCACATATGCCCGTCCTTGCAGGCGTAAACATTGGGAGTATAAGCGCCTAACCCCGTCGAGCCGTGGGCCGTTCCCCGCCTTCCCAGGACCTCCCGCCAATGGATATACCAGAGATTCGGAAATTCCAGGGAAAAGGCCACGCAGCTTTGCATGGGGACATCGATATGCTGCCCGACGCCGGCGGCATCCCGGTGGTGCAGGGCAAGGAGGGACGCGATGGCGGCATAATTGGAGACCGTGTGGTAGGCCTGCTCCCCAAAGGGCATCACCGGGGGGGTGTCCGGATGGCCGCAGACGTTCATCATCCCTCCCATGGCGACGCCGACGATGTCGGAACCTTGGTAATCCCTGTACGGTCCGGTCTGACCGAAGGGGGTGATCGAGGTCATGATGAGCGCCGGATTGACCTTGGAGAGCTCTCCATAGCCCAATCCCAATCCATCCAGATACCCCGGCTGGTATGATTCCACCAATATATCCGCCGCCTTGATCAGCCGCTTGAAGATCGCCCGTCCATCGGCGTTCTCCAGATTCAGGGTGATCCCCCGTTTGTTGGCATTGAACTGCCAGAAATAAAGGCTCCGCTCCCGGTGGGGAATATCGTGGTAAAAAGGGCCGTTGTTCCTCATCGGGTCTCCCCCGGGCCTTTCGATCTTGACAACATCAGCCCCCAAATCGGCAAGAATCTTGGTGCAGAAAACGCCCTTCTCATCGGCGAGATCCAAAACCCTCAGATCGCCGAGAAGCGTTTCCTCATAAGCCTGCTCAGCCACGTCCGGCACCCCCTTTCTTCATTGATTGCCTCCAGAATACCTTGACCCCCTGGTTGCGTCAAGGGGGAAAATGGGGACAGCGCCCCTTGGAAAATAGGGACAGCGCCAATACTGTTCGGCATGGATATTGTCGTCTCCTATAGTGTCATGAAGCCGCTGAGACGGATCGATGCCCTATGACCAACCCCTAAAACTTTT
>Ga0315273_10014768_pt1 | contig 10074 bp, 10 predicted proteins | sample YL17G02_0_MG_FD_205753 | JGI IMG/M metagenome (GOLD analysis project Ga0315273, IMG submission 205753) | Sediment microbial communities from Yellowstone Lake, YNP, Wyoming, USA - YL17G02_0 | ecosystem: Environmental > Aquatic > Freshwater > Lake > Sediment | place: USA: Wyoming | collected... | reverse complement strand
TTATTCCTTACCCCACGACTACTTTATACCATACGTGGGCCGATGGAGGACCGGTCTTTCACATTTAGTCCTATATCCAGTTTGCTTTTAAAGAGTAAAAAATAAAATTAATTTTGGATTTTACAATCCAAACCCTATTTCATTTACCTTATAAGCAAAATTTCTAATTGCTATAGAAAATAACTCCTTGTTTTCAGGTGAATAAAAACAACTTGAAGGATGAATACAAAAACAAATAAAACAATTATACTCTTTACTCCAAACAGTAGTACCATTCAAAGCAAGAATACCTTTTATTTTTCTATTAAAAAAATAATTATTTGAGTTTCCAAAAGCCAGAATAATGAATGGATTGACTATTTTGATTTCTTTTTTTAGATACTGTGAACAAATATCAATTTGTTCTTCAGTAGGCGTTTTTGTAAATTGTGGCCAACATTTTATACAATTTGAAACATAAACATTTTCACGTTTAATTTCGTATTTTAATAATTCAGGCCATAATATTTCAAGTCCTGCTTGGCCGGTAAGTCCACTTTTAGATTTATCTTCTTGTTTATTAGGAGCTTCAGCATTAATCATTATATTAAATTGTCCAATAGAAGAAAGTACAGGTTGAGTAGCTTCTTTTCTTAAATCGCATAAAGAACAATTAGATATAATTTTATTTAGTTCCATAATTTTTTTTATTTGATTATCTATTATAACAATAGCTATATTTGCACTTATTTTTCCAATACAGGAATAATCAAAATTTAATATTTTAGACACTTCTATAAAATCGATTTTTTCTTTTTTATTTGGGAGTGCATTAATTTTCTCCAGCAGAGATATAATACGAACATTTACTTTTTGTTTATTTATCCTTCTTAAAAAATCATAATTATTTATAAAATTTCCATTCTTTCTTTCTGCAATAATAGAATTTGCAGCTATTAATCCCATTCCTTTTATTTCGCTAAAAGGCGCAATAAGCTTATCATCTTTTAAAATCCATTTTTCACCGTCCGAAATATTTATATCCGGCAATTCTATTTCTAAATTCAGTCGCCTTGCTTCTTTAATTAGTTCGTTTTTTTGATTTTCCCCAGCAAAATTTAACGAAGAAATAATAAATTCTTTTGGATAATAAACCTTTAACCACATTTCCCAATACGCAATTATACTATAAGCTGTAGCATGCGATAAATTAAAGCTATATTCAGAAAAATGCTTAAGATCGTTAAAAAGTATCTCGGCCTGTAAAATGTTTAGCGTTTTTTTAAAAACACATCCATTAATAAACGCTTTTTTGAATTTATCAAACTCTTTAACTCCTTTTGATTTACCTATTATTTTTCTTATTTTATCTGCATCAGACCAAGAAAATCCCGCTACATTGACAAATAATTGCATTACTTGTTCTTGATATAGCGGGATTCCATAAGTATTTTTAGTAATATTTTCCACTACTTTATTTAAGATCGGTATTTTTTCTGCACCAGATTTTCTATTTTTATAAAGATCAGTTAAACCGGATCTTAGAGTACCAGGTCTAAATAATGCGTTTACATCTATTAAGGATTTTAAATTATCTATTTTTACGTCTTTACATAAAGTAGTTATACCATGACCATAAAATTGAACGATGCCAGCAGTATTTCCGATTGTAAACTGATTTAAAACTTCTGTATCATTTGTATTTATTTCTGAATATATTATGTCGATATCATAATTTTTTTTAATAATTTTTTTTGCATAATTCAGAATCGTTAAGGCACTTGAACCAAGCACATCAAGCTTCATTAATCCCATATATTCTGCATCTTCTTTGTCCCAATTACAACATAACGAATCACCTTTTTTTCTGACTATATTTGTATTTATACCACTTCTTAAATCTTTTGAAGAAATACAAACAGCCGAAGCATGTTGGCTCGTATTATTACATTGACCTTCAAGCGATATAGCAATGTTACATATTTCCGGATATTTATTATAAAATATTTTAGCATCGTTTGTATTTTTAAATAATTCTGTAAGGGTATTTTTTATTTCTGTTTCTTCATCTATTTTATAATTCAAACTATTAGACAATACATTAACCTCGGATAGTGGTATATCGAAAACTCGTGATATATTTCTTATGCTTTGCTTACCCTGCATTTTAGAAAAGGTCGATATTCCAGAAACATTATATTGACCATATAATTCTTCAAGTCGTTTTTTAATTCTATCTCTTTTAATATCTTCAAAATCAATGTCAATATCTGGCAAATCTATGCGGTCAGGCGAAATGAAACGAGCAAACATCAAATTATACTTGATAGGATCAATCATAGTAATATCAAGTAAATAAACTACTAAACTACCAACACTACTCCCCCTCGGTCCGGTCATTATATCATTTTTATGACACCAATCGATAAGATCCCATACGATCAAAAAATATCTGGCAAATCCTTGATTTATAATTATGTTAAGTTCTTCTTCTAATCTTTCATAATACTTATTAATATTATCATATATATATGTATGTGTTAATCTTTTTTTTTCAAGACCATCAAGACAAAGATTAATTAATTGATTTTCTTCTGACATATTTTTATATTTTAATATTTCAATTTTAGGTAATGAGATTGGAATTTTATTTAACTCAAAATTACATAATGAAGCTACTTCAAGAGAATTTTCCATTACTTCCTGAATAGTAAAATCATTAAAAAATTGTTGATTAAGAAATGCTTGAAACATTTCATTAGCGCTTCTTAAATGCAACCCGTCTATATTAAATTTCCACCTATCCGGGTCGTTCCATTTAGCCTTTGATTGTATAGCTAACAGTACTTCCTGTATTTTAGATTGATCTTTTTCAACGTAATGAATATCATTAGTCGCACATAATTTTACTTTTGGAAATTGCTTTTGCCATTCAATACATAGTGCATTTATTTCTATTTGTTCTTTAAAAGCATGTGGCATAACTTCAAGATAAAAATTAGTTTTTTCTTGTATTTTTTTAAAAAGTTCTTGCCCCCACTTGGTTTGTATAGGTGAGGAGGCACACCCCGATAAAATAATAAGACCGTCTAAATGATCTTGTAATATAAACGGATCTATTCGCGGTCGGTAATAAAAACCCTGAATATTGGCATAAGTCAACATTTTAAGGATATTTTGCCACCCAATTTCGTTTTTGGCAAGTATCGTCAAATGATAACATTTTTCTCTTTCTTTTTTATTTTTCGATCTATAAAGTATTTCCGGCACAATATAAAATTCACATCCCAAAATACTTTTTATGTTTTTGGCTTTACATGCCTTCTGCCATTTAATAGCACCGTCTATATTTCCGTGGTCGGAAATAGCCAATGATTTAAAACCCATTTCGGCCGCACGTTGAGCGTATTGATCAGGAGTTCCGATTCCATCAAGAATTGAATATGTAGAATGAAGATGCAAATGCATAAAATCTTTATTTTGCATTAAAGTTTTTCTCTTTTTATTTTTTCTTTAGGGTTGTCATATCCTAACTGGAGGCTATTATACGGAGCAAACAACGGTTTGTTTAAATTTTCAGCATAAAACCGCTCGCCCTCAAAACTCTCGATTACTTCCTTTTCTTCTTTGTCACATTGGTTATAATGTTTTGTACTATAATCATGAGGAAGCCAATTCATTCCTTTACAGGCAACTACATTGAATCTTCTTAAAATATCTTCACTATTGAAGGTAAGATGTATAGTTCCTTTTTTATAGCAATCTACTGTGAAATATTCTGAACAAATTTTATTCGTCTGTCCTGAACTAAAGGCATATTTTATTGCATCAGTTAACGACAAATAGTCCGCTTTGCCGCCAAAGTAATTCATTACTAAGTCGATATCATGGAGTTGTCTCTCAGCATCGTCAGCAAGGCTTAATTTCCCCATAAAATCTTTAAATGGATTGTCGCTGTAAGAAGCATATATCGGAATGATAATTCTTTTGCCAACCTTGAAAGCCTTGTTGGTTTTCCAGCCATTAAAATAGTGAATATTTTTATCGTAAAGACCATTTGAGTATGAATGTTCTACTGTAAACTTTTTAAATATTTTTAAAACAGCGTTTATTAAAATATTGTGATAATCCTTAATTAAATTGAGAACAAATTGCCGAATATTGTTTTCGGTGAAATCCATACTTGAATACTCTTCTATTTGCCAATAGAACTCTCTTATTTTGTCAGAAGTCATTCTATTCTTGACTTCTTTAATATCTAAAGTTCTTTTCCAAAAGTCAGCTCTTAATCTTACCAAAAAAACGTTTAGTTCTTCTTTCAAGATAGAAGTCATATCGCTATCGGGACTATATTCGTTATACTTATCGGGATTTTTATTAAGAGCTATATATTTGCCGATTTTTTTATAATTGGCATAATATGATATGATTGACGTAGTACCTATGTTTTTTATTTGATTATATTCGGCAACAAGTTCTGGAATTAACCTTTTTGTAGATACTTCATACTTGTTTTCTAATTTTGGGTTAGATTCGTCAATCTTGTCTTGACAATCCTTAAAAATATCATCTTCTACTTTTCTTTTAATAATAATATTTATAAGCGCAACTTCAACCTTTGTTTTTCTTTCTGCATCTAAAAACGCATTTGAAATAAATTCTACCCTTGCTTCAAGTTTTTTTAATTTCTTGACAAGTAGTTTTCTGGTGTTTGTATATGGATTTTTGATTGTTTCAGCATTCAACAAAAAAATGATCTGGCCGCTATACAAGATATCTATTGCTTTTAACAAATGAAGGTCGCCATCTTCAAAAGGAGGGTTTGCAATTATCAAATCAAATTGGTCATTTCCACAATAAGACAAAAAATCGGAATCGATTACTTTATACTTTTTGCCTCTTAATGTGGCCTGTAAAGTCTCGTCTATTTCTATCATCGAAAAGTTACAAGATTGATATCCATATACTTTAATCATTCTGTCTATAATATCACCCTTACCGGCAGAAGGTTCAAGAATAGAATTTAAATCAGAAAGCTTAACTATTTTTAAAACCATTCTGTCAATTAGTTTCGCAGGAGTTGGATAAAATCCCTTATTCATCATTAAGTTTTTCTCTTTTAACTTTAGTTTTTTCTTGATCTGGCGTTTCGGTTTCGGAAATAGCCAATGATTTAAAACCAAGCCCAGAAGCATATTGAGCATATTGCTCTGGTGCTCCAACTCCATCAAGAATTGAATACATAGAATGAAGATGCAGATGAACAAAATTTTTATTTTCTATCAAAATTTATAAATTTTCCTGTTGCAAACGTCTGCAAAAAATTGCAGACGTTTGCAATGAACTTAATTTAACTCAATATTTATTTTTTGTTTAATTTTAACCAATCCTTACAAATCCGTTCAAGTGCAGTTATTGTATTTTCTGATTCACAGATTTTTTTAGCTCTTTCAATAGCTTTATTGATTGGTTCGGCTTCCTCTTCAGACATTTTAAGTGTTAAAATAATGATGTTTGCAACTTGGCCTTTAACGATCTTTCCTTTTTTCATAACCTTGACTGCTTCTTCTAAATCACGACAAGACATCGTCTCGGCTTTATTAAGCAATTCCACACTATTGCTTTTGTTTGCGACTGAAGCCACATCTTTCATTTTTGACCAGCCAAGCAATTCGACTTTCTTAGCAGGCAAGCCTAATTCTTGAACCTTATCCCAGATGTGAACCAAGTCTATCGCTTTGCGATAGTGAATATCAAGTTCGGTATTACAATATTCTTCAAAGGTTTTGCTACCCCAAGAAATATGAAAATTACCGTGATACGCTTCTGAAAGCATTTGAGCCATAATCATGAAATTTTTTTCGACATTGTTTTTAGCTTCTGAAATAGCGAGACGAACGTAGTCCGCTCTTTCTTTATCGATAGCTTCGGGTAAAATTTCTTTTTTGGCTTCAGATTCTTTTTTAGGTTCTTTTTTAGGTTCTTTTTTAGGTTCTTTTTTAGGTTCTTTTTTAGGTTCTTTTTTTTCTTTGAAATTTGATATTGCTTTATTAGCCCATTCTTTAGTTTCTTCTGGCAAAGCATCCCATTGATCATCGGGGAGTGCTGAAATAGTATCACACACATGGAATAATTGACTATCATAATCTTTAGCACCATCAATTGCCAATTTAATAATTGTTGCATGCTTTTCTAAATCTCTCCATAAGCCCTCCCATAATTCTTCATCAGTTAATTTTTCGTTAATATTTTCTTCAATGTCACTAATCTCTTTTCCGTTAATTTTTTCTTCAGACATTATAATCCTCCTTAAAATTAAATGTTACTAAAAAATTAAAATATACACATTTTATATTATACTTTTATTTTAAAAAAAGAGTTGATTATTTTTTTATTTAATCGTATAATTCCGTCTATAGCTAATTTTCCTTTTCGCATTTGATTCATTCTCATTCTATTTTTAATATATTTATACATATTATCTGAAACACCATCCTTTATCAATGACGCTAACCGAATGGGGAGCGCATTGATTTCTTCGGAAATAAGCAATTCTCTTTCTGGGTTTATTTCATATAATTTATTTTGAGTATAAACATCGATATTTACAAGCAAAACACATCGCCGAATTTCTTTTCTTAAAATATTAAAATAACAACTTTGCAATGTTCTAAAAAAATACGTTATAAATTTGCATCCTCTTTCAGATTCATAAGTTTCAATGGCTTTTAAAAATGTCAATCTGCCTTCCTGAATAAGATCGTCCATTTCGTACGATAATCTATTTTTAGGCAATTTTTTAAAACAATGATAAGCCATTTTTACGATTAAAAGTTCATATTTTTTAAGAACAATCTCTTTCATAATTTACTCCTATTATTTAATTTTTAATATTGGCAATTTTCCTAAAAATATCTCCATAACATAATCATCAAAAATAAAACATTTTTTAGCACAATTTTTTTGACACGCTTTCCAATGCTTCCAACAAAAATCATGATCTTTATGACAAGCCAAAAAACCGTTTTTATAAATAATTATTTCCTTCCCGTTTATATCAAATTCTGTTTTGATCATTTTCTTTTCAAATCTTATTCTTTCCATTTTAACCCCTATTTTTTTGGTTACAATCCATTTTTAAATGCTTTCCTTAAAATTTTACTTTTGCCTGAATAATACTACACTCACTTTTTTATAAAACTGCCCCTTTTGGGATAACAGGATTAAAAGGATTTGTTTTTTTTAATTTTGCTCCTGCTTTCCGAAGCAGAGCACAAATATCGGTATGGCCGTTACGCACTGCCCACATCAGTGGCGTACTGCCATAGTTATCCTTTTCATTAACCTCGGCTCCAGCGGCTAAAAGCAGAGCACAAATATCGGCATGGCCGTTAAGCGCTGCCCACATCAGTGGCGTACTGCCAGAGTTATTTTTTGCATTCACCTCGGCTCCAGCGGCTAAAAGCAGAGTGCAAATATCGGCAAGGCCTTTACGCGCTGTCCATATCAGTGGCGTACTGCCATAGTTCCCCTTTGCATTCACCTCGGCTCCAGCGGCTAAAAGCAGAGTGCAAATATCGGCAAGGCCTTTACGCGCTGTCCATATCAGTGGCGTACTGCCATAGTTACCCTTTGCATTCACCTCGGCTCCGGCGACTAACATTTCCCGGCATGCTAACGATCCGGTCAGCCAGACAGCCCAATCAGGCTTATTCGTTTTGCACCATTTCAAAACCTCGGTAGCGGATAATCGTTTCCGTCCGCTTTTCTCGACGGTAGTAATAGCATCGGAACAGGCCCTCCATTTTTTTAATTTTTCGATTGTAATCATTTGCTCTCCTTTATTAAATTGTTAATGTTTTAAATTTTTTTAAATTGCCTGTATTTAAAATAAAGACCTTTTCACCAAAATAAATAATTTGAGCAATAATTGAATTTAGTTCATCAAAGGATTTAAGTTCTTGACACTGATAAAAATTTTGTAAGTTAAAAATAATTTGGATAAAATCGGTGACTTCAGAAATTGATATTTTATTGTTTAATTTATTACGGGATAAAATTTGCAATTGTATCTCAATATCAACTGCTGCTTGTTTAGGATTTAGCAAGCCATTTCTTGCTTTTTTAAAAATCTCTCTTAAATCAAGTTTGCAAAAATATTTTTTCATTTGTACGACCTTTTAATTTTACGTCTCAGATACAATATACTTTGCCGTAAAATTCCAATCATGTGATCAAAAATGAGACACAAAAAAAACATTGAAATCACACCCATAATCGCCGCTAAAATTAATTCTTTTGTCATGACATTTCTCCTTTTTAAAAGTTAAAAATTAACTTCTACAAATCTGTTAGCAGTCATCAACTGCTAACAGGATCTAAAAGTTAGTTTAACATCGCTTTCCATTCTGATCGAGGTAGATCGATGATTTTACCACCTATGCGTTCAAATTCAATAGATTTGTCATAATCTTTTGCACCACACGCTTGGAAAGTAATTGCGTTTGCTAATCCCCAGCGCGAAAAATCATTACCGTCGGCCAAGGCATCCAAAATATTCCCGCCGTCATCCTTTGATATATTAAATTTTTTAGAAACTTCTTCGACAAGATCACCTGCTTTACGTGCCTTAAAAATATCGGTTGCAGATTCTTGCAACTTAAGCACTTCTTCATCAAATTTTTTTTTGTCAAAAGAGTGATTTACCACATCGGCGACTTTCATTTCAAAAGCTTTCTGATCTGCTTGAATTGTTTCGCGCCGGTAAAAAGTTGTATTGACTTCTTCGTCAGTATCGATCCTTCGGCCAACATGATGTTTGCGTATTGTGGCTGGTCTGATCATGCCATTCATGCAAACTAAGCGGTAAATCAAAAGTTCAATTTGAAAAGATCCAAGCCCAATTTCAGAATTGCTAATTACAATTCCACCCTGCACAGCATCGCCAAGTTTTATTTCTGCCTGTAATTTTGGATATACGCATTGAAGATAAAGCCGTTTTGGAGTAAGATCACATGATTTAATTTCCATACCAAATTCGGTTTGTTGACGAAAAAGAACCGGTAAAACTGCTTGCGCAACTACTGCATTATCTCTTGTAGTTGTAAATTTGTCTGAAAGAAATGCACGCATAATATTACCATTTGGAATATTTAAAGTCCGTACCATTCTTTTTTCAGGTTCTTTCCTAAACCAGGCATTGACATTAGTTGAAAGCAAATCTGGAGCGGTTTCCAGCATACGGCCATAATATGTTCTCGGAATTTGGAGTTTATCCGCTACTTGGTCATGGAAAACGTCGGTAAGCATATAGCTACCGTTTCCTTCCATTTCCATGCTTTTGCCGGTTTCTCGCATCCAAAGGGCGGGGGTTGATACGATAAAATCTCGCTTTTGCTCTTCCACTTCTTTTAATTGTTTTGCCAACTCTTGCAAACTAATTCCTTGTTGCATGGCTTCTCTTCTCTTTCTGCCACCTCCCAGCTTTGGGCCTTAAGTCCCTGCTGGCAAAGCGGCCGTTCAAAGGTTTACCGCTTTCGGCTCATTATGGATTTCTACTCTATGAGTTAGTTCCATATTTTCGATAATAAAATCTTCTCCTTTCTCTGCCAATAACCAATCGGCCAACTGGACAGGATTTTTATCCGATACAACTACAAAATCATGATGTGCGCCGCTTTTGTAATTCCAACCCTTTACGTTCCAGCGATATTTTATCGAGCACATAATTTCCTCCTTTATTTTGATTTAATTGCTGCCTTCCTAAGCAGGTCGCAAACATCAGCATGGCCGTAACGCGCTGCCCACATCAGCGCTGTATTGCCATAGTTATCCTGCGCATTAATCTCGGCTCCGGCGGCTAAAAGTAGGTCACAAATATCAGCGTGGCCTTTATACGCTGCCCGCATCAGCGCCGTATAGCCATTATTATCCTTCGCATTTACCTCGGCACCGGCAGCCAAAAGCAGAGTGCAGATAGCAGCGTGGCCGTTACGCGCTGCCCACATCAGCGCTATACTGCCATTATTATCCTTCGCATTTACCTCGGCACCGGCGGCTAAAAGCAGAGCACAAATATCGGCATGGCCGTTAAGC
>Ga0315273_10014767_pt1 | contig 10074 bp, 13 predicted proteins | sample YL17G02_0_MG_FD_205753 | JGI IMG/M metagenome (GOLD analysis project Ga0315273, IMG submission 205753) | Sediment microbial communities from Yellowstone Lake, YNP, Wyoming, USA - YL17G02_0 | ecosystem: Environmental > Aquatic > Freshwater > Lake > Sediment | place: USA: Wyoming | collected... | reverse complement strand
TTCCCGAAGGTTGGCAAGTAAGCGTAAAGTCAACCAAAATTAAACCCGCCATTGAGAGGGAATATTTCGTTCCGGCAACCGCTTCTCTTTTAGTTGAGGATGGACAGACAATTATTGCCGGTACCCAACTTTGTTCCGGCCATCTTGATGTCAAAGAAATTTTGGCAGTTAAAGGTTTGAAAGAATCCCAAAAGTATATTGTTGATTCTGCTCAGGAAGTTTATGAATCACAAGGTGTGCCGATTGCCGATAAACATTTTGAGGTGATTGTCAGGAAAATGTCCGACAAAGTTAAAGTAGATTCCCCAGGTGATACTGTCCTTTTGCCTAATGAGCTGGTTGATAAAGTGCGTTTTGAACAGGAAAATAAAAAAGTTTTGGCAGAAGGTGGAGAACCAGCTACTGCCCAAGTTATCATTTTGGGTATTACCAAGGCAGCAATTTGGACTGAATCTTTCCTGTCAGCCGCATCATTCCAGGAAACGACTAATGTCTTAACTAACGCGGCGGTTGAAGGTAAAGTAGATCATCTTTTGGGATTGAAGGAAAATGTTATTATTGGAAGGCTAATTCCAACTGATGATAGGGCGAGGCTGCCCCAAAGTTAGGTTTGACAGTAGGTAGGAAGTTTGGATATAATCAAGATCGATTTTTGGTAAAAAGGAGGTGGCTTAAAAAGTCCCAGTCGTAAAAATTTATAACATTAAATTAGAAGAATCCGACTGAGACTAGAACCAAAACTAGTCTCTTTTTTACGTTAAATTAGAAAAAAGGAAAATAAATATGCCGACTATATCGCAATTAGTAAGATATGGCAGAAGAAAAATTATTAAGAAAACCCGGTCGACGGTTTTGAGAAAGTCATTCAATACTAAAACCGGTAGGTACGTTGTGACTTTTTCGCCTCAAAAAAGAGGGGTTTGTACTGTTGTTAAAACAATGACCCCCAAAAAGCCAAATTCGGCCTTGCGTAAAGTTGCCCGGGTACGTCTTTCAAATCGTCAGGAAGTAACTGCCTATATTCCGGGAGTTGGTCATGAACTGGCTGAACATTCAGTCGTTATGGTAAGAGGCGGGAGAGTCAAAGACTTACCGGGAGTCAAATACCATATTATAAGGGGGACTCTCGATACTTCAGGTGTCCAGAACCGAAAACAAAGCCGATCTTTATATGGGACTAAAAGGAAAACTGCTTCTAAAATTGAAGGGTCATAATGCCAAGATCAAAAAAACCAGTTAAAAAAAGAATTATTTTAGAAGATCCGCTTTATTCAAGCCGGTTAGTTGAGCGTCTGATTAATAAAATTATGGAAAGCGGCAAAAAAAGCATTGCCCAAAAAATCGTTTATGGAGCTTTTGAGAAGATCAAAGAGTCGGGTAAAGATCCTTTAAGAACTTTTGAAGAGGCCCTATTTAATGCTTCACCAAAAATGGAAGTTAGGCCACGAAGAATTGGCGGTGCTTCATATTTGGTTCCAATGGAAGTCAGAGGGCCAAGAAGAGAAGCTTTGGCTTTAAAATGGATTATTGCTGCCGCTCAGAAAAGGGCATCTCGGGAATTTATTGACAAAAATTTTAAATATCCGATTATGGCTTCAAAACTGGCTTCTGAAATTTTAGAAGCTTCAAAAAACCAAGGGGCAGCGGTTTCAAAGAAAGAGGAAATGCATCGGGTAGCCGAGGCAAATAAGGCATTTGCCCATTTCCGCTGGTAAATTCAAAAAAATGATGTTTCAAAAGAAAAACGCATATTTTGATAGTAATGAAAGAGATGCCTTGCGACCTTACGGTCTAAAAGCATTTGCGCACTTCAGGTGGTAAAAATGGCAGATTCGAGACTTTATCCATTAGAAAGAATACGTAATATTGGCATTATTGCCCATATTGACGCGGGCAAAACTACAACAACCGAAAGGATTCTTTTTTATACCGGAAAAACCTACAAAATTGGTGATATTGATGAGGGGACAACTGTTACCGACTGGATGGCCCAAGAGCGCGAGCGGGGAATTACTATTGTTTCAGCGGCTGTTACATGTTTTTGGGAACCAAAAGCCGGCCCGTTTTCCGGCGTTGAGCACCGGATTAATATAATTGACACTCCAGGCCACGTTGATTTTACAGCCGAGGTTGAACGTTCGCTTCGGGTATTGGATGGAGGGGTAACTGTTTTGGATGCAGAAGAAGGAGTCCAATCCCAGTCAGAAACAGTTTGGCGCCAGGCTGATAAATACAATATTCCCCGAATCTGTTTTATAAATAAAATGGATAAACTTGGAGCCGATTATTTCCGTACATTGCAGTCGATTCGTGACCGATTGGGCGCACCGGCTGTTCCTTATAATATTCCAATTGGCGCAGAAAATGATTTTTCAGGCGTTTGTGATCTCTTGACTCGAGAAGCCTTTTTTTGGAAAGGTGACGAAACTGGGTCGAAATTTGAAGAGGGAGAAATCCCCCAAAATTTAAAAGACGAGGTTGAAAAATATCGCCATGAATTAGTTGAAAGAATCGCTGAAAATGACGAGGGGGTTTTGGAGAAATTTTTAAATAATGAGGAGATTCCGATTAATGAATTGAAAGCCGCTTTGCGCAAGGCGGTAATTGCTTATGAGATAGTTCCGGTTATGGCGGGGTCATCTCTTCGCAATAAAGGTGTTCAACCACTCCTCGACGCAGTTGTTGATTTTCTTCCGTCCCCGCTTGACACTCCTCCTATCCAAGGTTATAATCCAAAAACTGGCGAGCAAGAGTCTCGCAAATCTGAAGTGCAAGGGAAATTGTCGGCCCTTGCGTTCAAAATTCAAGTAGATCCTCACGTCGGGAAACTGACATATGTGAGGATTTATTCTGGTACCTTAAAATCGGGCGCATATGTTTTAAATTCGACCAAGGATGAAAAGGAAAGAGTTGGCCGGATTCTTCTGATGCATGCTGATAAAAGGGAAGAAATTAAAGAAGCTTTTACCGGCGAGATTGTGGCAGTTGTAGGTTTGAAGGAAACTTCAACCGGGGACACTCTGTGTGATGAGGCGGCTCCCGTAGTTTTGGAGTCAATCTCTTTTCCTGACCCGGTTATTTCAATGGCAATTGAGCCAAAGACTAAAGCCGACCAGGAAAAAATGGGGACTGCCCTTTCAAGGCTTTCGGAAGAGGATCCGACTTTCAGGATTAAATCTGATTTTGAAACCGGCCAGACAATTATTTCGGGAATGGGTGAATTGCATCTTGAAGTTATCGCCGATCGGATGAGGAGGGAATTTAAAGTTGAAGCCAATATTGGTCAGCCCCAAGTCGCCTATAAGGAAACAATTAAAAAGACGGCCCAAGGTGAAGGAAAATATATTCGTCAATCCGGAGGCCGAGGTCAATACGGTCACTGTTTCCTACGGGTTGAGCCAAAAGGTCGAGGTGAAGGGTTTGAATTTAAATCGGAAATTAAAAGCGGAGCAATTCCTCAGGAATTTATTCCGGCAATTGAAAAAGGAGTCAAGGAAAAAATGGAAGCCGGAATTTTGGCCGGGTATCCGGTGGTTGATATGTTTGTGGCAGTTTATGACGGAACATACCATGACGTTGATTCGTCAGAAATTGCTTTTAAGATTGCCGGTTCAATGGCGTTGTCTGATGCTTGCAAAAGAGCAGACCTTATCCTTTTGGAGCCGATTATGAAACTGGAAGTTACAACTCCGGAAGAGTTTATGGGGGATGTAATCGGCGGACTTTCAGCCAAACGTTCCCAAATTTTGGGAACGGAGGCTAGGGGGAAGACAAGAATAATTACAGCTCTGACTCCCCTTTCGGAACTGTCAGGATATGTTACTTATTTGCGCTCAATGACTCAAGGCAGGGCGTCGGCATATATGGAGCCTTCCCATTATGAGGAAGTTCCCAAAAATATTGCCGATCAGATTATTGCCAAGTCAAAAGGTGAAAGTTAATGGAAAAAGAACCAAAAAAGAAAATAGAACCGTTTTTAACAATTAAGACAATGTCAGGAGACAGCGGAGCAAGATTAGAATGTCCTCAGTTAGGGGTTAGCGTAGGTGCACCTTCTGAAGAAATCTCACGGAGCGGAATTAGGACATTAATAGTAGACCATTGTAAAGTTTTAATAAAGAGAGCTGAGGAAGGTCATGATATTGATCCTGAAAAATTGGACCTTGCTAGAAAAGTTTTAGCAAATCGGGAAAATTTGGAAGAAATTTTTATTAAATAATTAACTTAAAAAAACAAGGAGGATAAAAAAATGGCAGTAGCCAAAAAATTTGAAAGAACAAAACCTCACATTAACGTGGGGACTATTGGTCACGTCGACCACGGTAAAACAACGTTGACGGCGGCCATAACCAAAGTATTATCGGAAAAAGGAAAGGCCGAATTTCGACCTTTCGATTCAATTGACAATGCCCCGGAGGAAAAACAGCGGGGTATTACAATTGCTATTCAGCACGTCGAGTACGAGACGGACAAGAGGCATTACGCCCACATCGATTGCCCGGGTCACGCCGACTACATTAAAAACATGATTACCGGTGCGGCCCAAATGGACGGAGCAATTTTGGTTGTTTCTGCTCCTGATGGTCCAATGCCCCAGACCAGAGAACACGTTCTTCTGGCCAGGCAGGTTAACGTTCCGGCAATTGTTGTTTACCTAAACAAAGTTGACCAGGTCACCGATCCGGAACTTTTGGATTTGGTCGAAATGGAGATCAGGGAACTTCTGACCAAGTACAAATTCGACGGCGACAAAACCCCAATTATTCGGGGTTCAGCCTTAAAAGCTTTGGAAGGTGATGCCGAAGCGGCTAAGTCAATAGAGCAGTTGCTGGATGCGGTTGATGAATTCATTCCGACTCCAATCCGCGATATCGACAAACCGTTCCTGATGCCGATTGAAGACGTCTTTTCAATCAAAGGTCGGGGAACAGTTGTTACCGGTCGGGTAACAAGGGGTATTGTCAAAGTCAATGACGAAATCGAAATCGTCGGGCTTCGCCCAACCAAAAAGACCGTCGTTACCGGAGTCGAGATGTTTAGGAAATCTCTGGACCAAGGACAGGCCGGAGACAACATCGGGGTACTCCTTCGGGGTATTGAAAAAGACGATGTCGAACGCGGTCAGGTTTTAGCCAAACCAGGGACAACTACTCCCCACACTGAATTTGAGTGTGAGGTTTATATCTTGACCAAAGACGAAGGCGGAAGGCACACGCCGTTCTTTTCAGGATACCGTCCCCAGTTTTACATCGGGACGACTGATGTAACCGGTGAGGCGACTTTGCCTGAAGGTACTGAAATGATTATGCCGGGCGACAGTGCCAAAATGAAAGTCAAGTTGATTGCTCCTGTTGCAATGGAGGAAGGACTCCGTTTTGCAATCAGGGAAGGCGGTCACACCGTTGGTGCAGGTGTGGTCTCAAAAGTTGTAGCTTAAAGAATTAGGGCCCCCAAAAAGGGCCCAATTTCTGCCCGGAAAGGAGCACTTTAAAATGTCACCTTTTTATCACAAAGAGGGTGAAAATTGGGTTCCGTTGGGGAGACACCCAATTGATATTCAGGTTGGAAGAGATGGGAAGAATATAGCAGGAATTTATCCAGCCCAAGATGATCCTGAACAAATTAGAATTAACGTTCAAGGCGATCTGATTGTTGAAGAAGAAGATGGGGGTGTGTATCACGATGAAGGAGACCCAGTTTTGATAAATCGACGGGATGTTATTATTCGAAATATAAGATATCCTTTAGAAAGAGAAATTATTATTCATAGTGAAGAACCGATTGGGTAAAAGAGATTTTTGAATTAATTAGCACTTTAAAGGAAAATGCCAAAAGGTAGAATCAGAGTCAGACTAAAAAGCTACGACCACCGGGTGATTGACCAATCATGCCGGGAGATTGTCGAGGTTGCCCTCTCAACCGGGGCAAAAGTCGCGGGTCCGATTCCCTTGCCGACCATAAAAGAGCGGATTATTGTTAATACCTCGCCTCATGCCGACAAGGACGCGAGGGAACAGTTTGAGATTCGGACACACAAGAGGTTAATTGACATAGTTGAGCCGACTGACAAAACAATTGACCAGCTGATGCATCTAGAACTGCCGGCTGGTGTAGATATTGAACTTAAAATGTAAGCTCTATTTTATAGAGACACACTTTAAAAAAGGAGTGATTTTTTACAAAAATTAAATGAAGTTCCTACAGGCTTACGCCTAGGATCTTCCCCCCGCGCTTCGTCGGGAACGAAATCCCTCCGAAGCGAAAATCACTTCGCTTTAACTCCCGAGCTTAGGCTCGAGACTTTTCGCGAAGGGGGATAAAAAATTGGGGAGAAGGCATTTGAATAAAACTCAATGCCTGGACGCCTGAAAACTTCTCCAGTCATACTGGGAAGAAAATTTAAGGAGCCCAGTTTTTTCTTTGCATAAGGGGTAAAAATGGAAAGTGTGATAATAGCTAAAAAAATTGAGATGTCGAGCCGATTTGACGGTCGGGGTAAGCGCGTCCCAGTGACTTTAGTTGAAGCCGGGCCATGTTTGGTGACGGGTGTTAAAACTTTGGAGAAAAACAAGTATCAAGCTGTCCAGGTTGGTTTTGGCAAGAAAAAAGAAAAGCACATTAAAAAAGTGGAAAAAAACCAGTATAAAAGTTTGCCCCATACCCCAAAAACCGTAAGGGAGTTTAGGGTCAATGGCGATTTCGAAATCGGCCAGGAGATAAAAGCAAGTGTATTTGAGCCTGGGGATATTGTTAAGGTGACTTCCCTATCCAAAGGAAAGGGATTTGCCGGAGTAATGAAGCGATGGGGGTTTCACGGCGGGCCAAAAACCCACGGCCAGTCGGACCGCTGGCGGGCACCGGGGTCTATCGGTTCAACAACCACTCCAGGCCGGGTTTTGCGGGGTAAAAAAATGGCAGGTCATATGGGCAATGCCCAAGTTACGGTAAAGGGACTTAAAGTTTTTGAAGTCGACAAAGAGAAAAACTTACTTCTGCTTTTAGGTTCTGTTCCAGGACCAAGAGGAGCGATTTTAGAAATTGCAAAGACAGGTCAGGACAAAAAATTCGCTCTGCCAAAAAATGAAGAGGAAGTAGAAGTAGCGGAAGAGCCAAAAGAGCCAGAGACCGAGGAAGTTAAGGAAGAGAAAGTTGAAGACGAGGAAGTAAAGACAGAAGAAACTGAAAACGAGCAAATAAGCAAGTCAGAGGAAGTAAAAGGCGAAGAAGATGCCAAATAAAACGAAAAAAGTAACAGCGAAAAAAGTTTCTAAGAAAATTACGTCGGTTAAAAAAGCGACTCCGGTTAAAAAAACTGTGGTGCCTAAAAAGTCGGCACCACCAAAAAAAATCGGTATTGAAGCCAATCTTTATAGTATTTCAGGTAGAGTTGTTGGTAAAAGGGCTTTGCCTAAAGAAATTTTTGGAGCCAAAGTGAATAAGGTTCTACTTGCTCAAGCCGTAAGGGTTTATTTGGCAAATAATCGGGGAAATTTGGCGTCAACTAAAACCAGGGGCGAAGTAAGAGGCGGTGGAGCCAAACCATGGAAACAAAAAGGAACTGGTCGGGCAAGGGCAGGATCAATAAGGTCTCCCATTTGGCGAGGCGGTGGAGTTGTTTTTGGACCAAGACCAAAAAATGTCAAAATCGAATTGCCTAAAAAAATGAGAAGAGCTGCTTTATTGGCAGCCCTTTCGGACAAAGCTTCCGGAAAAAATATTGTCATCGTTTCCGGCTTAGAAAAGATTGAAGCAAAAACAAAAGCTATGGATAAAGTTTTAAAGTCAATTGGAGAAGAAGCCAAAAAAGCAATTTTAGTATTACCGGGAAGTCTGGAAAATTTGGAACGGGCAGCACGAAACTTAAAACAATTAACCTTAATGAGGGTTGAGAATTTAAATACATACGAAATTTTGAAACATAAAAATTTGATATTTTTGGAAAAAACAATTGATAAAATTGAGGAAGTGTTTGGGAAAAAAGAAGGTAACGAAAAATGAACTGGCAAATTTTAAAAAAACCAAAAATCACCGAAAAATCAATGGCTCAAGTTGCTCATAGTCGATATACTTTTGAAGTTTCAAAAGATGCGAGCAAAGAAGATATAAAACGTGAAGTTGAAAAACAATTTTCGGTCAAAGTCTTGAATGTTAGAACGATAAATTACAAGCCAAAAGCAAAACGGGCAGGAAAAACAAGAAGGATAACATATGGGGCGGCTTTTAAAAAAGCAATTGTTCTTTTGCCAACTGATCAAAAAATTGACCTTTTTGAAACGGCAACCGAGAAAAAAGAATCAAAAAAGAAAAAGAAAAAGGAAGAAGTTAAAAAATGAGTTTAAAAAAATACAAACCATCGACACCTGGTCAAAGATTTCGCTCCGGTATGTCTTTTGACGAGGTGACTGGGGCAAGGTCCGAAAAAAAACTCCGCAGAATTTTAAAAAAAAGCGGCGGTCGTTCCGGTGGCAAAGTTGTTGTCCGCCATCAAGCCGGCAGACAAAAAAGATTTTGGCGGGAAATTGATTTTAAGAGGAATAAAGTCAAAGTTGAAGCCAGAGTTGCAGCAATTGAGTATGATCCAAATAGGACAGTAAATATTGCTCTTTTAAATTATAAAGACGGCGAAAAGCGGTACATTTTGGCGCCGGTTGGCTTGAAAGTTGGCGATAAGGTTTTAGCTGGAGAAGGTGCCCAGGTTAAACTGGGCCATGCGATGCCTCTTTCAAAAGTGCCGGTCGGGACAGCGGTTCATAATGTTGAGTTAACTTCCGGTCGCGGTGGTCAAATTGCCCGGAGCGCCGGATCACAAGTTATTTTGGCAGCCAAAGAAGGGAATTTTGCCCATTTAAAGATGCCATCTGGAGAAATCCGCAAAGTTCGGGTAAATTGTATGGCAACAATTGGCCAGCTGGGAAATTTGGATTGGAAAAACGTCAAATTTGGCAAAGCTGGAAGAAAGCGGCATATGGGTATAAAACCGACGGTTCGGGGTGTTGCTCAGGATCCTCGGTCCCACCCGCACGGCGGCGGTGAAGGGAGATCGGGAATTGGTATGTCCTCGCCAAAGACTCCTTGGGGCAAAAAGGTATTTGCTAAAACCAGAAAGAAAAAAAGATCCGACAAATTAATTTTAAAGAGAAGGAAATAAAAGATGTCTAGATCGTCTAAAAAAGGTCCGTATGTGGACGAAAAATTGTTAAAAAAAATAATGGCCCAAAAAGCGGCGGATAAAAAGTTGCCTATAAAAACTTGGGCGAGAGGCTCGCAAATTCCGCCGGAATTTGTCGGCCACACTTTTTCAATTCACAACGGTCGGACGCATATTAATGTTTTTATTTCAGAATCAATGGTTGGTCATCATTTGGGCGAATTTGCCCAAACCAGGACTTTCCACGGTCACGGAAAGATGACTGAAAAATCAAAAACAAAAACTTAAAAGGGTAAAAAAATGGAAATTGTCGCTAAAGCTGGAAATATTCGGATGTCGGCAAGAAAAGTCAGACTTGTGGTTGATTCAGTAAAGAAAAAACCCCTGTCACAGGCACTTGTTGATCTGAAGTTTATTCAAAAGCGAGCAACAAAGCCGATTTTGAAAGTCTTAAATTCAGCAGTTGCCAACGCCAAACATAATTTTGGGGTTGAATTGGGAAATTTAGTTATTAAAAAAATTGAAGTTGGCGAAGGCTCGACTTATAAGAGATTTCGGGCAGTATCCCGCGGGCGGGCCCATCATATTTTAAAAAGGACTTCCAATATAAAAGTGGTTTTGGAAACCGAAAAAGTCGAGGTAAAACCAAAAAAGGTTTTAAAAAAAACAGTTACGAGTGCGGAGCCAAAAATCGAACCTGTTGAACACCGGGAAGAAATGAAGGAGTTTCCGTTTAAGGAAAATGAAATGATTTTTGAAGAACCTAAATTGAAAAAAGAAAAAGCAATTTCGAAACGGCCGGTTTTAACCCGTCGGATTCCCCAGGGGAAAGGAAAATAAATGGGACAAAAAGTAAATCCAGTCGGTTTTAGGCTTGGCAACCAATACACTTGGAGCTCAAGGTGGTTTGCTGGCAAGAAAAGATA
>Ga0315273_10014766_pt1 | contig 10075 bp, 8 predicted proteins | sample YL17G02_0_MG_FD_205753 | JGI IMG/M metagenome (GOLD analysis project Ga0315273, IMG submission 205753) | Sediment microbial communities from Yellowstone Lake, YNP, Wyoming, USA - YL17G02_0 | ecosystem: Environmental > Aquatic > Freshwater > Lake > Sediment | place: USA: Wyoming | collected... | reverse complement strand
CCAGAGGGTCGTCAGTTCGAGCCTGGCCACCCCGACACTAAGAATCAAGGAGTTAGAGCAATTTAACTCCTTTTTATATTATCCATTTACACACAATTTGATACACAGGACTATTCTATACCATACTCTGAATCAATAATGTTGATAACTTCACAAAATAAAAAGCCCCCGGAGCTGATTTCCGAGGGCTGCGTATTGATATTAGAAAATCCAATGCAGAATTTACTTTCCTGGTCAACTAATAAATCTTTGGCTATTACTTTGTTAAAGTCAAATCAATGTTTACAATTATTGTCTCCGGAGTGCTATCCCCATTTAAATCATCGGTTTCAGTTTCTGTCCCCTTTAAATGGAGTTTGCTGGAAGTCAGTTCAATGACATCCAATATTACGGGCGCTTCAGTACTGGAATCTATTGTTAGTTTTTTATTGTCAGAACTAAGACTCCATGTTCCAGTATCAGTTCCTCCCCCCATAGTATCTGTATATGTATTATCCGATTTCATCTGGATTGTTCCAGTAAAAGATTGTTGCAGCGTCGTGTTAAACAGAGCAACAGCTTGCGCTGCTTCAGTAGAAGTAAGACCCATATTGTCAATAAAGTATTGTGTCATCGTCTTGCCATTAATTGTGGCAGTAAAAGTAGAACTTTGCGTAGTCCATGTACCTATTAGGTCGTTGGTAGTAGTCGAATCCTTACTGCATGATGATAAAATCAATGATGTAATGATTACCGGGATAAAGTTTCGGAGATTAATAAATTTCGCTTTCATCATAGTTTATATTAGTTTATTATGTAGACAGAAAAAGAAGGTATTTTGTTCAACAAATATGAAATTATTATGAAAAGATTTTTGCAATGCTTATTCGACGTAAGTGTATGTACTGATCTTCTATCAAAGTTGCACCTTGTTTAAACCAAAGTCAATTTTATTTTAAGAAAGCCCCCGGAGCTGATTTCGTGGGCTGATAATAATTGCTAAATTAAGACATTATTAACTTCAATTTCCGGGACACAGCGCTTTACTAAAAATGCCTTCATTGAGGGATCAAAGTCAACCGACCCTGTTATGTACGATTCGTTTTTAATGAATGTGACGTTCTTATTTTCACTAAACTGGTAAATCTTTGCCGGTGTGCCTTGCTGATTACAAAAGATTATTTCAGATCCATCAAAAAATCCTTGAACGGAAGTATGGCCTCAGTTAGCAAAGTACTTCTTCATTGTCGGGATTGTTGCTATGTTATTCGGAAAGTAAGTGAATCCTTTATCATTTTCAATCTGATACATAAAACCAAACTTTGAATATTTTACTTTTACTTTCATTGCTTTATGTATTTAACAATATCACTAATTCGTATGTTGTCAATGACAAACCGGCCAGCCGTTGCAACACTAAGTTGAAGTTTTAGAACTGATGCTATGTGCAGTTTTCCTGAAGGACTTAAGACGTATTTTTTATCGAACCTACTTTGGGGAAGCCGCCAGTGTCAAATCTAATATTATCAATCCTCCGTTTTTCGCTTTAACGAGTACCTTATTATTATCATTTACAGATATTAATCCTCTCCGTCCAAATTCTGCCGATTCTAAAGTGAAATTCGAAAAAGAATCTTCATATAATTTTCTGAAATTATGACCATTTTTTGTTGCCACTATACCTCCCTTTGTAGTTGTATAGTCGTGTGATTCACCTGGATTAATTAATCCTAGCATTGTTCCATCCTGAGTAAAGCAATGCCCTCCATTAATTGTAACAAGTTCCGTATTTGTCCCTGTGAACTGATAGCAGCACTCTATTGTTGAAAATAGGTTGCTGCCATTTCTAAACAGTCTCCAGTACCCATCGCCACTGCCATCACACCCGAACAATATACAATCTTCCATTGGAATTACAGTAACAAATTGAGCCAGAGAGGCTGATGATGGCAGGTAAATACCGGTTTTAATTAACGTCCAGTTATATCCCCAATCATCAGAATAATAAATGGCCATATCAGGGTAATCTCCTGTGACTACAAATAATCTGTCTGAATACTTATCAATACAACCTCCATGTGAATGTAAACTGCCATTTGATGTTTCTCCCCATAAGTCATAATCCTGAGGATTAGTAAGGGTATTTTTCATTGGATGTCCTCCTATTGCACCAAATCCTCCATTCCCATCAGGCTTTGTGTCTACAAAAACCATTTGATCCGCCGGGACTGTATTATTTACAGATGTATCAGCCATTGAAAATACACATTTAAACGAATTCCCACTATCTGTACTTAAATAGGCTTGTCCAATTGAATCATAGATAACGGCAAATACAATATTGTTTTTAATGCTCAGACCCCATGCTTTATTAAGAATTGAATTCCTGTACGGTATATTCAATACTAAAACCGCGTCTGTTTGTGTATAGGTATAAGTACCACTTTCCTGGGCAACAAATGGGACTTTATAGATATTACAATGTGGAGCGTTATTGTCAACTTGTATTAATAACCCTAAATCAGGCATTTCATTTACTCCGTAAATGGCACGAGTAGATACGTTATACCCTAAAGCTCCTTCCCATATTCCAGAAATTAAAAATTTAACTTTATTCCCAAATGTATTTTTATCAATTCGATAGAATGCAGTTGAATGACCATAATAAATGTATTTTCCTGATATGTCAAATACTTCGCAGTTTACACCATCTTCAACAAATCTATGCAGTTCCGGATTAGTAAGATTAAAGTTAACAATCGAATCAGAACCTACTATCGAATAAGCATCTTCTATGGTTTTTGCCAAATATGTACTTGCACTTCCACAATTCACCTGACCAACAGTAATTTTTGTAAAATGAACATTTCCAAAAGTTATATCTTTTATTTCTTTTGGTGATTCAAAATAAACAGCCGATGATAAAGTTTCATAACGTAGTTTTAAGGTGGTAAATGTCACCTGATTTCCATAAGATGTACCTTCGCTGTTAGTAGCATAAGCTCTAACATAATAAGTGGTCCCTGCAGCCAAACCAGTTATATTGCTTGTGAAACTGCCACTACCTGAACCATCAGTAGTTTTGCTGTTTGCTGTTGTTGGATTTGCTGTAGTTGCCCAACAAACCCCTCTTGAGATGATTTCTCCACCACCAGCAGGTGTAATATTTCCTCCGCTTATTGCAGTAGCATTTGTTATTGAATAAACTGCCGTAGTAGTGATGGAGCCCGGAAAAAGCTCCTGACCATATTTGGTTAAAGCTGGATAATTTACAATTTCACCATTTTTATTTACAAAATTTATACCTGTAGTAGTATTCTGACCGCTTTTTTCTACACCTTGTGCTGAAAGAAGGCAAGAAATAAATACATTTAATAGTATGAAGAACAATAATCGCATTTATTTTAAAGGTCTAATTAATAAGAATAATCAAATTGAATTCTATCGCCTGCCATTAATGCATACAAACCATTATTTGCAGGAACATAAGTTAATGTAATCCCTGAATTACTGCAAGCTGAATTACTTATTCTGACTCCATTAATATACATTTTTAAGTTACTTGTCGCTGAAGGAGTATGTCTTAAAGTAAAAATCGTCTGACCCGTAGCGGCAAGAAATTCATCTGTTGTCTCTCTCGTGATCACAGGTTTATTGATCAAATCATTATAACTACCACTGGTAGCTACAGTAGCAAACGAAGGCTTCCCGGAAAGATTTGTCCAGGTACCATCAAAAAGAACCGGTTTATTGATCAAATCATTATAACTACCACTGGTAGCCACAGCAGCAAACGAGGGCTTCCCGGAAAGATTTGTCCAGGTACCATCAAAAAAAACCGGCTTATTGATCAAATCATTATAACTACCACTGTTAGCCACAGCAGCAAACAAGGGTTTCCCGGAAAGATTTGTCCAGGTACCATCAAAAAAAACCGGCTTATTGATCAAATCATTATAACTACCACTGGTAGCCACAGCAGCAAACGAGGGCTTCCCATAAAGATTTGTCCAGGTACCATCAAAAAAAACCGGTTTATTGATCAAATCATTATAACTACCACTGGTAGCCACTGAAGCAAACGAGGGCTTCCCGGAAAGATTTGTCCAGGCACCATCGAAAAGAACAGGTAAATTGAAGAGATCATTATAATATCCGCTGAACTGGGCTGGCTTATTTGAAAGGTCGTCATAATTGCCACTGAATCCATTTTCAGCAGTTTTTGCATGTAATGCATAAGGAACGCTTAGTAATTGGCTAGTAACTGAAATAGTGTAATTAGTTCCTCCTGTTGGATCAGTTTCTGCTTTCAGGAAATACGTCCCTGACACCCAGTCAATATCAGAGAAAGTTCCAATTAATGCTTCTCCTCCTCCAATTTCAACAGTAACAAGACCATTTGCATTGGTTTGAGGCTTGGGATTATAAGTCTCTCTATAAACAATATTCCCCGATCTTGATCCCTGCAAAATGCTTATTCTTAGCCCGATACTCTGGTTTGCAACTAAGTCACCTCTGGATTTACGTACAACACATTGATAACTCATTTTCTGAGGTGCTTGAGCAAAACCATAAGCAATAGATAATAATAGGATTAAAGATGTAAAGCTCTTTTTCATGATATCCTAGTTTTTTATAATTTTAAATGTTTTAAGATCTTTCTTATTCTTAATTACTCTGAGAAAATAAATGGAGGGAACAAGATTATCCATTGAGATTTCTGTTTCTTCACTCTCAACTTTCATGTCTTGAATTAATATGCCATTAATATCAAATAGTCGATAGCACATATTGTCAAAGTCAGGAGACTCGATTGACAGTTTAATTGTATTTCTGGTTGGATTTGGATAGACAATGCAATCGAGAGTTGTCTCTTCAGTGTTTTCGACAGCAGTTATAACAGAAATCTCATAAGGTTGCTGGACACCCTGAACTACTGAACCATTTGTCCCAGATAAAATACTGAAAGCAACCTGACCAATTGTGTAACTAACTGAACCTCCACTGCCAATAACATTACCAGCTGATGCGGCAATTGTTTCCTGACCTTGCAGGTGGGCAATATTAAAACCAAAGACAGCTATTATAATTATTAATTTACTTTTCTGCTTCATATTCTTATCGTTTGATTTTATAATCAGCTCTTTAATTAAATGATAAATCATTCGATTCAAGCTATCGAAAACGTTTATGCAATCCCTGTAGAAATTCATCCAGCCAGTTATAAAGGATTTCATATGAATGCATTTCTAATTATTTTAAAATATTCGTTAACAGGAAATTTTAGCTGGAACCAAGTATTTGCTATAACCTGTTTATCATATTGAACTCTGCTTATGTCATGAGACTGATAAATAATACGGTTCTTAAAAATACAGTTTAAATAAATGAAATAGAACTCTTTAATTAGAAAATTCCATGAAACTTAACCCCGTTTTGACTAATGACCGAAATAAAGATGTCAATAAATAATAGCAATTAAAAGAATAATAGATTTCTCCATTATTTACCAATAATCCACACAAAAAAAATCTTTTTGTTATTGATGAATGATAGGAACTAATAAGGAGTCTTATGTATGTGAGGTAAATATGCCTTCTAAGAAAAAGCCTTCCATATGTCATCAGTGTGGGTACGGTGTGAGGGTATATTGGAAGTGTTGAAAGCTTGCTTTTAAAGTATAGGAAAAACTAGGACCGTAAATGAGCGAAAAGAATGACAGACTAAATATGTCGCAAAAACACAAGGCACAAGATATAATATTTCATTCTTATTTCTTACTTTGATGAAGCCGGTTGTTTTCCAAAATGCCATCCGGCATATAACTGAAACAGGTTCTGTTTGACATTTACACTTGCAAGAGACGGGATCTGTCCGCTTGCCGCATCGCTATATAAATCTGCCAGACTAATATTCATTCTGGCTCCGATCAATAACCCTTTATATGGGTGAATCTCTACTCCACCCCCAAACCCATAATCAAAACGATTGTAATATTGTAATGCATCGGCAAAGGGATATGCACTTCCTGAAGTAGTTGTACTATCAGCTTTCGCATTAATGAGGTAAGCCATTTGCGCACCAAGATGGATTTGAAAAAACCTGCTTATATTAATACACATATATGTTGGAAGCATGATATATAAAAGGTCGGCAGTTCCATCCCGAGAATTGGTCGAATAATTGTACCCCTGTTTTGAAAGAATCAATTCGGTTTTTGAACTGATAATACTTTTGGATTTCGGAGCCAGGAATACACCAATATTATACCCGGTCTCATTACTGTGGCTAATGGAAGAAGTATTGGAAACATTTGAAAAGTTAAGGCCTGCTTTAACTCCAATTTGGCCAAACGCCAGAAATGGAGAGAACAGCAAGATGCCCAGGATTATCTTTTTCATATCATGCTCAGTTAGTTGTATATTAAAACAAAAAAGAATTCATTAAGTTCACTATACCGACTGCCAACGATTTATTAAGCACAAGATAATCGGTGATAGGGTTGCTAACTGTATGTTACAGGTAATTATCAAAACAGAATAATGATGGAAAATCCGGTAGCTCCGACATCTGGTGTATCGAACATCATTAAACTGGACAAAAATCTCATTCCCCATTTTGTCTTTTTCACCCTTACCCGAAGGTTCATTCATGGCTCAAAGCCATAGTGTCGCAAAAGATGATGTTCTCAGGCATGGCAAACCGGAGAGAATAAATCCGGATCAGGGAAGTCAATTTGAATGTAATATATGGATCGAATACCTTGAAAAGGAAGATATTAAAATCATAAGAAAAAAAAACTTATATTTGAAATCCCGTGCTCTAGGAATGGAGAATTATATAGTATTATTGGTTTAAAATAACATCTATTTTTTTCAGTGTTAATGCTCATAAACGATTTTTCATGAAAAAACAAAAAAGTTCTATTTTGCTTATTGCACTTATAATTGCAATGGGTGGATTCCTGATGGGATTCGATGCATCTGTTATCTCAGGGGTAATCAAATTCATTGAGCCCGAATTTAACCTGTCAAAACTTGAACTGGGATGGGCAGTAGCTTCCCTGTCATTGACAGCAACACTGGCAATGATGTTTGCCGGGCCTTTAAGCGATAGGTTTGGCAGGAGAATAATTTTGAAATATGCAGCTTTGCTTTATGCATTTTCAGCCCTCCTGTCGGCTGTATCTCCTTCATTTATTGTACTGGTTTTTGCCAGGATGATGGCAGGCCTCGGTGTTGGAGCTTCATTGATTCTTGCGCCAATGTATATTGCTGAACTGTCACCACCTGAAAAGCGCGGTAAGATGGTATCCTTTAACCAGTTAAATATTGTAATAGGTATTTCGGTAGCTTTTTTCACCAATTACCTTATTGTTCATTTATCCAAATCTGATGCTACCTGGGTTGAGTCACTAAAAATAAGTGAGTATAACTGGAGATGGATGCTTGGAATAGAATTTTTCCCTGCGGTTTTATATTTCTTCTTATTGCTTCTTGTCCCCCAGAGCCCGCGATGGCTTGTTATGAAGGGACGATATGATGAGGCACTGAATATAATGAAAAGGCTGGGTGATGAGATAACTGCAGAAAAAGTGATTAACGAAATCAAAGAGAATATCTTATTGGATACCGCCCCTAAAAAGAAGACTCCTGTAAAAGAGTTGTTCTTACCTGCAATGCGACTGGTACTGACAATAGGAATTATAGTGGCTGTTCTGCAGCAAATAACAGGTATTAATTCAGTATTCTTCTATGCCCCGATGATATTTGAGCAATCAGGTATTGGTACCGACGCTGCATTTATACAGGCAATCCTCGTTGGACTCACCAATGTAGTATTTACAATTGTCGCAATGGTTCTGATCGATAAACTTGGAAGAAAACCATTGCTGGTTATTGGGGTGAGTTCAATAACATTTTTCATGTTCTTATTGGCCTTCGGTTTTAATCAGGCAACCTATACATTGACTGATACTTCTGTTTCAAAATTACCAAAAGAGATCAATATGGCTCAACTGAGCCCTTTGATAAACAAGACATTTGACAGCGATACAAAATTCAAAGATGAGGTAGCCGCAACAATGGGAACGGAAACTGAAAAGAAATTTGAGTCTGAATTTATTTCAGCAGCAATTACTATGAATCCAGTTCTTATCCTTGTTGGAATCCTGGGTTTTGTAGCCGCATTTGCTGTATCCCTTGGACCGGTTATGTGGGTATTGTTTTCGGAACTCTTTCCCAATACCATAAGAGGATTGGCAATTTCATTCGTAGGATTTATTAATTCGGCAATAAGTTTCCTGGTACAGCTGGTATTTCCCTGGGAACTTGCAACACTTGGCAGTACCGGTACATTCATGTTATACGGTATTTTTGCCTTTGTCGGGCTCCTGTTTATTATAAAATTATTGCCCGAAACAAAAGGGAAATCATTGGAAGAACTTGAATCTATACTTGTAAAATAACCATTTCCACGAACTAAATTTAGAAAATATGAAAATTAATAAGAGGTTTCTCCTATTGTTATCCTGCACTTTGTTGGTCTTCCTGATGGTACAATGCCTGTCCAATAACGCCGGAAGAGGCGTAAAAATAATCAGCGCACCTTCTGATTCTTGTACTGTTATTTTACAGGCTGAAGATTTCATGGCTTCTTCATCTGAAGTTCCGTTAAAGTTTTACAGAAATAACACCGGCTTTGTTAAGACTACAAATGGAGGCTGGCTCTCCTATAGCATGGATGTGCCTTATGACGGAAGGTACCAGATCCGGCTTTTTGCACAGACTGCAGATGACTCAAAAGTAAACTGCTGGGTGGAAGACTATGTTGATAACAAGGATGACCGCACCTTTAACATAACAGGCAATATGTTGCTGAAAAAAGCTATCGACAGTACGGGATTTCTTATTGTGGAGAAAGACGGAAGCCCTTTAGCCAAAGGCATTCATAATATTCGCCTTCATTGCGACACCGGGGCTGTTATGATAGATAAAATCTGCTTCAGGTTAATTAAATCCCATAAAAATTCGCCTGTAGTATTAACGCAGAAAACCGATGGATCGGAATGGAAAATGGTATGGGGCGACGAGTTTGACGGACAGGGTTTACCCGATTCAACGAAATGGACTTTTGATATCGGTAACTGGGGCTGGGGAAATAACGAATTGCAGTACTATACTGATAAAAAAGCGGAGAATGCACGACTGGAGGGTGGAAATCTTATTATTGAAGTCAGAAAAGATGATAACGGCCTTCCATGGAGTTCTGCAAGACTTACCACACGAGGAAAAGTGAGTTTCATTTACGGGAAAATTGAATTCAGAGCCAAAGTGCCGGCATCAAGAGGAACTTGGTCTGCCGGCTGGCTACTTGGAGATAATTATGTTGATGAAATATCATGGCCCTATTGTGGTGAAATTGATGTGCTTGAAAATGTAGGATTTGAGATGGATGGCAAAACAGGAAATGGCAAGACACATGCATCCGTTCATTGCGGCGCCTATTATTTTAAATTAGGTAATCAGCCAACTTCGATTACAGAGGTTGAAAATATGAACAATTCTTTCCATGAATATACTCTTGAATGGCTTCCCTCAGGAATGATAATTTATATTGACGGTAAGAAATATTTTGACTATCATGATACTTCAAATGATCTTACATGGCCCTTTAATAAAGCTCAAAACCTTATTCTTAACCTGGCAATAGGCGGAGGCTGGGGCGGAGCCCAAGGGCTTGATCCGGCTATGACTTCGCAACAATTTATTATAGACTATGTAAGAGTATTTGAGAAGCGATAAATAAACTTATGCTCAATAATTCAATTTTTTATGGGAAAGGAAATATTTGTTGGTGATTGTAAGATAGTGGCTGAAAACAGGAAAATCACAGGCGGCTTTTTAGATATTGATGGGGAAATCAATTATAAAATTGCCAATTACAATCATATGGATCCGTTCTTTATGTCAATAGTCAGCAACTCTGACCATTGGATGTTTATATCAAGCAATGGCGGTTTAACTGCCGGAAGGAAAAATCCGGATAATGCTTTATTTCCATACTATACCGTAGATAAGTTACAGGATTTAGCGGA
>Ga0315273_10014765_pt1 | contig 10075 bp, 7 predicted proteins | sample YL17G02_0_MG_FD_205753 | JGI IMG/M metagenome (GOLD analysis project Ga0315273, IMG submission 205753) | Sediment microbial communities from Yellowstone Lake, YNP, Wyoming, USA - YL17G02_0 | ecosystem: Environmental > Aquatic > Freshwater > Lake > Sediment | place: USA: Wyoming | collected... | reverse complement strand
TTCGACGTTACGCTGACCGACCGCGCGCTCACAAGCAGCGCGGCGGCCTGAGCAAATGTAGAAACTCCAGGGGCGGGTCTTTAGACCCGCCGGAGCGCCGGGCCTTCAGGCCCTGCCCCCAAGGAGCGATGGATGCCACTCTTCGAGTACGAATGCCACGCCTGCGCCCGCAAGTTCGAGTTCCTGCAGAGGGGTTCCGAGACGGCGAAGTGCCCGCAGTGCGGCACTGAAGACCTCGAGAAATGCCTGTCGGTCTTCGCCGTGTCCACGCGGTCGGCGCCGGCCTCGCAACCCTCCGCCGGCGCCTGCGCCTCGTGCCCGCACGCCGGAGGGTGTGGTGTGAATTGACGGAGTGTGGGACCGGCGTCCCAGTGTGGGACCGGCGTCTCGCTGGTCATTGGGGCAGGTAGGGCAGGTAGGGGAGCTGGGGCAGGTGTGGGACAGGCGTCTCGCCGGTCACGTCAGGTACAGGCCATCTACTATCCACCATCGACGATCTCCCGACGGCCCCCCAGGAGTCCTTATGAACGAATCCCTCCAGGACCAACGCGACATGCGGGCGCAGTGGTCGTTCGACACGCGCCCGATCCTCGGCCGGTTCCACCTGTGGCTCGAGGACGTGGACGTGCAGTGGACGCGCGGCAAGCCGGCCAGGGAGTTTACGCACCAGCTCGCGTTCGTGGACGGGCGGATCGAGCGCCTGATGGCGATGACGGCGGCCGTCACGGCACTTGGCACGCGCCTGTTCGGCCGTTTCGGCGCCGGCGCCACGCGCGACAATGCCGCGCTCAACCAGGTGAAGAAGGACGCCGATGCCATTTCGGCGTACGTGATGAGCGAGAGCCTGTGGTACTTGTCGCGGCAGCTTCCCGAGAACCACGCCATCATGGTGTGCCTCGGCGAGGGGTTGATGCCGAAGGCCGGCGAGACGCCCGAAATGGGCGCCAACCCGCAGCTCGGCTTCGGGCGCGTCTACGCGCGGCCCGAGGTGGCCCGCTGGCTCGACGAGCGCGTCGTCCGGTTGCTGAACGACTCGGAGTACGGGTGGGACGCGTTTTACAAGGAGATCAAGAGCAAGGGCATCACCGTATGGGGCGCGGCCATCGACACCCTGGAGAACACGTCGCGCTTTGCGAAGGGCGGCGTCGAGGGGCCGATGACGGTGCTGCACCTGTTCAACCAGCCGGTGCACATCGCGCGGCCGTACGAGGGGTACATCGGGACGCTCTTCCTGCCGTGCGAGGTGGTGCGCACCGCCACGCGCCACTCCATCCTCCTCAACTTCCGCACGCCGCGCGCGCTGGTGATGAAAGCCATCCAGCTCACCTATCCCGGCATCACACCGGAGCACGTACACGTGTGGACGCTGGGCGGCAAGAGCCGCGTGCCGCGTATCGGCAGCCTCTGGAAGGAATGGCAGGACACGGGCGCGCACATCGTCGAAGAGGGGTGGAGGCTGCCGACCGGCATGTCGGCGTTCACCGAGTCGGGCACCTACGCGCCCACCTACGCGGTGGGGCCGTACAAGGACGCATCCGGCGAGACGCACCTCTTCTTCGTGGACGGGTACGCCGCGTCCGCCGAGGCCGTGCAGGCGGCCAGCCTGGCGCCCGTGCTGGGGCTGAGCGCGTCGCTGGCGGTGTTCACGTCAAAGTTCAACCTGCCGCACGAACGCGAGCAGAACATCATGGGCCTCGACCCGAACGCGCGCGACTTCGCGCAGGCGCTCGACGAGGTGGTGGGCTCGCGGTGCAGCGAGGCGGCGCGCGAGGACTACCGGCGGATGATCGAGGAGGGGCGCGCGGCGGGCCTCGACCTGACGAAGCCCACGCTCACCGCCGACGATTTCTTCCACGAGCGCGCGTGGGAAGTGCTGGCGGTGTCTGGCTACATGGGGCCGGACCCGTACTCGGGCACGCGCGGCATCGAGGAAGTAGAGCCCGGCGTCTACCGATCCACGGTGCGCCTGGCCTCCCCGCGCGGCGACAAGCGGATCACGTTCACGCTGCGGCTCATGGAGACGTTCGAGCAGAGCCGGCTGGTGTGCAGCCCGCTGCTGAACCGGTTCCTGGCGGGCGAGGACTACGAGATGCGGCCCGTGAAGATCTCGGACTCGGGCCGCATCCGCAACGAACTGCAGACGCTGTGCGCCGAGGCGCTGGAGTTCATTGACGGCGACCACATCAAGGTGCACTTCGATCGGATCCCGGCGGAGGTGATCTCGCTCGAGAACCAGCGCAAGCTGGTGGACGTGCTGCGGTGGTACAAGGCGCGCCACCCGATCTGGTTCTCGTGGCTGGAGCTGGTGGAGTCGTCGGCGAGGCTGACGTTCTAGGAGCGTGTCCGAGTCATGGCCGACACGCTCCTGGTCTTGCCGGCTGCGCCGGCAGGGACCGCGGGATCTTGAAGAAATCTCGCGCGAAGCGCGATTGCCAGGTCACTCAGTTCTTCATGGCGCTGCTCGACGGCGACCATTCGCTGGACCTGCTCGCTGGCGCCGCTGCGAAGAAGTCGGTCACGAACGACCTGAAGCAGGCCAAGGCAACGCCCGTGCTCCTGCACGCCCTGGCAAAGGCTGATTCCCGGGACCGCAGGACGATCGAGTCAGCCCTCGGAACTTCCCGGATGACGGTATCGATGGCCGCGCGCGTGATGGCGATCTACCGCAAGCACGACGCCATCGCCTGCGCTCAGCGCCTCAGCCGCGAGCACGTCGCCCGGAGCCGAAACGGACTCGCCAAACTGCCGGCCGGAGAGGCGCGCGAACGCTTCGGCGCGATTCTCGATGTTCTCGACCACTGGAGTCCGTCCCGCGAAGAGCTGAGCCGTGCCGCCGTCCAGAGGTCCTGAGGGAGAATGGAACGCGACCGTGCCAGGGTCGGGTAGTCCGGCGGCCCAGGCCACAGTCGTCCGGAAGTCTTGTGAAACGCAGTGTCGTCGCACTCGTCATCTCCGCCCTCTCCCCAGGGTTGGTCCTGGCCCTGCCATCCAGGGCGACCGGCCCCGTGGTCCTCAACTCAGTCACCTGCCCGGGAACGGTCACACGTGCCACCTGGTCGCGTATCAGAGCGACTCTGGCGCGTTGGGCGGCCTGACGTGGGAAGACGCGGAGTCGTAGGCCGTCAACGCGCTTCGCGATCACCTGACGACCGTGGACTCGGCGGAGTTGAGCGACCAACTCCGGGAGACGTTTGGCAAGACCGCAGGTGCCCACATGTGGATCGGCCTGAATGACCGTGAGGTCGAGGGGCAATTCCGTTGGGTGGGCACCGGCCAGCCGCCTCAGTTCACAAAGTGGCACCCGGTAGAACCGAACAACTGGCAGAACGAGGACGTGGTCACGATCCTGGCGGCCGACTTCGCAGGGGGAAACGGCCCCGGGGGAAGCCTGTGGAACGACGGGCAGGACTCGTGGGTCGAGTTCATGGGCTTTCCGTTCTACGCGATCGCCGAGACCGAACCAACGGTGCCCACGATCACCGACCTCAGTCCGGCGGCAGACCCCGCGACCGGCGGCACCCCATTACCGCCACCGCGACCGACTTCGTTGTCAGCGCGACGACGGTCACCGTGGGCGGGACGGCCGCGACGTCGGCGAACGTCACGAGTGCAGCCTCACTCACGGCGGTGACGCCCGCGGGCACCGCCGGCGCCGCCGACGTGAGCGTGACGACGTCGGCAGGCACGGCCACGCGCACCGGCGGGTTCACCTGCGTGAAAGCGGCAGCGACGGGGACGTTCGGGAACCTCACGCAGACCTATGACGGGACGGCGAAATCGGCGACCGCGACGCCGCCGCCGGCCGGGCTGATGGTCACGCTCACCTACGATGGCTCGGCGACGGCGCCGACCAATGCGGGCAGCTGCGCGGTGGTGGCGGCGGTGATTGTGAGTGATCCGGCGCCGACGTTCACCGACCACCCGCTGGTGGTGCGCAGCACCTCCAGCAAGGCCGTGCACATCGCCGAGTTGCGCGCGGCGGTCAATGCGTTGCGGGCTCGTTACAGCCTGCCAGCGGCCACGTGGGCGGATGCCACGCTCACGACGGGCGAGACCACGGTGAAGGCGGTGCACCTGACCGAGCTGCGCACCGCACTGAACGCGGTGTACGTGGCGGCGGGCCGCACGCCGCCCACCTGCACCGACGCGACCATCGTGGCGGGAACGACGGCGATCGCGATCTGGCAGGGGGCACGTAGGGCGGGGCTCAAGCCCCGTCGTGACGGCGGGCCTGAAGGCCCGCCCTAGTGCGGGAGCGAGATCGGCGCTGCTACTCGAGTTTCGCCGCGATCTCGGCGATCTCTTCCTCGGCCAGTCGCCACTCCGCCGCGTCGATGAAGCCGTCCACCTGCTCGGCGTTGCGCGCGCCGACAATCGCGCCGGTCACTGCGGGATGGCGCAGCGTCCACGCAATCGCCACCTCGCCGGGTGACTTGCCGTGCCGCGCGCCGATGGCGCGAAGCGTCTCCACCAACTCGAGGTGCTTCGTCAGGTTCGGATCGCGGAACTCGGGCCCGAAGCGCTTCCGCCAGTCATCGGCCGGGAGCGCGGCGACGCGCTCGCGCGTCATGGTGCCGCTGAGGAGGCCGGATGCCATCGGCGAGTAGACGATGACGCCCACCTGGTGCGCCAGGCACCACGGGAGGATCTCCACCTCGACGCCGCGCGTGATGAGCGCGTAGGACGGCTGCAGCGACACCGGCCGTGCGATGCGGCTGATGCGCTCGAGCTGCGCCACGTTGAAGTTCGACACGCCGAGATGACGGAGCTTCCCCTCTCGCTGCATCTCGACGAGTGCCCGCCAGCCCTCCTCGAGATCGGGCGCGTTCTGGTCGCCACCCTGGAACGTCGCCCAGTGCACCTGGTAGAGATCGATCCGCGCTATGTCGAGGCGGCGCAGGCTCGCCTCCACCTCGCGCCGGAGCGAGTCGGCCTTCAGGCTGTGACCGATCCGGCCGGAGTCGTCCCACACGAGCGAGCACTTGGTGAACACGTACGGCCGCTCGCCGGGTTTCTTCGCTTTCAACGCCCGGGCCACCACCTCTTCGGAGTGGCCGAGGCCGTAGACCGGCGCGGTGTCGATCCAGTTGATGCCGAGATCGAGCGCCCGATGGATGGCGCGGATCGACGCCTCGTCGTCCTGCGGGCCCCATCCGAACGCGTAGCCGGGGCCGCCGATCGCCCAGGCGCCGAGGCCGATGGGCGTGATCGCCATGTCGCTGGTGCCGAGTGGGCGAGTCTGCACAGGAGTCCTCCGGTCAAGTGGTGCACCAACGATTATAGGAGGGAGAGGCCAGGGCGTGGGGCCCACGATGGCGGGGTGTCGAATGTGGGATGTCGAATGCCGGATGTGGGGAGGGTTCCACACATTCCACATCCAACATTCCACATTCAGCGGTCATCCTCCCAACACCTACTCGAACCGCAGCGCCTTGATCGGCGCCACTTTCATCGCGCGGCGGGCGGGGATGTAGCAGGCAAGCAGCGTCGCCAGCGCCAGCAGCGCCGGCGCCGTGGCGAAGGTGACCGGATCGAGCGGGCTCACCTCGTACAGCATGCCCTTCACCGCCATCCCGATGAGGCCCGCCAGGCCGAGGCCGATGACGACGCCGACGAGCGTCATCGCGAGTCCCTCGCGCAGCACCAGCCACAGAACGTCGTGCGGCGTCGCGCCCAGCGACATGCGGATGCCGATCTCGCGCGTCCGGCGCGACACGAGGTACGCCTTCACGCCGTAGACGCCCACCAGCGCCAGGAACACCGCCGCGGCGCCGAACGCCGTGAACAGGCTGGCCGCCGTCCTCACCGCCCACAACGAGACGCTCGCGTCGCGATGATCGCGGAACGTCCGGAGCGCCAGCACGGGCACCCGCTCGTCCACGCCGCGCACCTCGCGTCGCACTGTCGCCAGCATGGACGGCTCGGTGCCGGGCCGCACCTTCAGGTGCAGGTGGATGTTCGCGCGGTACAGTTGCCCGAACGGCACGTACACCTGCGGCTGCTGCGTCGTCTCGAGCAGGCTGTGGCGGATGGGCGCCACCACGCCCACGACCTCCATCGCCGGCGTCGTGCTGGTGCCCGTGCCCGTGAACCGGATGTACTGCCCCAGCGGGTCACCCTTCGGGAACAGCTTCTTCGCCAGCGTCTCGTCGACGACGGCGCACCGCGGGCTCACCGACGACTGCTCCTCCGCCGCGGTGAAGCCGCGCCCGCGCAGGACCCTGATGCCGAGCGCCCGGAAGTAGTCGGCGCCGACGATGTAGAAATTCGCGCCGATGCCGTTGCCGCGATCGCGCGGCGTGCCGCCCGATCCCATCGACACCGACGCGTCTGCATCGCCGGTGCCACCCGCGCTTTTCGCCTCGTCTGCGCCCACCTTCAGCACCGTCCGGCCTTCGGTGTAATCGCCGAACGGCACCACCGAGGCGAGGCTTGCCGACTGCACACCGGGCAGGCTCCGCATCCGTTCCATCAACCGCCGGTACGTCTCGCGCCCCTGCGTCTCGTTGTAGCCGGCCATGCCGGGATCGACGTTGACCAGCAGGAGGCCCTCGACGCCGAAGCCCGGGTCGGCGGCCGCCGCCTTCACGGCCGCGTGCATGAAGAGACCGGCCGCCGTCAGCAGCGCCAGCGAGAGTGCCACCTGGCCCACCACAAGCGCGTTGCGCAGGCCGAAGCGGACGCGGCTCTTGCGCCCGGTCTCGCCGCCCTGCTCCTTCAGTTCGGGCACGACATCCGTGCGCGAGAGCTTCCACGCCGGGCCGAGCGCGAAGACGAGCGTCGCCAGCGCGCAGAAGCCGAGCGTCGCCAGCAGCACCAGCGTGTCGGGCCGCGGATCGATGTTGAAGATGAGCAGGTCCCGCATCGCCGGACCGATGGACGCGACGAGCATCCGCGTCGCCCAGTACGCGATCAGGAGGCCGAGCGCGCCGCCGGCGACGGAGAGGAGCAGCCCTTCCACCAGCAACTGGCGCACGATGGGGAAGCGGCCACTGCCAAGCGCCAGGCGGATGGCCACCTCCTTCTTTCGCGTGGTTGCGCGCGCCAGCAGCATGTTGGCCAGGTTGAGGCAGGCGATCAGCAGCACGATCCCCGTCATGGCCAGCAACAGAACAGAGAGCTGGCCCATCTGCCGATCGTCCTGGGGGTTGGTCGAAACCGAAAAGCGCGTCAGGGCGTGCGTCAGCAGCACCTGGTTGCGGTTCTCGGCTGATGAGGCCTGCTCGCGCTGCGCCGAGAGCGTGCGCAGCAGCGGCACCGTCGCTTCCACGGTGAGGCCGGGCTTGAGCCGGCCCGACAGCATCAGCGCCCGGTTCATCGGGTCGGCGAGCGTCGGGTGGTCCTTCTGCAGGAAAGCGTCGTTCACCACCAGCTCGTAGGCGCCGGTCGGCACCCAGAACTCCGGCGAGAACATCGAGCTGGCGATGCTGAAGCCCTTCGGCGCCACGCCCACCACGGTGAACGGCTTCGCGTTGATGCGAATCACCCGGCCGACGAGCGATCGATCGAAGCCGCGCTTGCGCCAGTGCTCGTAGTTCACGATGACGACCGGGGTGTCCGCGCCCGGCTTCTCTTCCCCGGCCGTGAACGCGCGGCCGGCCGCCATCCCGGTGCCGTACATCGAGAAGTAGTTCGACGACACGATGGCCGCGAACATCGTCCGCGTCTGGTCGCCCTCGGTGTAGCCCGCCATGCTCAAGGTCAGCGCCGTCATCTCGGAGAAGACCGGGTTGTGCGCGCGCAGCTCCTCGAAGTCGCGGTACGAGAAGTCGCGGTAGCTGTCCGGCTTGGTCCGATCCTGGCTGTAGAGCCCGACGACGGGCGTCGTGGCCAGGTCGCCGGCGGTGGGCTTGATCAGCAGCGCGTTGACCAGGCTGAACACGGCCGAGTTGGCGCCAATGCCGAGGGCCAGGACAAGCACCGCCACCGCGGTGAACGCCGGCGCTTTCAGCAGCGTGCGGAGCGCGATGCGGATGTCGTTGAGCATGGGGATCTCGGAAACGCAGGCTGAGGGCTTATGACTCAGGGCTCAGGGCCTGTTTGGCTGAGGGCCCGTTCGTGGCCCGGCGCAATCCTGCGGCGCTCGGCCCGGGCTGTAGCACCCCTGGGCCTCACCTGTAGCCCCCGGGTCTTCAGACCCGGGGGGGGCCTGCTTGATAGGAAGACGGATCCGGCGGAATCCAGGTTCCCCGGGGCCAGTTGATCGCTGGACGTTGGTGGGGAGAGTCGCCGGCCGTTGAACGACCAACCCCCAACGACCAACGACCAACGACCCAAACCAACGACCAACGACCCAAACTGACGACCACCGACCCAAACCAACGACCCGCCTTCGCCCTTTGGGCTACGGCGGGGCGGGCCAACGACCACCCCGACCACCCAGACCAACGACCACCCCGACTACTTGCTCGCCATTTCGACCACAGCCAGGTACACCAGTCTCGCGAGGTCCTCCATGATCTCCGGCGTGATCCACTCGATAGTGTCGTGCGTCGTGTGGTAGGTGGCCACGGGGACCTGGCGGCCGCCGCCGGTGCCGAAGGAAATCGTCGGGATGCCGGCCCACATGAAGTGCGCGGCGTCCTGGCGCGGGCGGGCCAGGTTGGCGTTCTGGGTCGTGCGCACCTGACGATGGATGTATTTCGTGTTGTTCCGCTCGAAGTACGCCCACAGGTCGGGGTAGTTCCGGCCCGAGCCGCCGCTGATCGTCTCGCCGCGGCCGACGCTTTCGAGATTGATCATCCCCTTCACCTTCGCGTTCGGCACGATCGGGTGGTTCACGTACCACTCCGAGCCCTTGACGCCCTGCTCCTCGGCGCCAAACAGGATGAAGATGACCGAGCGTTTCAGCGGGATGCCCGGTTTCGCCAGCGCTTCGGCCACGCCCAGCAGCACGGCGTCTGCCGACGCGTTGTCGTTCGCTCCAGGCATGAGCTGGTCGTTGAGGCCCAGGTGATCGAGGTGCGCGCCGATGATGATCGGCTCGTTCTTCAGTTCCGGGTCGGTGCCTTCGAGAATACCGATGACGTTGGAGCCGATGCCCTCCGGATGGTGCTCGGTGACGTTCTTCACCGTCATCGTCTTTTTCGTCTCGAACGAGACCGGCTTGCGGTTGGCGACGATGCTCTTCACCAGCTCGTCGTGGTTCTTTCCCGTGCCGGCGAAGACGTCGTTGACGACGGGGCGGCCGACGTAGGTGAGGAGGAAGCCCTTGACGAATACGCAATTCGGGTTGGCGATGTGGTAGTTGTAGATCATGCCCGCGGCGCCGTGCTTCGCAGCGTTCTGGACCTTGTAGTCGTGGAACGAGTACGGGCGCCACTTCTTGAAGAGGTCGGGCTCCTTGTCGGCGATCGACAGCGTCGGCACTTCCGGCTCGACCAGGACGAGCTTGCCCTTGACGTCCATGCCCGCGTAGTCGTCGTAGCCGAGCTCGGGCGCGGTGATGCCGTAGCCGACGTAGACCACCTCGGCGGTGACAGTGCCGCTGTCGGAGGTGGAGCCGGGGAAGTAGTCGTCTTCGTAGGCGTAGGTTTTCTCGATGAACTCGGTGGCGGAGATCGGGACGCGCAGGCTGAGGCGCGCGCCGGGCAGCACCAGCGTGTAGGGGTTGGGGAAGTGCTGCTCGTAGGTGCCGTTGTCGCCGGCGGGCTTGATCTTCCAGTCATTGAGGAACTGCGCGCACCAGCGCGCGGCGGCATCGTAGCCGGGCGTGCCGGTAAGGCGGCCCTGGTACCTGGGCGAGGCGAGCTCCTTCACATAGTCGAAGAGCGTGTGGCTCGAGACGGCGTGCATCGTGGGCAAGCAGCCGCTGTTCGTCGACCTGTGGCGCTGTGGTGGTGGTCTGCTGGGCGGCCACGAGGGCGCCGGTGAGCAGGACGCCGGCGAGCACGAACGCCTTGAGGCGGAAGCCCTTGGAAGTCATGAGTCCTCCTAGGCCCAGTACAAGCGCGTTTTTCTCGCAGGTGAGGCCAACGGAGTAACCAAAACACTCGAAATGCCCGTACTACGTAACAGAGTTTCAGACGACCAATCGGAAGCTGCTGCTACACAGAAAGGCATTTCGAGTGAGTAC
>Ga0315273_10014764_pt1 | contig 10075 bp, 11 predicted proteins | sample YL17G02_0_MG_FD_205753 | JGI IMG/M metagenome (GOLD analysis project Ga0315273, IMG submission 205753) | Sediment microbial communities from Yellowstone Lake, YNP, Wyoming, USA - YL17G02_0 | ecosystem: Environmental > Aquatic > Freshwater > Lake > Sediment | place: USA: Wyoming | collected... | reverse complement strand
ATAAGCATACAACCAGGAGAACTATTATGGCAAAAGGTAGAGTAGCTCAGGTAATCGGAACTGTAGTTGACGTAGAATTCCCTCCGGACCAGCTTCCGGCTCTCAACAACGCCATCGAAATTCCGCAAGATAACGGAAAGCTGGTTCTGGAGGTTCAACATCATATCGGCAACAACTGGGCACGCTGCCTTGCCCTTTCACCCACAGACGGGCTTCAGCGCGGTGCCGAAGCTATAGATACCGGAGCACCGATTGCAGTGCCCGTGGGACGAGGGACTCTGGGTCGCCTGTTCAATATACAAGGTGAGCCGCTGGACAACCTGGGACCGGTAAAAGCTGCGGAGCGCTGGTCCATACACCGCTCTCCCCCACCATTCACCGAGCAAGTGACCAAGATTGAGATACTGGAAACCGGCATCAAAGTCATGGACCTCATAACTCCCTTCACCAAGGGTGGAAAAATCGGGGCGTATGGCGGCGCTGGCGTTGGCAAGACCGTCATCATCCAGGAGCTAATACGAAACATAGCAACAGAGCACGGAGGCTTTTCCGTGTTCGCCGGCATCGGCGAGAGGTCAAGAGAAGGCAATGACCTCTGGAACGAAATGAAAGGCTCGGGAGTTATCGACAAGACCGTGCTGGTCTTCGGACAGATGAACGAGCCTCCCGGTGTTCGGTTGCGCATCGGGCTAACCGGGCTAACCATGGCTGAATATTTCCGCGACGTTGAAGGGCAGGATGTTCTCCTGTTCATAGACAATATCTACCGCTACATCCTGGCAGGGATGGAAGTATCAGCGCTTCTGGGCAGGATGCCCTCAGCGGTAGGCTACCAGCCCACTCTGGGCACAGAGATGGGCGAACTGGAGGAAAGGATAACCTCAACCAAGAAGGGCTCCATCACCTCCTTCCAGGCTATATATGTGCCCGCCGACGACTACACCGACCCTGGCATCGTTACCACCTTCGGACACCTTGACGCCGTCGTTGCCTTGGAGCGCTCCATTGCAGCACAAGGTCTCTATCCTGCTGTCGACCCTCTGGCATCCACATCGCGCATCCTGGACCCCAATATTGTGGGCGAGGAGCATTATCAGGTGGCACGAGGCATTCAGAGGGTATTGCAGCGCTACAAGGACCTGCAAGACATCATAGCCATCCTGGGCATAGAGGAATTAAGCGACGAGGACAAGGTCACTGTAGCACGTGCCCGCAAGATACAGCGCTTCCTCTCCCAGCCTATGTTCGTCGCTGAGACCTTCACCAGCATACCCGGCAAATATGTGCCCATAAAAGAAACAGTTCGTGGCTTCAAAGAGATACTGGAGGGCAAACACGACGCTCTGCCCGAGCAGGCATTCCTCATGATAGGTACCATAGACGAAGCTGTGGAGAAGGCGAAGAAGCTCTAAATATGCCTAAGATGAAATTCGAGATAGTAACTGCGGAGCGAGTCATCTATTCAGATGAGGTAGACGTAGTGGTAGCTCCAGGCATAGACGGACAGCTCGGCATACTGCCCCACCATGCTCCACTTATGACCATGCTCCAGCCCGGGGAGCTAATGGTGAGGAAAGGGGTTGAGGAGCATTCTATGTTTGTCAGCGGCGGCTTCCTGGAGGTGCGCGGAGATAAAGTGGTGATACTTGCAGACGCTGCCGAACGAGCTGAGGAAATCGATATCGCCCGTGCCGAGGCAGCCAAGAGCCGCGCCGGGGAGAGGATTGCAGAATACCCTGCCCATTTAGACCACGCTCGCGCTGAAGCAGCTCTGCAGCGCTCGTTGATGCGGCTCAAGATAGCGGAAAAGGGCAGAAAAAGAAGGCCTCAGCCCTAGCTAATGATTCAATCGCCCCTCGCCAGATAGAAGGTCATGCTCTGCAACGCCAGAACCGGGTCTATCCCCTGTACCTTCACACCTTTGGGCACTCGTGCAGAGACAGGAGCATAGTTTAAAATAGACCTGATACCGGTCTGGACAAGCTTATCTATAACCCCCTGCGCATCTGCCCCCGGCACAGCCACAATAGCTATATCAACACTTTTCCCCCTAACCGACTTCTCGAGGTCAGCGATGTCCTCAATCACCACGCCGCTTACTTTCTTACCTATCAGGTTGCGGTCTTTATCGAAAGCAGCCACCACCTTGAAGCCCTCGGGTATGAAACCCTTATAGTCCATGATAGCGCGCCCCAGCCGCCCCACCCCGACCACTGCCATCAGCCATTGCCTGTTTAGCCCCAGAATCTGCTGCAACTCGCTGTACAGACGGCTCACGTTGTAACCCCTGCCCTGTCTGCCAAACTTCCCGAAATAGCTCAGGTCTTTCCGAATCTGAGCGGGTGTCATCCTCAAACGTTCACCCAGACCACGGGAGCTTACGAAATCTACGCCCTCCACATCAAGAGGAGCCAGAGCACGCAGATACATGGGCAAACGTGTGACTACTACCTCCGGAATCTGTCTTTGCATCAATCCCCCTGACTAAGAGTCACAGCTATTTCACCCCGACATGTCTAGCAACTGTGCCAAAGTTAAGGCTTTTATACCTAACCTGGCTGAACCCAACGCCTTCCATAATCCGTTGCAACTCAGCTTTGCTTATGAAACACCCCTGCCATCCTGCCCATCCATGTATTATGCCAGTTCAACCCTTCTCGGCTTCACCCGACACTTCTCGGCAGCAATAATAGCCTCAATATGAGAGATTGCCTGCGCCACCCCGCCCTTGTGATTGACCACCACATAATCGAACATAGAGAGGCTGTCCATTTCTTTCCGGGCAGCTTTCATCCTCAGCTCCAAATCAACCCCCGATTCCGTCTTACGCTGCTTAAGCCGTTCCTGCAATTCCTCCAGCGAGGGCGGGGCAAGAAATATGAATACAGCCTGCGGAGCAACCCGCTTGATATTAGCCGCACCCTGAACATCAACCTTCACCATGATATCCCTTCCCCTGGCTAAAGCCTGCCGCACCTCTTTTTTAGGCACCCCGTAGAGGTTGCCATACACGTTAGCCCACTCCAATAGCTCGTCGTCTTTAATCATCCGCTCAAAGTCAGACTTGGGCACAAAATGGTATTCGTACCCATCCCTCTCTCCCTGTCGCCTGGGACGGGTGGTCGCCGTAACAGCGTAGTGCAGAGAACGCTCCTTCTTTTTCATACCACTAAGCACAGCATCCTTGCCCACACCAGATGGACCTGAGAGGACAACAAGCAGAGGATTTATAGCTGAGTCTTTCAATTCGTTTCCACCTCTCTTCATGCCACCTTATTCTGAGCGCTGTGGCTCCCCACCCACCCTGCCGGCTATGGTCTCGGGATTCAGAGCAACAACTATGATATGACCGCTTTCCATGATTATGACCGCCTTGGTCCTTCTGCCACTGGTCAAATCTATCAAAAGGTCTTTGCCTCTGGCTGCCTGTATCATGCGCGTAATAGGCTCGGAGCCTGCTGAGACGATGGCTAGAACCTTATTCATTGCGATGACATTACCGAAACCTACATGAACCAATTCCGTGCTCATAAACTTCTCCTAACCCAACTTGGCAACTACCCCGTGGAGAGTCGCGCTAAGTCTTCCCAGAATTTGGGATATGATATATTCACCACTTCAGCGTTGTCAATCTCTGTGTCACCCTCTGCGACCAGCGCAGCCACCCCAAGCATCATCGCCAGACGATGGTCCCCATGACTATCACAGGCTGCACCTTTAAGCTTTTTTCTTCCCCGAATGACCATGCCATCACTGAGTTCCGCAACATCAGCGCCCAACTTACGCAGCTCCTTAACAGTGGCGCTGATTCTGTCTGTCTCCTTAACCCTGAGTTCTCGAGCATCCTTTATCACAGTTTTACCTCTCGCCACCGACGCCGCCATCGCTATCAAAGGTATTTCGTCTATCACCCTCGGAATAAGCTCTCCCTCTATCTCTGTTCCGATGAGACGACTCGACTGGACTCTTATGTCAGCGACAGGCTCGCCGCCCACCATACGCTCGTTCTCAACTTTTAGTTCAGCCCCCATCTCCTTCAATACATCGATTATGCCGCTTCTGGTGGGGTTGATGCCGACATTGAGCAGCCTGATACTCGCCTGGGGATGTATAGCCCCCGCTACCATCCAGTAGGCTGACGAACTGATGTCACCGGGCACAACTATGTCAACGGCTTTAAGAAGGCTGGGAGAGACAATGACAGTGTCCTTCTTCACAGTAATTTTAGCCCCCATAGCCTTCAGCATCCTCTCAGTATGGTCTCTCGAGGGCATCGGCTCCCTGATGACGGTATCCCCCCGCGCAGAAAGCGCCGCCAGAATCAATGCCGACTTGAGCTGTGCACTGGCGACAGGCAGCGTATAAGGGATACCGTATAGCTGTCCTCCCTTAATCACCAGCGGGGCTCGAGTATCGCCATCTCGTCCCCAAATCTGAGCGCCCATGAGCCTTAGAGGCTGGATGACCCTATCCATAGGACGGGAGCGCAGAGATTCATCCCCCGTGATAATGGACATAAACGGCTGGGCTGCAAGCAGTCCCGCCAGAAGGCGCATGGTGGTGGCGCTGTTTTCAGCGCAGAGCACATCCTGAGACTCCTTCAAACCCTCCTCGCCGGCACCCCTGACAATTAATCCACCCCCTTTAATAGCCCGGATTTTCACACCCAGAGCACGCATGCAAGCCACAGTAGCAAGGCAATCGGCAGACTGGGCGAAATTGCTCACCCTGGCATCACCGCGGGCTATGCTATTGAGCATCACGGCGCGGTGCGAGATGGACTTATCGCCAGGAACGCTTATCTCCCCGCTCAAAGCCCAGGGCGCTTTCACCAACCTCTTCATGGCTTTTCACCCTTCAGCCACTTCTCTCTCGCCTCACGAGCCTGAGCCAGCATCTTCTCCAGCCCCCCACCCTCACTCATCACCAGACTGCGATATCTCTGCAATACCTCTATGTAGCTGTCAATCCAACTCACAATATTCTCCCGGTTAGTGAGAAGGATGTCCCTGTTCATCTCCGGTCTGCCGGAGGCAAGACGCGAGAAATCCCTGTAGCCCCCCGCTGCCAGCTTCCTCATCTCAGCCCAAGACCGCCTTTTAGCAGTAGCCGTAACAAAAGCAGCCGAGAGCAACATGGGGAGATGGCTCACCCCGGCTACCAAATTATCATGTGTTTCTGCATCGATAAATAAAGGTCTGGCTCCAACCGATTCAACCAACCGCTCCAATCGCTTTACAGCCTTTCTAGTTGCGCCAGGAGCGGGGGTAAGGCAATAGACACAGCCCCTAAACAGCCCGGCATCTGCTTCAGAGATACCGAAGGTCTCCTTGCCCGCCATGGGATGACCTCCGATGAAGCTCACCTTCGGCGGCAGGTGCTTCTCAGCCCACTGCATAACCTGCACTTTGGTGCTGCCCACATCGGTGACCAAGCAGCCAGGAGACAAATGCTTAGATATAGCTACCAGCACGTCTTCAGTAGCCATCACCGGAGTGGCTATAATCACTATATCCGCCCCTTTCACAGCCGATGCCAAGTCGCGGGCTGATTTATCAACAGCGCCGCACTTCTTCGCCCTGGCAACCGTTTCGGGGCTCCTGCTGAACCCCACAATCTCCACTTCTTCAGCCTTCTTGAAAGCTAAAGCCAGGGAGCCTCCAATCAACCCGAGCCCTATTATCGCAATTATTTCCACAGAACACCTCAGATGAAACTCTAAATTCTAAATCCCAAACACCATTCGAATTCCTTTAGGATTTACTCAAAGTGGTTCGCCTACAAAGAGGCGAGCGAACAAGTCAACCGCGCGCAGCAAGAAATCCCACAGAAACCCAGTGAAATAGCTCAAAAACACGAATAGAAGCAAAATCAGCATACCATATGGCTGTAGTCTCGCCAGAGCCTCAGCCTGACGGCGGGGCAGGATGCCCAGAGCGATATTGAACCCATCCAATGGGGCAACGGGTATGAGATTGAACACCGCCAGGATAAGGTTGAACAGGATAACATAGCCCACTATGTCAGCGGCAACCCAGCTCAAATCCCAACTGGCGAAAGGTGCATACGGCCACGAGTACGGGGAATGCCAGGCCACCACACCGGTCCTTATGAGCACCCCCAATACCGCGGCTACAGCCAGATTAGACAGAGGACCCGCGAAAGCCGATATCGCCATCCCCCTCCTGGGATTCATACGGAAGTAACCGGGATTTATCGGCACCGGCTTGCCCCAGCCGAAGCCGACCAGAAACAGCATCAACGTGCCCATGGGGTCGAGATGCCGAATGGGGTTTAAAGAAATCCTCCCTGCCCTCCTCGCAGTAGGATCACCGAGCCGGTCTGCCATCAGGGCGTGGCTGAACTCATGAAAGGTTATCGCAATCAGCAGAGAGAAACCAACTATAGCTATCAGCAAAAAGAACGCTGCCGGGTCATGTGTCAGCAGCCCTAAATTCCAAAGCAGCATAGCTTTACCCTCAATATATTGAAGGTATTATAGCAATATCTCCACTAATGAAGCAAACCGAGCTATATTGCGACCGTTTGAACGTGGGGGGCGATTTTAAAATAGGGTGGGGCGGACGCCGTATATATTACCCGTTTAAACGGATACGGAATTCGGGGATACTCGGAACGTCAACGGTCACCGTTAGCGGTGCTTCAAGCCATCGTTGAAGGTCACAAACGTCTTGCATCTCTGCATCATTTATCTAACAATACTCTAACGCTGTCTATTGTAGTAGGGCAATTGTCCGTGTTCCCTCAGGTATTGGTCAAGAAGTTGTGTCTCTAGTTTTCTTGCTCTTGAGATATGAGTAGGTTCATAGGTAATGCGGCAAAATAGCTTTTCCTTATCGTGAGCAAGAACCCTTCTGCGTATAGAATCGGCTTTACCGATGTAAACTAAAACATTGCCAGTTTGATAGAGGAAATAAACTCCTGACTCATCAGGAAGAGAAGCTATGTTTTCTCTATCTAGCTGGGGGCGTTTGTTCTGAGTGTTGTTTTTCATGCTCTGGCAGTTTGGCATCCAGATTTATGACCCACGCGTCGCCTATTTTGGGCAACTTCTGCCTTTTAGGTTCATAACGTCCAGCCAAATCCTTGGGGTTCAGAAAAAAGAAGTTGAAAAAACTTCTACTTCCAACGTTAGCGATACCAGCACGTCGCACAACTTTTAGTGCACCTTCAGCCTTAGCATCAGACGTAAATTGAAAGATTATCGCTCTATTCTGGGCGGAATAAGCCAATACAACATGGGTCTTACTTGCTATAGACGCTTTGTGGCAAAAGCCCGCATTAAAAAGTATTTGCGAAGAGTCCAATATGGTTATCTTACTTTAATTTTTTGCGCCCTTGGAGGCAAATACTTCAATATCGTCCCAGCATTCTTGCCCCTTAGCCTTTACCATGAAAACCTCCTTTCGTACAGGAAATACTTGTAATGGTTATAACACACCTAGTAAAGCAGAAAAAGCTAATTGTTCTTCTGCGTGAAGTTAACTAGCTACATATGAGGAAAATGCGATGCAAAGCTCGGTGACAAGATTGTAGAGTTATAGTGTCGGATAACGGCATTTCAAACATCGTGCTGTAATGGAACCCCCAGATTTTGACTACAGGCATCCTGACAGCGGTGCCTTATAGTGCTTCATGCTGTCCTCTTTAACGAATCGTATCATCCCGCGACTTGACAAGACCCGAAAAACAGGAAGCTTTAAATCACCCAACTGAATTCCAGAGGCATTCCCAAAGCGAGGAAATGTGCCCTCATGGTACTTACGTTCGGTATTAAGCTATCTTTAAATACTCTCGCGCGAGAAACTTGACAATCGAAGCCAAATGTGCTATATATTCTATACGGAGCTTAAGTGGTGCTACCGAATTCGGTTTCGGAGGTGACTATGAAGCTTCAGGCATGGTATGGAGTATGGCAGGTGGACAGGTGACGCCCTGCTATGCGGCAGGGCAAGCAGACCCCCGAGTTTGGCTCGAGGAAAAGTTGTAAAGAGGACGACGTCATGAATAGACGCCTCGTTCGGTGGTGAACACTGAAGTAGAGTTGGCCTCGGGGCAATTTAATAGGAACCAATCAGAGGGCGCTGCACAAGCGCCCTCAATATTTGTGCAGAACATCATCAGCGTCCGCCATGTCCAACCCAGCTACAGACCAGCCCGAAGATGCATTGACAAGCACAGGCTTCGCAGGTATTATCAATGCCAATGTACTGCAAGACAAGGAGAGACAAATGACAACCAGCACCTCAGATTCAAAATCGCTGTTCGGCAGAATGGTACGCGCTGCCAAACTGGATGTGAACCTTTACGAAGAGGTCGAGGCTGATACCAAAGCCAACTGGCAAGCCTTTAGGGCTGTTGTCCTCGTTAGCATGGCTTCCGCTATCGGTACCGGCATCGGCAGCCTCGGCGGCGACCATGGACCGATATGGTTTCTCTGGGGTCTGCTCATCGGTCTGGGCTCAGCCATTATAGGGTGGCTCCTGTGGTCACTGCTAACCTATGTGATAGGCATAACCATATTCAAAGGACCGGAGACAGAGGCAGATTACGGACAACTGCTGCGCACTATAGGTTTCTCTAACTCGCCAGGCGTCTTCAGATTCTTCTCCTTCATACCCTTCATAGGAGGCGTAATAGCCTTCGTGGCATCAGTTTGGGCTTTGGTTGCAGGCGTCATTGCGGTAAGACAGGCTCTGGACTTTTCAACCTGGCGCGCTATCGGCACCTGCATTGTTGGATGGGTGATTTACATGCTGTTTCTGTTCCTGATACCAGGCTTGATAATCGGAAAAAGCGTTCTGTTCTAAGCTATCGGGGAGTTTAACTCTACTTTGCCTCTCCTTGACCAGGAGACTGTTTCTCTGACTCTCAGCAGCCAGGCTCGCCGGGATGTCCGCAGCAGTTCTGCCTTTTTCGCATCTTGGTGAAGTTGTTACGGAACACCAAGGCTATTTTCTTGGGAAAAGGCATCGGCGTTGACATATTCGTAAAAAAAGCCCTCAAGCTCGGCATTTGCTCTCACCCCCTCCCTGTTTTGGGCAAGGATAAAGCATCAGCTCACGCAATGTCAATAGGCGTGACTCCGTTCGTGGTTTGACAACCCTTCGACAAGCTCAGGACAGGGCTCACCACGAACGGCACTGAGTTCCCCTTGACAGCGTGCTGCCAAACTTGTTAGACTGCCTCAAAGCTAGTTTTCTATGAAAAGCATTTTATGACTTTATCTGAGTTTCTGAAGGTATTCTTCACCGCAGCCGCCCCCATATCGGAGCTACGGGGTGCCATACCGCTGGCGATACTGGACATGGACATCTCCTGGCCCATCGCCTTCGTCGTCGCTATCGTAGGTAACCTCCTGCCAGTGCCCTTCCTTTTGCTGTTTCTCGACCCAGTATCCCGACTTTTGAGCAAGGTGAAGCTGTTCGAGAAAATAATCAACTGGATTTTCGAGCGGTCGAGGCGAAGGGGTAAGATTATCGAGAGATACGAGAGCATAGGACTGGCTATCTTCGTGGCAATACCACTCCCTCTGACCGGAGCCTGGACAGGAGCAATAGTCGCTTTTCTTCTGGGGATGCCCTTCTGGCGCGCCTTCATCGCCATCGTCATCGGTGTGCTCATCGCTGGGGCGATAGTCACCACCCTGACCATGATAGGCTGGTGGGGCGCCGTCATCGCAGGCTTAGGGCTGGCTATTATTGCTATCCTTGGGATGCGGAAGTCTTAACACGCCGCTCCTTGTGGATGATAACATCCTCAGCGAGCAGACAAAAAACATATGGAAGAGGAGTGGAAAACACTGGAGTCAGTCTAAAATAGAGAAAACTCTGGATTCGAATAGTAAGATAGGGGCGTCCTTCCATGGAAGGACGCCCCTACACATTACTAGAATCTCTTGCTCTGAACTAGCCCTTAAGCAGTTCTTTGATCTTGTTGGCGAACGGAGGCAGTATCTTCTTGTAGTCGCCCACTACGCCGTAGCGGGCTACCTTGAAGATGTTTGCCTCAGGGTCTTTGTTTATAGCAATGATGTTCTTGGCACCCGAGCACC
>Ga0315273_10014763_pt1 | contig 10075 bp, 7 predicted proteins | sample YL17G02_0_MG_FD_205753 | JGI IMG/M metagenome (GOLD analysis project Ga0315273, IMG submission 205753) | Sediment microbial communities from Yellowstone Lake, YNP, Wyoming, USA - YL17G02_0 | ecosystem: Environmental > Aquatic > Freshwater > Lake > Sediment | place: USA: Wyoming | collected... | reverse complement strand
GTCAAGGTGTGTTCGATGGGGTCGATCCCAAATACAAAGCCGATATCCCCGTTAAAGATGTCCTTTTCGTAGTTGTTTTGAGTTTGCATCACCTTATCGCCCGGACGGAAAGTCTGGCCAAACAGGGTCTTTTCCGGCTTCATCAGTTCTGGTGGGTTGAGGCTGGATTGCAAGCGTTCATTCAAGGCGGTTACGCCAACTGGCCCGCGGTACATGGGCGATAGCACCTGGATTTGGTGGAGCGGGTGCAGTCCAAACTTTTGCGGGATGCGTTTGCAGACGACCTCCAGCACCCAGTTAGCAGCCTCATCCGGCGTCTCGGCAGAAAACAAGAAGAAATCCCCTGCACGGGCTTCAGCCTCCGGCTCGCTTGTGGAGGGGAAAATGGGCATTTGACCCTGGTTGATGCGATGGGCATTGGTGATGATATGCGAGGTGGCAGCCTGTCGGAAAATCACCTGCAGGCGGGTGACTGGCGCCAAGCCGCTGGCGATCACATCGCGCAGGACGTCGCCGGCGCCCACCGAAGGGAGCTGGTCCACATCCCCCACCAGCAACAGGTGTACGCCCGGTTGGAGGGCCTTGAGCAGGTTATTCGCAAGGGAAAGGTCCAGCATGGAGGCTTCATCCACCACCAACAGATCTATCGGCAGGGGATTGGAAACGCCGTGTTTAAAGCCTTCGCCCGGCGAGAACCCTAACAACCGGTGGATAGTGCTGGCGGGACGCTCTGTTGCCTGGGAGAGGCGCTTGGCAGCTCGCCCGGTAGGCGAGGCCAGGGCGTAGGCTTTATGGGCGCTTTCGAGTGCGGTGATCAGGGCTTTCAAGCAGGTGGTCTTGCCTGTGCCAGGACCGCCGGTCAATATGCTGACCGGATGGTTGAGCGCGGTGCGAATTGCCTTCTGCTGTTCGGGTGTTAGCATGGGATCAAGGGTAATAAAGGCAGGCGGCAAATCGCTCAAACGGGTCGGCAGTGCGCTAGCCAGGGCGCGCAGGTGCTCAGCTACCCCGGTTTCGCTGTAATAGAGCGGAGCTAGGTAGACGGCTGGCTGCCCGTAGGCGGCTGGGCTCTCACCTATCTTTTCACGGTGGGACGTCTCTACTGTGGTTTTAAAAGGCAGGGTTTCCTGAAGGATTTGGCCATCCTCGGATAGTCGCTCTAGCGCCGGGGGAAGTTTCTCCCGCTCGATGGACAGCATCTCCGCCGCGCGTTCCACCAGCTCAGGACGCGGGGCAAAAACATGGCCTTCGTTCGTCATGTCGTTCAGAGCATAGACTACGCCAGCCTCGATCCGGGATGGATGGTCGGAGGGTAGTCCCAACGCTTGAGCAATGCGGTCTGCGGTTTTGAAACCGACCCCGAAGATATCGCGTGCCAACCGGTACGGGTCGGATTGCACCACCGACAAAGCCTGGTCGCCGTATTGTTTGTAGATTTTAATTGCCAGATTGGTGCTGACATTGTGGCTGTGAAGGAAGAGCATGATCTCTTTGACCTGTTTCTGCTCTGCCCAGGCCCGGGCGATCAGGCGGGCGCGCTTGGGGCCGATATCGGGTACCTCTTTCAGTCGTTCGGGAGCTTCTTCAATGACATTTAATGTCTCCGCCCCGAACTGGGCAACGATCCGCTCGGCAAGGCGCGGACCAATGCCTTTGATCAACCCGGATCCCATATAACGGCGAATGCCCGCAATAGTAGCGGGCAATGTCTGTTCGCAAATTTCGACCTGGAACTGCAGGCCGTGTTTAGGATGGTTGGTCCATTTTCCACTCAGGCGCAGGTGTTCCCCTGGCGTCAGCTCTGGCATATTACCTGTTACAGTGACCAGGCCTTCCCGGTTGACGCCCGGCCCTCGGCTGCGTTCAGGCCGCAGACGCAATACGCTGTACCCGTTCTCTGGGTTGTAGAAGGTAATACGCTCTACGGAGCCAGTCAGCGAGTCCATAACGTTTCACGTTTTACGAGTCAAGCTGGCCTGTAACTTGACACTTGACACGCAAACTCCTGGCACTGCCTACGGCATCGGGTTCTTACTGGCCCAATCCTGGCCGAGCACAACCAAAACATCCACCGGGCTGGTGGGGTCATTCACGTAATGAATGCGAATGGGGTCTATTTTCATTAAATCGACCAGGTATTGGATTGTATACGGCTTGCCGGTGTAGAAAGTTATCTCTGAATAATTCTTCACCTGCTGGGCATTGTCGGCCTGGGTTATGTTTACGCCCAGGGATTTCAGATATTCAGAGGTGCGGGCCGCCAGGCCGGCCATTACTGTTCCATTCCTGATGCCCACTTTGGCGGCTTCAGCTTTCATCAACCCCGCCGGGTCCATGTTGGCTGCGGCCGGGCTGGCTGGGCCAGTCTCGGTGAAGATATCATCGCGTAGCAAGCGAATCTGGTCCGTAATTGGCTTCAGAACTTGTTGAGCGCCATCGGGTGAGGTTGCCAGGCTGACCTGATTGGGAGGGGCGATAATGCCCTGCTTGATTTTGTCTTCGGGGATCTGTTGGGCTAACCAGGCCAGCTTAAAGACCTCGTCCAGGGTCAGGTTTGTGTGCACCCCGGCCGAGAATTCATCGTACAAGGTCTTCGACTTGGCCATCATAGTGGGGATCATATCGAACCGCAGGATTTGGTTGCGGATTGCCATGATCACCTGTTGCTGGCGTTGAGCGCGGTCGAAGTCGCCGCCCTCTGTGTGACGGGCGCGTGCATAGGCCAGGGCCAGCTGGCCGGGTAACGTCTGGACGCCGGGCATGAGCGTAATCGTGTTGTTCTTTTTATTGACGATGGGGTCAATCGTGATCTTTGCGGGAACATTGATCTTCACCCCGCCAATTTGGTCAATGAACTTGATAAAGGCGTCAAAATCAATCTGGGCGTAATACTGGATGGGCACGCCCAGCAGTTTTTCCACCGTCTCCATCGCCAGCTTGGGCCCACCGCCTGGCAGCTTGTTACCCTCTCCGATCGGATAAGCTGTATTGATCCTGCCATAGCCAAAGCCATGCGGGATATTAACCCACAGATCGCGCGGGATTGAGAGGATGCCGGCTGTGCGGGAGACGGGATCGATGGTCAGCAAGAGCATGGTATCTGTACGCGGTGGACCGCTGTCGGTTTGGTAGTCACGCGCATCTAATCCCATGATCAGCACAGTCACCCGGCTGGCACCATCCCAGGCGACTGGAGCAGGGCCGCTAACGGGTTGCAGAGGGGGCGGTGTTTTGATTACATCGGCGCCTGTGACAAGCGCCGCAGCGGCTGGGTCTTTACTGGCGATAGAAATGCCCGGTAGGCTGGTGAGCTTCCAGGAGGTGACGAAATCCCGCACAGTCCTGAATGTGAGGTAAGCGGTCAGGGCGGCGGCGATTAGGAAAGCGGTGATCAAAATGATCCCCAACCGGTTCACGGTTGAGGAGGTGTTGGGTGATTTAGATTGTGTCTGTTCCATAATCCGATGTTACCCTATAAATATCCCGGCTGTGTAGCTTCCGGAAGCGCCGCGATTATAACACGGTATAATGAGAGGCGCATGATAAACTAATTGGCCTATGTCCCTGATTTCCGCCACCAACCTGGCCAAGTCTTATGGCCCAAACGATATTTTTTTCGGTATTTCACTGAGCGTCCCGCGCGGGGCGCGCATTGCCATCGTCGGCCCCAATGGGATCGGTAAGAGCACCCTGCTACGCATCCTGCTGGGGCTGGAGGAGCCGTCCGCTGGGAGCGTGCAGCAGGCGCGCGGCTTGCAAGTAGGCTACCTGCCTCAAGAAGCTGGCCTGACCGGCACACATACCTTGTGGGAGGCGTGCCTTGAGGCAGTAGCGGATCTGCGCGCCCAGGAAATCGAGCTGCGCCTTCTGGAGGCTGCCATGGGCGACCCGGGACAGGCCGACGAAGTGCTGGCGCGTTACGGCCTGCTGCAAGAGGCATTCGAGCGGCGCGGCGGCTATACCTACGAAACCCGCGTGCGCCAGACGCTGACCGGCCTGGGTTTTGACCCAAGCGACTACAACCGCCCGATCCCGCAGCTTTCTGGAGGACAACGCACACGCGCCCTGCTGGCTCGCCTGTTGCTCTCTCACCCCGACTTGCTCATCCTGGACGAGCCGACCAATCACCTGGATATCTCGGCTGTCGAATGGCTCGAGAATTACCTGAGCCAGTGGGATGGCGCGGCCTTGATCGTCTCTCACGACCGGTATTTCCTCGACAAGGTGGTCAATCATATTGCAGAGATGAGCCGCACAGGTATGGAGACTTATCGCGGCAACTACACAGCCTACGTCGATCAGCGCCAACAGCGCTGGGAGCTGCGCCAGCAGATCTTCGAAGCAGAAAAAGAGCGCCTGGCGAAGGAGGTGGATTACATCAAGCGTAATATTTCCGGCCAGCGCACGCAGCAGGCCAAGGGCAAGCTGCGCCGTATCAGCCGCGAGATCCAGGCTATCGAGAGCCTGGGTTTTGAGGCCGTGCAGGGTAAACGCTGGCTGGAAATCAGCAGCCAGGCCGATATCTCCGAGCATCCCATGGGTGTGGAAGAAGCGGAGCGCCATATGCGGGCGCTACGCGGTCCTACCCACCGGCCTCCCCGCCTCAACTTGCACCTGAAAGCCAGCGCCCGCTCCGGCGACCTGGTGTTGCGCACGCGCGATCTGGCCGTTGGCTACCCGGACGAGGGCCGCCCGCTCTTCCATGCCCCCGACTTGTTGCTCAAGCGCGGCGAATGCGCGGCGGTGATCGGACCTAACGGCGCCGGTAAAACGACTTTTCTAAAAACTTTATTGGGGCAGCTTCCGCCCATGGAGGGTGAGGTCATCCTGGGCGCCAGCTTGCATATCGCTTACTTTGCACAGGCCCACGAAGGCTTGAACCCGGAACGCACCCTGGTGGAGGAGATCGACTCCGTCGCTCCGCAACTTCTGCTGGCCGATATCCGCGATTACCTGGCGCGCTTCCTCTTCACCGGCGATGAGGTGTTCAAGAAGGTCTCCACCCTGTCAGGCGGCGAGCGCGGCCGGCTAGCCCTGGCGAAACTATCCCTGACCCAGGCCAACCTGCTCTTGCTGGACGAGCCGACCAACCACCTGGATATCCCCTCTCAGGAGATCCTACAGGAAGTACTGGATGAATACCAGGGCACGATCCTGCTGGTCTCGCATGACCGCTATCTGATCGACGCCCTGGGGACGCAGATCTGGGAGATCGAGCCGAGCCAGGCTGCGCTGCAAGTCTACGAGGGCACCTATAGCCAATATCGCGCCTCTCAGGAAGCCTTAAAAGCTGAGGCAGATACACGCCTCAAAGAGACGGCTTCCGTCCAAAGACCTCGCCCGGCAGCAGTGTCGTCTGAAGAGCGCCGTCGCCGCACTCGCTTGAAAGCAGTCGAGGCCCAGATAGCGTCGCTGGAAGAACAGCTGGCCGTTTTATCGCGCAAGCTAGAAAACCCGCCCCCCGAACCTGCTAAAGTTCAGCGCCTGGGGCAAGAGTACGTGAAGGTGCAAGGCGAGCTTGACTTATTAATTGAAGAGTGGGAGCAATTAGGAAGACTGGCAGAGGATTGAAAGGTGAAACAATAAGCTGGATCAGCGAACATATCTGTCCGGCGGACGCCTGGGCAATTATAAAGAAAGGATTTTAATTTGATCATTCGAATCTGGCACGGTTGGACAACTCCGGCAAAAGCAGATGCTTATGAAGCGCTCCTGAAAGCCGAGATTTTTATGGGCATTCAGCAACGCCAGATCCCGGGTTATAGGGGCATCCAACTCTTACGGCGAAATCTTGCCACCGAAATAGAATTTGTGACCATTATGCGGTTTGACTCGATCGACGCCGTTCGAGTTTTTGCGGGCGAAGACTACGAAATAGCCGTCGTCCCTGAAAAAGCCAGGGCCTTGCTTTCGCGATTTGATGCACGCTCGCAGCACTACGAAGTCGAAGCCGAGCTCTAATCCACCGCAATGCCTGCCGCAATTGGTTCGTCTCCATTATATTGGCGTAACTGCGGCCAGCGCCGGACGATCAACGCTACCGCTATAATACAACCGATTCCACCACTGACAATCGAAAATGGGATGCCGAAGAGCTGAGCCATCGCGCCCGCCTCGATTTCTCCCAACTGTGGCCCGCCCTGGAAGAAGATCTGGTTGATGCTGGTCATGCGGCCGCGGATGTAATCGGGCGTCTGCAATTGGCGGATGGTGTTGCGGATGATAGTGCTGACCGAATCGGCCGCCCCGACCAGAATCAAAGCGACCATCGCCATCCAAAAAGTCGTTGTCAGCCCGAAAAATACTGTTGCCAACCCGAAAGCTACCACCGAGGCCAGGAATATTGGCCCTTGCCGGCGCAGCTCGGAAATTTGTGATATGACCAGTGCTGCAGCGACGGCTCCGATCGATTGGGCGGCCGAAAGCCAGCCGTATTGCACTACCCCCAGGTGCAAGATATCTTTCACGAAGAACGGCATCAACGTATTGGCGGAGGAGAAGAAGGTGGCGAAGAAATCCAGGATCATGGAAGACAGGATAATCGGGTGCGTCCAGATGAAGCGCACCCCTTCCTTTATTGCAGACAGGCTCACCACTGCCTGCCCGGCTGCCCGGACTTTTTGAGGGACATCTCCAATCAGGATCAAGGCAATGATGACCGCCAAAAAGGAGACAGCGTTAATCAGGTAGGTGTAAGCCTGGCCCTGGTAGGCGATCACCAGGCCGCTCAGGGCCGGGCCGACGATGGCGCCCATCTGGAAAGCGATCGATTGTAAGCTGAACGCACTGGGCAGGTCTGCAGCAGGCACCAGGTTGGGTACCAGCGCCTGGCGAGCTGGCAGGTCAAACGAGATTGCCGTAGCCTGGACGGCGGTCAAAAGGTAAATCTGCCACAGACCGATATGCCCGCTAACCGTCAGTAATGCCAATGCCAGGGCTGTCAGGGTCTGGACGCTTTGAGTGATGAGCAGTATATGGCGCCGATTGACAGTATCAGCCACTGCGCCTCCGACCAGGGAAAAGACGATCACAGGTACGATACGCGCCAGCCCGATTCCACCCAAGGCTATCGGTTGGTCGGTCAGGCTGCGGATGTGCCAGAGCAGCGCTGTGACCTGCATTTGAGAACCGGCAATGGAGATCATTAAACCCAGCCACAGCAACCGAAACCGCCGGTGGCGGAGGGCGGGAGGAATCCGTAGTGACATGGATATACCTTTAAACTATGTCACGTATCAAGCGCCAAGGTTCACGGATAATACTCCATGACAAGTGGCACCTAAAACACTGGCACGTTTTTCATGTCCCCCAATCACGCAGGTACAGGAAATCATAACCGATTGTGCGGTTGCTTAGTTTAGCTATTGGCGGCAGGATGCGCTTGAAGTGGTTGCGGCGTATCCGTTCAGCGACTGTGCGCACAAAGTTTTCTGCGAAACCCGCTTCCGCACAGTCCTGCGGGCTGTAACGCTGGTCCACCAGCAGGTAGAGTAGCTTATCCACTTCTTCATATGTAAAGCCCAGCTCGCCTTCATCAGTCTGCCCCTGCCATAAGTCAGCGGTTGGCGCTTTCTGAATAATTACCTCTGGGACGCCCAATGCCCGCGCCAGCTGGCGGAGCTGGGTCTTATACAGATCGCCAATTGGATTCAGGGCGTTGGCCGAATCGCCGTACAGGGTAGTGTAGCCAAGCAGGATTTCGGTCTTGTTGCCAGTGCCGATCACCAGGCCATGAAAAGCCTCGGATTGGTCGTACAGAATAATCATGCGGGCACGCGCCATGATATTGCCGCGCCGCATCGAGCTGGCTTCCGGGAGGAGCTCGAAGAGCGGGTCGACCATCTGGGTGATAGGGATCGTAATGGATGGTATGCCCAACGCCTCGATCACTATTTGGGCGTGTTCGAGCGAATCGGGCGTGGAGCTTTTATATGGCATGCGCACAGCCAGCACGTTTTGGGACCCGAGGGCTTTCACCGCCAGGTAACACGACACAGCCGAGTCGATCCCGCCCGACAGGCCGACTACCACTTTCGAATATCCAACGCGGGTGACTTCGCTGTGGATGAAGCCAGTCAGGATCTGGCAGGCCAGGTCGGTATTGATATTAAGGTCGATCATTTTTCCTCAGGTTTCGCATCACTCAAAATACGCTGCATCTCACGCATCACCAGCGCCGTGCGCTCGTCGCGCAACAAGGGCAGGCGGGCCCGCGTGCGATGGAGCTGGTTCAGGTCGACCTCTGCCAGGGTGAGCGCTTCCTGGTGGTAAGGGCCGTTGGCGATCAGCTCGCCGTTAGGGTCGAAAACCGTCGAGCCGCCCCAGAAGTTAAGGCCATCCTCATAACCGACTCGGTTGACGTGCGCCACGAAGCAGGTGAACAGGCTGGCATAAGCCCGGTTGATGTGCTCTACCCAGCGCGCCGATTCGAGCTGTGGCTCGTTCCTCAGGCCACGACCCGGCGAGGCCGAGGCGAACAGCAGCAGGTCAGCCCCATCCAGCCAGAGCAGGTAAGGCGGAGAGGCATGCCAGAAGTCTTCGCAAATCAGTATGCCCAGGCGGCCAAAACGGGTGTCAAAGGCGCGCACGTAGTCCCCCAGGGCGAAAAAGCGCCCCTCGTCGAACAGACCGTAAGTGGGCAAGTACACCTTGTGATGGACGTGCACTACCTCGCCCATCGCAAGGTAAGCCGATGAGATGAAAAAACGGTGCCGGCTGTCTTCATCCACAAAGCCAACTACCAGGTCGAGGTCGTGGCTGGCCTCCAACAGGCGGCGAAAGATAGGGTCATGGGCTGACGGGCTGAGAGCCACGGTAGTGGCCAGGTCCTGGAGCACATAACCCGTCAGGGATAGCTCAGGAAAAACCAGCAGGTCGGCGCCCGAGGCGCGCGCCTCCTCCACCAGGGCCAGGTGTTTCTCAAGGTTAGCCTCCACGTTCCCCAGGCGGGTGTTGATTTGGGCCAGTGCAAGGGTTAGTTTCATAGTCTTGTCATTTCCCTTATCCCCTTTCCCTTGCCTCGTTACGTAGCAAGGCTGTGATTATGATAGCCACTCCCGCGATTCCGGCGAAAACCAAAGCAGCCCAGGCGTCCAAGCGTACGCCATTCCACAGTGGGGCCGGGTCGGCGCGCAGGAATGACAGGCCGAACAACTCTAAAGAGAGGCCCATCAAGGCGAGGGCGGCAGCCAGTCCGCTGCGGTCGAACCGTTTTTGGCCCCAATCCAGCAGCCCTATCACAAGCAATGTCAGCAGCGCTCCCAGGAGCTGGGTAGGGATGCGCTGGGCCGCTGCGCCCCATTCGTCCTTCCCCGGGAGGCCCCACCAGGCGTTTGTGGCCGGCCCATAAGCGCACCCCTCTAACCAGCAGCCCAACCAGGCACTCACCGCCAGGCCTGCGGCCAGTGGCAGCAGGGCATCTGCCAGGCTCCTCACTGGTTGGTGGTTGATCCAGGCATAGATCCCTAAAGCCAGCAAGCCGCCAGCCAGCGCGCCAGGCCAGGCCAAGCCTCCCAGAAAAAACAAGGCGCTTTCACCAGGGTGGGCCTGGAAGTAAGGCCAGTTCAGAACCACGAAAACAGTCCTGGCGCCCAGCAATCCCCCAAACAGGACCCACAGGCCAGCGGTAAGGCGGTTGTGCGCCTCCTTTCGAGGGGAAGACAAAACCACCCAGGCTAACCCGATCCCGGTGCCCAATCCGAGAAGAATCGAATAGCCATAAACCGGGACTCCACCTGGCAAGTAAAATGCAGCCACGGTTAAATGATACCACGGCTAAGTAGTCGGCCGAAAGCCTTTGCTATTGTTTTGTGGCATTTGATATGCCGGAGGGTTTTCTACCTGTCGCACTGCGGGGATTCGAAGCAGTAGAGGCAAAGCAGAAGGGGATCTAGCTAAAAGTGGGGTTGACGAGCCTGGAAGCCCCATCCAGGAGTAGCCAGAACGAAGCAGAACAGGCCCCCAACCCGGGAAGGCTAAAACCGGCAGAGGCAACAAGCGCCAAATGGGGTTCAAAAAGAGGGATGCTGGTGGGGAATAGGAAAAAATCCGGCTGATTGGCGCGTTGAATGAGGCA
>Ga0315273_10014762_pt1 | contig 10076 bp, 12 predicted proteins | sample YL17G02_0_MG_FD_205753 | JGI IMG/M metagenome (GOLD analysis project Ga0315273, IMG submission 205753) | Sediment microbial communities from Yellowstone Lake, YNP, Wyoming, USA - YL17G02_0 | ecosystem: Environmental > Aquatic > Freshwater > Lake > Sediment | place: USA: Wyoming | collected... | reverse complement strand
CGGCACGCCGCAGGGCGGCGGGCTCGTCCCTCACCCAGGCGCGGGTCATGACGCGGTGGCCGGCAGCCGTCACCAGGCGCTCGATCAGCGCCCCGGCCGTGTCCTCGCTGCCGCGCCGCGTGTCGCTGGCCGTGATGATGGCGCAGCCCACGGGACGCGGGGCGCCGCGGCTCTGGTGGGCGGCGGGACGCCGCGGTCGTGCGGTGCTCTTCGATGCGCGCTTCATGCGGCACTCCCCGTGGCCGCGTGAGCCCAGTCCCGTGCCTGTGCAGCCACCGGGCGCGGCTCCATCCCGAAGTGCTCGAGCCACGGGCCCGCATCGGCCAGCCGGTGCTCTTCGAGTTCATCGACTGGCGGCTCCCACGCGCCCGAGCCGGCCGGCAGCGCCGGCCCGGCCTCCCGGGCCAGGGCCGCCAACTCGGCGAGGCTCCACACCTCGAGGCCCGCCACCTCGTACCACCCCTCCCACTCTGCACGACCGCGGAGCGCCCGGTCCAGCGTCTCGACCACGTCGGATTCCGCCACCGGACCCAGGAGCTTCGCCCCGCCGCGGGGCAGGGACGGAGCCGAGCGCAGCCTCGACCACAGCGGGCTCTGCGGGCCGAGGAGCGGCCCCAGGCGCAGGACGAGCAGGGGAAGCCCCGCACCCCGGGCGGCCTCCTCCAGGGCCCAGCACTCCCGCAGGCGCGGGTGCGTCGCATCCGGGTGCGTACCGAGGCGCGTGACGACAAGCAGCCTCGGTGCCGTGATCTGCGCGTGCGCCGCCCGCCAGCTCCGCAGATCGGGGGCGGGCTCATCGGGGGCAGGGCAGACGAACAGCGTGGCCACCGCGGTGGACGGCGAGGCCGCGTCCGTCACCGCGTGCCCGCGCTGCGCGAGCGAGCGCAGCAGGCGGTCGCCCGCGCTTCCGCGCCGCGGCGGGGCCGGCGTGAGGATCATGCGAATTCCCCCAGCGCCTCGGCGATCTGCCGCCGGTGCGAGAGGTCGTGGTCGCCCCAGTAGCGCACCATCTCGGCGAGCGGGTAGGGCCCGCGCAGCGCGTGGATGCCGGCCCGCGCCCAGTCGGCGCGGCCGAGCGGCGCGAGCCGCGCGAGCAGCGCGCGCCGGACCTCCGCCCACTCCTCGAGCACGGCCGCGGGGGACTGCTCGTTGTAGGCCCGGGCCGCCTCCCAGCCCGTCATGTCCACGTCGGGGATCTCGGGGTTGCGCTCGGCCAGCATCCTTCCCAGTCGCGGCAGGAAGACCTCGCGGTCGGCGTCGCGCAGGTGGCAGAGCGACTCGAGTGCCGACCAGCGGCCGGGCGCCGGGCGCCGGCGCCAGGGCGCCTCGGCGTCGCGCTCGAGCCGGTCGGCCAACCACCCGGGGCTCTCCTTGAGTACCGTCAGCAACTGCCCCCACTCGAGGAAGCTCATGGGTCCGCGCTGGCGCGCGGTGAGCCCCAGGTCGCTGCCGGCGAACGGGTGCGGCCCCGAGAAACCGCGTTCCAGGTACGAGCGCCCGAGCGCCGCGTAGTGCTCGAAGCCGCGGCGCATGCCCGCGCGGTGCGCCTCGGTCACCTGGCCCGCGACCTTCGCCGGCATCCCCAGGGCGATGCTCCCGGGCGCGATGACCTGCTTCTCGCGCACCAGCGCGCCCGCGCCGATGAGCGAGCCGGCGCCGATGCGCGCACCGGTCAGCACCACCACGCCCATCCCGATGAGGCAGTCGTCCTCGATCACGCAGCCGTGGATGACGGCCCCGTGTCCGATCGTGACGCGCGCGCCGATGAGCGCCGGGCTGCCCTCGTCCATGTGCACGACGCTGTTGTCCTGGATGTTCGAGTCCGCGCCCACCTCGATGCGGTCCACGTCGCCGCGCAGCACGGCGTTGAACCAGACGCTCGAGCGGGCACCCAGCGTCACGTCGCCCACGACCACCGCGCCGGGGGCGATGAAAGCCGTGGGGTGCAGCCGCAGGCGCGCGGCCCATTCCCCCGGCGCCCGGGTCCCGTGCTTCGGGTCACTCATGCGAACCGACCTCCTTCGCCCACGTAGGGGTTGCTGGCGCGCTCCCGGCCGAGGGTCGTCGCCGGCCCGTGCCCGGGGTGCACGCGCACCCCATCACCAAGCGGGAAGAGCCGCGTGCGGATGGAGCGCTCCAGCTCCTCGAACGAGCCCCCGGGCAGGTCGGTGCGCCCGACCGAGCCCGCGAAGAGCGTGTCCCCCACCCACAGATCGTCCCCCCCGCGGAAACAGACGCCGCCGGGCGAGTGCCCCGGCGTATGGATCACTTCGAGCGTCTCCTCGCCCAGGGCGAGACGCTGCCCGTCGGCGAGGTCGTGCACCGACTCCGGCGCGCGCGCCGGCGGGAACCCGAAGACGGCTCCCTGTTCGCTCAGCTGATCGAGCAGCGGGCGGTCGCCGGGATGCAGCCAGTACTCTCCGCCCAGCGCCTCCTGGACCGCGCGCATGCCGCAGACGTGGTCGTAGTGCGCGTGGGTGTTGAGCAGGTGGCGCACCGTCAGCGGCCCGGGCTGCTCCCGCACCCAGCGGATCACGGCGTCCGGCTCGAAGCCCGCGTCCACGACCGCGCAGTCCCCGGCGCGCTCGCAGACGAGCACGTAGGTGGCGTTGTCGAGCGGCCCCAGGCGCAGGACGCGGTGCCGGAGCGCCATGTCAGATGACGTTCGCCTCGACCGTCGCCTGCCGCTCGGTGAAGCGCTCCAGCCGCAGCGACGAGAGGTCGAGACTCGGCTTGCCGTCCACGATCCACTCGGTGATGAGTTGGCCCACCGCCGGCGCGTGCATGAAGCCATGTCCGCTGAAGCCGTTCGCGAGCATCAGCCCCTCGACGCTCCGCGGCGGGCCCAGCACCGAGTTGTGGTCGGGCGTGGTCTCGTACAGGCCCGCCCAGCCGTTCGAGACCTGGGCCGCCTCGAGCGCGGGCACGCGGTGCATGGCCGGCTCCACGATGCGCTCCAGCAGGTCCCAGTTCACGCTCAGGTTGAAGCCCTCGGGCTCCTCGGGGTTGGCATAGCCGAGCAGCAGGCCGCCGCTCTCGCGGTGCATGTAGACGCCCGACTTCATGTCCACGATCATGGGCAGGTTCTCGCGCGCCATGAGCAGCGGCTCGGTGGTGAAGCAGTGCCGCCGGACGGCCTTCACGGGCAGGTCCACGCCGGCCCAGGCCGCGACCTCCGCCGCGTGCGGCCCCGCCGCGTTCACCACCATCGGCGTGCTGATCGTGCCGCTCGCGGTGCGCACGCCGGTGACCCGGCCCCCGTCCATCAGCAGCCCCTGCGCAGGATCGCCGAAGTGGAACACCGCGCCTAGCGCCCGGGCCCGCGAGACGTAGGACTGCGTGACCTCGTGCGGGTTGCCGAGGCCGTCGTCCAGGCAGAAGGTCGCGCCCAGCAGGTCCTCGATGTTGAGCTCGGGCACGATCTCCCGCGCGCCCTCGGGGCTGAGCGTCTGCACGGGAAGCCCGAGCGAGCGCTGCATGTCGGCCTGGCGCTGGAACGTGGCCCACGACCCGGAGTCGCCGAGCAGGAACAGGTAGCCGACCGGGAAGAAGACCGGATCGGTCTCCATCTCGTCGCCGAAGGTCTTGAAACGAGCGATGGACATCATCGAGATCCGCACGTTGAGCGGGGTCGAGAACTGCGCCCGGATGCCGCCCGCCGCCTTCGAGGTCGAGCCGGCGCCCGCGAAGGGCTCCTTCTCGACCACCACCACGTCCTTCACGCCCCGCCGCCCTAGCTCGTAGGCGATCGACGCACCGATGCAGCCAGCCCCGATGATGACGACCGGGGCCGTGGCCGGCAGCCCGCTCATGCGATCCTCCGATAGAAACGCTGCAGCCGCAGCGCGTCCTCTTCCATGGCCGGGGTCTCGCAGATCACCCAGCCCGAGGCGCGGACCTCACGCAGCGCGCGCAGCAGGTCACGCCAGCGAAACTTCGACTTCATCAGCGGCAGGTGGCGGCGCTCGCCGCCCGGGCCGAACTCGATGCCGGAGATGTGCACGTGGAGACGCGAGAGCGCATCGCGCCCGAGCCGCGCGGAGACCTGCCCGAGCAGGGCCAGGAAGTCCTCGTGGCGATTGAAGGCCCCCTGGTGGCGGGCGTACTGGTGCGAGAAGTCGAGGCCGGGCCGGATCCCGGGGATGACCGCGCTCCACGCCAGGATCTCGTCGAGCGTGCCGACCTGGGAGGGCTTGCCGGTGATCTCGGGGCGCACGTCGAGCGACACGCCCCGCTCCCGCAGCCCGCGCGTCACCTGGCGCAGGCCCGAGGCCACGCGCCGCCGGGCCACGGCTGGCGCCTGGCCACCGTACCAGCCCGGGTGGAAGCAGAAGCTCGCGGCCCCACAGCGCCCCGCCTGCACTCCGGCTTCGACCAGCCGGGCCACACTGCGCTCCACCACGTCCTCGGCTCCGCAGAGATTGATGTAGTACGGCGCGTGCGCGGTCAACTCGAGGCCGCACTCGTCGCGCGCCTCGTGGATGCGGTCCGCCGTCGCCCCGCTCATCCGGACCCCGTTGCCCCAGGCCATCTCGAGGCACTCGAGGCCCAGCTCGCGGGCCCGGCGGATGCCGTGCACCGTCCCGGGCCGGGGAGTCGAGAGCGGGAGGCCCGCCGTGCCGAAGCGCAGGCTCACCTCGCTCGCCACGCGCCCCCGGCGCGGACCGCCGAGGAGTTTAGGCCACGCACGCGCGGTTGGCGAGTCCGGGCGGGGTATCCGAAAGGCCCTCCCGGTGGTCCCTGCACCGCACGTCGCCGCTCGGGCGCGGGGATCACCGGGGATCAGCGCTTCGGTTTCGGCTTCGCCAGCCGGTCGCGCGCGAGCTGTGCCTCCCCGGACAGCGGGAAGCCCTTCACCAGGTCCTCGAGGGCCTTGCGGGCCAGCGCCGCCTGGCCCAGCTTCTCGCGGGACAGCGCGAGCTTCCAGAGCCCCGCCGGCACGCGGTCGCCCTGCGGGTAGAGCTTCGCGATCCGCTCGTACTCGACGGCCGCGCTGTCGAAGTGCGCCTGCGCGAAGTAGCACTCCCCCACCCCGTACTGCGCGTTGTCGGTCAGGTCGGTGTCCGGGAAGCGCTGCGTGTAGTCGCGGAACCCCTGGAGCGCAAGCGGGTAGCGCCCCTGGGTCAGGTCCTGCGCCGCCTGCTCGTAGAGCTGGTTGGGATCCTGTCCCGCCGGCGCCGCGGCGGGCTGCGGGACGCGCTGCTGGATCTGGTTGAAGCGCCCCATCACCTCATCGAGCTTGCCCTCGAGCCGCCCCATCTGCTCGAACAGGTCCTGGGTCGTGCTGCCGCTCGAGGCCCGGGAGCTGAGCAGGATGTCCCGCTGCTCGGACATCTCGCGCCGCAGGTCGCCCAGCAGGCGGTACGAGACCGAATCGCGCACCTGGAGCGTGTCCACCTGGGTACGCAGGCTGTCGAGGCCCGACTGGATCAGGACGAGTTGCGGGGCGACGCAGCCCGCCAGGGGCAGGGCGAGTGCGAGCAGCAACCCGCCGGCCAGCGCGCCGCTCGTCCGCGGACGGGCCGGCGGGCGGCAAACGCCGCCCGCCGGCGCCAGGCTCCGCCGGATCATCGAAGCACGAAGTGAGCGCGCCGGTTCTGGGCCCACGCGGACTCGTCGTGGCCCTCGGCGAACGGCCGCTCCTTCCCGTACGAGAGCGTCTGGAGGCGCGCGGCCGGCACCCCGGCGTTCACCAGGTAGTCGCGCGCCGCGTTCGCGCGCTTCTCGCCCAGCGCCTGGTTGTACTCGACCGTCCCGCGCTCGTCGCAGTGGCCCTCGAGCGTGACGCTCACGTCCGCCTTGTCGCGCAGCAGCCTCGCGGCCCGGTCCAACGCCAACTTCGCGTCATCGCTCAGCGCATAGGAGTCCAGCTCGAAGAACACGTCCGCGAAGTCGCCCGCCGTCACGGTGGGCACCGGGACCGGGATCTCCGGCGTCGGTGTCGGTGTGGGGACCGGGGTCGTGGGCTGCACGACCGGCGGGGCTGGCGCCGGCGTGGGGGGTGCTTCCACGGCCTTCTTGGCGCAGCCCGCCGCGAACAGGGCGACGAGCCCCACCGCCATCACGAAGAGCAGTGCAGGGGTCTTTCTCATGGTCTTCCTCCGGGGTTTGAGACTGGAGCGTTCGTCGGGACGGCCACGGCCATGCGGCTCGCGGACGGGGACCACGACGGCGACATGGCCGCGCGCCCTCCGGTGTCGAGCTTGCGCGGCGGACGTCCGTCGAGGTCCGAGATGAACAGAGCATAGGGCCCTTCGCGGTTCGAGGCGAACACCAGGTGCCTGCCGTCCGGGGACCAGCGCGGATTCTCATTGCTGCCACCGCTCACCACGAGCCGCGCGTTCGTGCCGTCGGCCCCGCAGACGTAGAGGTCGAAACCCACGGGCGTGCGGCTGACGAAGGCCACGAGATCGCCGCGCGGCGACCAGGCCGGCGAGTCGGTGTAGCCCACGTCGAACGTCAGGCGGCGGACGTTGCCCCCGTCGCGGTCCATCATGTAGACCTGCGGCGAGCCGCTGCGATCCGAGGTGAAGGCGATCTCCCGCCCGGTCGGCGACCAGCAGGGCGAGGTGTCGATGGCGCGGTTGTCCGTGAGCCGCCGCGGCGAGCCGCCGCGCGCATCGAGCACGTAGATCTCGGAGTTCCCGTCCTTGCTCAGCGTGCAGGCGATCTCGCGGCCGTCGGGCGAATAGGCGGGGCTGGTGTTGAGACCGGGGCGCGCCGAGACCTGGTAGAGCCTGCCACCCACGGCGGGGACGACGTAGAGGTGCGGGGAGCCGCCGTCGCGGTAGGTGCTGAACGCCAGGAGCGAGCCGTCGGGGGACCAGGAGGGCGAGAGCGCGATGGAGCGATCCGCCGTGAGCGCCCGGGCCCCGGCGCCGTCCAGGTCCATGACCCAGAGCTCCTTGTTCCGTCCCGCGGGCGCGATGAAGGCGATGCGCGTACAGGCCACACCGGTCTCGCCCGTGAACTGGAGCACGATGTCGTCGGCGAACTGGTGCACGAGCGAGCGCCAGTCGGCGGCCGCCCCGCGGTAGACCTTCGAGAGGATCGGGCGCCGCGCCGGGAAGTCGCGGACCTCGCCCTCGAGCGTGACCTGGCCGCCGGCCACCTTCCAGCGCCCGCCGGACACCGCCTGCACGTCGAAGGGCGGCTGCCCCGACCACGCGCGCGAGACCAGGAACACGGCCGACTGCTCGAGATCGGCGGCCAGCACCTCGTCGGCCGGGCGCGCGGCGGGCGCGCCGGCCGGCAGGCGGCCGGCCGCGAGCGCCTCGCAGTAGAGCTGGGTGCGGCGCCCGCCCCCGGCGATGTCGATGCGCACCTCGCGGGTCTGCGCGCGCGCACCCGGGGCCGCCAGCACGGCGAGCAGCACGATCAGCGGCAGGCGCCTCATGGCCGGGCGTACTCGAAGCCGAAGTGGATCCCGAGGTCGGAACCCGGGAAACCGAGCGGCAGCGGGGGCAGGGGGTCGCTCAGGGTCACGGCCCGCAACGAGGCGCGGTCGAAGAACTCGATGCCGCTGCCGCTCTCGAGCCGGATGGCCGAGACGCCACCCCCGCGCCCGACGCGGAAGTAGACCACCGCGCGCACCGGCCGGCCGCTCTCGAGCCCCGCCGGGGGCGCCCAGTTCTGCGCCACCTTGTTGCGGATCAGCATGAGGTAGTAGGTGAACTCGAAGTCGCGCGCGTCCACGGCGAGCCCGCCGCTCAGGCCCGCGCTCCCCACCCGCGCGTACGGCAGCGACGGCCCCGAGGACGGCGGCGCCGCCTCCTCGCGCGCGGGCGCGGCTGGCCTCGCGGGCTTCTTGGGCGGCACCAGCTTCACGCCCTCGGCGCGCTCCGGCTGGATGTCCGGGACCTTCATGGCCGCCTTCTCCGCGGGGGCCGGGGACGGCACGCCCCGCGGCAACGCGCCCGGCTCGATCAGCGCGACCTGCACCACGTCGGGCCCCGGCACGATCAGGGGCTCGCCCTGCCTCACGGCGAAGATCACGGCCAGGAACGCCACATGGACCATGGCCGAGCCGGCCAGGGCGCCCCGCGTCACCGGTGGGCCTGCGGCGCCGGCGGCTGGGTCACGAGGCCGAGCGAGGCCACCCCGGCGCGCCTCATGCGCGCGATCAGCCCCACGATGGTCCCGTACGGCACGCCCTGGTCCGCCTTGAGGAACACCGGGCGCTGGGCCGCCCCGGCGCGTGCCAGGGCGTCTTCGAACCGGGCCTCGGGCACGACCGAGTTCCCCACCGCCACCGTGCGGTCGGCCCGCACGCTCACGATCAGCCCCTCGCGGACGTCCAGCCCGCGGGTGGCGACCCGCGGCAGGTCGATCTCGAGTCCCCCCTGCAGGAAGGGCGCGGTCACCATGAAGATGATGAGCAGCACCAGCACCACGTCCACGAACGGCGTGACGTTGATCTCGGCCATCGGTACGCGCGGGACGGCGCTCTTCACGCGAGCGGACCTCCCGTCCGCCGGTCGAGGTACTCGGTCACGAAGGTCGCGCTGTCGCCGCTGATGACGCGCAACCGCGCGAGCAGGTGGTTGTACCCCACCACCGCGGGGATGGCCGCGGCCAGGCCCGCCACGGTGGTGATGAGCGCCTCGGCGATCCCGGGCGCCACCACGACCAGCGAGGCGGAGCCCTGCGCGCCGATGCTGATGAAGGCGCTCATCACCCCCCACACTGTGCCCATGAGCCCGATGAAGGGCGACACGCTGCCCGCCGTGGCCAGGAACCCCACGTGGTGCTCCAGCCGCGCCAGCTCCTCTCCCGCAGCGCGCTCCATGGCACGCTGGGCCCGCTCGTAGCGCGACGTGGGGGTGGCGGCGGCCCCGGCCGGCTCCGCGAGCGCCCGCTCACCCACGCGGGTCAGCCGGCCGAGCACGCTGGCCGGATGCGCATCCGCGGGCGGGTCTTCCCCGCGCGCCGCGCGAAACGCACGCAGGAAATCGCGGTCCGCGCGCTGCACGCGCAGGTAGAGCCGCAGCCGCTCCACGATGATCGCCCAGGTGTAGACCGAGATTCCGAGCAGCAGCAGCAGGATGAACTTGGCGAACAAGCCGGAGGAGGCGACCAGAGCGGGCACCGACGCACGCAATCCGACGCTGGCCTGCAGGATGAAGACACCCAATGCCATGGGCCTCACGCTCCCTGTGAAGGTGGGTCGGATGGAGGACCCGGCCCCACAGCCCTCCCGGGCCGCGAACCGGGCCGGCAGCCGTACGCTAGCACACGCGATGGGGCCTCTCAAGACACGGGGCGGGCCCGGGCGGCGCCGCAGACGGGGGTCGCGCGGCGGTGGAACCAAGCCCGGGCGTGGACGAACGCCGCTCCCACCGCGGGCCGGAACCGGGGGCCACTTCCGTCACGCGAGGTCCCGGCGCGGTACGAAGAAGTTCAAGCGTGTGCAAAGAACTCGGCGCTCGCGTGCATCGCGTGACTCAGAGAGAGTACAGTCGCCCGGCTGAGGCATCCAAGGTCGGACCGGCTCGCCCCCCGGCCGGCCCCACGGGCCACGCGAAAGGAAGAACTCGTTGAGACGTCTGATCGTCCCCCTGGTGCTGTTGCTCGCCCTCGCCGGCGTCGCCCTGGGGTGGCAGTCCCTCACGCCGACCCAGGCGCCGCGCGGCACCGCGCGGCCCTTCGCCGTCCGGACCCTCGACGGCCGGACCCTGCGCCTCACCGAGCTGCGCGGCCGCCCGGTCATCCTCGACTTCTGGGCGACCTGGTGCGCCCCCTGCCGGGCCAGCATGCCCCACCTGAGCGCGATGCAGGGCCGCTACGGCAGCCGCGGCCTGGTCGTCCTGGGGCTCTCGGTGGACGACGCGCCGCCCCAGGCGGTGCGGGGCTTCGCCGAGCGCCTGCGCGTGCGCTTCCCCATCGCGATGGCGAGCGAGGGCATGCTCGACGACTACGGCCCCATCCGCTCCATCCCCACGACCATCTTCATCGACCGGAACGGCCGCATCGTGCGCCGGGTGGTGGGCTACGTGGACGAGGAGACGCTCGAGGGATTCATCCGCGAGATCCTGTAGGCGGGCGCCAGCCCCGACACGAACGCCACGCGAGCAAGC
>Ga0315273_10014761_pt1 | contig 10076 bp, 6 predicted proteins | sample YL17G02_0_MG_FD_205753 | JGI IMG/M metagenome (GOLD analysis project Ga0315273, IMG submission 205753) | Sediment microbial communities from Yellowstone Lake, YNP, Wyoming, USA - YL17G02_0 | ecosystem: Environmental > Aquatic > Freshwater > Lake > Sediment | place: USA: Wyoming | collected... | reverse complement strand
AACAGATTGGCGACATCGCGGCGATCATCCGCGCCATCGTCACGATGGTCTTCTTTACGATTCTGCTCGTGGCCGCCAACACGATGGCCCAGGCGGTCCGGGAGCGCACCAGCGAACTGGCCGTGCTGAAGACGCTGGGATTCTCGGACGGGCTCATCCTGCTGCTGGTGCTGGTCGAGTCATCGGCGGTGGCGCTGGTCGGAGGCGGCCTCGGCCTTGGCCTCGCGTGGCTGTTTGCCCTCGGCGGTGATCCCACCAACGGAATGCTGCCATCGTTCTACCTGCCCAATGCCGACCTGGTGAGCGGCGTGTTGTACGCCCTGCTGCTCGGGCTCGTCGCCGGGATTCTACCGGCCGTCCAGGCGATGCGCCTGCGCATCGTCGATGCGCTGAGGAGGACCTGACGATGACCGCGCTGACCAACTGGCTCACACAACTGTTCGCGGTGACGCTATTGAACCTGCGGACACTGAGGCAGCGACTCGTGTCGTCGCTGGTCGCCGTCGTCGGCATCGCGGGAGTGGTGGCGGTCGTGGTCGCGGTGCTGTCGATGGCCGAGGGATTCAAGAAGACCATGGCCACGACGGGATCCGCCGACACGGCCATCGTGATGCGGTCGGGTGCCGACAGCGAGATGGTGAGCATTCTGTATCGCGAGGACGTGCGCGTGGTGTCCGATGCGCCGGGTGTCCGGCGCGGACCGAACGGGCCGATGGCCTCCGGAGAATTGTTCGTCATCGTGGACCTGCCGAAGCGGAGCAGCAATACCACCGCCAACATTCCGCTGCGCGGCGTGGGGCCGAGCGCATTCGGTGTGCGCGAGCGGCTGAAGATCGTAGCGGGCCGCATGTTCGAAGCCGGGCGAAACGAGTTGATTGCCGGCCGCGGCGCGGCCAGTCAGTTTGCCGGCGTCGACCTGGGAGGCACGCTGACGTGGAACCACACGACGTGGACCGTCGTGGGCATCTTCGACGCGGGCGGCACGTTCTCGGATTCCGAATTGTGGTGCGACGCCGAGATCCTCGCGCCGCTGTACCGGCGCAGCACCAGCCGCCAGACCGTGTACGTCAAGCTCGAGACGCCCGAAGCGTTCACGCGCTTCAGGGATGCGCTCACCACCGATCCGCGCCTCAACCTCAAAGTGCTGCGCGAGTCCGAGTACTACGCGGAGCAGTCGCAGATGGTGGTCACACTGATTACGACGCTGGGGACGCTCATCGCCGTGGTCATGGGCATTGGCGCCGTGTTTGGCGCCGTGTTGACGATGTATTCCGCGGTTGCGGCGCGAACCCGCGAGATCGCGACGTTGCGGGCGCTCGGTTTCGGAGGCGGCCCGGTGGCCGTGTCGGTGTTGAGCGAGTCGCTGGTGTTGTCGCTTGTTGGCGGGGCCATCGGTGGCGCACTGGCGTACGTGGCGTTCAACGGATTCCAGACATCCACGATGAACTGGCAGAGCTTCAGTCAGGTCGCGTTTGCGTTTGCCGTGACACCACGCCTGATCGTGATGGGCGTCGTCTACGCGCTCGCGATGGGATTGCTCGGGGGCCTGCTGCCCGCCATTAAGGCCGCGCGGATGCCCGTCGTGTCGGCGCTGCGAGAGCTGTAGCGGTTGGGTCTTCGGCCCCGATGTGCCGAAGGGGTTCCCTTGCCCGCTCGGATGGTGCGGGGCAACCACGGGGGTTGCCCCTATACAATGGCGAAGCCCGCGCAGGGGCGCGAATCATCGCACTCCCCGCGCGGGCCAGGTTGGTCGGTCTCAACGCCTACCAGATAAAGCCGTCACCCCACACGATGCGATCCCCCCACACGATCCGGTCGCCCCATACGATGCGACTGGCGGCGAGGTCGCCCCACACGATCCGATCGCCCCACACGATGCGATCACCCCACACGATCTGATCGCCCCACACGATGCGGGTCCCATCGGAATACCCAATCAGGCTGTCGCCCCAGACGATGCGGCTGCCCCAGATTGACGGGTCCTGCCATACGAGGCTGTCGCCCCAGACGATGCGGTCGCCCCACACGATGCGGTCGCCCCAGACAATTCGCAGGGCAAACGCCGCGTCGTTGTAGAAGAGATGATCGCCCCACACGATCCGGTCGCCCCAGACGATCCGGTCGGCCCACGAGTACGTGATGCCGGCGATGACCGACGAGGTCTCGCCCAGCGTGCCGACCATCCGCCCCGTGCCCAGCGTGGCATACGGGTTGATGGCCGCGGCCAGGCGAGTCGCGCCGTCGCCGTTGACGACTCCCGCGCCCTGCGTCAGGGTGTCGTAGGCGGGCATCGGAATCGCCGAGTACTGCAGGATGCCCTTGATGGTGTTCGGCGTCAGCCGTGGCGTGTTGCTCCCCTGGTTACCGCCGAAAGTGCTCTCATTGGCCTCGATGACGAGCGCCACCAAGCCCGTGGCGACGCCGGCAGCCATGCTCGTGCCGGTCAGCCGCATGTAGTAGCCGGTTTCACTTCCAACGACGCCCACGCGCTGCACGCTCGACGGGTAGCCAAGATACAGGGTGCTTGCCGGGTCGACGTCAGAGACCAGCTTCGTGCCGGGCGCCACCACGTCCGGCTTCATCAGGCCGTCGTACCATGTCGGGCCGCGAGAGCTGAAGCCCGGGATCTCGTCATCGCCCAGGCCCGGCGTCTGCTTCGTGTCGGTTGCGCCGACCGTCAGGACCGAAGGCGCGTTGGCTGGCGAGGTGATCCCGCCGTAGCCATCCACGCCGGTCACGGGGTTGCGCCCGACGTTGCCCGCCGCGACGACCACGACAATGCCCGCCCCGACGGCGCGCTCAACGGCTTGCACGAGCGGATCGGTCGACGCCGCTTCGAAGATGGGATGGCCGAGCGACAGGTTGATGACGTGGATGCCGAGCCGCTGCTTGTTCGCCACGGCGAAGTCAATCGCCCGGATGACGTTGCTGGTAGAGCCTTGGCCGTTGCCGTCGAGCACCTTCAACGCAATCAGCGTCGCGCCCGGGGCCACGCCCTCGTAGGTCCCGCCGGCGAACGTGCCGTTGTCGGCGATGAGCCCGGCGATGTGCGTGCCGTGACCGAAGTCGTCGAACGGGTCCACCTTCTTCGGCGGCTTCGGATTGCCGGCCGCGTCGGTCAGCGTAAAGTCGTACATCGCGCGGATGTTGTCAAGGCTGGCACTTGGCGCGATCCCCGAGTCGATGATCGCCACGCCGACCTTGTTTCCCGTCCACTGGGAGAATGCAAGCCCCAGCGTCCCGCGCAGGGCACCAACCGGCCCGCCGCTGCCAGAGTCGGACATCTGTGCCGAGACTTCGGCGTCGGACGACACGTTGATGACGTCGCGCTGCGCCGCGAGGGCCGTCAGCTGGCGGTCCGACAGGGACAGGGTCAGCATCCCATCGGATTCGTCCACATTTCGGGCGTGCAGTTTCCAGCGCCCCAGCTCTTTCTTGACCCGGTCGGCGGCGCGATTGTCCCGCGTCGTGACGATGACGCGCACCTGCTGGCCGGTCGACAGCGTGGCTGCCTGCGCGAGTTTGCGATCCAGGTTCCAAGGCCCATCGGCGACCACCCGTGTGGGTAGCGACGTGAGCAGCAGAGCGAGGGCCGCGAGCCCGACGATGACGTGCCTCCGCCCCGCTGACCACAGCGGTCGGGTCGTGATGGGGTTGGTCGTCCAAGTGATATTCTTCATAGCCTGTATCTCCCGTTGCGACCCACGGTGATCGCGTGGAGGGGCGGTCTGGCCCCGTGCCAACCCTCCTATACGCAAACGACGGACCAAGCGTTGGCACATCTCCAAGTCTCATTGTGTCAACAACTTACGATTTTGGTCATCGCCAAGTGCCTGGCCGACATGACTCAAACCGAGACACGCGCGCGAGCAGACTTCGGGCGGGTTTGCTTACAGAATCGAATTTCCCCTGATAATCTTCGCCGTTCGCGCATCGGAGGCGGTGGCGTCTGGTGCCTCGGTTTGAGACACGGCCCGAACGGCACGTCGTGAGCGATGCGAGAAACAGCGCCAACCCTCTTATTTGCAACTCGTTAGCGAACTGTCGCGATCCGAGGCAGTGCGCCGGTTGTGGGTGGGATAACCGCTGTGCGAGCGGGACCTGGCCCGCCCGGCACGGCCGAGCGGGTCGTCGTGCCCGTCGTCGGAGAGCACTCCCGAGGCAGGCCGACCCTGTTCAGTCCATCAGGAAGCGCAGCGACGCTGGCGCCAGGTCAAGAAGCGAGGAGCAGGAAGCAAGGGATCCGTGCCGGGCATCGTGATCTGGAGGCCGGGTCTTCCGCCTTCGCACCACGCTTCGGCGGACCGCCGTAGCCTTGGCGGAGGCTGTCAGACCCGGCGCGTGTGGCGCGCGCCGCCAAACACCATGGGCTCGAGCGCCGATGGTGGCGGGTCTCCGCGATAGAACACGCGCTCGAGGAAGAGCCCCGACGGCGGTGCCGTGAGTGTGGCGGGAACGTCCGACTGTTCATCGAGAAGGCGCGCGACGTCCTCGAGGCGCAATTCGCCGCGGCCGACCGCGACCAGCACACCCACGACCCGCCGCACCATCCGCCACAGGAAGTGCGATCCGGCCATGCGCACGAGCACGAGGGGATCGCACTCGACAATCTCGAGCGCGTCCACCTGGACCTTCGTCGAGCGCTCCTCGTCATCGCGGACCGCAAACGACCGGAAATCCCTCATCCCGACAAACAGCGCCGCCGCCCGCCGCATGAGTTCGGTGTCGAGGCGATCCCGAACCCACCAGACGAAGGGCTTGGCAAACGCGGTTCGGCGCCGCGAGATCTGGTAGACGTAACTGCGCGCCACGGCGTCGTGACGCGCATGGAAACGCTGGGGCGCGCGGATCAGATCCACGATGTTGATGTCGGCCGGAAGTCCGTCGTTGATCATCCCGAGCAGCGTCGCTTCATCAATTCGCGTGTCGAGCTGCAGGTGCGCCACTTGAGCCAGGGCGTGCACGCCCGCGTCGGTCCGCCCGGCCCCGTACAGTTCGAACGTCTTCGCGCCGGTGGCGGCATGGACGGCACGCTCGACTTCCCCGGCCACGGTTCTGGCGTTCTTCTGGATCTGCCACCCGCTGTAGCGTGTGCCGGCGTATTCGATCGCGAGTTTGAATCTGGGCATGACGTCGAGATTATCCTATAGTGGCGTGGTCACTCGCGACGCCGTGACGGATTCATCAGGAAATGGGGTAGGAGCTATTCTCGTTTCTTGCCGGATGATACGCCGGTTGCGGGAATTGAAAATGGGTCCGACCTCGTTTCGATCTTGAGGAGTGCGACGTGAAGCGAATCCTCTCTGTCGGAATGTTGTTGGCGGCGGTGTGCTGTCAGGCGGTCACAGTGGCCGCGCAGGTCCCGCGTCGGCCGCGCCTGGTCGTTGTGCTGGTGGTCGATCAGATGCGCGCCGATTACATCGACCGGTACGGTCACCAATGGAGCAGGGGCCTGAAGCGACTGATCACCGAGGGGGCGTATTACAAACAGGCCTTCTATCCCTATCTCAACACCGTCACCTGCGTGGGCCATGCGACCATCTCGACGGGCGCCTTTCCGGCGACGCACGGGATTGTCGGCAATTCCTGGTACGACCGCGAGTCCGGCAGAAGCATCCCCTGCGCCAGCGATCCAGCCGCCACGACCGTGTCCTATGCTGGCCCGGCCACTGCCGGCAACAGCTCGGCTCGGCTTCTGGTGCCCACGCTCGCCGACGAAATGCGCAGCCAACTCCCGGCCACTCGCGTGGTGACGTTTTCGATCAAGGAGCGAACCGCCATCATGCTGGCCGGACGCCGCGCCGACGCCGCCACCTGGTTCAGCGTCACCGCCAGAGGGTTTGTCACGTCGTCTGCATACACCGCGACGCCGATCCCTGCCATCAGAACACTGCTTGCGAAAAGTCCAGTGGAGGCCGATTTCGGAAAGACATGGGTCAGAGCACTTCCGGAATCCGCGTACGTATTCGCTGATGCGGGCCTGGGGGAAAAGCCGCCGACCTATTGGACCGCGACGTTCCCCCACGATTTGAACGGCAAGAGCCCGACGCCGGATGCCACCTTCTACAGCGAGTGGGAGGGGAGCCCGTTCTCCGACGCGTATCTGGGTCGCCTCGCCGCCGGTGCGGTTGACGAGCTGAAGCTCGGGAAGGGGACTGGCACCGACTTTCTCGGCATCAGTTTTACCGCCCTTGACCTGGTGGGCCACGATTTCGGACCGTCGAGCCACGAAGTGCAGGATGTCCTGGCTCGACTGGACGTCACCGTTGGGGATCTGCTCGCGCATCTGGATCGCGCCGTCGGGGCGGGCAACTACGTCGTGGCGTTTGGGGCCGACCATGGCGTGTCCCCCATCCCCGAGCAAGTGGCGGCGCGAGGCATCAGCGCCGTCCGCGTACCGACGGCGGCCGTGGTCGCTGCGGCAACGCAGGCGCTGAAGCTACAGCCCGAAGGCCCCAACGCAACCGCCCGTCTGCAGAACGCCGACCTGTATTTCGATGCGGATTCGATCGATCGACTCCGCGCGACGCCGGCGCTGCTTGCAAGCACGCTCCGGGCGATTCGCGCCGTCCCAGGCGTCGCCAACGCGTTGTTCGCCGACGCGCTGCCCGCACTGGCCGCCGCCGGTGACCATGATGCGCGGGCGGCACTCGCCGGCTACTATCCCGGGCGCAGCGGTCATCTCATCGTTGTGCTCAAGCCATATTCGTTCTTCGTCACCGACGATGGCACGGCCCAGCCAGGTGACGCGTCGTCGCACGGCAGCCTGTATGACTACGATCAGCACGTTCCCGTGGTGCTGTTTGGAGCCGGAATCACGCGCGGCGTGTATCTGCGCCACGTGACGCCAGCCGATCTCGCACCCACGCTGGCGTATCTGTGCGGCATCACGCTGCCAAGACCGGATGGATCGGTGTTGATCGAGGCTGTGTCCGGCGCGCGCGCGGCGACAGCGACACCGCCGCTTGCCGTGACGAAGTTGGGGCGCGATTCGTCGGTGTCGGGTGGAGGGGCGCGATTCATCGCGCCCGGCGCGGCGGCGGTGACCAACGGGGTTCGGGATTGGGAGCTCTGGCATGAACGCGCAGGGGCGGGCCCCCGCCTGCCCTGAGCGAAGTCGAAGGGTGCCCGCCCGCATCACGTAGGGCAACCACAGGGGGTTGCCCCTACACCCGAATGTGTCCGTCGTCAGGGGCGCGATTCGTCGGTGTCGGGTGCAGGGGAGCGATTCATCGCGCCCGAGACGCCGGCGATCATCTGCGGCGCCGATCGCCGATACGCGCCACACATCATTCCCGGGTATGATCCGCCCCATGCCGTTCACGCTGCAGGTTCTGATCGGTCTTGTGCTCGGGCTGGCCGGGGGCATCGCGATGGCCTGGTCAGACGTCGCGTGGCTGCGGGCCGTTCCCGGGATGGTCGAACCGGCCGGGACGCTCTTTATCAACGCCATCCGGATGACCGTGATCCCGCTCGTCGTGGCCAGCCTGATGCTCGGTGTGGGGTCCACGCGAAAGGCTGGGGCCATCGGGCGCATCGGCCTCCGCGCGTTCGCGCTGTTTGTGGTGGTGCTCACCTTGTCGGCCGTGTTCTCGCTCGCGCTGGGCTACCCGCTGTTCGGCCTGCTGGCGGTCGATCCTCAGGTCGCCGAGAAACTGCGCTCTGGAGCCACCTCCGCCTCGGTCGTGGCCGCGACTGCCAGCGTGCCCTCCCTGGCAGAGTGGGTGCTCTCGCTGGTGCCGGTCAATCCGTTCAAAGCGGCCGCCGATGGCGCGATGCTTCCCCTCATCGTGTTCTCGCTGGCCTTTGGCCTCGCGCTTGGCCGGGTGAAGGACGCCGCGCGGGCCGCGACGCTGAGCGTGCTCGAGGCGATCGTAGACGCCAGTCTCACGGTGGTCGGATGGGTGTTGCGCCTCGCGCCGGTCGGCGTGTTCGCCCTCGCGATGCCGCTCGGCACGCGCATGGGCGCCGACGCCGCGGGTGCCCTCGCCTACTACATCGTCGTGATGTCCGGGATCAGCGCCGCGTTCATTGTCTTCGTGCTGGTGCCCGCCGCGGTGCTGCTGGGCGGACAGCGCGCGGGCGGGTTCGCGCGGGCGATTGCGCCGGCTGTCGCCGTGGCGTTCACGTCCCGCTCGTCGCTGGCCGCCCTGCCTGCCAGCTTCGAAGCCGTCCGGACGCGGTTGAAGCTGCCGGAAGAGATCGCGACCGTGTATCTGCCGCTCTCGGCGGCGGTCTTCCGCGCGGGCGGCACCGTCGCCCAGGTCCTCGGAGTCCTGTTTATCGCCAAACTGTACGGCATTCCGCTCGGGGCGGCGCAACTCGGGACCGTTGTGGTGACCGCGATTGCCACGACGTTTACGATACCGGGTATTCCTGCTGGCGCGATCATCGTGATTGCGCCGGTGCTAGCGTCGGTGGGTGTCCCTGTCGAGGGCATCGGTCTGCTGATTGGCGTGGACACTATTCCGGACATGTTCCGCACAAGCGCCAACGTGGTCGGGTGGCTGACAGGCGCGTGCATCCTCGGCGCGAGAAAGCCCGGCGTCTGAGGCCGCGCTTCCGCCTTCGCCCCGAGCTGGTCGAGGGGCTTCGGCGGGCAGCCCGGCACACGTTCCCGGCCACGCTGGAGCGTGGCGATCCCGGGGGAATCCGCGGACGTCGGGCACCGACGCCGGAGCGTCGCGATCCCGGCAAGAGCGTAGGGGCACGGCATGCCGTGCCCTGCCTTCGGCATTGCGAGCGGGAAATGGTATTGGGGAGCCGCGCGAGAGGGAGTCCGTGATGGCCCAGCCTTCGTTCGAGACGTTGTTCGGCCGGCCGCCTATCGCGGTGGCCGACGCGCCCGGCCGCGTCAACCTGATTGGCGAGCACACCGATTACAACGGCGGTTTCGTCCTGCCGGCCGTGATCCCCCAGCGCACCACTGTGGAGCTTGCTCCCAGGCCCGACCGTCGCGTCGTCGTGTGGAGCGCGAATGTCGAGGCTGCCGAACGGCTCAAGCAGTTTGAACTCGGATCGGAGGCGCCGACTCGCACCTGGATTGACTACGTGCAGGGCGTGAGTGTGGCGCTCCAGCGGCGCGGTCACAGGATCGGGGGGGCAGACCTGCGGCTCGAATCCCGCGTGCCGATCGGCGGCGGCCTGTCGTCGAGCGCCGCGCTCGAAGTCGCCGTGGCCCGGGCGTTTCGCAGCGCATGCGATCTGGCGCTGGATGATGTCGAACTCGCGATGGTGGGGAAGTGGGCCGAGAACGAGTTTGTCGGCGTACCCACCGGCATCATGGACCAGATGGTCGCGAGCCTCGGCGAATCAGGGACGGCGCTCTTTCTGGATACCCGGTCGATGCGGTACGAGCGCGTGCCGATCCCTCGCAATGTGGAGCTGGTGGTCATCGATTCCGGCGTCCGGCATCGGCTGGTGTCTGGGGAGTATGCAGTCCGTCGGGCCCAGTGCGAGGAGGCGTGCCAGAAGCTGGGAGTGGCGCAGTTGCGCGACCTGTCGATGGCTGATCTGTGCCGGGTTGAGGCGCTCGACGAGCCGCTATGCCGTCGCGCCCGACACGTCGTGACAGAAGACCATCGGGTCCTGCAGGCCGTGGCCGCGATGCGCGCCAACGATCCCGGGCAGTTGGGCGACCTGTTCTACGCATCACATGCCTCGATGCGCGACGACTACGACGTGTCCCATCCGGCTGTCGACTGCCTGGTGGAGCTGGCGAGCAGCGATCCCGACATCTACGGGGCGAGAATGACTGGCGGAGGATTCGGCGGCGCCGTCGTCATACTCGCGCGGGTGCGTACCGGACGCGACGCGGCCGATCGGATTGCGCGCCGATACCGTGCCGAATCGGGCGAATCGCCGACGATTCTCCTGCCGGAGTAGCAGCATCGGACGGGGAACGGGCCAGCGCCATTCTGACACCCGGGCAACCACAGGGGGTTGCCCCTACATCACGACGGAGGATCCGTAGGGGCGGCCCCCCGTGGCCGCCCGATCTGGATTCCGGCGTTCCGCCTTCGCCTCCTCCTACCGTCGTCGCTTGGCTACGGCGGGACAAGTCGCCGGATTGACGT
>Ga0315273_10014760_pt1 | contig 10076 bp, 25 predicted proteins | sample YL17G02_0_MG_FD_205753 | JGI IMG/M metagenome (GOLD analysis project Ga0315273, IMG submission 205753) | Sediment microbial communities from Yellowstone Lake, YNP, Wyoming, USA - YL17G02_0 | ecosystem: Environmental > Aquatic > Freshwater > Lake > Sediment | place: USA: Wyoming | collected... | reverse complement strand
CCAGGAAAGCTTCCACCTGTCCCGGCTTGCCGCAAAACTTGCAGGCGTATTCCATGGTCGTCATCACATGCGCTCCAATCGTTCAATTTCTTTGTCGAGCAGGGTTTTCCCGGCAGGCTTTGCGTCCGGCACCCAAACGGAAGCGCGGTCCAGCGTGTCCTGCCATCCGATTAGAAGTTTTGACAGGCTTTGCGGGAAGTAGCGCGGCTCTTTTTGTTTCAGGGTTACGATGATGTCCCACTCGGCGCGATAACGCGGACGCTCCCGGATGATTTCCGCAAGGGTTGCTTCCTCCATGTGGCTCATGCGGGAATCTGGCGTGCGCCGGTAAGCCGCTTTCAAATCGCGCACGAAAACTGGATCGAGGTCGCCGTTGTTTCCCCCTGCACCCCCTTCTTCTTCCTTTCCTTTCCTGTACTCTTCCTTTCCTTTCCTTTCCTCTACCCTAGCAGATAGGGTATCCGGTAGGGTATGTGATAGGGTATTTGACGAATTCTCCAAAATAGGGTAGCTAAGACCATGAGAGCGAATTGCTTCAAAGACACGGGAGTGCGGAGCGCACTTTTCGGAAAGCGTTCCGTACTGAAACGAAATGAATTTCGTCAGGCGGATTTTTCCATTGGCGAGCTTGGCGGTCCGGCTTTCGAGTTCGATGAGATGGTCCGTTTTTATCGGTTGCCCGATGTCGAACGACGCCGATTCAAAGTCGAGGTCAATAACCCCGGCCTTATCGCAGTTGTCAACTAGCCATAGAAAAAGAAGTTTTGCTGATGGCGAAAGCTTCCTGAACCACGGGTCGCGCCATTTTTCTGTCTCAGTGAAACGCTTCATGTCCAAAAACCAAAAGCGTCAGCGTGCGGTGACAGGCGGGAAAGAGACGCGCCGGACGGCACGGCAGAACCCACGGGGACGCACGCTGACGGTGTTGATTTTCGGGACATTTCTTTATCGCGGCCTGTCACGGTCGCTTAACTGGTGGTCAGCATATCAGGTCACGGGTTGGACGCAAGGGTTATTTTTGCAAAATCCTGATTGTTCCCTGAATGGTGCTGACGACAGGCGGATTCGTCTCCGCCCGACCGGAATTGGCTACCGGAAGTTTGTTTCGTCGTACCTGCCAGCGCGCGTCCGCGCCGGCCAGCACCATTCAAGGAACTATCATTGTTCATACGCTTTCAGGGTGCGGCGTCAAGGGAGTTTTTGCGAATCGCCCAGGCGCGCTCAAGTTCTCGCTGCAACCCGGCCTCACCACGCTTGTTCAGTTCCATCCCGGTGCATTTGAACTGGAACGGCGGCACGGTGTTGGTTGGTCGCTCGTAATCCGGGCACACCCAGAGGCCGGGAAACGCCGGCCATTCGCGCATCGGCTTGCCGCATTTTGGGCAGGGTTTCGTTTTCAAGAAATCCTCACCGGCATCAGCATCCCCTCGCCGCCGTCCCATCGGAAGTAGGCGGCGCTTGCGTATAGTATTTCACGAATTTACCGTGCGGAATTTCCCGTGAGCAGTCGCGCCAAATTCCCGCGTGTAGTTCTTGCCACGCAACCGTTACGCGCACCAGTCGGTAGCGCCGGAATAGTTTTGTTTTTTTCATCGCTCGTCCCTTTCTTGGTCCGCTTTGGCTTCGGCGGCTTCCTCGCGTTGCTGCGCGCGGCGGGCGCGGATGGAGAACAGCACCGTGCCAGTGCCCGCACAGGTGCGACAGCGTGCCGGCCCTTCATCGTCCACAATCCCCGCCCCGTCGCACTCAGAACATTCTTCCTCGCTCTGATCACCGCCCTGCGCGGCGTCAATCATGGCGTTGTTGCACCAGTCCGGCAAATTTGCTTCGCTGGGTTGTCTCATAAATTTGTTGGCGGTTCGAGCGGCGAAAGCGCCATGCGAGCGATTGCTACCCACGATGAAATGTTGGCTTCGTCGCCGCCGATCTCACATTCGAGCGTGTGGTCATCGCGCAGTATTTGTTCGACGATGCTCTCGTTGAGTTGCGGCATTTGCTCCATGCTTTCCAAAATGGATTTGAGAGCTTCACGGAGTCGCCGGTTTTCGTCTGACAATTTGCCGGTCGGCGATGGCGTCTCGGTTGCGTGCATGGCTTTATGGCACCAACATGACCCGGAAGAACCGGCAAGCGTCTTGGAAGGTGCGCGTGAAATCAATGTCGCCCTCAAAGCCGACGAACTGTTCTTCCTCATACCATACCCGTGCATCGGTGGAGGACTGGATTGAGAATGTGTGCTCGGCGTCATCATCCAACCTTGCAGGCGGGACGCACTCCGGCGGCACCGGATCGTCACAACACCACTTTTTGCACTCGGCTTCGGTGCTGTAGCCGTCTTGGTTGCCAGCGATCTTGTATCCAGACGCCGCGATTGCTCTTTTGGTCATCGAAGTCACCCATCGGTGGAGGGGCTTCTCCTGGTCACTATCCCATACGCAGCGCCAACGTCGTTTGTTTTCACAGGCCCGGATGATGACGCACACGCCAATGGTGACGACGACCACTCCTATCACCACACACACCGGAGCCAACACCGCCTTCGGATGTTGCTGTTCCTGTATCGGCAGGAACGTGAACACTGTTCCGGCCAAGGCCGTTTTCAACATGCTTCTTCTGGTCACTGGTTTGTTCCTTTCATGGTTGCCGCCGGGCGCACGAAGGGCGCGACCAGCGACGGTTTGTTTTTATTTGCTTCGACTCCTTGCGTGATCATGCGTTGCAGGAGCGCAACGTCGTCACGAGCGTCGGAGAGTTTTGCGCCGAGCCAGCAGCACTCTGCGACCAGCGCGACCGAGCAGGCGGTGACGAAAACGAGGGCGCGTTTCACGGTGAGAAGTTTGTTCAGGTTCATGGGGTTGTCAAAGTGGCATCCCGCCGCCGCCTCCGGTGCATTGCGGAGCGGCGGCGGGAAGGGGTTTACGGCAGTTTGGATTTGGGTGCCGTTGCGGTGTTGACTGATCCGGTGTCTGCCTCTGTCAGCTTCGGCAGCAGTGCCAGAATCCTTCTCAGAATCGCGCCGGACTTGAGGCTCGCCCGGTGCGCGTCCATCTCTGCCTTGTAACGCTTCTTGATGGCGAGCTCCGCATCGCTGAGAGGCTTGCGGGTGCGCGGCGTGGCGTTCTTTGCTTTGCGGGCGCGTTTGGGTTTCGGTTCGGTAATTGTTGTTTCTTCGTTCATGGTGTTTTTGGTTTTGGTTAGTTATCGTCGTAATCAGGGTCGTAGTCATCCTCGTAATCGTAAGTGAATCGCGCAGCGAATTCGGCGTCTTGGTGATACTTGATGATCGCCTTCATTTGCGAGGTGCGTTCAGACTCCGGTGTGTCTTGAGCGCGTTTCAGGTTGTAGCTGGAATTCATGGCTTCCAGCGTATCGGATGCGGACTTGGCGATTTTGTATTGCTCCACGGCATGGTCTGCAAGTCGCGCGGCAGCTTTTCGCAGATCGTCCACCATTCCATTTGTTAGCGGGATAGGATTGTTTGGATCCTGTGCCGTCCCAAGGACGATTTCAAAATGGCAGTAGTCGTAACTGCGCATGACTTTTACGGAGGCTGATGTGATGGGTGAGTTCATGGTGTTTTGGTTTTATGGTTTGGTTTTCTCAAAGAAATTTCCAGCGACCAGCCATTTGATGTCCCCCGTCAAGGTGACACGATCTGAATAATCTCTGTCGGGATCGGTGGCTTCGGTCTTAGTCATCTTGGCTGTGCCTTCCGCTTTACGGTGGATGCGCCAGATACCATCCTTGGCGTATTCGATGGATAGCACCGTGCCGTCGCTTGTGGCGATGATTGTCACCTCGTCGTCGTCAGGGCTGAACTCATCAACGATTGCGCCCTCGATCTCAATTTGGTCGTCGAAAGCGCCGTAGATGGTGATGGATTTTTCGCTCATGGTGTTTTTGGTTTTTTTGTTAGCGGTTGCGGTTGAGTGAAACTTCAAATTCCAACGCCTCGGTGAGCCGCTTGATTTCGGCCTGCGCGTCTGCCGAAACAACCTCCGCCCACTCCTGGGGAAAGCGCGTGCGCCACGCCTCGATCAAATCGTGGAGTTCAAAAGACGACACTTCCTCAGAAGGCTTGGTTGCGAGAATGGATTTCCAGATTCCCTCGCGCAGCGTCTTGATAAACTCATACTGCCCGCTGTTCTCCTTGACCCAGTCCTCCCAAAACCCAACCTGGTCGCAGAGTTCGCGGGCGGCTTTGCCGATGGCTTCGTTGAATCGCGGCTTGGAGTTCTCAATGGCTTTGGCCATCAGGCCATCAAGCTCGGTTTGCATTTTGGTCCGGTCCTCGTCGGACAAGCCCCTGTAGATGATGTCGTAGGTGTTCATAGTGTTTTTGGTTTTGGTTTACTGGTTGGTGAAATTCAATCTCCATACGGTGATGGTACAAAGCGCAGTTGGTCCGGCGTCGGCGCGGGCGGCTTGGGCGGGCCGCCGTTCTTGGAGCAAAGCACGTCGAAAGCGGCGTCGTAGCGCGCAATGAATTCGTCCAGCGACTCGGCCAAGTTCTCACAGAACTTTTCATCGCGCTCGATCACGAGATGCAGCGGCGGGAAGCCGTCGAGGTAACAGGCCAGAGGATATGAGAGGAAATGCCACGTCTGGCATCCGGTGACGAACATGCTGCCTTGCACTTGCCCAAAGTAATCATCCGGCAGTTCGCCGGCCAAGAGATATTTGATGTGGGTGGTGAGAGTGGGTGCTTTAATCTCGATGCCAGAAACCGGGTTGGTGTTGATGATGTCGCAGTATTTCGTCGGCTCTGTTTCCGATAACTCCTCCCACCCAATCAAGCCATCCGGCGAACACCCAAATCTTTCCGCGTCATCCGACACGAATCCCACCGGCTGAATTTCCAAACCGTATTTCATTTCCGCAAACAACGCGGCCTTTTCCTCGACGACGATGCCGTTGTTCACGTCCATCGAAAACCAGTTGTTCGGCTTGTCGCGTCCGGTCCACCGCTCGAATAGTTTCTCGGCCAGGTAGGTTTCTATTCCTTCACCCTTACGCAGAGTTCCGTCTTGTTTAACAAATCGGCCAAACTCGCTCGCGGTGAGCTTCCCCCGGCGCATGGTTTGCCACGCCTCGGTCGGGTCGCCGCCGTTCTTTTGGAGGAAGTGCGCGTGAACTTTCATCGCCCAGCCTTTTCTTTCGCCGCAATCATCCGGTCCAGTACGTCGTAGTTGACCGCTGGAATGTCGGCGAACGTGTCCGCTCCAGCGTATTTCAGAATTGTAACCACGCTCAGGTTGCACTCCTTCACGCGCCGCTCCAGTTCAAAGGCGACTTCCGGCGAAACCTTCTTGGACAAGTCGCCCAGGTTGCGGGCGTCATCGCTCTCACAGATGCGCGATTTGAGGCCGAACATTTTGATTACCAGATGCCGCCACGCTGAGGTGGTTGCTCCCGTGTCCGCGGCGGTCGCGTCCTTCATGGCGTTCGTGTTGCCGGAGCGCACCGCGAATTCTCCAGTTACTTCATGGCCCTCTTTGTGAATCAGCGTCACAACGGCGACGATTTTGCCGTCCTCGCACCGCTGGCTGAATAGCATGGAGAATCCATGCTTGAACAGGACCGGCTCAAGCCCGGCGCTCAGTTCGTTCTCCGAGCAGTAACGGTAGGCGACCTTGCCGTTGTTCATCGCCGCCTTGTCGGCGTAAAAATCCATTCGGGAGATGGCTTGGCGCAACTCGAAAAAGGCGCGGTTGAATTCCAGCTTGGACTTGTAGGCGACCTCCTCGCGCTTCATGGCGATGATAGCCTGCACCACGGCGACGTTCTCGCCGGTGATGCCACCTTTTACCGCCGCTTCGAGTAGGTCAATCGTTGTTGGCGTTGGACGCGGCGCAACCTCCATCGGTTGCGCGTGGGTTAGTTGAAGTTCAGTATTCATTTGGTGAGTTTGAGAAATGATTCGAGGTCGTTTCGGCGATCCATCAACGGCTTTAATCTCATGGACGAGGAGTAAAGTTTGTCCCGATATTCGGTGCAGGCCGTATTGGTTTGCTCTCGTAATTTTTCCAGCCGCTGGTCGCGGGCCGCTGTTAATGCTGCGAACTCACACAACGCCGCGTCCACTTGCGGGATCAGCGTGGCGAGTTCGGCTTGGGCTTCTCGTGTTGTCATGGTTTTGTTGATCCCGGCGACATGCCGGAAATTGATTCACAGAAAAATCACGTCAAATCCGCCCTTGAGCAGGTTGGCGCGAGTCGCCAGTTCCAAACCGAGGAAGCGTTTCGCCGTGAGAATTTCTTTTTGCTCCGCTTTCGTCGCAATCCAAAAACCCTTGCGGGCTTTGAGTTTGCTGGCTATTTCCATTGCGGACATGCGTTTATTTTCTTTCATCGCAGAGGACTTTAGCCGAGCGCAAAGTTTTCGTCAACACTTTTCTGAAAATAATTCTTGCCATCCTCCGGCGGCTCCTTTATCGTGCCTGCATGTTGATTTTCATTTTGCTCGTCGGCGCCGCGTATTTTTACGCGCTGGCCGTGGCGCACAAACAAATTCTGGCCGCCCGTGCTGGTGACGTTAAAAGCATGGACGTTGGACGCGAGCATGGGCGCCTTTATCAACTCAACCCGAACATTCTATGGCGCTGAATGAAATGCCGTCGCCTGCATCGGATGGTTCGGCGAAGACGTGGGATTTATACTATGTCCGGCATGGGTGGATATACGGCAACCATCGCACGTTTGAACGTCTGGTGGATTTGATCGCCGTCTTGCCGGGACTTGAAGATGACCCACAACTCGAAATCAATGTTCGCCGCCTCGCTATGACGCCCAACGAAAAGCTCACCGACGGCGGGCACAAGACGCTATGAAAACACGAGAGACGCAATCCCGCCGTTCGGTGCAGCGCATGGTTCGGCGAATAAGCGACTGCGGGCAAGACGGCTGCGGAAAGTGTGATGTGTGTCGGTATTTGGCGTTCATTGAAGAAGCACAGTCGGTAGCGCCGGAAGGCTCAATAATTCAACGTGATTCCGAACTGGAAAAATACATCGCGGCAACATATTCGCCGAACGACAAGCTGAGCGACCTGCGCGCGAACAACCCATGAGCGACGACAACACACTGACTCTTGAATCACCAGCGCCCGCGCAGGTTCGCTCCAGTGATTTGTTAGGCTTCCCGCCCGTTCTCGATGCGTGCTGTGGCTCGCGGATGTTCTGGTATGTAAAGCACGACGGGCGGGCGTTGTATCTGGACAAGCGGCGCGAAACTCATGTCCTCGATGTGCGCCCAAACAGAAACCCGACCGCGATAGACCCGGACATCTTGGGCGACTTCACCGCTCTGCCGTTCCCTGACGAAACATTCTATCACGTCATCTTCGACCCGCCGCACACGGTCACAAATAGCAGTGCCGGATGGAAGCGAACCAAATACGGAAACCTCGGCGATGGCTGGCGTGAAATGCTCCGGCTCGGATTCGCGGAGTGCTTCCGTGTCCTGAAACCAAATGGGACGCTCATCTTCAAGTGGGCGGAAAGCTCCGTGCCGCTTGGCGAGATTTTGAAGCTCACGCCAGAGAAGCCGCTGTATGGTCACAAATCTGGCAAGCAGCAACAAACGCACTGGTGCGCGTTCTTGAAGCCTAACGACAAGGTCAGCGACGCATCGGATGCGTTCGCTGCACCGCTTGGTTAGGGCAACATTTTATGAGCACACAAACTGAAGAACTGCATGACGTGGTAATCTACGAGAAGGCCACGCGCAAGATAGACGCCATCATCGGCACGAATATGAAAAGCTGGGATGGAAACGGCAGCGGGCGAAACACCGCCGAACTCCGCGTGCAAACCGGACAGGAACGAATCAACGACCGCTACGAGTGCGAGATGGTAGCGGCTGGCAAATACCAGAAGGGTGACGTGTTGCCCTAACGACCAAGCTCACCTATGACTGCCCCACTCAAAACTCTCGAATCACCTGAACCGCTCGCGGGGCAGTCATTAGGTGCAGCGCATGGTTCGGCGTCACGTCTCTGGCGCGTGACCGTCGAATACACGCTGCTCGTCGTGGCTGACACCGAACGCGAGGCTGAAACGGAAGCGGAATACTACGCTGGCGAAGATGGAAGTGAACCAGACATGAGCATCGCGCACCAAGTCCGAACAATCGAGGACGTGCCGAATGAATGGCGCAACAGCATCCCCTTCGGTGGCGACCGGAAAGACGAACGAACATGCCGGGCGCGAGTGACGCCGAACGACCAAGCTGAGCCACTGCCGCCCGACAGCGCCCGTGGCCGGCACTCAAAACCATGAATGAACCCAAACCAATCGAAGCGGAGACGCGGGGCGGCAGTTGTGCTCCAGCGCCTTGTTCGGCCAATCCGTGGTATCTGCTCTCGCCAACGTGTCTGACTTGGTGGGACAAACTCCGACTGATGTTGGGTTGGAAACTGTTCGTGCGCTTCGATGCGCCAAGCGGCCAATGCTCCGCCGCCTGCGAAAACTCGTGGGCAATCTCCCGCGCTAAATATGTGTCGCAAGACATGGACTGGCGATGGGGCAACAATTGGCCGAACAGTAGAATATCCGACAACGCATGAACTCGCCGCTTTTCTTTAGGAACCGCAAGCAACGGAGGGAGCGCATGTTGCGAAAGATGAGTGTTCTTCGGGCCGCCAAAGAACGCAAGCGGTTGGAGAATCCCGTCGAGCACGAGCCGATGATGGAGCGATTCTACCGATTTGAGTTTTGCGTTCGCGACAAATTAAACGGAGAAACCGCGTGGCACGATCTGGTGAGCGTGCGCCACGCGGCCAAGGCTGTCGGCTTGATCCTGAAATTCTGCGACTAAGGCAGCGGGGGGCCCGCCGGCTTCGCAACCGCCTGCTTCTTGAGTTTCTTTACCGCGCTCGCGGTCGTCGGCGGGGGTGTCACGTTAAGTTCCGCCAGTCGCCGCCCAACGCCAATCTTTAGCCCAGTCACAACGATCCGCAGCGACTCCTGCGCGTTCACATTCAGTTCTGGATTTCCCGCGATCTGAACCAGAAGCGAAGCCCCGTCAAAGATCACCGCCGCCTCCGGCCCCTGCATCGCCGTTATGGGCAGGTTGTGCAACACGTCCAACACGGTCTGGACCCCGAATATCGGCTGGCCCTCAAGCCACACGAGCCGTTCGTAGGTGATTTGGAACTTCGGCTTCCACTCCGGGTTCTTGGCCAAGACTAGAACCGTTGTGTCGTAGGCCGCGTGCTCCGCCGCCAGTTGCGTCGTCACTGGGTTTTTTAGGATGCCCGCGCAGCCTGTCAACATTCCCACCAGCGCCACGAGCGCCGCCATTCTGATCCAGATGTTTTTTCTCATAATTTTGTTTGTCCGTTGGTTTGCTTTGGTTCTTTTTCCGTCGTCAAATTCGCTTCGGCCAACACCCGGCCCAGATACTCGTCAATCCGTTGCTGCACTTTCGCCACCACCAGTTCCGCCGCGTGCAACTCCGTCAGTAGATCGTGGTAGGGTTCGCTTCCGCGTGGTTTGAGTTCGATGTTATCCAATGGGCAGCCTGTTTTCGTATGTGTCCGGCTGCTTGATCTTCTCGCTGGAACACTCGCACGCAATACGCCGGTTGATCTTTGCGCGCTTACTCAAGCCGCATTCTCGATCCAACATCGCCTGCGCCAAGTCGCCCTTGTAAAACGCATCAGGATGAAACTTTCGCGGCAACGCACCGGGATACGATGTGGTCTTCATGGCTTCGACTTCCTCATTTTCAGCCCCCGCAGCGTCCGCGCAAGCCAGCGTTGCACCTGTGCAACACGCCAGCGGAGCACATTGTCGGGCAAATAGTTCTCCCTGGTCTGGCCGGATTCGACCACCAGCGTCAGCTTGGTTGAAGCTTTCATGGCTTGGGCGGTTCGACAAGCGGCGGCTTGCCATTTCCGATGAAACTCTGCCACGCGCCGGAGAAGAAACCGTCCAGTCCGCTCATCCCGGCGCCCAATGACGCTGGGACAACGATGCACCACCAGACGAACGCGGGCGGGCCGCTGGGTTGGTCCGTGCCGATCCATTGCGCGAGCGAGGCGGTCCAGGTTGCGCAGAACGGAATGAAGAATTT
>Ga0315273_10014759_pt1 | contig 10076 bp, 13 predicted proteins | sample YL17G02_0_MG_FD_205753 | JGI IMG/M metagenome (GOLD analysis project Ga0315273, IMG submission 205753) | Sediment microbial communities from Yellowstone Lake, YNP, Wyoming, USA - YL17G02_0 | ecosystem: Environmental > Aquatic > Freshwater > Lake > Sediment | place: USA: Wyoming | collected... | reverse complement strand
GTTACAGAGTCGCGCAGGACGAAATAAGTCGATATGTCCGCTGAATCTTTGGGAATCTTTAGCATTAGTATTTCCCTCCCGACTTATCACCGAAATGCGGTTGATTGAATCTACTGACTGCTCCTATGTCTGGATAGCCGACCATGACGGTCTGCCCCTCGAATACGCCTGGGAATCCTGCTGTGCGGTCTATGTTGTTGGTGAGAGCGAGAGTGAAGTCGCTGGATGCCTTTGCAACCCACGGATCGGTGTCGTCGTCAATCAGTCTGCAGAGTTTGCCGAGATCGGCGTCGAAGGTAGCCATCTCCGTGATTCCGACCACATTGTTATTGCAGGCATAGAAATGGTTCCTGAATAAATGTATTCCGTTGGTGCCCCCGCCAGTATCATTAGTAATACCGTTGGTGCATCCACCGATAATACAATTAGTTATACGCATCTTGCCGCTAGTCGGTATCACGGTAATGAGGATGCCATTGGTGGCTGCGGCATAAATGCTGCAACGATCGACTATCATGCCTCCCGTCGCGGTCATCGTGCTCGATATTCCACTCGTCGCAAATGACTCAATGACGCATCCGGTTACAGTGAGAGCGGAGACAACCGCCACCCCAATAGTCCCGCCGATGATATGACAATATATGACATCCGAATGCAATGAGTCGCCGGATACGACTGACGATGCCCCCGTATGAGATTTGAGTCTGCACCCGATTACGATGGTCGGATGGGCGGTGGAAAAACTCAATGCTCGGGCATTGGTATGATTCGCCGTGTTTTCGATCCTGCACAATATGATCTTGGTATTCCCGGAAGTGGGCCTGAACGCCCCTCCCGTGGTCACACAAGCACTCGTAATGTCGAGATTCGAGAAAATCTGGTGCGCCCCCGTGACCGTGATCTGTCCGGTCGTGAATGTAATCAGGGGCAGGTTCACTCCGTCCTGCAATGATCGCGGAAGCGTTATGCCATCGTCCAAGTCTCCTATGGATGCCTTATAACCTCTCCACCAAATCAGGATGAGCGTTGTCCCTGCCGCAGCAAATGCTCGTGACGTAGTTGTATTGGCGTAGGTTCCCGCTTTGATATTGATCCTAGTAGAAATCGTCATCGTTTGCGAAACAAACAGCGATGTAACTATTACAAGACTGGCCCACGCGCCTCCGACCTTGCAAGTCGCGGCACCCGCAGATTCACTGACGGCGGTAGTAAGTCCAAGTTTGTGCGTGGTGATATCCACAGTAATGGTGGTAGCATCCCGCGCATCCACCTGCGCCACAAAGGTCGCGCCAGTAGCACCTGCCGTGGTGTAGATACTAACCCAGTCGCCAACAAGGACACCATCTGTAAGCGGATTCTCGCCTGCTGTGGTGAACACTCCAGTCGCGCGGACGAACGTGCCGGCTGCGTATGTAAACGCAGCGGCATCGGCATTCGTTGAACCGGCATTCAAGTCGTTGCCGGTTGTCTGCATATAAAAATCAGTCCATGCCATGAGCTACCTCGGTGAGCCGTTGACCTGTATACCAGCGGACACAGCGGAAACGGTACTTCCCACACCAGCAACAGCGGCATTCCAACCCAGTGCCGTTTAGTCTGCGGTAGTGATGCTCAGGTCCGTGTCCGCGCCAGCACATCAGCCACCTACGCAATAGTCAGAACACCAGCTGAACCGTCAAAGTCTATGGTAAACGTCTCACCATTGGCAAGAGTTACACCACCAACTCCGTAGTCCCAGTAACCGATTAGTTCATCATTTGAAGCTGTGTCACTGTAAAGGACTACGTAACGGAAGTTTGCCACAGCACCAGATGCAGTTAGTACTAGGTCAGCACAGACTAACTTTGCTGTACCAGCAGTCTGAGTGAAACTGGTGGTAGTTACCTCACGAGCTGAGAGGTTTGTGTAGACAACCTCAGTCAGATCAGAGAGTTGGTTAGCTGTAGCCACAACAGGCACTACAGTGGTTAGAGCTACCTTTAACTGATTGGTGGCTAGGTGAAAAACTCCATTTCCAAGATTTAAGACGAATTTATCTATTTTTACAAAAGCGGCCATTTAAGTCTCCTAGTTCGATTAAAAATTAAATGAACTAAACATAGCGCCAGTTATCCATCGGTTTATCGTATTCAAGTTCCTTATATTCTGCTTCAACATCGTTAGGGTCTTCTTTAGGTGAAAAGTAACGCTCTCCAAGTTCAAGCATTTCGACAAGGTAGGCCTCAGCATCCATTAAGTCCCAGAGGGCTGATCGAGGGAACATGAGCAGTTGCTGCTCGAGTTTTTTGATAGTTGCACAGGATGCGTTGTGATAAATGTAGCCACCTCGGTAGTAAGGAACAAGTTCTTTGATTCGGAGCTCCTTTTTAGTTCCACCTCGTGCGGAGAGCCAAATAAGTTCAAAGAATGAACCCCTACGGAACATTTCATTCTTAATCGGTTGCTTGATGAATTCATTTAGAGAGGTCTCCTCAATTCCTATGACCTTTGCACCGAGACGAATAGCCATTCCAAACATAGCATCGTAGATCTCATCAGGGTACATTTTAGCAGATATTGCATCTCGAATATAGACCTTTGCGCTATTTAGGTCAATCCCGATACCGACTATAGCTGATTCCGCAGAATGAATCTTGACAGTTTTCGCAGGGTCGAGGATAACCACTGTTTCAATGTTCTTGTCTTGTTGGACTTCAATATCGAGCTTTTTAAGGTCATCTTCTGAACCATGTCGCTCTGGAGGAAGATTGTAGTATTTGAAATAGTCTTGTCGAAACACGGAGTCTTTAGTTGAAATAGGTAAGTTGCGGAGTTCTCGAAAGAACACATCTGTTTGGCCTGCATCAGAGTGTTGTTGCCACTCACGCTGGATATCTTCGTCGGACATGAAGTGAGGAGCAGTCGAGTGAAAGTCATCATCGCAAGCTTCCAGTCGTACAGAGTCCCATTCGGGAGAATCGAGAAGTTTTTGAAGAACGGAGTCTTCGTGTTTGAGTGTGTCGATGTAGACTATTTTGTAATTCTTAGCTTCCTCGCCAATTCGAGGAACGGCTTTAATAACATCTGCGTAGAGCCACTGATACCAAGCATGACGAATTTCTTCATTTTCAATCTGATCAGGGTTTTCCAAGTCGTCAATAACAATGAGGCCTGGACGGTCATTTTTGAACAAGACACCTCGTACTTGTTGTCCAGCTCCTCGTGGCCAGACCAGAGTATCATAAGCGACCCAGGCTTTCTTGCTGAATACTTCATCGAATTCAGATTCTTTTAAATCTCGTTGACGGAAATCGCCGAAGAAAGCTTTAATGTCACGGTTGTTGACCATCTCACGACGAAGATTGTCGGTTTGTAGTGAGGCTGCATCGTGACTTTTGTTGATGTAGACTATGAATGAGCTGAGACGGAATAAGATGTGACGTGCTATAAGTGCAAGTCCTACGACCGAAGTCTTACCCCATCCACGGGGAGCTGCGATGGCTACTTTCTGCGAGGGTCCATCGATTAGACGGAATATCTCCCCGTGAATGTTCTCAGCGAATGGTAAGCTGAAGCGTTCCGGGAAAAACGTCTTCGCTACCATCCTTGTTGAGACGGAGCATTGGGATAAGATATCTTCGAGTGCTTTATCCATGAACTCGTTTGGCCTCTCTAACTGCTGCTATTCGAGACCTCCAGTTGTCACGTCTATCACCTAGTCCTGGATCAGCTCTTGGTCCACCAAGAACGATACGACCTTTAGTCAATCCCCACTTTTGGTTAAGATAGAGGAGATTGTTTCGTAGTAATTTCTTAACATCGAAGTTTTCAGTCTTCTCTATGAGTTTGAATGTAGTCCGACCACGGTGGTAGATGCAAGTGTCGACTGCTAATTCAGTACGATAGCCTAGTTTACGTACTGTTAGGTTATAGTCATTGTCATCGTACATGCCCATAGCATAGTGAGTGTCGAGGAGACCTACTTTGTCAATTACTTCACGTTTAATGACTGCACAGAGAAAAGCTACGTAGGAGACAGTAGTGGTTTGACCTTTGTAGGTTTTTTCAAGGTAGTCATTGATTTCTGGTAAGGTTAAGACTTTGGTTGTTTTAGGTGCGAAGGAAGGATTGAGAGTTAAACTATGTTGAGAATCATACTGTTCAAGGTTAGGATCATGAGGAAGAGATTGAGTTAGTGGACCAAGAATTCCTAGTTTATCATCTGCATTGAGAATGGCAAGGAGTTTGTCCAACCATCTATTGGATACTGCAGTGTCATTGTTAAGGAGGCAAACAAAGGGAGATGTGGAGGCTAGGATGCCTTTGTTAGTTGCACCTACAAATCCTTCATTCTTGGTTAGTTTGATGAAAATATGGTCAGTTCCCTTTAGCACCTCTTCAACCTTAGAGGTGTTTTTAGACCCATTATCTACCCAGATAATGCGATAGGTGCCGGGAGTGGTGAATTTCTTAATGCTGTTGAAACAAGCTACTGTGTATTCTTCGTTTTCGTAGGTAGGAGTTACAATGTCACAGAGGACTGGAACCAGTGACTCTCGAAAGCCTTTGAGTACTCTATTTACATAACCATAGTCAACATTCTTAACCTTGTGTCCACTTGGATGTCGATCGTAGGTGTTACGGGTTAGGAGGGACCAGTTATTACTGTTGCATTCTTCTGCTATTTCACATCCTGGGTAGGGAGTGAGATAAGCCCAACGAGGCATTTCGGCAGCTATCTGATCAGCCATTTTGGCAGTAGCTTGTATGTCAGCTTTGGTTTCCCAAGGAAGACCAGCTATGTAATTGGCGTAGATTTTGGCACCAGCACTTTTGATAATGCGTGCTGCTTCGAGATTTTGCTCGACAGGGTATTCTTTTTTCAGTTTATCAAGGATTCGTTGGGAACCAGATTCGAAACCTACAGAGACAAGATCCCAGCCTACTTTTACGAGACGTTTAACCAATTCTGGATATTTACAGATACCATCAGCCCGAGCTGAGGCCCAGAAGGGAAGGTTGATTTCTGGATACCTTTCAATAAATTCTTCAATCCAAGGAATTTGGAGGAAGAAAGTATCATCGTGAATCATTAGACATTCAGGATTGTAAAGTTTCTTAATTTGCTTAAGTTCAGTAATGATGCTGTTTACAGTGCGTCTTCGTAACTTCTTACCAAAGTGATTATCTTCGACTGGTTGACAGAAGGTGCATTTATAAGGGCAGCCACGGGAAGAGATGACTGTGGTCATGTTACGGAACTTGGTGCCGTACCACCAGTAGGCCTTTCCACTATATTCCTTATCTCCCGAACAATCCTCGAGAGGAGATCTGAAGATGGAGCGATCTATGAAAGGTAGTTCATCCAAATTTTGAGGCTTCTCACCAGTGATTTCCCTAGAAAATGCTGAGGGATTCTTGAGAAATTGTGGAAAGGTTATTTCACTTTCTCCATGAAAAACGTAGTCAATGTTAGGGTTCTCGAGGAGTTCATTGGGTGCAGCTGTGGCATGATAGCCACCGACAAGGACTTGGGAAAATTGAGATTTGGCAAACTTGATGACCTTCATTGCTATGGAATAGTTGGAACTTTTCAGACCAAACGAGATTAGGTCATACCCTTTCATACGATCCACTAATTGCTGATCATTGCAGAGAGTCTTCATATCAAGGAAGTCAATGTCACATCCTGCTAGTTTAGCAGCGGCATAGGTCATTCCTGCACCGTGATCGTGCCAAGAGTCAATGCCTTGCTCGTTGTATGGATAAAGGGCAATTAGTAAAGTCTTCATGCTATGCTTTCTATGCAATTAGCTTCTAGATCATCAAACTGTATTTGAACACATCCTCGTCCACTCCAGGCACTTCCTCTAGCAGCTTTTATTGCCCACTCTTCACAACTTCTTGTCCAATAGTGATTAATCCATGCAATTTGGTGCACTGGAGGAGCATAATAGCCTTCGATAGGAACCTTGTTTACATTAACACAGTGACCAAAGTGATAAGAGAATGCATGAGGATTTATGATGTCTTTTATTAGATAGGGATTTGCTATGGATTTGATGATAGTGTTTGGTTCAAAGTATTGAGTAGAATGTTTGGTGAACTTCTTCATTTGTGGATCAGGAGTTCTATTCATTAGACCTGAAGACCCAAACATTCGCCAGCTGAGTGCAAGAGCTGGGTAGGCAAGGTAGTTCTTTAGAGTCTCTTTTATATCGTTGTTTTCACAGATGATGAATTCATCTTCGTCAATGAAAGCTACTCGGTCATAGTGAGGAAGATGAGAACCTTGGATGGATGAGAGGAATTTTATATAAGATTCCTCCTGAACATTTAATTCGGGTAGAGATGTTAGTCCATGGATGAGTTCTATGGTTATATTAGAGTTAAATGGTAAGTCTTTGATGGACTCAGAGATTGGAACTACACTGTCATTGTCGTAGATGAAGAAATGATCTATTCCAATAGAACGGTGATGTTCTAGCCATTCGATCAAGTATGGCTGATAGACATCCCTCATTATGGAGTGAGTTGCTATTTTCATTTCTTTATCAAACAGATATATTGTTCAAAGATCATTGTAGAATAGAGGAAGTCGAAATGATCTCCAACTTTTCGACCTATAGTGTTGCCATCGAAGTTGGTTGGAAAAAGCATGGAGGTTAACATCTGCATGGCGGTGAAAGGAGAGTCGTTATATTGCTCCATGTAAGTTGTTTCGAGATCCTCTATTATGTAGAGATTGCCAGAGTTTAATTTTGGATAAAGATGTTTGAAGGTGGTTACTTGCTGCAATCGAGTATGTCCACCATCGTCTATTAGGATATCAGGAATGCCAATGTAGTTTATGACTTCATCTAAGAATATTTTGTCAAGTTGGTCACCAATGAAGATGGTCAAGTCTTGATTGGCTATTGCTATTTTCTCGTCTATGTCTATGCCAACAATTCGAGAGTCTGGGAAGAGTTCGGTCCAGGCCCTTAACGATCCACCTTCGAGGACACCTATTTCGAGAATCAGTTTTGGATTTAAGTGTCCGATGTATTGTTGGTAGAAGTCGGCGTATTTAGCTTTGTCAGTTGGATATTTCTCAAAAGTGGACTTGAAGTTCTTCATTGTTTGATTAAATTTTGAACGAACTAACGATTCATTCCAAGAGTCGAACCACTTGTGGTTCCAGCAACTATAGAGACAGATTTAAGACGAATCTTGAGTGGATTGCCAGGAGGGGCAGTGACCACTAATTTGAGTACATTAGATGGGCCAGATTCCTGAAGTTTTGTAGTATCGAGGATTCCATCTACTGTCAATCCATAGTTAATTGCTGTGGCGAAGAAGTAGTAGGTCCCAACTATTACATTTGTGTTGAGTTCAAGAGCTGTTCCAGCATCACGAATGACCCGGTCTGCAGGGAGACTTCCAACTGGCCAGGTAGAAGGAGGAAGTAGAGAGGAACAGAGACGATACTTGATAGGATTGTCAACAGTACCTGGTGTTGAAGAGGCATCCCAAGCAAAGCTGAGTGGAAGTGTCTGGGCACCAGCAAAAGATACAAAGAGACCAAAGAAAGATGAGAGGAAGACTCTACGCTTCATACTTACTCCCTCCATAATCCTGCACGTTTTAGTACAGAGACCATCACTCGATCAATGAGTACTTCAAGAGGTTCAGGTGGGCCTGGGTCTCCAGGAACCCTTACGACTCCATATGGAGTGAGAAGGTCATTAGAGTCTGGAGGAAGTGGGACTGGTTTAGGGTCAGCTTCGACTTTGTGACCATTCTGAACCCAGCCTTGTTCAAAGGCCTCTACCATGTTAGGTTTGCCCTTGACCATCAAGAGGTCAGACTCAGCTTGGCCATAAAGGCGAGTGTAGTCCAATTTGAAGGATGGAGTACTGTTGATAGTCCAAGGGTGGGTGTTGGCAAGCTGCATTACTATGGCTTTGTCAGCAAGTGCATGGACCACTTCCTTACGTTTCCAGCAACCTTTTAGTATAAAAGTGTCAGCCATTTTGCTTTTCTCCCTTATTTTCCACAAAAGTGACATATTTATGGCTTGGGTACGACAGGATGCTCGTGGAACCAGGCAGCAGCCTGTGAAATGTTCTCGTTGAATGAAGTTTCTGCCTCATCAAGCATTACACCGACAGTGATGGAGCCATCTTTTCGACGAATTAGCATTATGAGGGATGCTATTCCAGGTGCTGCTGCATTGAGAAGGGCTACGATTCCAAGTGCAAGTTCCACTTTTAACCTCCCGATTGTAAAGTAGTTAGGGCTACTGTTAGTAAGGTTTGAGCTGTAGTCAATCCCGAGGTAATAGCCAGTCTGGTCTGTTCGTTCTTCACCGATGTCAGGTCTAGGATCAAGTTCGCTTGGATCGAAGAGAGGGCTGCTTGGACCAAAGGCTTCATTTGACCTCTGGAGACAGAATCGAGTTTGGAAATTGTCCTGGTTATCTCTACTGCTTGCAGACCTGCCTGATTTGCCTTTACACAGCCCTCTAAGATAGCTCGACAGGTATCCTCTGATATAGTGCCTTGTTTTTCTGCTTGGATTACAGTTGTTTGGACTATCCCTATTGATTTGGCCGTTGCTAGGAGTGACTTGGAGACGGTTGCTAGGTCTTCGTCCGTGCAAGCAATCATTAAGGTTAAGAATGCTACTATTGGAAGGAATCTTTTCACTTTGACACCTCTGGAGGAACACTATCTTCAGCATGATTACCTGATCGGACTAAGACTATGAGGCCAGATTGGATGGCGACTAAGATGATTGAGACTACTCTATAAAGGTCAGGAGGGAGGAGAGTGGCTAGACCAATCCAGACTGCAGTGACTGCTACGACAATAGTTTTTACTGCTGCCCAGTTGATGTTGGTAGTTCGTATTCGTACACCTAACATAGGTTATCCTTTTGGATCAAACTCGAGATGAATATGCTCGTTGGGTGTGTCTAGGTCTTCAAGTATTACATCATAGTCAAGACCAATAGCTTCTTTGATTTCACCAATGACTTCCTGTTCCCTTCCATTAGGAATGTAGTGACTACGAAGATCAAGGGCTAGGTTTTTATAGTGGAAGGAATTAGTCATATGTTTTCTGTCGTTGGCAGAAGTGATAGTGCATTCAAGATTGTGTCCTTTGAAGATGTCATCTAGCAAAGGGAAGATGTTGTAGATTTCTGGACGTAGCTCACGAAATCGAACACCTTCAGTTATGTAGATCATTCCTTTCCATCCATTCGTTCTACACGACCTAGTTTGTTCATTATAACTTGGTGATCTGCACGGTTTTCCTTAGCTAGTTCATTTACACTGGCTAGGAGATCAGACATACGTAGTTCGGAATCATCTGTTCTATGCATCTTAAAATCAGTATGATGGCTGATTAGTTCACTCTCTATTCTATCAATAGTTTCTATTAATTTTGTAGTAATAGCTATGTCAGTCTTATTCATTCTAAGGTCAACAATAGCATCGTTATGTAACTTAATAGATGCTTTATTTAACTTATTATCACTACTCACTTTCCACCATACAAGAATGAATAATGCTACAGAAGTAAGAACGGCAAATAGATCGTGAACTGTAGTGAATATGGGCACTTTGTCATTTTACCTCTTCGTTCAAAATTTGAACGGTCTCTTCACTATCACCATCATCGTTATCATGGCCGCCTTGGGACCCATCGCTTCGCTCTGGCCCCTCTAATTGCTTAGCCTCAACTTCAATGACCAAGCCATTTTCCTTTGCAGCTTGAATCCCTCTCCGCTTGAATTCGTTAAGTTCTTCCAATGTCAAAGTGGTCGAGACGTGCTGGGAGTGGATCTTGGTTGGTGCCCTAAGACCGGAAAGTTCGAGTAGAACAGTGTTGGCTGTGTCTCTTTTATCACGTAGGGTGCACTCACCTGATTGGTCGTCGAAGATTTCGTGATAAACTTGGAGGGCCTTATTAGTTAGGACCCGAATTTTTTCTGAAACTTTTTTTGCTTCTTCGTCACGCTCAAGGCGGATTTCAGATAACTTTTTCTGACCGAGCTCGGAATTAAGTGTGTTGGAGACAGTCTGTGGATCTATGTTGAGGATCTCAGCG
>Ga0315273_10014757_pt1 | contig 10078 bp, 12 predicted proteins | sample YL17G02_0_MG_FD_205753 | JGI IMG/M metagenome (GOLD analysis project Ga0315273, IMG submission 205753) | Sediment microbial communities from Yellowstone Lake, YNP, Wyoming, USA - YL17G02_0 | ecosystem: Environmental > Aquatic > Freshwater > Lake > Sediment | place: USA: Wyoming | collected... | reverse complement strand
CTTTCGACCGCACCATGGCCGCCTGGATCGCGTTCAGGAACGCGGCGCGGACGCCCGCGATCTCGAGCTCCCGGATCGCGGCGATAGTCGTGCCGCCCGGGGAGGTGACCATCTCCCGCAACTCGACCGGGTGCATCTTCAGGTCGCGCATCTGCTGCGCGGTTCCGAGCATCGTCTGGACGACGAGCTGGGTCGAGATCTCGCGCGAGAGGCCGAGCAGGAGCCCTGCCTCGATCATCGCCTCGGCGAGGAGCGCGAAGTAGGCGGGGCCGGATCCCGAAACGGCGGTCACGGCGTCCATCAGTTTCTCGGGCACGCGGACGACGGCGCCGAGATGCGCGAGCGCCTCCTCGGCGAGCGTGACGTGCGCATCGTCGGCGTGGGCGCCGGCGCAAAGGCCGGCGACGCCCTCATGAACGACGGACGGCGTGTTCGGCATCGCGCGGGCAACCGGGACGCCGGGAGCGAGGTGCCGCTCGATCGTGGCCGTGGGGATTGCCGCGCAAACGGAGAGGACCGTTTGCTCGGTCGTGATCAGGTGGCCGATTTCACCCAACAGGACCTCGATGTCCTGCGGCTTGACGGCGATCACGATGAGCGCCGCACCTGCGACGGCATCCTCGTTCGACTGCGTGGCCGGGATCCCGTAGCGCTCACCGAGCTCGGTGACGCGTTCGGGGCGACGGCTCGAGGCAGTGATCTCGTCCGGCGTACGCCAGCCCGAGGAGAGGAGCCCCGAGATCAGTGCCTCCCCGATCTTTCCGGCCCCAAGGACCGCGATCTTTCGCTCGTTCACCATGTCAGCTCAGTGTAGAGGCCTTTGTCGAGCGGGGTGTCCCGCAACGTTAGACCCGAAATGATCGTTGCGGTACACCCCGCTCCATAGTGATTGCGGTAGTGCGGCGTCTCACGACAATGCTGTTTCCTGTCAAACGTTGTGGAGACGCCGCACTAGGCGGCACGCCTGGTGCGGAGCCGCGCCCGCCGGCCGACGTCCGGGTCGGCGCCCGGGATAAGCCCGCGGGCGAAGCCGAGCATCAGCATCTGTCCCGCGAGACCCTGCCACTCCTCGTAGGGGGCAAGGAGCGCGGCAGTCTCCTCGGCGGCGACCCATTTCCCACGGAGCGAGGCGAGCAGCTTCACCAACCCGAGATCACCGACGAGGCCGTGGTCGTAGCGACCGAGGCCCTCGATCGCGATCACGCCGATCGACCAGGGGCCGATCCCGCGCTCACGCGAGAGGCGCTCGAGAACGACCGCCGTGTCGTAGTCGCGAAGACGTTCGAGGTCGAACGAGCGGACGAGACGGGCGAGCGTCGCGGCTCTCGACGTCGCGAGACCGTGGCGTCGGAGGTCGAGTGGGGAGAGCGTTCGGAGCCCGTCCCTCGTCGCCACGGAGGCGCCGAGCTGCCGCAGCACCGAGCGCTCGATCGCAGCGGCCTTGCGCGCCTCGATCAGCTGGCCACACACAGCGCGCAGCGCCGCGTGAGCGACCGTGGCGAGACGGAGTGGGCGATATCCGACCATCGTTCGCGACGTCGCGCCGAGCAACGGGTCACGGTTGAAGCGCCGGTGGAACCCTGCCGTATCGTCTGCGAGAGCGAGCATGAATCGGGTCGTCGCCAGGCCGCCTTCGGACGCCGCTCGGATGACGACGGCGCCGTCTGATCGTTGCTGCGCGACCGCCTCGGAGCCGTCCACGAGCGCCCCGCGCCAGGTGCCGCTTCGGCACATCAGCCGCAGCCGATACGGGCCGGTCGGAATGACGACGTCCTCGAGCACCTGGACGGGACGCTATCGGGCGCAGCGGTTGGCCGCTTTGCCCGGTACCTTCGCCCTGATGAGCTTCGTCGATACCGTCTCGCTCCGTTCGCGCCGGAGGAAGCTTCGGTTGTTCATGGATGAGTTTCATCCGACGTCCGAGACCACGGTCCTCGACGTCGGAGTGGACGAGGTCGGCTTCGGGTCAGAGGGTGGACAGTCCGGCTGTGGGACGCACAACTTCTTCGAGGAGCTCTATCCATGGCGCGAGCGGATCACGGCGCTCGGCCTCCACGACGGCGCGGGCTTCAGTACGAGCTACCCGGCGGTGGACTACGTTCAGGGCGACGCGTGCGCTCTGCCGTTCGCGGACGGCTCCTTCGACGTCGTCTTCTCGAATGCGGTGATCGAGCACGTCGGCGATGTCGAGCGGCAGCGTCTGTTCGTCAGCGAGGCGCTGCGCGTCGGACGGCGGGTCTTCCTCACGACCCCGAACCGCTGGTTCCCCCTCGAGGTCCACACGCGGCTCCCGCTCGTCCACTGGCTCCCGAAGTCTGGCTCCGATCGCGCGTACGAGCTCACGGGCAAGGACTGGGCAAAGGAGAACCACCTCCTCGGGAGCGGCGACCTCCGGCGGCTCTTCCCCGGTGAGGTGCGAATCGTCAACCTCGGGCTCACGCTCGTCGCGATCACATGAGCGACCGCCTGCCCCGCATCGCGCTCGTCGTCTTCATCGTCGGGCTTGCCGCCCACAACCTCCTCATGGCGGAGCTGTGGGACGTCGGTGTCCGCGGGGGCTCGCTCGACGCGGTCGCCGCCTGGAAGGACGTTCTTCTCGCCGCTGCGCTCGTCGTCGCGCTGCTCGCGGCGGGCAAGCTGCCGTCGTGGCTCTGGGCCGACCGACTCGCCCTACTCTACGCCGCTCTCGTCCTTCTCTACTGGCTCGTTCCGCAGGGCTGGCTTGGCGACGGGGGCGCAACCCAGAAGGGCCAGCTCCTCGCTGCGCGCCACGACCTGATCCCGGTCGCCGCCTACTTCCTCGGGCGCCTGCTCGTGCTCACGCCTGCAACGTGGCGTCGTGTCTCGCTGGCGCTCGTCGGGGTCGCCGTGGCCGTGACGGCGTTCGGTCTCGCCGACGTCTACCTCGTGCCGCTGCAGTGGTGGCGCGACTCGGGCGTCCCCGGGTGGTTCGAGGAGCAGCTCGGCCTCGACTACAGCGAGGGGCTCTCGGGGCTGCCCGAGAACTGGGTTCTGAACACGGGCGACGAGCTGAACCCGATTCGCCGTCTCGGCTCGACGTTCCTCAGTCCGCTCGCGACCGCGTACGTCCTCGTCATCGTCCTCCTCTACCTCGTCGCCCGACGTCGACCGTGGTGGGTTGCCGTTGCCGGGGTTGTGACCTACATGGGACTGCTCTGGACGCACACGCGCGCCGCGTTTCTCGCGCTCGCGCTCGGGCTCGTCGTGCTCGCGATTGTTCAGCGCCGGCTGCTTCCCCTCGGTCTCGCGGTCGCCTCGCTCATCATCGGCGTCGGGTTCGTCAAGGCTTTCCCGACGATCGGGCCGTCGACCAGCTACACGCAGTCGGAGCTCGAGATCCTCCGCCAGGGCGGCCAGAAGAACCCTGGAGTCGACAACGATCCCCTGGCAGGAGGTGACGCCTCGACGACGAGTCACTGGCGCAATCTCCGCGACGGCGTGCGCACTGTCGTGCGTCACCCGCAGGGCTTCGGTCTCGGCAACGCGGGTGTCAACGCGTCGCGCACCGGGGTCGAGATCAAGGCGGGAGAGTCGACGTACACCGAGATCGGCGTCGAGACGGGCATCGTCGGGCTGGCGGCGTTCATCGCCTGGCTCGTTGCGGTGCTCGCCGGACTCTGGCGGCGCTCGGCCTGGCTCAGCGCCGCCTGGGTGGCGATGCTCGCGATCGGCGTGCAGACGGACGTGATCGGGGTGCACTGGATCGCCTACGTCCTCTTCGTGCTTGCGGGCGTCTCGATCGGCGGCGGCCTCCCCGACGACGCGGAGGAGTCGTCGGCATGAGGGCGCTCGCCGAGCGCATTGGCCTCTACCGCGTGGCCGCGCTCATGATCGCGTGCGCGCTCGTGCTCGAGATCCTCCGGGTCGAGGTGTTTGCCGGCAGCGCTCCCGCCCAGGTTGCGTGCACGTTCGGAGAGGTCGCGTTCCTCGCGCTGGCGGCCGTGGTCTTCATGACGGCGCGTCGGCGGGGCGCGACGCGTGAAGATCGAGGAGAATGAGGCGATGGGCAAGGGATATGCAGAGGGGCCGGCCGCCGAGGAGGCCGAGCGGCGGCTCGAGGAGCTCGCGGAGGGGCCTCCGAAGGTCGCCTCGGTCGAGCGCGCAGCCGTCTACGGCTCGACACCGGACGAGCCGGAGCGGCACTTCCTCGGCTGGCTCGGAGACGTGGATCCTGACCAGCTGTTCGAGACCGGGGCGGCGTACGGGATCACCGTCGTCCGTCAAGCTGCGGTGAAGTCCGGACAACAGGCTGAAGCCCGTCGCCGCGGGCGGCCGTGACAGCGGGGTCGTTCTGTAGGTTTGTCGGGAGAATGCGTAGCCCGCGCCTGTGAGCTCCAAGCCAGTCGAGCACCTCGATCGTGTGATCATCCGGTTTGCCGGAGACTCCGGCGACGGGATCCAACTCACTGGCGATCGCTTCACGAGTGAGACGGCGCTAACGGGCAACGACCTTGCCACGCTCCCCGACTTTCCGGCCGAGATCCGAGCGCCCGCCGGCTCCCTTCCGGGCGTCTCGGGGTTCCAGGTGCACTTCGCAGACCACGACATCTTCACTCCGGGCGACCAGCCGAACGTCCTCGTGGCGATGAACCCGGCCGCGCTGAAGACGAACATCGCGGACGTCGTGAAGGGTGGAACGGTCATCGTCAACACCGACGCCTTCAGCGAGCGCAACCTGCAGAAGGCCGGCTACGACGCAAGCCCTCTTGGCGACGGTTCGATCGCCGGGTTCCACGTGCACGAGGTGGCCCTCACATCGATGACCGTCGAGGCACTCAAGGGCGTCGAGGGAATCACCTCGCGCGAGGCGGAGCGGTCGAAGAACTTCTTCGCACTTGGCCTGATGCTGTGGCTCTACCACCGGCCGGTGGAGGGAACGCTCGCCTTCATCGAGCAGAAGTTCGGCAAGACGCCTGCGATCGCCGAGGCGAACACGCGTGCCTTCAAGGCAGGCTACAACTACGGCGAGACGTCCGAGGACTTCGCGGTGTCGTACGAGATTGCGCCGGCCCACCTCGCACCTGGCCGCTATCGGCAAATCAACGGGAACTCGGCCCTGAGCTACGGGCTCATCGCCGCCTCGAAGCTCTCGGGACTTCCCCTCTTTCTCGGTGCATACCCGATCACTCCCGCGTCCGCCATTCTCGAGGAACTGGCGCGAAACAAGAACTTCGGAGTGACGACGTTCCAGGCGGAGGACGAGATCGCTGCCTGCGGCGCGGCTCTCGGCGCCTCCTTCGGCGGCTCGCTCGGCGTCACGACCTCGGCGGGGCCCGGCATCGTTCTCAAGTCGGAGATGGTGGGGCTCGGTGTGATGCTCGAGCTGCCTCTCGTGATCCTCGACATCCAACGGGCGGGCCCATCGACGGGGATGCCCACGAAGCCCGAGCAGGCCGACCTCCTGCTCGTCCTCTTTGGCAGAAACGGCGAGAGCCCCGTGCCCGTGATTGCGGCGTCGAGTCCGTCACAGTGCTTCCACGCGGCGATCGAGGCAGCGCGCATCGCGCTCAAGTACCGCACCCCGGTGTACCTCCTTTCGGACGCAGCGCTCGCGAACGGCTCGGAGCCCTGGCTGATTCCCGACGTCGCGACGTTGCCCTCGATCGCCGTGCCGTTCGCGACAGCATCGCTCGACGGCGCTGCCTTTCATCCGTACGCGCGAGATCCCGACACGCTCGCTCGTCCGTGGGCGGTGCCTGGAACGCCTGGCCTCGAGCACCGGATCGGCGGGCTCGAGAAACAGGACGTGACCGGATCGATCTCGTACGACCCGGACAACCACGATGCGATGGTTCGGCTCCGTGCCCGGAAGGTCGCGAACATTGCTGCTGACATCCCGGACCTCGAGGTCGACGACCCGGACGGCGACGCCCGCACGCTCGTGCTGGGGTGGGGGTCGACCTACGGGCCGATCGGTGGCGCAGTGAAACGCGTGCGACGGGCGGGCCACAAGGTGGCACGCGCCCACCTCCACTACCTCAACCCCTTCCCGCGGAACACGGGCGATGTGCTCCACCGCTACGACCGGGTACTCGTGCCGGAGATGAACACCGGCCAGCTGCTGAAGCTGATCCGGGCGGAGTTCCTCGTCAACGCAGTCGGCTACAACCGGGTACGCGGTTTGCCGTTCCGCTCGAGCGAACTGGCCGAGGCGATCACGGCGTTGGTTGAATCGTGAGTTTCAGCGCCGTGGTCACGGGTGACGATCGCGTTCGGGTCTCCCATGACGGCCGCCAGGTCGTTGCGCTTTCGGGATCGGATGCGCGCAAGGTGATCGATCGGCTCGAGCGTGCCGAGGATGAAGGAGCGGAACAGATGGTTCTGGCAACGGCGACGGGCAACTTCAAGCGGGGGAACGAGCGATGAGCAACGGGAACGGCGGCTTGATCCCGCTCACAGCAAAGGACTTCAAGTCCGACCAGGAGGTGCGCTGGTGCCCGGGCTGCGGCGACTACGCGATCCTCAACGCCGTCCAGGGGTTCATGCCCGAGCTGGAGATCCCCCGGGAGAAGATCGTCTTCGTCTCCGGGATCGGCTGCGCGGCCCGGTTCCCGTATTACATGGAGACGTACGGTATGCACTCGATCCACGGGCGCGCACCCGCCATCGCCACAGGGCTCGCCACTGCGCGCAGGGATCTCTCCGTCTGGGTAATCGGAGGTGACGGCGACATGCTCTCGATCGGCGGCAACCACCTCATCCACACGCTCCGCCGGAATGTGAACCTGACGATCCTGCTTCTGAACAACGAGATCTACGGTCTCACGAAGGGCCAGTACTCACCGACCTCGGAGCGCGGCAAGGTGACGAAGTCAACGCCGATGGGCTCGGTCGATCAGCCATTCAACCCGCTCAGCGTGGCGATCGGTGCCGAGGCGACCTTCGTCGCCAGGGCGATCGACACCGACAAGAAGGAACTGACCGAGGTTCTCCGCGCAGCAGCGTCGCACCGCGGCACGGCGTTCGTCGAGGTCTTCCAGAACTGCAACATCTACAACGACGGCGCGTTCGACTTCGTCCGAGACGAGAAGGAGAACCGGATCTACCTGCGGGCGGGCGAGCCGATCGTCTTTGGCGACCGCGGCGTTCGGCTGGCTGCGGACGGCTCGGCGGAGGTCGTCGACGCGTCTGCTTCCGGGATCCTCGTTCATGACCCGTCGCACGTCGAGCCGAGCGTTGCGTTCGCGCTGTCGCGACTCACGTTCGACACCGTCGGTGCCACACCGCTCGGGATCTTCCGCTCGGTCGATCGCCCGGTCTACAGCGAGGAGGTCGCGGCCCAGCTCGCCGAGGCGACAGAGCGGCAGGGCGATGGCGACCTCGAGGCACTCCTGCAGGGGGGCGATACCTGGCAGATCTCGTAGGGCGGGCGGTTGCCCGGTTCGCGGGTGAGGGTTGCGTGGGCTGCGGGCGACGCTCTCGGCGCCTGAGGCGCCGTTCGCGTAGCCCCTACGCGCCGCGCGCATCGCCCCTACGCGGTTGTGGCCAGCACGTCGACCGAGACGATCCACTCGGGCCGCAGCATGCGGTCGCCGACGAGCGGCCCCTCATTGCGCGGCTCTTCGATCTCGGCGATCACGGTGCGGGCAAGAACGAGTGCGCTGTCGCGATTCGGCGCCGTGCCGACCTGGAGCACCTCTCCGTCGCTCATTCGCACGACGACCCGCCTGAGCTCCGACGGCGACCATGCGGCTTGCCGGTCGGACCTGGAGTTGGTGGTGGGCTCGAGCAGTGACACGGCGTCTTCGGACGAGTTACTCGGCGCGCTGAACGTCGATCGAGACGATCGCGCCAGGGCGGATAAAGCGCTCGTCGATCTGCGGCCACTCACCCTTCGTGGACGCCTGCTCGATGTGGAGCACCATGTTGCGCGCGATCTGCACCGCGTTGTCGCGTCCCTCTGCTGAGCCGACAACGATGTCGTCGTCCCCGTTCACTCGCAGAATCACGCGGCGCGTGTCCGGTGCGTCGAAACTCGTGGGAGAGGTCGCCGTCGAAGCCGCAGCCTCCTCGAGACTCGGAAGCAACGGGAGGATGCCGGCCGCCGTGCTGCTGCCGTAGCCGGAATCACGGTTCCCGAAGATGTCCATCCAGTGCCTCCTCGTCGCAGGGCTTGCACCCTCGATATCGGCGGGGCCGCTCCGCCCCGCCTTCCCTCAATCGAGGGGCGCGACAGGATGGTGCGTGAGCGTGGCGAACGCTGTCGCGGCCAGCCCCACCGTGCCTGCGACGACGAAGGCGAGCCCCGTGCCGCCGATCTCGACAAGCGTGCCGGATAGAAGCGACCCGAGCGGCGCGAGGCCGACGAAGGCGAAGAGGTAGAGGGCCACGAGCCGCCCGCGCAGGCGGCCGGGGGCGGCGAGCTGGACGAGCGCATTTGCGTTTGCTGCGAACAGTGTGAACGCGGCTCCGATACCGAAGAGGATCGCTCCCGCCAGCCGGACCTCGTGGACGGGGGCAAGGGCGAAGAGGAGGACGCTGAAGCCGAGCGCCCCTGCCCGGAACGCTCCGAACGTTGCCCGCCGGGACGAGGCGGTGGCGATCGCGCCCGCGAACGCACCGAGCCCGAATGCCGCCGACAGAAGCCCGAAGGCGCGGGCGTCGACATGGAGCGTGTCGGAAGCGAGGAGTGGCACGAGCGTGTTGAAGTTGAAGCCGACGAGCCCGACGCAGGTCACGACCACGAGTACCGCGCGAACCTCTCGGTCGCGCCAGGCGAAGGAGAGCCCCTCCCGTGTTCCCGCGAGGACGGTCGTGGCGCGGTTGTGCTCGACGGGAAAGAGCTCGCTTTCGCGCATCGCAAGCAGTGCGACAAGGACGGCGACGAAGCTGAAGGTGTTGACGACGAAGCACACGCCGACGCCTGCCGAGGCGATCAGCACTCCGGCAATGGCCGGCCCGATGACGCGGGAGGCGTTCAGCAGGCCGGAGTTGAGAGCAACGGCGTTCGGTAGCTCCCGCGGGCCGACCATCTCGAACGTGAGCACCTGACGTGCGGGTGCGTCGAGGACGAGCGTGACGCCGCCCAGGGTTGCGAGCGCGAAGACGATGGGGAGCGTTGCGGTTCCTGTCAACGTCACGACGGCGAGGGCCGCGGACGTGAGCATCGCCGCGACTTGCGTCCACACGACGAGCCGTCGCGTGTCGACCCGATCGACGATCGAGCCGGCAAAGAGGCCGAAGAGAGTGTACGGCGCGAAGCGGCAGAAGAGAAGCATTGCGACGGCGAGGGGGGAACGGGAGAGCGAGAGCACGAGCCAGGCGAGGGCCACGTTCTGCATCCATGAACCGGCGAGCGACACGATCTGCCCCCCGAAGAAGAGCCGGTAGTTGTGGTGGCGTCGCAGGCTGCGGAACGTCCGCGTCTGCAATGCGAGCCCGACGGTGCTCATTGCTTCACCTCGAGGAGGCACCGCAGTGGCTCGACGGCGGCCGCGACGGCCTTGAGGGCCTCTGGATCGAGCGCCCCGAGGCGCTCGGCGAGCCAGGCCGTCCGGCGCTCGCGCACCGAGCGGAGGAGGCGCTCGCCCTCCGACGTCAGCTCCAGCCCGACCCGGCGTCGATCCTCGGTCGAGCGAACGCGCACGAGGAGCCCGGATCGCTCGAGGCGGTCGATATGGCCCGAGAGGGCCGGGGGAGAGATCCCTTCCATCTCGGCAAGTGCGCGCAGAGTCAGGCCCGGGCTTCCCTTGACGAGCCAGAGCAACGTCGCCTGCCGGCCGGTGATCCCGAACTGCTCCGTCTCCCGGCGCAGTTCCCGCGTCAGGCGGAGCAGTACCGGCCGGAGCTCGTTCGCAAGCGCGAGGGAAGTTTCGGTAGTGCGGCTAATCATTAGTAAAGCTAATTATATCAGCTCAGCTGGGAGCACTTCGGGAGCGGTGCCCCTTGAACAGTCCGACGGCCTGCGTATGATCGGTGGAGATGCGCAAGCCCCCTGTCATTGCCGTCATCGCAGCCGTTACTGCAGCAATCGTGGCCGGAATCACCGGAGCGGCGGGCGGCGCGTCGTCCGCGGTTCGCTGCAATCTCTGGGCAGCTCCCTATGGCGTCGACACGA
>Ga0315273_10014756_pt1 | contig 10078 bp, 5 predicted proteins | sample YL17G02_0_MG_FD_205753 | JGI IMG/M metagenome (GOLD analysis project Ga0315273, IMG submission 205753) | Sediment microbial communities from Yellowstone Lake, YNP, Wyoming, USA - YL17G02_0 | ecosystem: Environmental > Aquatic > Freshwater > Lake > Sediment | place: USA: Wyoming | collected... | reverse complement strand
TCGATAGCCGTCACCCGAGGCGACCCTGACCACCGTGTACCCTCGCCTGCTGTTTCGAGGGTCGATAACGATGTCCGGCAGGAAGCTGCCCGCCGGAAGCCCGCTGACTCGACGGACCCACGATGTCCCGTTGCTCGAGAACATGACGGAGCCGTCGCTCGTGGCGACGCACATGGTGTCATTGTGGGTCACGGTCATCGCTGTGATCACGCCCCCGCCGTACGTGAGATCCGGCGGCGAGACATTCAAGACATTCCAGTTCGTGCCGCTATCCGTCGACTTCCAGATCCGCTGGGTGCAGTAATAGAGGGTGTGGGCCAGATTGGGATCCGCGATGAATGCGGTCTCCGAACTGCTGGCGCGATCGAGCCCGAGACAGCCGGGATTGCTCCTCTGTCCCCGGTACGTCGTGCCATCCCATGAGTCGATGGGGTCGCAACTGCTCCACGTGAATGTCGTGTTGTAATAGGAGTCATTCGCCCACTCGGCGGCACAAATCCCTCCGTCGCCCCATCCGATCGTGCTCCAAGTCTTCGTCCCATCGTACCGAAGCGATCCCAGGTCCTGCGTCCCCCCGATCACCCGCAGCGGCGAACCAAGGTATGGAGGATGGACCGCAACCGAGTAGAACTCGATGGCGGCGAGGGTCGCGTTGAGATTGTCCCATGTGGAGCCGGAGTCTCCGCTCTTCACCACCCCACCGTCGTTGACATTCCAGAGCGCATGGTCGCTTCCCCACGCGAGCTGCCAGTGGTCGACGTGAACGGAACTCAGTGTCCCCCAGGTGACCCCCGCATCGGTGGAGCGGATGAGGTTCCCGCCGCCCAACAGACAGATGTCGGGGTTGAGCGGATCGATGGTCGCGCAGCTGTTCCTTCCGGGCCCATACACAGGCGTGACCAAACCGAGCCATGAGCTGCCGCCATCGGTCGTACGATAAGCCTTGGTCACCGCGTCGGTTCCGAAACTCGCGATGAGGACGTTCGAGTTGGACCGGCCTATGGCGAGCGCCACCGGTCCAGTGGCACTACCCGGCAGTCCACCGGTAAGGTGGGTCCAAGTACTGCCATGATCGGTCGACTTGTAGACGAGTTCGTTCCAGAGGGCTGCGTAAAGAACGTTCGAACGTGCCTGGTCGAGGATGACATCACAACAGATCATGCCCGCGCCGAGCACGGTGTTCCAGGTCGATCCGCCATTGAGGCTCCGGATCAGACCGATGTCGGTTGCGATGAACAAGGTGTCGGTATTGGGAGAGGCGGATCCGGGGCGTACGACCATGCGCCAGGTCCCGATTCCAACGGTCGACGCGTTCGCCAACTTCGTCCAACTCGTGCCCGAGTCCGTCGTCCGGTAGAGACCATCGCCGGGCCAGGATCCCCCGCCGCAAGTCGGGCATGTGTGCTGCCCCGTCATGTAGTAGATCCGATCGCCATACCCGGGAGTCACCGCGATCCCAACGGCTCCGCTCACCAGAGTCGGAAGCGCGTCGGAGATCGGAGTCCAGTTGGTCCCCGAATCGGTCGTGCGCCAGACCCCGCCAGTCGAGGCGGCGATGTATGCCGTGCCCGGCGTGCTGGGATGAATGCAGATGTCAATGACGGCTCCGCCTCCATATTCAGCGGGGAGTCCGGATGGGCCCACCGCTGGCTGCGGTCCCATACACTCCCACTGGAGCGTGGGGAAGGAGCCCGTCGTCTGAGCCCGCACCGGGCCGAGCGGGGCCAGCGGCGGCAGCGGATGACCCGGTTGCCCTGGCCCCGAGGCGAGCAGCGGAGCCGGGCCCTCCATGGACTCCTGTTCCTGCGCCCGGCGCTCGTTCGGGACTCGCAGAACTTCGCTCGCACCAACGATCGGGCAGGCGGCGGTCGCCGCAAGCGAAGCCACGAACCACGCGGGCAACACAAAGCGCCAGGTTCGAGAGCAGGCAACCGCGGAGATCGAACGTAGGACCATCTGCCTGGCGCGGCCGTGGGATGACGCACAACGGTTCCGGGGCATCGGAGCAGTCTCCTTCGAGAGGACGCGAAGCTGCACCCCAAGGGAGAGCGGGGCACGCCCGCGTGGGCGAGACCTCTACAAAGTGAAGGAGGGTTGGGGGCCTGGGGGCCCTCCCCGGCGAGGGGCATAACGTAGGCTGGTTTGAATCGAACATCAATGCGAATTTCACGAACTTGACGGGGTGGAGCATATCCGGGGCCATGAGTGAGCAGGTCCGCCCCTGCCGAACGATACGGGCAGCGTTCATTCGATCCCGGAATGCAACCGTTCATCCACGCCGAGCGACCGTTCATCCCCCCCGCCCTGGCCTCGTCCACCGCACGGCGTCATCTTCGATGCCATGACGACCCCGACGAAGACCCGCACGCGCCGAGTGGGGCGCGCTCTGTTCGACGCGATCTGGCAGGCACCATTGTGGGCGGTGCCGTTCGCCCTGTTCTTCGCGTTGCTCTTCGGCGCGCGTGACTGGCACGACTTCACCCAGTTCTATCTCGTCTCCCTCACCTTCGCGCTGGTGATCCGCCTGTGCCTGTGGGTGGCGGAGTGCTTCATCGTCCCGCGCGCGGCGGCCGCCTACGGCCACGGCGGCCATCCCCCCCTGCCGATCGGGATCGGGATCTACGGTTCCGCGAGTGTCCTCGGCTCGTACATCGCCGGCGCGATCGTGCACTTCACGCTGTACCCCGGCTTTCTCGGGACACCGCGCTCGATCCTGCTCAACGGCGTGTTCGCGCTGCTGTTCACCGTGCTGACCGGCGGCATCATCTACGCCACGGTGTTCTATCGCCTCGCGGTCGAGCGCGCCCGCGCCGTCGAGCAGGCGCGCGCCGAACTGGCGCAGGCCGAACTGCGGGCGCTTCGGGCGCAGATGAATCCGCACTTCCTGTTCAACGCGCTCAACACCATCGCGGCGCTGGTGCGCGACGATCCCGATGGAGCCGAGGACACCACCACACGGCTCGCGGAACTGTTCCGCTACACGCTGCGCGCCTCGGAGCGCGAGCGGGCGCCGCTCGGCGACGAGCTGGCGTTCGTGCGCGACTACCTCGCGATCGAGCACCGCCGCTTCGGCGCACGGCTCACCGTGCGCGAGGACGTGGCGCCGGGTCTCTCCGGCCTCGCGGTGCCGACGCTGCTGTTGCAGCCGCTGGTCGAGAACGCCGTCCGTCATGGCGTCGCCCCGCGCGCCGAGGGTGGCACCGTCACGCTCGCCGCGCGGCGGGACGGGGAGACGCTGGTGATCGAGGTCGGCGATGACGGCCCCGGTTTCGCGTCCGAACCCTCGCCCTCGGGCAACGGCTTCGGTCTGCATTCGGTGCGGGAGCGGCTTCGCGCCCTCGGCCCCCCGCACGCGCTCGACATCGAATCCGGGCACGGTCACGGCACCACGGTGCGCCTGACCGTGCCGGTGACCCTGCTCCCGACCCCCGTCGCGAACCGTCACACCACCCCGGAGTCCGGCAATGCGTAAGGTCCTCCCGCTGCTCGTGGCGCTGATGCTCGGCACCGTCGTCACCTCCCGTGCCACCGATCTGGCCGCGTTCCAGGCCGCCAGGGATTCGCTCCGTCGTGGCGTGAATGCGGGCCGGGCCGCGACCGTGCTCGACGCTCGCGCGGCATTCGAGACGCTGGCCGCCGCCGAACCGGATTCGCTCGACCTCGGGCTGTGGATCGCGACGTGCGACTGGCGCGCCACGCCGCTGGCGCAGCGCGGTGGTGCCGCCGACCAGGTCGCGGCCACGATCTGCGAGCACGGACTCGCGGCGGTCGAGGGCGTGCTCAAGCGCTCGCCACGCGATGCCGAGGCGCTGGCACTCAAGGCCGGTCTGCTCGGCATGTCGCTCGGCTTCCGCGACGCGAGCGCCTCGATGACCATCGGACCCCAGCTGGTGACGCTGTTCGCCCAGGCTCGTGGCATCGCTCCCGGCGCTCCGCGTGTCGCATTCCTCGACGCGCTCAACACACTGCACATGCCCGGGTTCTTCGGCGGTGGCGCGAAGAAGGCCCTGCCGGCGTTCGAACACGCCATCGGGCTGTTCGAGCACGACACGCCCGGCTCGCCCATCGCGCTCGACTGGGGCCGCGACGATGCCGCGCTTTGGGCCGGCCGCACCGCGGCGCAGCTCGGCGACAAGAACCGCGCGCGGGCATTCTACCAGCAGGCGTTGGCGGTCAACCCCGACAACGGCTGGGTGCGCACCGGGCTGCTGCCCGCGCTCGACGCGCCGGCCGCGGGCGGCCCGGGGAGACCGGAGTCACACTGATGATCCGCTCGCTGGCTCTCGGTTCGACGCTCGTCGCGCTCCTCCTGGCGGGTGGTGTGGCGCAGGCCGCGCGGGTGAGCGGCACGGTGCGCGACCGCGAGGGCAAGCCGGTCGAACTCGCCAACGTGCGGGTCGCCGAGTTGCGCAAGGGCACGGTGACCGACGCCGAGGGCCGCTTCACGCTCGACCTGCCCCCGGGGCACGCGGTGCTCGAGGCGAGTCAGATCGGGTTCCAGCGCGCCACGCTCGAGCTCACGGTCGCCGACGCGAACGCGGAGCTGGGATTCACGCTCGCCGACGCCCCGGTACCGGTGGCCGAGGTGCGCGTCGAGGCGTCGTCATTCGGCAAGGCCGGCAAGAGCGAGGGGGCCGTGCTGGCGCGACGCGACGTGGTGATGACGCCGGGCGGCACCGCCGACGTGTTCCAGTCCCTGCGCACCCTCCCCGGCATCAACGCGCCCGACGATGGCGCGGCGGTCTACATCCGCGGTGGCGACCCGCGCGAGACGCTGATCCGCGTCGACGGCGGCGAGATCGGTCATCCGTATCACTACGAGAGCGCCTCGGGAGGGCTGTTCTCCACCATCGACAGCTACATGCTGAAGAGCGCGTTCTTCTCCAGCGGCGGCTTCTCGGCCAAGTACGGCGGGGTGCTGTCGGGCGTGCTCGACATCGAGACTCAGGACCCGCTCGACCTGCGCACCGTCTCGGTGGGCGCGAATCTCGCCGGCTGGAACGCCTCCACCACGTGGGGACTGGTTCCGGGCAAGCTCGCCGCGATCGCGAGCGTGGGCCAGGGCCTGCCCGCGATGCTGTTCAAGCTCTATGGCACCGAGCGCGAGTACGAAGAAGCTCCCACCAGCGCCAACGCCTTCGTGAAGCTGCTCGGGCGCTACTCACCCACCGGGCGCGTGTCGGTCTCCTATCTGGACTCGGGCGACCAGCTCGCGCTCGAGGCCGAGCAGCTCAACGTGAGTGCCCGGTTCCAGGACGACGCGCGCAATCAGCTCGTCTCCGGCCAATTCAGCGACCTGGTCGGCGGCCGGCTGGCGTTGCGCGGCCAGGCCTCGGGACAGTTCTTCACATCGCACTGGAGCTACGGCACCTTCGGCGGTTCGCGCACCGAGCGCAACGGACAGGCGAATCTCGACGCCGTACTGGACGCGGGCCCGCGGCACCAGATGGGTTTCGGGCTGAACGGCCGCCACGACGACACCGAGATCCTCGGGCGCTTCCCCGCCGACAGCACCGACCTCGGCCCCGGCGCGCCCACCGAAACGCACGTGACGCGACCCCGGGTCGACTACCCGGGAGGCTATCTCGAGGACAGGATGCGCGTGTTCGGACCGGTGTACGCCTCGCTCGGCGTGCGCGCCGATCACGCCTCGGTGCCGGGCGGCTGGACCACCGATCCACGGGCCTCGCTGGCGTGGCGCATCGACGACCACCAGACCCTGCGCATCGCGACCGGTCGCTACCACCAGCTCGTCGATCCACGCTACCTCGATCCGGTCTACGGCAACCCGCGGCTTGGTCCGATGACGAGCGATCACGTCATCGCCGGATACGAATGGAAGTCGGAGTACGGCAACGTGCGTCTCGAGACTTACGACAAGCGCTATCGCGGGCTGGTGACCGACGACCCGGCCCGTTACTACGTCAACGGCGGCACGGGGTACGCGCGCGGGGTCGACGCGTTCGTGCATGCCACCTACCGGTGGCTGGCCGGCTGGGTGTCGTACGGCTACATGGACAGCCGCCGCCGCGAGGGCGACGATCCGGCCGAGGTGCCCTCCCCCTACGGAGTCCGGCACTCGGTCACGCTGGTCTCGATGTACCAGGTGAACCCGTCGCTCCATCTCGGTGCGCGTTACAGCGCCTCGACCGGGCGTCCCCATACGCCGGTCGTCGGGCGGACCTACGACGACACCCGCGCGATCTGGCGCCCGGTGTATGGTGAGCATGGCTCCGCCACGCTGCCGGCCTATCACCGGCTCGACCTGCGGCTCACCAAGCTGTTCTCGCTGCCGGCGATGGGCGGGATCAAGCCGAGCAGCGTGTGCGTGTTCTACATCGAGGGACTCAACGTGCTGGGGATCGAGAACGTGCTCGATTACGTCTACGACAGCGACTATTCCGCGCGCCACGCGAAGTACTCGTACTTCTCGCGGCGCATGCTGGTGGCGGGCTTCGGCCTGAGCTGGTGAGCGCATGAACCTGGTTCCGCTGCGGGTGCTGATCGTGGACGATGAGCCACCGGCCCGCGCGCGCGCCCGTCGCCTGCTCGCGGCGGCCGGCGGCGCCGAGGTGGTCGGCGAGGCGGGCTCGGCCGCCGAGGCGCGGACGCTGGTCGCGAGCACCCACCCCGACCTGCTGCTGCTCGACGTGCAGATGCCGGGCGAAGACGGCTTCGCGCTGCTCGCGTCGCTCGATCCACGGCCGGGGGTGATCTTCGCCACCGCCTACGACCACTACGCCGTACGCGCGTTCGAGGAGCACGCGATCGACTACCTGCTCAAGCCGTTCCGGGCCGAGCGGCTGGCCGCCGCTCTGGAGCGTGCGCGCGTCGCTCTGGCGCGCCCCGCCGACTGGTCGCGTCGCATCGAGACCATGCTCGCGAGCTTCGCGCACGGTGGCGCCGCGCCGGCACACCTCGAGCGCTTCACGGTGCGCATCGGCAACCGCCAGGTCATCCTCAAGGCCGACGAGGTGCGCTGGTTCGGCGCCGAGGACAAATTGGTGTTCGCCGCCGTGGACGGGGACCGGCACTACGTGAACCTCAGCCTCGACCAGCTCGAACAGCGACTCGACCCGCGCCGCTTCACCCGGGTGCACCGCGCGGCGATCGTGAACCTGGACCACGCCGTGGCGCTGCACCGCGCCTTCGCGGGCGGCTACCGGCTGCAACTCGACGACCGCGACCGCACCGAGGTGCCGGTGAGTCGCCAGCGCGCGCGCCTGCTGCGCGAGCGGCTCGCGCCCTAGGACCCGTTCCGGGAACTCCGCACTCTCGCACGGAGCCCTCGCAGAGCGCGCCCCGATCCCCCCGCTCGAGACGTCACGCACCGGTCTCGGTAACAGGCTGGAAACACGGAGCGCTGGCGTTCTCCAGTGGCCACCCTCCGCCCGTCCTGCTCGGCTTGACCGCAGGTGCCCCGAGCAGGTAAGAACCTGCCGCCGGCGGGTCGCGCCCGCGACCTCCGGCCCCACCGGAGACCTCGCATGGCCAGCGCGCACTCCTTCGTCGTCCCGGAACACACGCCCGAATTCGCCGCGCGCCGCCGCAAGAACTGGCTGGTGCTCGGCGTGACCTACGCGGCGATGTACATGGCGCGCTACAACTTCCCGCTCGCCAACAAGGCGCTTTCCGACGCCTACGGATGGGACAAGGCCCAGGTCGGTCTGATCATCACGACCGCCACGCTCGTCTACGGCATCTCGGCCATGTTCAACGGACCGCTCGCGGACCGGATCGGCGGCCGCCGCGCCATGCTGATCGGCGCCGTGGGCGCGCTCGTGTTCAATCTCCTGTTCGGGCTCGGCGCCTATCTCGGATTCCTCGGCAAGGGGCCGGTGCTGCTCGCCTATCTCGCGTCGATGTGGACGCTGAACATGTATTTCCAGAGTTACAGCGCGCTCTCGCTCATCAAGGTGAATTCCGGCTGGTTCCACGTCAGCGAACGTGGCGTGTTCTCCGCCATCTTCGGCTCGATGATCCAGAGCGGGCGCTTCCTGGTGTTCGCGCTGCTCGGACTCGCCGCCGTCGCGGCGCTTCCGTGGCAATGGAAGTTCTTCCTGCCCGCCGGGATCGTCGGCCTGATGCTGATCGCCACCTTCGCGGTGGTGCGCGACACCCCGAAGGACGCGGGCCTGCCCGAGTTCGATCCGCAGGACGCCACCAGCGGCGACACCGAGAAGATCACCTTCGGATACGTGGCGCGAAAGGTGTTCACCAACCCGATCGCGATCACGATCGCGGTCGCCGAGTTCTGCACCGGGCTGGTGCGCGGCGGATTCGAGCAGTGGTTCCCGCGCTACATGCAGGAGGTACAGCACCTCGACCTCAAGAACCCGGTGTTCCAGAAGAACGCGCTCGCCGTGGTCGCCGCCGGCATCCTCGGCGCGTTCGTGGCCGGGTACGCCTCAGACCGGCTGTTCGGCCATCGGCGCCCGCCGGTCGCGTTCATCGGCTACGCGCTCCAGGTGGTTTGCCTGGTGGTGATCTGGAAGTCCACCTCGCTCGAGCTGGTGATCTTCGCCTTCATGCTCAACTCGTTCGCGATCTCGATGGTGCACTCGATGCTGTCGGGCACCGCCTCGATGGACTTCGGCGGCAAGCGCGCCGCCGCCAGCGCCGCCGGCATGTTCGACGGCATGCAATACGTCGGCCAGTCGTGCGTGGGCTGGGGCATGGGCGCGCTGCTCGACCGCTTCGGGTGGAGCGCGTGGGGCTCCAGCATGCTCGGCTTCGCGGCGCTGGGCGGCGTGCTGATGCTGACGCTGTGGAACGCACGCCCGCGCCGCCACGCCGACGCCGCGCACTGAACGCCCACTACAGCCCGGTCGGCGGCAGCGGACGCACCGGCGCGATCAGCCCGGGCGCATCGAAGCGCTCGGCGCCATAGGTGATGCCCGCCGTCAGCTGCTGCTGTCGATAGTAGGAAGACTGTCCATTGCCATCGACGTGATTGCGGTACTGCTGGCCGCCCAGTCCGAGCCCGATCGACCAGTGATCCTCGAGGTAGTAGCGCAACGCGGCGCTCGCGACCACCGACCAGCGGTCGGTCGGGAACCCATCGTTCGCCACCTCCCGGGCCTGATCGATCCGCCCGTCGGCGATCCAGCGCTCACCCAGCCGGTACACTACCGAAGCCGAGGACTGCACCAGGCTGTAGCGGTCGATGCCGCGGACCTCGGCGAGCGCCAGCCCATCGGCGTCGATCTGCCAACGCACCCCGAGCGGGCGGTGCCATTCCGCCGCGACGCCGCCGGTCACGCGACCCACCTCGCGGTCGAGTTCCGAAGACGTATCGAATTGGTCCTCGAACGCGATCGTGTCGGCGACGAAGGATCGTCGGGTAGTGGAATAGTCGGCCGACCCGAGATCGTGCCGGTAGCTCCCCCGCAGGACGGGGCCGGCGTAGAGGCCGATCAGGCGCCGCGCGTCGCCGCTGGACGGCGCCAGTAGTGGATCGACGGCGTGCAGCGCCGAGTAGGCGGTGAATCCGGCTTCGGTGAGCCCGCCGTCATCGCGCGCCAGTTTCTCGACCTCGTCCCAGAACGCCTTGTCGGGGCGGTCGTGGACGCGTCCGTACCCGTACTGGACCGAGAACAACTGCGCGAGCCGGGAGCGAGCCGGCGGCGAGAGCGGGCGCGCGAGCACTCCATCCGCGCGCAGCCGGCGCTCGAGGATCCACGCCTCGTAAACGCCGGTGGCGTCGCGCACCCGCCCGGCGCCCTCCTCGAGGTCGAAGGTCGCGACGTAACCAATGAGCCGGGTGTTGACGTCGTGGATGGTCTCCGACCCGAGCGGCACTCCGGCCGAGGTCCCCTCGGTGTTGGACGCCAGGTGGCTCCAGGTGCGCCCATGGCTACCGAGCCCGTCCGCACGCGTCGTCGTACCGAACACCCGCCCCGCGGGATAGAAGCGCATCCCGCCCGCGACGTGCCATTGGCCGCTCACCCGCTGGTCGTCCCGGGCCTCCCACATGTGCTCGGTGCCCGCCAGGCCGGCAGACTCCTCGTCGAGCCGCTGGGACACTCCCGTGCCGAAGCCCCCGACATCGGCGTTCCAGTCGTGCTGCCACGTCTCC
>Ga0315273_10014755_pt1 | contig 10078 bp, 6 predicted proteins | sample YL17G02_0_MG_FD_205753 | JGI IMG/M metagenome (GOLD analysis project Ga0315273, IMG submission 205753) | Sediment microbial communities from Yellowstone Lake, YNP, Wyoming, USA - YL17G02_0 | ecosystem: Environmental > Aquatic > Freshwater > Lake > Sediment | place: USA: Wyoming | collected... | reverse complement strand
CGTCGTTGCGTCGTCCGGGCCGTCGAGCGCGAGGAACACCATCGAGTCGCCGAGGTGGAGCCGCTCGCCGAGGAACGCGCGAGCGCCTGCCGGGTCGGACGGCTGGCCGTAGAACTGGCGGTACGCGTCGAAGAGCGGCACGGCGAAATCGAGCTCGCGCGCCGTGGCGCGTACGATCCGCAAGCTCATCGCCGCCCCTCCCCCACGAGGCGTGCGAGCGCGCGCTCCGCGCCCTCCGCGCGCAGGCGTCGCTTCGACTCCGCGTAGGCCGTACGCGGGAGCTTCGTGAGCGGCAGCGCCGCCGCCCGCGCGTGCGCCAACACCTCCTCCGGCGACGACGCGAGGCCGTCCACGATCCCGCGCTCGAGCGCCTCGATCGGGGAAAACGCGCGCGCGTGCAGCAGCGCCTGCGTGCGCCAGCGCGGTGGCACCACGGTGTCGGCGATGTGCACCATCCACGCGGGCACCGGGATCCCGATCGCGACCTCGTTCAGCTGGAGACGGTACGGACCGCCGAGCGCGAAGCGCAGATCGCACGCGAAGGCCAGGACTGCGCCGCCTGCGATCGCATGCCCGGTGACGGCGGCGATCGCGGGAATCGGGAGCTGGTGAACGCGCAGCATCGTGCGCGCGAAGGTATCCGAGAGGTTGCGCAGGCCGTCCGGCGAGAGTGTCGGCAGCAGCTTCAGGTCGAGGCCGGCGGAGAAGAAGCCATCTCGTCCGCGGATCACCAACGCGGCCGCCTCGCGCTCGGCCCGGTCGAGCGCAGCGGCGAGCTCGTGGAACCAGTCCACGCTCATCGCGTTGGCCTTGCCGTCGTCGAGCGTCAGGACGGCGACGCCGTCCGTTCCGGAGTCGTAGCCGATACGCATCTCGCCTTCCTTCACGTCCGGGTGCGCGCCCATCGCTCCGCCCAGCCGTGGAGCGGAGCGAGCGCCACGAGGAGGTCGGCACCTTCGCGCGTCAGCCCGTAGCCCGACGGCTCCCCGACGTCGACGATACCGGCCTCGCGCAGGTCCCCCAACCTGCGGTTCAGCACGGTCGGCGAGAGCCCGCCGCAACGTTCTTGCAGCGCGCGGAACGTCAGCGCGCCTTCCCGCAGCTCCCACAGGACGCGGAGCGCCCAGCGCTGACCGAGCAGGTCGAGCGCCGCCATGAGCGGCCGGCCGGTGCGGGACCCGCGGACCGGCCGTCCAGCTCGGGGAACGGACATGTCGTCTCCTCCGTCGTCCTGCCCGCGTCCTTGCGGATGTTGCGCTGCTATCGAAATAGTAGCAAACTGCTATCGAAACGATAGCACCGCGGCCGCGCTCGCAGCACCGGCCGCGCAGGAGGCCCATGCATCCCCCGCGCCTTCCGCCCCTCGAGCCGCCCCATCCGCCCGAGCTTGCAGAGGAGCTCGCGCGCCTGATGCCGCCGGGACTGCCGCCGCTCGCGCTCTTCCGCACGCTGGCGCACAACCCGCGCGTCCTGCGCAAGTTCCGCCAGGGCTCGCTGCTCGATCGTGGGTCGATCGAGCGGCGTGAGCGCGAGATCGTGATCCTGCGGACCTGCGCGCGCTGCGGCTCGGAGTACGAGTGGGGCGTGCACGTCACCGTGTTCGCTGCGCGAGTCGGCCTCACGGACGCCCAGGTCGCCGCGACCCTCCTTCCGGGCGCCTTTGCTGTGGACGACGCGGCGTGGTCGCCGCGCGACCGCCTCCTGCTGAGGGTTGCCGACGAGCTGCACGATTCAGCCACGCTCAGCGACGCGCTCTGGTCCGAGCTCGCAGGGAGCTTCCAGCCTGAGCAGCTCGTCGAGCTGATCGTGCTCGCCGGCTTCTATCACACCGTGGCGTTCGTCACGAACGCGCTGGGAGTTCCGCTCGAGGCGTCCGCGGCGCGCTTCCGCTCGCCTGCCGTGACCGCTGCCACGGGCGGGCTTGGCCCGGTCACGGCGATGCGTTAGCAACCTGCGGAAGAACGAGATCGCCTGCCTTGGAGCGGCCGGGGGTGGGTCAGCTCCCGCCTCCTTCGGTTCGGCGCGGCGGTCGCTTCGACGCGCTCGCGGTTTGGGTGGGCGCCTCACAGGCGTTGGCAGGACATGCCCCTCCCCAGGCCGCTCCGCGCACGCGGTCACGTTCTTCCGAAGCCTGCTAGCGCGCCTCGGTCATGGACATCGCCACCACTCGCGCGTCACGCTCGCTCCGGCCCTGGTGGTTCTCCTCGATGCGGCGGGCGACGGCCTCGAGCTCGAGCATGCGGCGGCGGATGAAGCTCTCGGCGTAGTCGATGCGGGTCGGCTCGACGCCCACCTGACGCAGCAGCTCCGTCGCGGCGAGCACGTCGATCACCATCTCCGAGAGCAGCTTTGCGCGTAGCAGCGCGTAGCCGATGTCGCTGAAGAGCACCTTCGTGGCCTCCTCGATCCGCGCGATTCCCTGCTCGACACGCTTCGCGAGACCGGCGCGTGTTGGGTCGGACGACATGACCGAGAGCTCGCGGCGCGCTTCCGCGAACACGACGCCGAGCGCGCCCTTGCCCATCTCGCGCAACGCAAACGAAGCCTGGATCTCGCTCGTGCCCTCGTACACCGTCATGATGAGGCTGTCGGCGTGCAGCTTCGCGACGTCGGCGTCCATCGTGTATCCGATGCCACCGAAGACCTGCATCGCGTCGCGTGTCACGTCGGAACAGATCTCCGTAGCGAAGTACTTGCAGAGTGGAGTGAGCAGCCGCACACGGATGTGATCGCGCTCGAGCCGTGCAGCGATCTCCGCGCGTTCACCCGGGCCGCCGCGCCCGGCAGCGAGGAACGCCTCCGCCGCCAGCGTGAAGTCGAGGAGCTCGTACGCGCGGTAGAGCAGCGCGCGCACCGCTTCCAGGTTCACCGACATCTTCGCAAGCATGCTCTGGACGAGCGGCTGCTGCGCGATCGGCTTGCCGAACTGCTCGCGCTGGTGGGCGTAGACGAGCGCGTCGGCGAATGCCGCCTGGGCGAGGCCGAGCGCCTGCGCGGCGACGCCGAGCCGCGCGTTGTTCATCAGGTCGAGCATCGCACGGAAGCCCTTGCCCTTCTCGCCGAGGCGCGTCCCGACTGCGCCTTCGAACACCACCTCGCACGTGGGCGAGCCGTGGATGCCGAGCTTGCGCTCGAGCCGCGCCACGCGCGTTCCGTTCCGGCTTCCGTCGGGCTTGTGCCGCGCCACGAGGACGAGCGACAGACCGTTCGTCGTTCCGCGCGACGCGTCGAACGTGTCAGCGTCGCGCGCGAGGACGAGGTGCACCTCGGCGCCGCCGTTGGTGATGAAGATCTTCTGGCCGTCCACCCGGATCGTCCCGTCCGCCTGCTCGGTGGCGCGGGTGGAGATGCGACCGAGGTCGCTGCCCGCCTGGGGCTCGGTCAAGTCCATGCATCCCTGCACTTCACCGGACGTGAAACGGGGCAGCCAGGCCCGCTTCAGCTCCTCGCTTCCGTACTTCTGGATGTCGCTCGCAGCGCCGGTCTGCAGCCCGACGATCGTCATCAGGCTGGTATCTGCGCGCGAGAGCATCTCGAGCACCATGCTGTTGAGGATCGTGGGGAGCGCCGCTCCGCCGTACTCCTCCGCGATCGGCAGGGCGACGAGCCCGTTCTCGCGGAGCGCCTCGTAGGCGGCGCGGATGTGCGGGGGCGGCTGCGCGCCGCCGTCGGGCGTGAGCGCCGCTTCGTCGGACCAGTGCTCCCGGGCGGGCCGCTCGAAGCTCGCCGCGAGCGCGGCCACAGTTTCGAGCACGCTCCGGTAGGCGCCGATCTCCGCCTCCCGATCCACGACCTCGCCTCGGAGGAGGCCGAGCAGGCCCTCCCAGTCCACGAGCTTGTCCAGATAGAGGCGCATGCCGGAGTTGAAATAGTCCCTCACGAGGGCTCCTTGGGTGTGACGCGCACCGCCATGTTAGCCTCCGCCCATGCCGCCGCGCTTCGAACGAGTCTCACCGATCGTGAGCTTCCCGGACTCGGAGTCTCGCATCCGGGCCCTCTGGCGCGAGCGCGACGTGTTCCGGCGTAGCCTGGAGAAGCGCCGCGGCGCTCCGCGCTTCGTGTTCTACGAAGGTCCGCCCACCGCGAACGGCCTTCCGCACAACGGCCATGTGCTGACGCGCGTCATGAAGGACGTGTTCCCGCGCTACCGCAGCATGCGCGGCTTCGACGTGCCCAGAAAGGCGGGCTGGGACACGCACGGCCTGCCGGTCGAGATCGAGGTGGAGAAGGAGCTCCGCATCTCCGGCAAGGAGGCGATCCAGGCGTTCGGCGTCGAGCCGTTCGTGCGGCGCTGCATCGAGAGCGTCTTTCGCTACACGCGCGAGTGGGAGGATCTCACCGAGAAGATCGCATTCTGGGTGGATACCGAGAACGCGTACGTGACCTTCCACGAGAGTTACGTGGAGAGTGTCTGGTGGGCGCTGTCGCGTCTCTTCGAGAAGGGCCTCCTCTACCAGGGTCACAAGGTCGTGTGGTGGTGGGCGCAGGGGGGGACGGCGCTCTCTGCCGCCGAGGTCGGTCAGGGCTATCGGGAAGTCGAGGATCCGTCGCTCTACGTTCGCTTCCCGCTGCAGGGCGAGCCCGACCTCGCGCTGCTCGCGTGGACGACGACGCCGTGGACGCTGCCCTCGAACCAGTTCGCTGCGGTGAAGGCCGACGTGACGTACGCCGTCGTGCGCGACGGCGAGGCGCGGCTCGTCGTGGCCGAAGCGCTCGTGGCCACGCTGGAATCGAAGGTGGGTCGCCCCCTCCCGATCGAACGCCGGATCCTCGGGGCAGACCTCGTCGGCCGACGCTACGTCCCGCCGTTCGACTGGTATGAGCGCTCGTCGGCCGACGCCGACCTGTGGCGGGTAGTCGCCGCAGACTTCGTCGAGCTCGACGCCGGCACCGGCGTCGTGCACGTGGCGCCCGCGTTCGGCGAGGTGGACTTCGAGCTGCTGAAGGCGGAGCAGAAGGCGAAGCCCGACGTCCCGCTCCTCTGCGCGGTGCGGCCCGACGGCGCGTTCGACCCCGCGGTAGCCCCGGCGCCGTACGCAGGACGCTGGGTGAAGGACTGCGACCGCGACCTCCAGCGCGAGCTGGCGGCGCGCGGTCTCGTCTGGCACGCCGAGCGCCACCTCCACGACTACCCGTTCTGCTGGCGTGCGGACCAGGATCCACTCATCCAGTACGCGCGCCCGGCGTGGTACGTGCGCACCACGTCGCTGGTGCAGGACGCGCTCGCGAACAACGCACGCATCGACTGGCACCCCGAGCACATCCGCGACGGCCGCTTCGGCGACTTCCTGCGCAACAACGTCGACTGGGCGCTCTCGCGCGAGCGCTTCTGGGGCACGCCGCTCAACGTCTGGGTGAACGACGAGACGGGTGACAGGGAAGCGCCCGCGTCGGTGGCCGCGATCCTCGAGCACAACCCGCGCGCGTTCGATCGCTTCGACGCAGCGCGTGCGGCGGACCCCACGCTGTCCCCGCACCTGCGAGTGCACAAGCCGTGGATCGACTACGTCACGTGGACGCGCCCCGGTGTTCCGGGAACGTTCCGGCGCGTGCCCGAGGTGATCGACGTCTGGTTCGATTCCGGGTGCATGCCGTTCGCGCAGTGGGGTTGGCCGCACCAGGGCGACGCGGAGTTCCGCGCCGCGTACCCCGCGGACTTCATCAGCGAGGCGATCGACCAGACGCGGGGATGGTTCAACTCGCTCTTGTGGGTCTCGACGCTGCTCTTCCCGGAGCGGGAGAAGCCGATCCCGTTCCGGAGCTGCACCGTGCTCGGTCACGTCTGCGACCGCGACGGCAAGAAGGAGTCGAAGAGCAAGGGTAACTTCACGCCGCCCGAGGTGATCCTCGATCGTGTCCGCCTCGAATTCGCGGTGGTCGCCAGCACGGACTCGAAGGACGCGCCGCCGCCGGGCGAAGCGCGCATCGCACGCGAGGAGTACGAAGGCCTCGATCTGTCTGGCGCGTCGACGAAGATGGTCGCGTATCGCTCCGGCGCGGAGACGGAGCGGCTGCCGCTCGTCGTGAAGCCGGCGAAGCTTCCGCGGCGGGTGCTGCTCCTCCACGAGAGCGACCGCGCGCGGCTCGGCGTACGACCTGCGCCGCACGGCCTTGGCACACTCGTCGCCGACGTACCGCGTCTCGAGTTGGACATGCGCGTCTTTCTCGAGGACGAAGCCACTCCTGCGCCGGGCGCCGACGCGTTTCGCTGGTTCTTCTTCGCGGCAAACCCGCCGTGGAACCCGACGCGCCACTCGCTCGGCGGCGTGCGCGCGCTGCAGCGTGAGCTGCCGCTGAAGCTGCGCAACGTGCTGGCCTTCTGGACGATCTACGCAAATATCGATGGCTTCGATCCCACCGATGCGGCCTGCAAGGCGGGTCGTCGAGCGGTGCGCGAGCGCGCGCTACTCGACCGCTGGATCTCGTCCGAGCTGGCCCTCGCGAACGCGAAGGTGATCGAGCACATGGACGCGTACGGCGTGTATGAAGCGACCGGCGTCCTCACGGATCTCGTCGACGCGCTGTCGAACTGGTACGTGCGGCGCAGCCGCGACCGCTTCTGGGCGCCGGGTCTCGGTGTGGACAAGCTGGATGCGCACTGGACGCTCTTCGAGAGTCTCGTGACGCTCGCGAAGCTCCTCGCTCCATTCTTGCCGTTCCAGTCCGAGGAGATCTGGCAGAACCTCATGGTCGGGCCCTTCGGCGCGAACCTGAAGGACGACAGCGTCCACCTGTGCGACTACCCGGAGCCCGACCGGACCGTGATCGACGAGCCGTTGTCGCGCGCCATGCGCGTGGTGCGCGAGCTCGTGTCCCTGGGCCTTCAGGTGCGCACGGCGCAGAAGCTGCGCGTGCGTCAGCCGCTCGAGGCTGCGGAGATCGTGCTCACCGACCCGACGCTGGCATCCGCATTGGGAGAGCATCTCGATCTCGTGCGCGAGGAGCTGAACGTACAGGCCGTGCACTTCGTGCCGAAGGCCGACGAGTACGTGAAGTGGCTCGTGAAGCCGAACTTTCGGGCGTTGGGTCCCCGCGTGGGCAGCCTCATGCCGGCGGTGAAGGCCGCGCTCGCGGCCGCCGACGGCGCGACGCTCTTGCACCAGCTCGAGACGCACGGAAGCGTCATCCTCGAAGCCGGTGGGGAGCGCTTCCCGCTCGGGCCCGAGGAGATCGCCGTCTCGCTCGAGGCGAAGCCGGGATTCGCCGCGGCGAGCGGCGCCTCTGGCGTGGTGGTGCTGCGCACGATGCTGACGCCCGAGCTCGTCGAGGAGGGGCTCTATCGCGAGGTGCTGAACCGCGTCCAGACGCTCCGCAAGGAGCTCGACCTCGAGTACACCGGCCGCATCCGGCTCACGCTCGACGGCAGCGCGAAGCTGCTGGACGCCGTGCGTCCGCGTGCGGACGCGCTCGCACGGGAGACGCTCGCCCTGGAGGTCGCCGTCGGCGCGGCGGCCCCGGCCGGTGCCGAGACGCGGGACGTCGAGATCGACGGGGAGCGGCTGCGGATCGGTCTCAGGCGCGCGTAGCGTCGGGCCCTAGGCCCTGGCGCGACCTACGGGCAGCCCTCCGGCATCGTCTGGATCCACGCGGTGACGAGATCCACGCCTTCGTCGTGCACGAGACTCTTGCTGAGCTCCGGCATCTTGATCGCCGGCAGAGCGGAGCTCATGCGGTAGACGAGGATCGATTGCTCGGGGTGCCCCGGCTTGATCGCGTAGAGGAAGCCGCCGGATGCCGCTCCGGTTGCAACCGGCGCCTTGCAGATGCCGGTGTTGGGGCCCATCGGACGATCGTGCTCGAGCCAGAGACCCGAGAACTTCGCGCGCCCAGCGGGATTGTGGCAGTGCGCGCAGTTGCTCTCGAGGTAGGCGCGCGCCCGCTCTTCCAGGGTGCCGTCGCCGGGGTCGTTCCAAACGGGCAGCCGGGGCGCTGCGGCTGGAGCAGGCGCGCCGACGAGCACGCCGGCCGCGGTCCAATGCGCGAGCTGGTTTTCGCTGGTGCCGGCGTAGTCGTGGGACTTGTTCAGCAGGCGGGCCTTCGGGCCGATCGGGTCGGCGCCGAGCGGGCCGACGTGACAGCCCCCGCACTGCACCACGTTCGGCACGCGGTAGTTCGTGCCGCGTGCGCTGCCGTCGGTGTCGATCCAGGTGACGTCGACCGCGGAGCCGCCGAGAGCCAGCACGGCCTCGCTGCGATCGTCCGCCCACACGTACGGGATCCCCACCCAGCCTTCGGTGCGATGGATCAGCAGCCGCGTTTCGATCCAACGCTCGCCGAGCGCGAGGTTCCGGAGATCGTTCGCGAACGTGAACGTCTTCGCGATCACCGTGCCGACCGGGAATGAAAACACGTCGGTGTCGCTGTAGGTGGCGCTCGTCCCGGGCGGCAGGAAGACGACGCGGTCCTTCTGCGCGTAGTCCGAGAAGAGCGGCGTGGTGAGGTCGTACGGAATACCCCCCTCGTTCGGGGTGGCGAAGGGGTCGTTCCCGGGGAAGAGCCGGTAGTCGGAAAGGTTCGGGCAGTCGACCACGAGCGCTGCCCGGTTGATGCCAGCCCCCTGGGCGTTGCAGAGCGCCGCGATCTCCGCGGGGGTGTAGGGGTCCTCGACCACGGGGGGCGGCGTCGGCTCCGGCATGTTCACGGCCGCGAGCGGCGGATGGGTGCACGCGTGCGGCGAAAGGTCGTCGTACGGGTTGGGCGGGAAGCCGCCGAGGCTCCCGAAGGTCGCCGCGCCGGCCGTGCCCTGGTTGTCGTGGATGCAGATCCGCAGCTCGGGCGGCAGCACGCCGCCCGGACCGAGCTTCTTGGCGTCGACGTAGCCGTCGAGCGCGATGTCCGGAGTCGGATCGAAGACGGCGTTCAGAACGGAGCCGATCACGCCCGCCGGCGAGAGGCCGCCGTTCAGGATCACGTTGTTGTGCACGTGGATCTTCTCGGGATAGGCGTCGTAGTTCGGGTCCTTGATCTTATTGCCGAAGAGCTCCGTCAGCAGGTAGCTGCCGACGCCGACGCCCATCGTCCCGTTCCCGGTCATGAAGTTTCGGAAGACCTCGACGTCGTCGTTCGAGAACACGAGGACGCCCGTGCCCGCCGGCACCAGCGCAACGGTGTTGCCCGCTGCGGCGAAGTTCGGCGTGTCGTTCAGGTCGAGGTAGTTCATGAAGACGCGCGTCTGCCGTCCGCCCTGCTTCGGAAGGTTGGGCAGGTCGAACACGAGGATTCCGCCGGTGTTGTGCGTCGCTCGATTCAGGTACACGTCGGCGTACTTCGAGTTCTCGATCTCGATCCCCGCGACGTTGTACTCGACCCGGTTGTTGCGCACGACGATCTGCTCGGATTGACCCACGTAGATGCCGGCGTCGGACGCGCCGATGACGACCGAGTTCTCGATGAGCACGTTGAAGCAGCCGACGGGGTAGAGACCATACGCACCGTTGTTGGTCGCCGGCCCGTTCGTCCACTCGACGCGCACGCCCTGCACCGTCACTCCCGTTACCCCGGAGAACTTGATGCCGTCGCCCGCGGCATCCTCGATCGCGAAGTCCTGCGCCACGAACCCGTTCGCCACGACGCCCATGCCCTGAGGACCAGTCTCCTGGTTCGCGAAGGACAGGATCGTCTCGTTCATGCCCTTTCCGCGGATCACGACGTGCGACACGTTGATGCTCAGCTCTTCGCGCACGTCGAAGCGCCCGGCCGGCAGCTCGATGACGGTGCCCGGCTTCGCGGCGATGAGCGCGCCGCGGAGGCGGTACTCGAGGTCGGCGCCGGGAGCGAGCGTGACCACCGCATAGCCGGGGAACTCGCGCCGCGAGCAGGCCTGGACCGAGAGCAGGACGGTCAGGCCAAACAGCAGCAGGGCGAGCCGCGGGGCAAGCCGCAGGCGAAACGGGTGGGGCGCTCGGACGGAGTCGACGAATCGTGTCACGTGGTGTTCTCCCGGAAGGAACTGGTTTTCGCACTTAACGACCGGAAAGTCCAGGGGCGCCGGGCCGCCGTGCGTTGTCCTGCCCCGCCGCCCGGCAGATAATGCGCGCATGGCCGGCGATCCCCGCGTGCACACTCCAGAGTCTTCCCT
>Ga0315273_10014754_pt1 | contig 10079 bp, 9 predicted proteins | sample YL17G02_0_MG_FD_205753 | JGI IMG/M metagenome (GOLD analysis project Ga0315273, IMG submission 205753) | Sediment microbial communities from Yellowstone Lake, YNP, Wyoming, USA - YL17G02_0 | ecosystem: Environmental > Aquatic > Freshwater > Lake > Sediment | place: USA: Wyoming | collected... | reverse complement strand
AGGACCGACCTCAAGCACTTCACCGACTTCGCCGGGAGTCGAGGAGAGGAGGAAGCCACAGTCGCCGCAATACTTCTCGGTCGGGCTGTTCTCAGTGCCGCAGACCGGGCATTTCACCGACGCGCCGATGATGGTGGCGTTTGCGTCAGGCATCGGAGCGGCGATCATGGTCTTGTCAGCCATATCCTGGGTCATCGTATCAGTCCTTCCTCTTGCCCTGGTCGAGCGAGTAGATCGTGCCGATGAGCGTTTTCTCAGCGCCCGGTCCGCCCTGCTGGATGCTCTCGATTGCCTTTCGGACATCCTCAGCCTCGTCGGTTCGTCCCTGGCTCGCGAGGAGGCTCATGGTCTTCTGAAGCTCCATGGTGGCGGTCATCGCGGAAAGCTGCTGGGTCTTCATGCCCATGACGGTCTTCTCGAGGTTTCTCGATGCGAGCGCAATCTCGATCTCCTGCGCGATAATCGGATTGATACTCGCCTGAACCAGCGCTCGATCCAGCGTGAACTCGAACTCGATGTCGGCGGCGATCGTCTCGGTCCGTCCACTGGAGGCATCATCGTAGAACAACTCGGCCCGGGCGACTCGGTAGATGCCCGCCGGTCGAGGTGCGAACTCCAACTCGCAGAGCACCGACATCGCACTCCCGCGCTCGAGATCGACGAGCGGGACCTCGGCGAACCGTCCGGTGAATGTCGGCTGGCGTCCATACACCTGCCTGAGCTGAACCCATTTCGACAGGTTCAGCCGCAGTTTCATGTTTCGGGCGCTGATCGTCATCAGGCTCTCGAGTTCGCGGCGGAAGACCTCGGGGATCAGGTCCGGGCGCGAGATGTAGTAGTAGTTCCCACCGCTCTGGCGCGCGATCCCGGCCATCAACTCCTCGTTGTATTCCGGGCCGAATCCGAGCGCGGTGATCGTGATCCCGCGACTTTTCTGCTCGGCGACCTGGCCGACGATCGAGCCGAAATCCTTGATGCCGGCAGTCGGATCGCCGTCGGTCAGCAGGAGCACGCGGTTGACGTAGCCCGGTGTCGCCGCCGATGAGACCTGGTTGCAGCCGACCACGATGCCGTCGTAGAGATTGGTGGTATTCCCCGGCTCGATGCGGTTGATGTGCTCCTTGAGGAGCGTCTTGTTGACCACGCGCCGGGCGGGCATAATCACGTCCACCTGTTCCTCGAAGGTGATGATCGAGAGCACGTCGTTCTGGTCGAGCAGATCGACGACGTATCCGCAGGCGCGCTTGACATAATCGAGCGGCTCGCCCTCCATCGATCCGCTCCGATCGACCACCAGCGCGAGGTTGATCGGCAGGCGCCGGCCCGTCATGTTGGCCGACGACCGCAGTTGGAGCATGACGTGGTCGCGCGATATCTCATTCGAGAGCGCATACCGGTTGCCGGCGATGACATCCATCTCGAGCGCGCGGACGGCGCCGACCATCGCGGTCTTGCCGACATCGGTCATCGCCTGCGTGCGGTCGTTCGGGTCGCCTCCACCAGGCGGGATGATACGGGTCTGTTCCATAGTTACCTCCAGAGAACACAGATGGCACGGATGGCAGAGGATCACACGGATGAATGGAATTCCGTGCTATCTGTGCCTCATCTGTGCAATCTGTGTTCTAGATTGCCTACATCTCAAATCGGAATGCCGAGCTGCCGAACTGGACCGTGTCGCCCGGGCTGAGCGGCTGGCTGGTGATCCTCTTGCCGTTGATCGCCGTGCCGTTCGAACTCCCCTCATCATAAACGATGAACGAGCCGTTTTCGTTCCGAATGCTCGCGTGGTTCCGGGAGATCGTTGAGTCCGCCGGTAGTTGGATATCCTTGCCGGGCTCCCTGCCGACGCTCGATACCGGCGCAGAAAGGTTGAACACCTGCCCGGCATACGGCCCCGAGAGGCCGAAGAGTCGCGGCCCTGCTCCGGGAGCGGCGGTCGGCGACAGTTGTTGGGGTGGGAGTTGGACTCCCGTCCCAGCAGCAGGACTCGGGGGTGGGAGTCCAACTCCCACCCCAACGTCTGTTTGGGGCGATCCAGCTCCGACCGAGCACGCGCACTGTCCGCTCGCGTTCTTTTTCGTCCCGCAGTATGGGCAGATCCCCTCCATCGACGGGATGTTGATCGGCTTCGGGCCGACATCGACCGGCGGCGGCCCGAGTCTCGACGCGGTCGCCTTCTCGTGGAATTCGAGGCGCATCGAGGCGATCTGAATGATATCCCCGTCCTTCAGCCCCGCCATCTGGACCCTCTGCCCGTTGACCGAAGTCCCCGCGGGAGTTCCGGCATCGTGGATGACATGGCGTCCGGCGTGCTGCTCGATGACCGCATGAGCGGGCGCGATATTCGTGTCGCCGAAAAGCCCGATGTCCGAAAGCTCGTTCCGGCCGATGGTCGTCCGCGGCTTGCTGATGATGTACTCCCGGCCCTCGTTCCGACCCTGGACGACTCGGATCCACGCCTGCTTGAGCAGCGTCTCCACGAGGCCGATGAAGAACCCGATCGACGCGCCGGTCACCGTCAAGCCGATCCCCCGGCTGATGACGTCGACGTGAGCCGTTCCCGGAGGCAGGATGTAGCGAGCCAACTCGAACATCGTCCCGCCGATCAGTCCGCCGATCAGTCCGCCGAGCGCGCCGTGACGCATTGCCCGTTTCGAGTTGATCGGGATACCCTGCGCGACGCCGACGAAGACACCGATGAGACTCCATCCGATCGCGCGCGCGACGACCTGGAGCACGAAGGCCAGAGGCTTCGTCGCGCCCACCGTTGCGAGGCGGTTGGCCATGTTATCGATCGGGCCGAAGAACATCTGGCCGAAGTAGAGGCCGAGGAATCCACCGACTGCGCCGATAACGAGGCCCCAACCCGCATACCGCTGTGTCATCCGGCCGCTGGCGCTGAACATGCCGTTGACGACCCCCAGGGCTACTCCCAGGAATGAGCCGAAGACCAGTGTGATCATCAATTGATGCCTGATGTTCTCGTAGAACGTGCCGACAGCACCTGATGCAGGCAGGTGGTACCACGGGTTGAAGTCGATGAACACCCATGCGAGCAGCGCGGCGAACGCGCCGGCCAGAAGGCTCATGACTATCTTAGAGTTAAGTGACATGTTCTTGGGAAATGGTTGATGGGGAACCGGCCCCCATTAACCATTAGCCATCAACCATCAACCATTCTCGAATCGCAGTCTCGTCGTTCCGATCTGGATCTCGTCGCCGGAATGAAGGACCTGCTCCTCCACCTTGACGCCGTTCACGAAGGTGCCGTTCGAAGATCCCTCGTCGTAGATTGTGAACTGGCCGGCGTCGGAGGCGATCCGGGCGTGCCTGCGAGAAACTGTACTGTCGTCCGGGAATGCGACCGTATTCGATTCCTCCCGACCGATCGTCAGCGTTCCCTGCAGGTCGTAGACCTCTCCCATGCGTGGACCCTGGATGGCGACCAGCCTCGGACCGGATGATGCTGGTACCGCAGGTGCGGCTGTACCGATGACCGAGCATGAGCACGCGCCGGATGCGTCCTTCTTCTGGCCGCAGAACGGGCAGATGGTCGGATCGACCGGCGTGGCAGGCTTGGCCGGTTCCATAAGCGGCTGGTCCTCTTCCACCTGGACGCCGAGCTTCTTGAGGATCGATTTCGCGCCCACGCCCTTGTTGCTCATCATCCTGACGGCGAAGTACACGACGACGATCAGCAGGATCGCGCCGATCAGGCCGGTGATGTAGTCCACGCCCTTGACCTGCTGGCCCTTCTCGGACTGGTCTGACTTGCCGGACTTGTCTGACGCATCTGATTGAGCAGGAGCGAGCGTCTCGATCGCGCCGGCGATCGGTATGTCGAGCTTCAGCACGGGGCTCTCCCGCTCGATGGTGATCTCGACGTCCTGGCTCGACTTCTTGTTGTCGCCGTACAGAACCGTGACGCTCGCAGTCCCCTCCGCTACATCGTCGAACTCGACCGTCCCGCCGGACGAGGGATCGAGCACCTTCTCCTGCGACTTCTTGTCGGCGTCGACGAGCTTGACGATGGCGGCGGCGGCCGGATTGCCGGACTGACTGCCGATCACGGAGACCTCTACCTTGCGCACCCTGTCGAAGTCCGATTTGCTGAGGTCAACGGTGAGCGCCCCCTTGCCCTGAAGAGGCCTCACCGCCTCGTTCCCGGTCTTGGCATCGAGGACGTAGAGGAGGGTCCCCTTGGGAACGGCGTCCTTCACCAGCGGCACGTCGGCGGTCACCTTCTTGTCCTTGAACGACTTCGGGGTGGTGGTAACCGACTGGCCCTTAATGTCAGTATAGGCGAACCAGTAGTAGTGGTCGCCTGCAGCTGGGACGCCGATGGTCGCGGTCGGGACCGCCGCCCAGCATATGCCGGCGAAGAGGAAAACCGTGATAGCAAATATGATTCCGCGCATGGATTGTACTCCTCCGGTTTTGGAGTGCGGTGGCTTGACACCGCTTTGGCCGATTGCCCAACGACGGGAGTCCTCACCGAAAGCGGTGTCAAGCCACCGCACTCCAAAGCTCTTTCAGTGCAGCCGGAAGCGCTCGCAGCACATCTCCGGCGATGACACCGGCGGCGCCGAGTTCGTCGGCGGAGATGTCGCCTGCCCTCCCATGAATGAACGCGCCGCAGATCGCGGCATCGAGCTGCGACAGTCCCTGTGCCAGTAGCCCGCCAATCGCGCCTGCGAGGACATCCCCTGTGCCGCCGGTCGCCAGTCCCGGACCGCCGGTCGGGTTGATGAACACCTTCCCCGACGGCTCGGAGATCAACGTGCGCGCGCCCTTCAACACAACGACACAATGGAATCGGGAGGCCGCCTGTTTCACGGCATCCATCCGGTTAGACTGCACGGCCTCCGTACTGGTTCCAAGGAGGCGAGACATCTCGCCGGGGTGGGGGGTCAGCACCAGATCGCCGTGGTCGCCTTGAAGCGTGGCGATATCCTTCGACAAGGCATTCAGGCCATCCGCATCTATAATCATCGGTTTGCGGACCGACTTTACCAAGCGGTGAACGAACTCGCATGTGTCCGGATGAGTCCCGAGTCCGCAACCGAGAGTGACCGAATCGCCCTTCTCGACCAGATCGAGAGTGGGATCGACGGCTGCGGAAGAGATCGAGCGGGCGTCGGTTTCCGGCAGGCCACGCGTCATCACCTCGGTCAGTTTCGTCGCCATGATGTCCTGCAAGCTTGCAGCGCATGCGAGCGTCGAGAGCCCCGCGCCGGCCCGGAGCGCGGCCTCCGACGCCATCGCCGCTGCACCCGTCAGTCCGAGCGATCCGGCGATGACGACCGCCGTTCCGAACGTCCCCTTGTGCGCATCCGGCGGGCGAGCCGGGAGCTTCGAGGCGACCATCGCCTCATCGACCAGCTCGACCGTGATCTCCTCGAACAGGCACTTCGGGATGCCGATGTCGCCGACGACCAGCTTTCCGACGCACGCCGCGCCGGGATAGGTCAGGAGCCCGATCTTCGGGAGGGCGAATGTGACCGTGCAGTCGGCCTCGATGGAGACGCCGAGGACTGCACCTGTGTCGGCGTCCAGGCCGGATGGGATATCGACCGCGACGACCGGCTTCCGTGCGGCATTGATCGCTCGGATGACATCGGCGGGCAACGCGGTCACTTCTCCGCGGAGGCCCGTGCCGAATATGGCATCGACGATCGCATCGCTGTACGGCAAGGTGGTGATCTCTTCGGCCGAGGTGATGCTACGGACGGCGATTCCCGAATCGAGGAGTATGTCGAGATTGGCTCGGGCGTCTCCCCCGACATCCTCCGGCTTGCCCAGCAGGAAGACGGCGACGTGCGCGCCTGCATCCCTGAGGTAGCGTGCGGCGACGAATCCATCGCCGCCGTTATTACCACGCCCGGCGACGATGGTCACACGCTTGCCGTTGAGGTCGCCGAGTGCCTCACAGACGGCCTCGGATACCAGACGACCGGCGTTCTCCATGAGCACGATGCTCGGGACGCCGAAATCCTCCGACGCCCGCCGGTCGAACTCGCGCATTTGTTCGGCCGTTGCCACTTTCAAGTTAGCTGCCCTCGGGTGCATTATACATCAGCGCCCATTACTCCACCACTCCAACACCCCATCACTCCAAGACCGCTACCGCATACGCCACGGCATAGGCTCGACAATGCGAGATGCTGACCATCACCCTGCTCCCACCGGCGGCGGATGACGCTCCGTTGAGCAGACGGACCACCGGCTTGCCGAGTTCGTCGGCCAGGATCTCGACATCTTGCCACCCCAGGCTGCGACCGAGCGCCTTCGCCACCGCTTCCTTGGCGGCAAAACGGCCGGCTACACGCTCGGCCGGGTCTCCGCCGGAGAAGCAGATCTCCTGCTCGGCGGCGGTGAGCACCCGATCCCGAAATCCGGGATGCCGATCGAGGCTCTCTCGTATGCGGTCTACTTCAACAATGTCAGTGCCGACACCGGTTACCATCAGATCACACCTCTTCACTGATCCTTTACCGTTCCCGCGCCATGATTCCTCCCGACCCCTCCCCCAATGGGCGGGGGCAAAGCAAATTCCCCCGCCCATTGGGGGAGGGGTCGGGGTCGGGTCTACGGGCGGATGCTTAGTCGCTCATATCGGAGTGATATCAGGTTGAAAACTGGGTATATAGTTTCTAACTCGACAGGCTTGAGGAGGCAACCGGAATGGCTGAGACTTGGCATGTGGCCCGACTGAAGGTGGATGTCAGGCACGAAGGCGATATCGCGGTGATCGAGGCGAGCGGGGAATGCGACTTGATCACCAGCCGCAAGCTTAAGGAGGCCGCCGACGCCCTCTTTAAGACCGGGTGCTGCAAGATCATATTCGATCTGCGCGAGATGAACTACATCGACAGTTCCGGGTTCCGAGTCCTCCTCGAGGCAAAGAACAAGGCCACCGAGCACGGCGGCGATATTGCGCTCGTGAGCCTGACCGCGCCCGTCGAGCGCGTATATACCCTCCTTCGGCTGCACGAGTTGGTGATGCGGGCCGACACTGTCGATGACGCTCTCGGAGCTCTGGCGCCGCTCCAGTGCAGGTAGACTATCAGGCCGCCAGCGCCAGGACCACCTGATCGGCGAACTCATCGTCCGTCAGCGCTCCCTCGAACTGCACCTTCTCGTTGATGACGATCGTCGGAACGGCGGAGAGTTCATACTTGCTGACCAGATGCGGGAACTCCGACGCCTCGATCGCATCCGCCTTGATGAAGTCCGGGTTCTCGATAGCCATCTGATGCGCGATCCGAACCGCCGACGGACAATACGGGCACGTCGGGGTCATGAATACCTGTATGTGCGTATCACGCTGAATGCCCCGGACTTTCTCCTTGACATCCTCCGAGAGATCGGTCGAGCCGCGAGAAGCATCGACGATATCCTCCACGAGCGAACTGAACTCGAATCCGCCCGGGATGCCGTAGTACTTGACCGATCCCTCCTTCGGTCCCTGGACCACGAGCGCCGGAAGCTTGTCCACGCCAAGGTCCTTCACTATCTGACTGTCCGGAGAGAACTCCCGGCATTCGACATTGATCTTGTCCGAAAGGTCGGCAAGCTCGTCCACGATCCGCTGTGTTTCAGTGCAGAACTCGCACACCAGGCCTGCGCCCTCCTGGTCCTGAGCCTTCTTCGTGAACGCGATTATGGTAACGGGGTCCCGCATCTCCTCGCTGAACCTCTCCCTGAGGAACTCCATGTCCTGATCGGGTATCATTGCCATCGTGTCAGCTCTCTTTCTTCCTCAGCTTGTAGACGTACCGAGCGGCGCTCAGTGCGGCCACTTGTCCCTCTCCGACCGCTTTCGCGATCTGGAAAGGAGCCCCGGTGCAATCACCTGCGGCGAACACGCCGGGGATGTTCGTTGCCATCGATCTGTCGACCTGGATGAAGCTGTCTTCTACCGCCAGGCCCTCGAGCATGCTGCTGAACGGCATCGCCTCACGGATGACGAATACGCCGTCCGCGCTCAGTTCACCAGTGTCGGTGCTGAGGCCGGTGACTTTCGTGCAGCCCAGGATTGCCGTCGGTTCCGCGTGAATGAGCTTGATCGTCTTGTCCAGCGTCTCGACATTCTCGTAGGTCGCGACGTAAGTCACACTGCGGGCGAATCCGGCCAGTGCATTCGCCTCCTCCTCGCCCTCGGGGACGTAGCCGACAACGACCACGTCCTTGCCGCTGTAGAGCGCCCCGTCGCAGGTCACGCAGTAGCTTACTCCCTTGCCCAGGCACTGCTCCTCACCGGGAAGGAGCTTCGTGTGCGCCACTCCGAAGGTCAGGATGACGGTCTTGCCGTCATAGACCTCCTTGTCCGTGCCGACCATCACGACGTCACCCTGGGGCACGATCTTCTGAGCGCGCTCTTTCTTGAAGGGGAAACCGGTCTTCGCGAAATGCTGGGCGAAGTGATTCGCCAACTCAATCCCGGCTGCCTTCGGATAGCCGAGGTAGTTCGTGACCTCGGGATAGTTTCTCACCTTGGCCACCGGCTCCCTTGCATCGATCACCACGGCACTCAGATTGCGCGCCTTCGCGTTGACGGCCGCCGACAACCCTGCCGGCCCGGCGCCAATGATCACCACATCGTTGGTTTCACTTCTTGATGCTGTTGACGACATACTAATAACTCCCATAGACCGGACTCGACATCCTAATGCCTTATACCCAGGGTTGATGTCCGGAACACGCATGCCGCATGTCGGATTGCAGGGGGTGTGTTATAATGTGCCAGGTTGGTGTGTAGATTTGAGCGCAGGGGGTTCAGGTGAATTCTTACGATACGATAATCGTAGGCGGCGGACCGGCGGGACTTGCCGCCGGGATCTATGCAATGCGCTCGCGTCTCAGGACCGTGCTCATCGAGAAGTTCGTCCCCGGCGGCCAGATGATCATCACCGATCTCGTCGAGAACTACCCCGGATTCGCGGACGGGATCACCGGCGCCGACCTGAGTGCGGCGATGGAACTGCAGGCGCGCAGTCTGGGCCTCGAGATCATATCGGCCGAAGTGTTGGACGTCGATTTCACCGGCGAGGTGAAGGCGATCGTAACCTCCGAGGGCGAATTCCGTGCGCCGACCGTCATCGTGGCGACCGGCGCAACACCGCGACGGCTGAACGTGCCTGGTGAGGACCGGCTGACCGGCAAGGGCGTCTCCTACTGTGCCACCTGCGATGGCGCGTTCTTCCGCGACAAGGAGATCGCCGTTGTCGGCGGAGGGAACACTGCGATCCAGGAGGCGGTCTTCCTCACCCGGTTTGCGACGAAGGTGACTATTATCCACCGCCGGGATGCGCTCCGGGCGACGAAGATCCTCCAGGAGCGAGCGCGCAAGAATCAGAGGATCGAGATCGCCTGGAACTCACTGGTCTGCGAGATCGAGGGCGACACGAGGGTCACCGGTGCGGTGCTCACCGACGTCAAGGACGGATCGAAGCGGACTCTCCCGCTCGACGGCATCTTCGTTCTGATCGGCACCCACCCGCACACTTCCTTCCTTCGCGGGCACGTGACGCTCGACCTGGAGGGCTACATCATGACGAACGAGGAGATGCACACCAGCGCTCCCGGCGTCTTCGCGGCGGGCGATTGCCGTCGGAAGAGCCTCCGCCAGATGGTAACCGCCTGCGCCGACGGAGCCATCGCCGCCGTCGAAGCCGAGAAATACCTCGAGTCCCTTGGTGACCGGACGCTGTAGCCCTGGAATCCTCGACTCCTGGACTCCTGGAGCCCTGCGAGTGTTGTCAATCCCCTCCAATCTGTGCTAAGATCGACCAAACGCACAGGAGAACCACGATGGCACTCAGTGATCTGGTCAAGCAGAATATCTGCCGGTTGAAGCCTTATTCGCCCGGGAAGCCGATCGAGGAGGTCGAGCGCGAGTACGGGATCAAGGATCCGGTCAAGCTCGCCTCGAACGAGAACCCGCTCGGCCCGTCCCCGAAGGCTATCGAGGCTATGAAGGCGGCGGTCGAGAAGGTCGGGCTCTATCCCGACGGGGCATGCTTCTACCTCAAAGTCGCGCTCGCCAGGCATTGGGGCGTCGGCGAGGATATGCT
>Ga0315273_10014753_pt1 | contig 10079 bp, 21 predicted proteins | sample YL17G02_0_MG_FD_205753 | JGI IMG/M metagenome (GOLD analysis project Ga0315273, IMG submission 205753) | Sediment microbial communities from Yellowstone Lake, YNP, Wyoming, USA - YL17G02_0 | ecosystem: Environmental > Aquatic > Freshwater > Lake > Sediment | place: USA: Wyoming | collected... | reverse complement strand
ACCGCATTTCTTACAGGTAACAGTAACCCTTCTGGCTCTCTCTCTCTTTATATCACCCGCACTCTGACTACCGAACCGGACCATCTAATCACCATCCAGATGATAGTAACTCAGTATACGCGACGGAGGAATATATGCCACCTGAACGCCGCCAACTATGGTATCCTCTATACCATCGCAATCTATGAGCACTACCTTGGGGCTACCAAGGCTAGCTCTGTAAGCCTTAGCATCATCCCAGTACTTGTCATGACCTATAATTCTAATCATCTCGGATAGCCAGTCTGGGCCTGTTCGCGCATAGCCCTCAGCGTAGTCCTGGGACTGAGTTATGTACACATGATGAGATGATTTAACTAGGCCGCGCTTGCCATACAATAGCTCTCTGAACGCAGGTATAGCAGTTGCATCGTGTATAGTCAATCCAAAGTATTTGAGGGCTTTATCAATAGCCTTGAACATAGGTACTGTACCTATGGGCTTTATACCCTCCAGGTATATCTTCTCCATCTGCGCCCGCGTACCGTGGTAGTATATGCATTTGCTATCTCTCTTGGGCGGGCCGAAGTGTATCATATTCACCCATACCTGTAAGGACCTTTGGCACTTATGTCGGTGCTATACAGTCCCAGGTTCTCGGCTATGATGCTCAAAGAGTCGCCATCGGCTACCTTGGTTATCTCATTCCTGATATCCCAAGCCTTGGTCTTCTCGTACATTAGCTTTGTAGCATCAGTACTGAGGCCCATATCCTCAAGTAGCTTTGCGGCTTTGCCTATCTCACTCATGAGTTCATCGAACTTCTTGTCTATAAGGGCTATCTCGTCCGCGAACTTGGTGTACTTCCTGAGCATCTCAGGGTCCGCCATCACATAGTCCTTGCGTCCACGTCCAAATCTTACCATACAGGGTCCTCCTCGTACTCGCGCACCAGCGCCTTTAACCTGTCCATCGCATTGTTTATTTCGCGCACAGCATCCATCACATCATGAAATCTCTTTGTCTCTGTGGCTATATCCTTATGATGGTATACCTGGCGCTCGTCGCACAACAACCACAAGTTATCCGCTATTAATTCTTTAGGCAATGGGTTAATGTGACGCTTGATTAGATTGACTGCGCCGGACGCTTTGCTGTGCTGTGCGAGCAACTCCTTTGCCTTTGGTGTAACGACGCCGGAACGGTATAGATAACACTCATGACATGAACAATCCGGCTTATGCCCCGGTAGGCTTTTGTCGTAATCCTGTTTTTGGGACCCGAATCTTATGGGCAAAGGGAACCCTCCTTTCTGTGTACCAGATTGCGGCTCTGACCCAAAAGCTGTAGCGTTTTGTCATGCTTAATCCCCCTTACAAATGCCTTGATGTCGTGGTATCTCCACGAATTTATCCACCTGTGAGGGTCGGATTTGTCAAGATACTTCTCGAACTTGGCCCTAAGCTTGTTCATATCAGGTAGGCAGGTGGGATTGAATACCGGCCATATATCGAAGTATATCACGTTGAATACACCCTCAGGCTTGTACTCGAATATATCGGACTCCACTACGCGTACCTTGGGGTTCGTGACATAAGGAGCCACTAGCTTAATGACATGAGGGTTCTTCTCCACTATTATAATCTCTGTAACACGGGGGTCATCACGCATGGTATCTGGTAGAAGCCCCAAGCCCAATCCGGCTATCAGGATACGGCCATGCGCGCGTGTAAGGAAGGGTAGATTGGTACGAAACTCCATTTGGTTGTTACTCATCATTACCTCATCATCTATCATTAGGCGCAGGTATACGCCGGGCTTTTGGATATCATCGCTGCCGGTCATGGCGGCTTTCGTCATCATGTGCATTTCATCTACTGTGTACTTCTGTATCTTGACGTTGCCGCTCTCGCCTTCGGGTATGCGGTTGGGGTCGTACCAGGTCATTTTGGCAACTCCTTGAGTTGTGTTCTGCGCGCGTTCATGTGTATGCTTTCTAAGTTCACCCATAAGCGGTCCGTATCCGCCGTTGACAGTCCTAATGTGCGAACATCATCAAGAGTATTAAATCTGCTAGGCCCTGCGTGGGATGGAGGACCAAGTTCGCTTTCATACGCGTCGCCCTTAGGGGGATAGAACATGCATCGTACCCTTTCTATAGGCTCCACTATGACGAATTGGGTGTCGAACTCCTTAAAGATTATCCTGGCCTTGAAGGACCTAAGAGGCATGTATACCATGTTTTGCGCAACATTCCAGTATATGGTGGAGTTAAGCTGTACCACGTCATCAAGGTCCATCCACTTCAAGGATTTGGTGTCTACTGTTTTGCGCGGCCTACCGGGATGACCGAACTTAATCATCTTCTTTGGTGTCCCGATAATCATTGGCTCTCTACGCAGATAATCACGAAACATTTGACTCACCCTCGGATGCCTTGTTCTTGAGTTCCTGCATGACCTTGGCCTTCCAATCCGGGCCATAATGCTCATTGAACTCAATGTTAAGGTCCTTGGATGATATTTCTTCGGCCCGGAGAGCGTGCATCTTAGTGGTGCAGTATTCCTTGTCACCAAGCGTCTTGCATATAATCGTGCAGTAGTCGCATTCCTTTTCGGGCGTCGTTTCAACCACCGGCGCAGGGGGGGTATCGCTCACGTCGTGGATTTCTGTTTCAACAGTAGGCTCCTGAATAACCGGTTCTGGGGTTACCAGGACATCGTTAAGATACGGGTATCCATCGTGCTTAGGGGGTGGTGATGCGTGGATTTCGGTAGGTTCATCGACCAGAGGTGAGGAAGGGGCCTCAGTCTCCGCTACCGGGGGGTCCCCCTGAGGGAGGGTGTCGGGCTGGGGAAGTGGTGAAACCAGCCCTTCTGCGGGAAGCAATACCGCAGGTGCTTCGGCCGGGAAGGACGAAACCGGCCTAGCTATCTCAGGAGGTGGCCCCACATTAATGCGAAATGACCGCGCTGGGCCGCATCGTTGAGTGAGAGGGCATAGCCTGGGAACATCCCCGAAATATGTCCTGCGCGGATATAGGGGCTTGGGTTCTGGCGGCAGGGGGGGATATGCGGGTAGCTGTGGAGGCTGCTCATTCATACGCTGCCTTTGGCTTTCTTAAGGCGTTCGCGGACCCGTTCTAGGGCGCCGCCTTCTTCGCCGGTGCCCCGGAGTGCATCCACTACGGGCGTCTTGCGGTCTAACAGGAACGGATACGTGCGCTTGCTCTTTTCTTTGTTTAGTAATGACATCTCGTTCACCTTCTCTTTCTTCGTACATGCGTGTCAAAGTAACTGAATGCGTCCATTATATCACGTTCAGAATCGGAACCAGTTATGGCTTTGAATAACTTCCTAGCTATGTCTTTGAAATACCTGTCTACTAGCTCGGGGGGGTCGCTCGATGAGTATGTCTCACTAGGACCTTCTAATATGGTAGCGGCCAGACTTCCAATTACATCAGCGGCATCCTCCAGTTTACCGGTTCGTATATCTTTGATTATATCATTCATGAATACATATCCGGCCGTTGTTCTCATGCCTACACCAAGCTCTCTTGTTTGAAGGTTGTCTCTCCTTGCACTACCGAAGCGTATTGTCATGTTGCTCACCTCACACTAATGGTCTCGAACTGGTGCTAACGGGAGCACCGGGTAGCTGTGTCTGAATAGAGCCGGACTTCCACATGGAGTACAGGTCCCTTACTAGCTTGTCTATATCATCCTTGACGGACGTGTTTAGCATTACACCGGCCTTCATCATTTCATCGAGCATACGGAATAGTTCGGGTTCATCTTCCAAATAATATTCGCGCATTATACGATGAGCATTGCGCTTCGTAGTGCCCCTGGTCTTTATGTCTATGTAGTCACGGTCTACGTCCCTGTCCATTCTTACCCGATATACCATGTTATCTGCCTCCCAAAGCCTTTATAGTTACCCGATACTTTTGGTTACGTTGCATCGCTACGTGTATTTCTACATCCCTGTCGAAGCTTATAAGGATTCCTATACGGTCTATCTCATAAGATAGGGTTCGGATGCCTACTGGACGGCTGCCTGCAGGGTCTTCCTTGGCTATAGAGTCTACAGGGTGGATTACGGTCAACTCCCTACCTAGGTGTAGGAGGGTCATCTTATCGAAATTGAGGCTCATGGTGTCGGCTATGAACCTCATGGGTTCTGGTAGCGCTACTGGGATGCGCGTCCATTTGCCATCCACGAACCTGATTGGCATAGTTATACTCCGAATATCTGCTTTCGGATTTCTAATAGCATAGCCTTGTGGCGAGTTTCATCCCTGATGATGTCCATGATGTCGAACATCATATGGTTGTGCCCGGCTTCGGACATGACCTCTGCTAGTTCTTTGTACATTATAGGTGCCTTGGTTTCATCATCTATGGCGTCATCCAAGAGTCGGCGCAGCTTGGCGCGCATCACGTCATAGCCCTCATCTATGTCATAGTCGCGGTGTTTACGTGATACGCGATAGGTCATGTCACACCTTCCTCGGGAGGTTCCTTTGTATCCTGTCCAGCCAGAGGCGGCTATCAGCGTCATGTGGTTCTAGGGCTAACGAATCCATGATGTATTTCATCGCATCTTGGTATTGTCCTATGGTATAGTACAGTATCGCTACTTTGTGAAGGATTAACGCTTTGGACTTTTTAGTTGTAGCGGATAGCGCAGCATTGAGGTAGCTATCTATGGCAGCGGTGTAGTTCTTTTTGGCAGCGTGCTTTTGGGCATACTTGTAGTGATAGTCGAAGTTCTTCTGGTTCGGCTCGGGTAAAACATCTTTGGAGTAGCACATAACAACGTCGCCCTCAGATTCATACACTTCTGTTACTGCTTGATTGGAGTACGGCGTTACCTTTTCACTGGAGTATGCCTTCGTGCCATCCTTTTTAATGCGTTCATATACGGTGTCGAACACAGTACTTATTTCTTTTAACTTTATTATTACAAAGTCGGCTTCATTACCCACTATGTAATTCATCAAATAAGTCTGTGTCGCTAATGCCTCCAACTTCATCTTAATCCATTCATTATTTTGTAGTGCTGCCATGTTCATCAACTCCTCGTCCGCCACTTGGCGTATTCGCGCGTGAACTTGTCCGATAGCCTGATGGGGGTATTGTAACGCTTCGAGAACTCGGCCATTATGGTCTTTATCTGGTCCTCGGAGAGGAACATGTTTCGCGCAAGGATTGTGGTCTCCACGCGCTCCCAGTCCCCGGTCTCCATCACGCGTACGAGCCACTCAGAGGCACCATAGGAGCGCTCAATGTTCTTCACTACCTCCTCAAAGGTAATGACGTGCTTGGGCCGAGGTACCACTAGGGTTTCTACGTCCACGTCGTGCGGATAGAGATAGAAGTGCCTATTGGGGGTTGGCGCAGATGTTAGTTCCCACTTCTCCAGTACTATGACGTTGCCGTTGGGGGCCTTGCGCTCATAGAACAGGGACTTGCCGAAAGCGTAGGCCTTGAAATGGTCGGTACCCTTCATGATGTCGCTGAATAGTTTCTCGGTTATCTCCATACGGAGCCGGTAGTACTTGGCAGGAAGGTAGGGGCTTCGAGATGGTCCGCCTTTGCGGTACACTATCTCCATATGGTCGCGGTTGGCTGGCGCAGGGTTCTTGAGCATGAAGTCGAACCACTTCAGGGGCTCGTTCTCGCAAGCCTGCAGGTAGGATAGGGGTATTCCGTACTTGACGAGGACATTGACCATGTAGGATGCACTGTCCTTGTTTACATCGAGGACTATGACCTGACGGCCGACTTTGATTTCATATGTCCCATTGTTGATATTGTACCTTATTACATTGTTGAGGTACTCCGACGAAACGGCCTCTATTGGGACGGTTGCATAGTCCTTGCCTCCCTTATGGGAGTCGCGCTCATATCTAACACGGAATGTCATACTCTTTGCCTCCCTACACCTATTCTTCCACTGGATACTGTTACTGTCTCATTCCTATATATGGTTACTGTTACGGGTTGCTCGAACTCTATGTTGATAACTAATGCCCCATTTCGGCGGGAACGGACCACGTTTAGCTTTACATTGAGGGTCATGCCTACGGCTTGGTCGAATATGTTCCCTGTCTTTGGGCCTACGACTGTATGCATTATCTGGCGGTTTGCATCGAAGATTGTGATTTGTTCGCGGGTCTGTATGTTAGGTAAACTCTCTATCACTACGTGCTTTACACCATGAATTGTCTGTGGAGTGGACGCATCGTGGACTGGCTGTTGCGCAGGAGGGCGACCGGGCCACATACGTATGGTGTTGTGCTCGCGCTCATCGGCGCCAGCCCGTTCGTCTTCGGGTAGCGTATCTACGTATTTGCGGGGGTAGGTGTGGTCTCTCACAGTGCATCCTCTCTGCGTTCTTCCCTGCGCTCATGGCGTCTTGCACCACGTCTTAGATGACGGGCTATGAAGAACTGGTCCTGACCGCATTTATCTCTGGCGGCTATATCTCGGACCTCGCCTCTGGCCTTGCGGAGTATCATGGCGCCGATGAAATGGTCTTTGTGAGCGTCGATATCTTCTATTATATCCTCTGGTAATACGGATATGGTCATCTCACCGGGTGTAAAGGGTCGCAACATTTCCTTATTATCGCGGCTAGTAACCGTTACGGTGATGTGCTCCACGTTTGATACGTATATGTATTGCTCATTCGGCCTGGCATCGTGGTATACCTCGAATCTCAGGGGACTTAGCGATTTCAGGTTATACATTGAATAACCATGTGCGTCCCAGTAATAGGTAGGCCTTATGGTGATTATATCACCTGGTTTGTACTTTGGTTTAATGTTAGGATTTGGTGGTACATATGGAACATGCTTATGTGTTCCTTCCTTACGTATATGTACCATGTCTCGATTAGCGCTTCCAAATCGTACCATGTTTATCACTCCTTAGAATGGGGACCATCCTTCGCCATGTACTACTACTATTCCGGTGTCATGAAGGTACAACACTACAGGGTTTTCAAAGGTCACCTCTATACCCATTATAGTGAACCGTGCTTGTTCTACTATTAGTTGACCCTCAAAACGCTTTTCTGATGCGAACTGTACACTAGTTATCTCGGTTAAGACATCTGTTAGTTTGCCGTGAGTATATACTTTTAGGGTAGCAGGTCCAGCTTCATATACTATCTTTTTTACGCCGCTTAAAGTTCGCCAGCGTACGCTATGAAACCCTGGTAGGTCAGTACCTTTTACATAGTCCTTTTTACCGCCATATGGAGGTGTTGAGATTATGGTATAGCAGGTCTTACAGTAGAACTTGCCATCTTTCTCGAATTGAGGTTCTCCTACAATACTAAACCCGCACCGAGCACACATGTTGCTGTGTCCGTCGCGTTTCTGGCTTCCAAATCGTACCATGTTAATCACTCCAACATTATACGTTCTACTGTCATCTCGGCTATGGCTTGACCGTACTTGCGTATGTATGCGCTGGCATCAGGCCTGCGCTTGAATGCTCGGATAGGGCGTCCACCTTGCATTATGACATACACCATGGGGTCATCGAGCTTTATACGGTATTCGTCACGTGCATGATTATGCTCCTCTCTGTCTATGGAGCGTATTTCAGCTAAGGTATCTGCTACTAGGGGGTTCTTTCGTACCTCAGACGCGGGTTTGGCCCTTATACCGAATGAGTATAGCTGCTCCACCATCATAGAGTCGGCCCAGTCGTGTCTCACGCCTACTGTAACCGCAGTATCTGATATGCGATTACCGCGACGCCAGCCGAGGGATGTTACTGTGTGGTTCATAGCCGCGATTATCTTTGCATCGGTCATGTTACCGGAACTATCAGAGCTAAGAACGTAAAGAACCCATTCATTCTGTTGAGTACCGAAGCGGACCATGTATATCACCTTATGGCTAAAGCCTGAAATGCTTCCCATCCTAGGAAATCCCATGAGCCGCCATATTTATACATAAGTGTAGCTAATATTTTCATATCTGACATACTAACATATATCATATTTCGGGGATGTGTCCTTATTAGTTGTAAACAGTAAGATATTATCGTTTTTTCATGTTCACCGAGTTTACTAAACCATTTAGTAGCATCATCTACATCAGAGTCATTCGGTCCTGACATTTCAATATCCTTATAGTCTCTATTTGGCTTACCAAATCTAACCATGTATATCACCTAGTATCCTAGTATCTTGCCTAGCAGGTACTTTGCGTCATCATACCCAGCTCTGTATACTTTCATCATTAGTGGCGTGGCAGTGGTATCCCAATTACCGGCTACCTGTGAGGGTGTCATCTTACGCAGTTCATTGTATGTGTTTATTGCACGTTCAGTGTTAAGATAACTGGTAGAAATCTTGAGTTCTTCGGCTAGTCTATTAGCGGAATCCCGTATCTCCTTTACTTTATACTGCCAACTCTCCCTTTCATGTCCACTGATATCATCGAACCTGTTATTGGCTATCAGAAATGCCAAGTCATTCATTATGCCAGCAAGGTCTTTATACAGTCCGATATGATTGAGTACCATACTCGCTTGTCGTTTTAGAATATCAGTGGGTGTCCCTGCATCATACCTGTCCTGTCTAGCTCCGCCGAATCTAACCATGATTGCACCTCCGTAGTATGCCGCGACACCCGCAGTTGCCGCAGAAATCCTTGACTGGGAACTTCTCTGAGTCGAACTCGGACACCACAGCGTCCATGAATGGGGTGGGTCTCTGGACTACTGGGAACATCCTGCTACGGCCTGTAATCTCATCCATAGCGGCGCGGTGAGCGTCCACTTCGCGCAGGGACTTGAATGCTTGTAGCTTGTGGTGGGACCATTGCTCCCAATGCTTGAACTCGTGGGCCAGGACGTACTTCATGATGTCCTGTTTATCGGGGCGCATCACAGCCTCAGCTAGTCGTATCTTCTGGTCATCATGGTCGAAGAAGGATACTGTACCGGGGATTATCTCCCAATCAGGGATAGGTATCTGGTACTTTTCGGACAGTCGCTGGAACTCGCTAGTTATGAAATCGGTTCTATCCATTTAATCCAACTCCTTGACATACCCACGTATAGGGTAGAAACGTCTCTCTATGTCATTTAGTAGTACTTGAGCAGTTCTTTGGTTTTCCACTGGTATGACTACGCAATACCCGTTTTTACTCTTTTTAGGTCTCCCAAATCTGACCATCAATCCAACTCCTTGAAATCACTCATATTGAATGGCCTATGCTGTACGCAGTTGCGAAGTACATCATCGGTAGTAAGGACACCATCTTTGTAATCCCGCATCCGGGCTATAAGCCCTGCCATCTGCGGCGTAGCCATAGAGGTACCCATGAGGCCGGAGAAGGCATTGAGGGGCTTGAATACCTTGAGTTTACGGTCTATGGTGTCCTCCATAGAGAGATAGGATACGGGGCCAAAGAGGTACTCCATTACACGGTTCTTACCATCTGCGCGCCCGCCGCCGTATACGTATACGTCGGGCTTGTCCAGCGCATCTATGGATGGACCTCTGCCGGAGAACCAGCTTACTGTATCATCAGTATAGGACCAGGAACCTACGGTTACTACGTTAGGGGATATACCGGGGGTGTCTATGGTCTGCGGGGCGGGGCCGCTGTTACCGGCAGCTACGACGAATATCTTCTCTGGTAGGGACGCTATAAGCTTACACGCAGGGTCATTCTCGTACCCATCGGTCGGCGCACCGCCGAGGCTCATGGAGTATATGTTGGGATGCATGTACTTCTCGGCCAGTTCTATGGCCGTGAGTATATCGGACTTCTTGGACATACCAAGGGGTGTTCTTAGGGCCTTGACGTGGCATAGTTTAGCACGTGAGGTACCGCGACACCGTATACCGTAGGGTGATTCAATGTCATTACCGCCGACCGCGCCGGTACACCAGGTACCATGACCACTGCGGTCCGTGTATTGGTCCAGCTTATACTTCGATACTGGGATTACCTCTACGTTCTTACCATCAAAGGCACTGTGGGTGGTCTGAACACCGGTATCTATGACGCATACCTTTGAATTGGCCCCTGTCACGCCTATGGAGTCCCAGGCATCTAGGCCG
>Ga0315273_10014752_pt1 | contig 10079 bp, 8 predicted proteins | sample YL17G02_0_MG_FD_205753 | JGI IMG/M metagenome (GOLD analysis project Ga0315273, IMG submission 205753) | Sediment microbial communities from Yellowstone Lake, YNP, Wyoming, USA - YL17G02_0 | ecosystem: Environmental > Aquatic > Freshwater > Lake > Sediment | place: USA: Wyoming | collected... | reverse complement strand
CTGCTTGCGCACGGCGTCCACACCGTCCACCACTCCGGTCTCGAGATCGTTGCACCAGTGATAGTCCACCGCGTTGTTGCGGTCGCCGTGACCGCCGGTCATCGAGAGCGACCAGGTTGCCACGAGCAAGCGCGGGCCGACGATCTCGCCGGCGTTGATCGCATCGCGCAATCCGACGTCCACCTTCTCGCCGCCGCCCACGTCGCGACATGTGGTGAAGCCTGCCATCAGAGCGTTGCGACAGCTGTTCACACCGGCGATCGCGCTGCGCGCGACGGTGCTCTTGAAGCGCTCGACCGGCCCGATGCCGACGCGCGCGCTCAGATGCGTGTGGCAATCGATGAGCCCGGGCAGCAGCGTGGCGTCTCCCAGCTCCACGACACGCACTCCGGCGGGAGCGGCGTTCTCGATCGAGGCGATGGTGTCGCTCGCGATCACCACCCACACCGGTCCGCGCGCGACGGCCGCGCGGCCATCGATCAGGCGCGCGGCGTGAACCGCGAATCGGTCGGCGGCGGCCGAAGACGGAGACGAGAGGAGGGCGAGCGTGGCAAAGACGATGCAGACGAACGCGAGCGGGACGGCGCGGGAACCAGGTCGCATGGGGCGGACCTCCAGTGAGAAATGGGAGGCGCGGCTACTCCCCGGTCGGGAAGCCGCGTTTGTCGAGCAGCGCCTTCACGTCTGGGTCGCGGCCACGGAACTGCCGATAGGCCTCGCTGCGGTCCGTGGAGTTGCCCGGCGCGAGGATGAACTTGCGCAGCTTGGCGGCGGTGGCCTTGTCGAAAACGTCGCCGGCCTCGGCAAAGGCCTGGCGCGTGTCGGCGTCCATGACCTCGGACCACAGGTAGCTGTAGTAGCCGGCCGAATAACCGTCGCTGGTGAAGAGGTGGTTGAACTGCGGCAGGCGGTGGCGCATGACCACTTCGCGCGGCGCCCCGATGCTCTCCATGGTTGCGCGCTCGAACGCGTCGGGGTCGATCACGCCGTCGGGCATGGTGTGGATCTTCATGTCAATGATCGCCGCCGACAGGTACTCGACGGTGGTGTAGCCCTGGTTGAACTTGCTCGACGCCTTGATCTTTTCGACCAGCGCCTGCGGCATCGGCTTACCGGTCTGGTAGTGCCTGGCGAACTTGTCGAGGATCGGCCGGCTCAACACCCATTGCTCATGAACCTGCGAGGGGTACTCGACGAAGTCGCGCGGCGTGCTCGCAAGACCCGGATAGTTCACCTCCGACAGCAGGCCGTGCAGGGCGTGACCGAACTCGTGAAACAGCGTCTGCGCGTCATCGAGCGAGATGAGCACCGGCGTGCCCGCGGCACCTCGCACGAAGTTGTTGTTGTTCGATGAAATCGGCGTCACGACCTTGCCGGTGAAAGTCTCGTGGCCCTGGTAGCCCGCGGCCCACGCGCCCGAGCGCTTGTTCGGCCGCGCAAAGTAGTCGCCGTAGAACAGGCCAACGTAATTACCGGTGGCCTTGTCGGTCACTTCCCAGACCCGCACGTCGGCGTGGAACACGGGCACCTTGCCGGTGATCTCGGCGAAGCTGAGGCCGTAGAGTTGCTCGGCCATCCAGAACGCGGCGTGGGTCATGTTGTCGAGCTCGAAGTACGGCTTGAGCTCGTTCTGGTCGAGGTCGTACTTCGCCTTGCGCACCTTCTCGGCGTAGTAGAGGTAGTCCCACGGCTCGATCGTGATCTTCGCCTTCCCGGCGTTCTCCTTGCTGGCAATCGTTTGCATGTCGGCGACTTCCTCGTGCACGCGGGCCACGGCCGCCGGCCACACGCGCATCATCAGATCCATGGCCTTGGCCGGATCGACGGCCATCGTATTGGACATGCGCCAATGGGCGTGGGAGGCGTAGCCGAGCAGCGCGGCACGTTCGGCGCGCAGCTTCACGATGCGCGCGATCGTGGCGTTGGTGTCGTGGTCGTCGCCGTTGTCGCCGCGGTTCTTGAAGGCCTTCCAGACCTTCTCGCGCAGATCACGCCGCGTCGAGGCGGCGAGGAAAGGATCGACGCTCGACCGCGTGTTCACCACCGCCCACTTGCCCGGCAGCTTGCGCTCGTCGGCCGCGGCCTTGTAGCCCGCGCTCACCGATCCGGGCAGGCCGGCCAGATCTTTGGGCGTGTCGAGCACGATCCAGGTGTTCTCATCGGCGAGAACCTTGTTGCCGAAGTCGGTGAACAGCACCGACAGCTCCTGGTTGATCTTGCCGAGCTGCTCCTTCTGCGCCGGGGTCAGCTTCGCGCCCTGGCGGACGTAACGATCGTAGACAATCTCGACGAGCCGCCGCTGCTCGGCGGTGAGGCCCGACGACTCGCGCGCGGCATACACCGCGGCGATGCGCGCAAACAGCTTCTCGTTGAACGTGATTTGGTCGTACACCGCGGTTCGTTTCGGGCTCCACTCGCGGTCCACCGCCTGAACCTCCGGCTGATTGAGGTTGCCCGTCATCACCGAGAACAGCGCCTCGGCCCGGCGCTCATGGCGGCCGGCGCCCTCAAGCGGCACGAACGTGTTCGCGAACGACGCAGGCTCAGCGTCCTGCGCGATGGCGTCGATTTCGGCGGTCAGGAGTGCGAGGCCTGTGGTGAACGCGGCAGGAAATGCTTCTGCCTTCACCTGGTCCCAGGGCGGCACGCCGCCGTAAGGCCCAGTCCAGGCCGCGAGCAGCGGGTTTCTGTCGGCTTCCGCTTTCATGCGTGTGACCTCGGCGAGCGCCGCGGCGCGCGGCGACATCGCAGCGGCCAGAGCGGGTGTGGTTACCGGCGCGGGCGCGGGCTTCGGCGCGCCCGCGCACACGGCCACGAGCGCCAGTGGACATATAACGGCGACGGTGAGGGCGACGGTGGCGGCCAGGCGGTATCGGTTCATGGCTTCCTCAAGGGGTGAGACGGTCAGACCCACGGAGGAGCCTAGCGTGCGCGGCGCGCGCGGCGCAATGGGGCTGGCCTGGCGCCCCGGCTCGATCTAATGTTCCCCGATCGGCGGACTCAACGCGTGCGATGCCGGGCTGGAATCAAGGAGGCTACGATGGCCGGATTGTTTTTCCTCGTCGTTCTCGTGGTAGCAGGGATCGTTCTCCAACGGGTCTTGGGACGGCGCATGCGGTTGCGTATTCACGACCCTGAAGGCCGGCGCGTCTCGCCCGAGTGGAATCTCGACGGCGCGCGCATCATCGGCCTGATCGCGGTCCCGTTTGCGGTCATCATCATGTTTGCCACGTCGTTCCACGTGGTTCCGGTCGGGCATGCGCTCGTGATCTTCAACACGGTGACCAAGTCGTTCCGACTTGGCCGCCAGGGCTTCACGTTCGTCGCCCCGTTCATCAGCGCGACGGCCGATTACGACCTGCGGCGTTTGGAATACACCATGTCAGGGGTGAGCGGGGAGGGCCGCAAGAACCAGATCGACGACTCGCTGTGGTCGCCGACACGGGAAGGTCTCCAGGTCGGGATCGATCTCACGGTGTGGCACCACCTCGATCCAGCTCAGGTGATCGCGATTCACCAGAAAATCGGACCAGACTACGAAGAGAAGATCATTCGTCCGGCGGTGCGGTCGGTGATCCGGCTCGTCATCTCGGAGTATCCGGTGATGGATGTCTACTCGTCGCGCCGCGCGCAGATTCAAGATGAGATCAACGCGAAGACCAAGGCGCTGGTCGAAAAGGACGGCTTCGTCGTCGACGAGGTCGTGCTGCGCGACGTGCGCTTCACGCCCGAATTCGCCAAGGCGATCGAGGCCAAGCAGATCGCCCAGCAGTCGGCCGAGCAGATGAAGTACACCCTCGAGAAAGAGCAGAAGGAAGCCGAGCGCAAGGTGATCGAGGCCCAGGGTCGCGCGAACGCGATCAACGTGATCAACAAGGCGCTCGCCCAGAATCCCAACTACATCAAGTACCTTTACGTGGACAAGCTGTCCGACAAGATCTCGGTGATCGTTTCCGACCAGAACACGATCATGGACCTAAAGGGGATACTCGGAGCCAAGGACCGCTAGGCGGGGGAAAATGTCTGCACTCGAATTCCTCAGTTGCTACGGTACCCCATGCCCAGGCTGGAGGTTGCCGGGCCGGTGGGGGCTCCTGGTGATTGTCCTGGCCGCCGGGATGCTCATGGGCTGTGGAACGACCGGGCGATCGGCGCTCCGCGACGGCGACAGCGGCTCGCAGCCATCCGCGCGGCAGGAGCCATTTGTGAAGAGGGCGCTCGATCTCATGCGCGGCGGCCGGTGGCGCGGAGAAGGCATCGCCTATGGCCCGCACCGCGACGGGCAGCGCCCGGGGGGCGCGTCGCCCAGCGCGAGCCAGATCGCAGAGGACCTGCGCATCATCGCGCGCCACTGGCGCATGATCCGCGTGTACGGCTGCGCCGAGCTGGGTGAGACGATCCTGCGCACGATCCGGGACGAACGGCTCGATCTCAACGTGATGCTCGGCGCGTGGATTGCGCTCGAGGAGAGCCTGCCGGACAGCGCTGGCGCCGTGAAGCACTCCGCCGAGATCAAGGCACTGAACCGCATCGAGATCGAAGCAGCGATCCGGCTCGCGCATGCCTATCCCGGCGTGGTGTCATCGGTGTGCGTCGGCAACGAGACGCAGGTGTTCTGGACCGATCATCGCATCCCCGCAGCGGTGCTGATCGGCTACCTGCGTGAGGTTCGCGCGCGCACGCGCGTGCCCGTCTCGACCGCGGACGACTTCAATTTCTGGAACAAGCCCGAGAGCGCGGACGTGGCGCGCGAGTGCGACTTCGTCGTCCTGCATGCGCACCCGCTGTGGAACGGGTTGCAGCTAGAAGCGGCGCTCGACTGGACCCGCACGACGTTCGCAGATGTGCAGGCGAGACATCCCGACCGCACGATCGTGCTCGGCGAAACGGGCTGGGCGACGCAGCGTCACGATACGGGCGATGAGGCAAGACTCATGAAGGGCCGCCTCGGCGAACCGGAACAGGCCGTGTTCCATGCGGCGTTCAGCGAGTGGGTGCGCCGCGAGCGCGTGCCGTCGTTCTTCTTCGAAGCGTTCGACGAGAACTGGAAGGGCGGCGAGCATCCGGACGGTTCCGAGAAGCACTGGGGGCTGTATCGCGCCGACCGCACGCCGAAGGCTGCGATGGCAGAGGGCGGCTCAGGCCACTGACGGCTCAGGGCCGGGCGGTGTAGGTCACGACCCAGTTGCGGATCATCTCGAAGTCGAGGTAGTTGAGGCCGGCCAGAATGAACATGGAGTTCCTCGGCTTGCAGCGACGGACCAACAGGCAGTTGGGGTCGCCGGGGATGAGGTTCGCGGGGGGCGCGATGCCGTCCCCGAGCAAGTCAGCGTAACGATCCGTGCGGTAGTTGCCGTTCGGGTGCGCCGCATCGTGGCAGCCGGTGCAACGGCCATCCAGGAGGTTTCGCATCGTCGGCTCGTACTCGAGTCCGGTGCGAAACGCCACGGACCGATCGCCCGTAGTGCCACCTGACAGCGACTGCACACCGTGGCTCTCCACCACCACATCGAGGTGATCCTTGGTGTCGTCCCCGAACCAATCCGGAACCAGAAGCTGGACGACTCTTCCGTACAACGTGTCGACGAGCGTGGCCGATGCGATCATTGCGCGAGCCGTCGGGGTGGCCGCGGGGTAGACGACGTAGTGGGAGGGGTCTTCGGCGCTCGCGCGGGTCAGCGGCTCGGCGAATTCGATGTCGATTGCATAGAGCGCCGCCGAAGCCGCGCGCAAGGGCGGGTTGGGAGCGACAACCCGGGCGGCGTGACAACCGGCAAACGGGATTGCCGCCACGAACGCCGCCGCGATCCACCATCGCGCGGCGTGGCGCAGGGAGGGCGTTCGCAGCGTCCGGCGATTCGTCGTTCCGGCACAGGCCGGCATGCGGTGACTAGTTCGCTTCAACATCTTCGCTCGCGCTCTTCATGCGTCGGATTAGGGAGAATTCGATGCTTACTCCGACCTGGTCTCGTCGAAAGCTGCCCGCGTCGGTCGCTGTGAGCGTGGTCGTGGCGAGACGAGCATGGTTGTTCTCGAAGCGGTAGAAGCCGCCAATGGCAAACCGCGGCCGCGACAGCCGCACGCCAGCTTCCACGGTGTGGCGGGTGTCGTTGCGGTCGAAATGAAAGCGATCGGCGGGACGATCGGAATCGTACCCGCGCGTCTCGAGTTCGTAGGCGGCATCCGCTGTGACCCGCCACGGCCTGTGCCGCGCGAGCTCCCAACGCCCACTGGTCCCGAGCGACATGCCGTGGTAGCTCACATCGGCGTCGTCAGGCGCAACGCCCGGTGTTTCGTCGCCGTCTTCAGCCCGGGCCACGCTCGCGCGGTAGGCACCATGGGCACCGATGCTCGTGCGATGCGGCAGACGATCCCAACGCACCGCCACGTCGCCCTGATGGAGCTTGGAATCACGCTCATCAAACGTGTCATTGTAATTCCTGCGCTCGAATTGATACTCCGCTGCGATCAGAGGTCCCCGCGACAGCCGTTGCTCCCATGCAAGGGACGCAATGTCCAACGAAAACTCGGCACGACGATACCTGCTCAGGCCCGAATAGGCGGGCGTTGCGTCTTCATCCAGAACCTGGCGAAAATAGAAACGTGGGATCGTGAACCAGCTCACGGTCAGGCGTCGATCGCTACGGAACGACTCCCGCCAGCTGATCCCGGCCGAATGCATGTCAGCCGTGCCATTGCGCTGATGGAAGTCCCCCTCGGCGTGGACACGCAACGCGTGGCGCCGGCCGTGCGCTTCTCGACGCTCCCAACCGAGGCCCAGTGAGGGACCCCACACCAGATCGTCGCGCGTCTCGATGGAGTAGCGATCGGGGTGGGCGCCCGATTCGAAATCGCGCAACGCGGGATCCGAATATTCCAGGAAGTTGTTGTCGTAGGTCGAACCGAGTCCGAGCGTCATCGTCAGGGATGTCTTCGCTGGCGCCGCCAACCCAGGCAGGGCGACCACCGCCAGTCCGAGCAGCGTGGCTGCGAGCGCGAGCGTGGAGCGGAAACGGCCCGTGTGCGTCCGAGTGGCGGAGTTTGAACCCGCGGTCACTCCTCGCCGCCCACGATCGGCTGCGGGATGCGCGCATGGATCTCGGCAGAGCCACCTGCCGGCACCACCAGTTCGACGGCGATGTCGTGCGTTCCCGTCGGAACCGCTACGCGAAAGCGATCGAACTTGGACGGAACGCGATCCTTGAGGTTTGCGTAGCTCGCGGTCGAAGCTTTCGAGGTCTTGAAGTCGACCTGCTGCAATTGGTGCGATCCTTCCGTCAGACGCAGGCGGTAGGCCTGGGTGCCCCGCATCGTCGCGTCGAAATCGAGGCGGCTGATGATGTCCAATGTCGTCGGCCCCACCACGCGGAACCGTACCGGCTTGCCGACCCACACGCTGTAGTACGGAATCGATTTCTCTCCTTCGACCACGAGCACACTGCGTATTGCATCAACCGGCGTCAGCGAAACGGTCTGTTCCCCGCTCCGCGGTGGCGCCCCGCGCTGGAGTCGCAGGTAGAGCGTGGCCCCGGCGGTAGCGAGCGTGAGCCGGTGCGCGCCCGCCGCAACGTCCACCGTCATCCTGCGGCTCTTTCCGAGTGCGGTCCGGCTGCCGGACAACGTGACGCGGTCCGAAGCCGAAGATTCGGTCGCGTTGTGCTCGATCTCGCGGCCGTTCTCGCTCACGGTCAAGACATATGTGGCAACGGCTGCCGCCTGGTCGAGTTCCGCGCGTGAAACGATGCGCAACTGCACCGGGCCATCGATCGGAACGACAAGGGGCTTCCCGGGCGCCACCTTGAAGTAGATGCGTTCCTTGCCATCGACGAGCACCGAGGTCGGCGATTGGCCCGGGAGCGATTCGATAGCTTCCCACTTTGCGGCGTGGGCGGAGGAGGTGGCCATGAGACCGGCGATCGCGATCACGCCCAACCAGCGTGACCTGTGTGTCGAGTTCATTCAGGACATCCTTTCCGGATGCGGCCGGCCGAGCAGTTTGTGTTGGAGGTCAACGCGAAGCACGAACAGATTGACGGCAAGCACCAGTCCTGCGGCGAGCCCGACGATCCACAGGTTGTAGCGGTAGCGCACGAACAGGAGCCCGCGCCCCGGTTGGGGTGTCTCACCCTTGGCATCGACAATGTCGTAGGCGCGGGCAAGTTTCTCGACCTGGAGGAGGTGAACGATCGGCATGCCGCGGTCGGAGAGGATGTTGATCACGCCTCGGTTGGGGTAGCTGCGCGCCGCGAGGTGCCGGGTCATCCCCGCGGGGATCAGGCGCGCGTTCTGAGCGCCACCCAGGCTCACGACTCCGCCGCCGACATTGACGTATGCCCGGATCGGCACGCCCCAGGCGTGTGCCACCGAGTCGTACAGGGCAACGCGCGCGCGCACCGCCTCGAGCACCGTCGAGGCGTCCAGCAGTTGAACGTGATTGCGCGCGATGGCGTCAAGCAGCAACTGCCGCCCGGCGGGAGACAGTCCGCGACCCACGTCGCCGCCGCCGCCGAGCGAGGCTCCGATCGAGCGGAAGTCCCATAGCCCGGCTTCGACCGCAGCCGATTCCATGTCGAGCCACGTCAACTCGGGATCCGTCGCTCCGAACATCGAGGCGCCGAGAGATGTAATCAGAATCGGCCGTGCGCCGATCGCCCGGCACGCCGAGAGCACCGCGAGGTTCATCCCGGGCAGCGAGCCGGTCATTCCGACCGCCACCGCGTCCCCGGGTCGCACGTGCGCCTTGAGCAGCATTTGGGTCACAGCCGCGGCGAAGTTGGGGTGCGCGGCAAATTGCTTCGCCAATTGAGCGCCACGATCGGTGGTGATAAGCGTGAACTGTGGCCCGATCAGGCCGGAGTTGGCCGGATCGTTGCGCGGGTCGATCTCGACGCCGAGCCGGGCCTTGGCCTTGCGGATGGCCCCTTCAGCACGCTGCATCAGACGCACTGCCTCGAGCTTCTTGCGATAGGCGTCGGCATGGACGGGTGACTGGGAGCGCTCGGCGATCGCATAGAGCACGACCGCCACGCAGGCGAGTCCGATCAAGGCGGGGGTGGATGCGCGTGCCAGGCTCATCGGATGATCACTCCGCCGCTCAGGAGCATGAGCAGCAAGCGCACCAGCACGGCCGTGGTGGTCATGACGCACAGCGTCTGCACGATGCCCTGGCGTTCCATCCAGTTGGCGATCAGGCCGGGAATGACGTATCCGATGGTGCGCAGATCGATCGGCACGCCAGCCTGACGCAGGAACAGCAGGTCGCGCGAGATGGCGCCGAACGAGAATCCCAGCAACACCGCGATCACGATGCGCCGCCGGCCGTAGATGAGCGCGTAGCGCGACAGCAGTTTCAGCGCGCCGAGCGTGAGCAGCGCCACCGCCACCGTGCCCACGATGCGCAGCGGCTCGTGCATCATCAGCGCGAGGTAGCCTGGAACGACCATCCCTCCGGCGGCGAGGCCGAGGGTTTCGGAGAAGATGAGACTGATGACCAACCCGAGGCCAATTGCCGATTCAATCATGGTGCACCGCCCGATTGCTGAAATGGAGCACGATCGCTTCCCCCAAACCAACGATGTTTCCGATACCAACCACCATGCCGCGCTCGGTCACCAGGTCCAGCACACGCTCGTAGACCGCTTCGGCCCCGAGGCCTCCGAGGTCCGACACCTTCGAGCGATCCAGGCCACGCTGCACGGCAAGGAACGCGACCAGTTCGGTGCCGTGACCGGTGAGCACGACGTGGTCGGCGTCGAGCTCGGTGGCGACGAGATCGGCGATCTGCCCGGAGCGCTGGAGGCGGTCGTCGCGGCAATTGGCAAGAACGATGCGGCGTGTCCCGGCGATCGGAGTGGCAAGACCCAGCCGCTGCCAGATCAACAGGGTCGACTCAGGATCGTTCGCGGCGAACGCGTTGACGAAGGTGACGTGCTTCTCGCCCGAGACGATCCGATAGCGGCGCAGCGCACCAGGATCCGGGGGCGCTTCCTGCATGCCGCGCAACGCGGTCGCGCGCTCGACTCCGAGGTGCTCGCACACCGCCAGGGCGAGTGCGACGTTCTCGGAGTGTTCCACATAGG
>Ga0315273_10014750_pt1 | contig 10080 bp, 5 predicted proteins | sample YL17G02_0_MG_FD_205753 | JGI IMG/M metagenome (GOLD analysis project Ga0315273, IMG submission 205753) | Sediment microbial communities from Yellowstone Lake, YNP, Wyoming, USA - YL17G02_0 | ecosystem: Environmental > Aquatic > Freshwater > Lake > Sediment | place: USA: Wyoming | collected... | reverse complement strand
AGCCTCTCAATCAGCACTGGGACGGCCCGTTTGTCACCAATCCGACCGAGAGCTTGGATGCACGATCTGGTCTTGAATAAATCATCTTCATCACTGGTGGTTTTCACGGCCTCGATCAGCGGATTAACGGCCGGTTTTCCCATAGCGACCAAGGCAAGCACCAAAGCTCGACGTACGGCCAGTGAATCGGGGCGGTCGCGATTATTCCACGGGTCTCCAAGAGATGCGATTAGAGCCTTGATAACGCGAGGATGCTTCGTCCGCCGGAGCGCCTCGACCGCCTTAAGCCGTTTGTCAGAGTCGTCGCTGACAAGACCTTCAATTGCCCTTATAACGCCTCCGGTGATTGGCTGCTGAATATAGGCAATACCCGAGAGATTCAAGAACCCCAAACCAAGATGGCGCCTAACACTATCGCGATTCCAGCACAGCAAAGCCAGATCAGGCGCCCCCTATGTGGGCGGCCGGTCGCCGGGGTCGCGGCCCGTTTCCTATCTCCCTTTGTACGTACATCCGGTACCTTGGTAGACCGATCTAGACCAGTGACATTTTCAGGTTTTAGCAACTCTGCGCCGCAGAAAGCGCAATACACAGCCACGTCTAAGTTGTGTCGCCCACAGCCGCTGCAAAACATCCCAATCACCCCATTTCGCAAGGATAGGCCTGCGTGGCGCTTACATCATTCTCCTTCTTTGTCCATTACAGACCGCAATCCAGCCAGACGAAACTTGTTGGTATACCATTCGCAGATTCGGGAGTCCACGCGTGCCAAGTGCGGCGGGCTGTCCCAGCTTCCTCCCCTGGTAACCCTGTAACCTGCATACTCATCAGGTTGCATATCGCACCATTCGGCGGCGTTGCCGGACATGTCGTAGAGTCCGTATCTGTTTGGGCGAAAGCTGCCTATCGGGCTCGGAAAGGCATATCCGTCATCGTAACCCCTGAAATACGCGCCCTCGAATCCGGCACGATGGGCCGATTCGTCGCGAAGGTTCGCCACCTTTATAGACGGCGATATCGTGTTTCCCCAGATATACTTATAAATCGGCTTACTGCCAACTCCGGTGGCACCGCCCCGTACCGCGTATTCCCATTCGCTTTCTCGCGGGAGTCTAACTCCTGCCCAGATGCAATATGCTTTTGCGTCCTCCCAACTGATACCGGTGACGGGTTGGCGAGGGACGATGAAGTTCGGATTATCCCAACATGCTGGTTCACGATGGCCAGTGTCCTCGACAAACTTACGGTATTGTGCGTTCGTCACCTCGTACCGGTACATCCAGAAGCCCTCTATGGCTACGGGAGCCCTCGGTTTCACAACCTTTCCATAGCCCAAGGTATGGCCGGAGAACCGAAACTCTCCGCCTGGTATCCAGACCAATTCCGCGCCGTCTTTGGGATTGATCCGCGTTTTGAAAGAAGGCTCGGAAAGAGTCAGTTTGTTACCCATTTCATGAAGCCGGTCTTTGGTATAGGCTAAACATCCAAGGGCAACCAGACCCAGAACAATTGTTATTAGTAACATGGCGCTGATTATCCAGACCCATACCGGGATAGTAATCTTCTTGCGATGCCTGGAGGGTGCAGCGAATTCGGATATGCTATCCGCTCTTGCCAATGTATCCTTACTTTTCGGCAATTCTGTACCGCAGAACGCGCAAAAACTAGCGGGTTCGGGGTTTTCTTGACCACAGTTCCGGCAGTTAGGCATGTGGATTTACCCTTTCTTTATGTCTTTGACAAAAGCGGCTTCAAAGTGTGTGTCTATTTACTACTCGGCCGGTGTTACCAGCCTTAATTCCATAGGTCTTGTCAGCCTGTCAAGCATTGGCCGTAGCATGTTCAATGTAGTACTAATGATTTCGAGCGTATGAATCAATGGCTCGTTGACCTCCAATTTCCGGACGGAAGTCTGGAACTCATCGATGGAGGTCGTCAGTTGCCGCGTTTGTTCCGCAAGAGATTGGACGTAGCCGGTCAACTGTTGCGATTGCACGCTTTGGCCATACAACGCCTCGCGCAGTTTGACAGTGTCATCCGCGAGCCTATTCAGCGCCGATGACGTTTCCTGAGAGAATTGCTGCTGGGTGGCAGCAAGTTGATCGGTGGTATCCTTGACCATGGCGGCAAGCCGATGATCGGCATCTTGCGTGACCTCGTCAAGTCTGCTCACGCCCTCCCGCGCGGTTGCGCAAAACTGATGCGAAAGCTGCTGGCAACCTTCGGCCAACTGTTTGAGGACAGCTTGCAGAAAGATGCCTACTTCAGCACGCCATGCTTCCGATGGTGGAGAGTGCTTCTCAAGGATCTCATCAAACTTGACGAGAAAGTCCGGTGCCGTAACCTCTTTTGCCTGGACTATCACATGGGCTGGTAGATTCGGCAGAAACGTTTGGGAGATCGTGCGATCGATATCTCCCAGACGATCCTCCTCTGCCTTTTGCAGTCCTGATGCGGGAAGCATGACGAAAAGCGCTCCAAGAAGCCCATGAAGCGTCGTAAGGAAGGCAAATGAAAGACCGTGCGTCACCGACATCAATTGTGTCTTTACGGCATCAAGATTGGTAATCTCCCCTTTCAGGAAAGAAGAGAAATCCCCGACGGCCAAGCTGATTCCGATGACCGTCCCGATGAAACCGAGGATGGGCATGGCCCAGACAAAGAGGCGTACTTCCGCATAGCCCGCCGATACGGTATCCGCGTCCACGTCAGATTGTTGCTGCAACGCGTGCTCAACCCGCTCAAGGTTATTTGACCGAATCCATTCGCCTAACGCCACCCGCAATCGTTGGCACATAGCGCTCCCATGCGACTGCTCGGAAGCCAAACGTAGCGCTTCCTCGCCCTTGCCCTCCTTCAAGAGGGTCCCCATCTTTTCCGCTATGGATGGACCGAATTGGCGGCGTTGGTCGCGCAACCGCAGGAACCTGGTGAGCAGCACACATGCCGACCACATAAAAAAATAAGTTATAGTCCAAGGTATGCTATTGAGAATACCCCCTGGCAAGAACATCTGCTGCAAAAAACCACCCTGCTTCACAACGCCGGCAAGAACAGCCAATACCAGTAAGGTCAATACAAAGCCAACTCCCGCGCTCATCAGCGTGATCGTGCGTTCCGAGAGCCAGAATAGTTTTGTTTTCAAGGTTGGCGTGATCCGGGCAGGTATGGTCTTTGGTTTCTTGAGATGAAAAGAGCACATAGGACAACTCTCCGGCCAAGGAAGAGGCAATAAAACTCCGCAGTTCGGGCAAGTCTTGCTCGGACCGCTTTCTTGGGGAACAGCTTCCCGAAAGTCATTCCCACATTTGGTACAAAAGGTGGCGCCAGACAAGTTTTCCACATGACCACATCTAGAACACTTCATCATCTACCCCCCCATAATCTTATCCAGGAATGAAGAACCGCTGGATTCTCCTCCGGAATCGCCAAGAGCCCAAATTCTTAATGGCCATTGAATATTCCCTGGTTCCCAATTGGAATCAAAACCGTATTGACGGGCAAAATCACGGGCCTTGCGAAAAACTTCCAAGCTATCCACGCTGAGGAAGAAAAGAAGGTATTGCCGATCCTTGTCCATATCCGCTAGAAGCCGTCTAAAGTAAGATCCGGATATCTCAACATCGGCGGTCGTGTCTCCCTGTATACCCGCGCAAGGCACAATGATGATGTAGCCGCTGTCGATCTTCCGCGTTGACGAAAAAAGGCCCGTGGCCTCGGAGCAATGAAACTGACCAGTAACTTCCAGCATCCCATCGCTGATACGTCTCTTATTCAAAGTCTCGACGACCTGCGGAATGTTATAATAGACCAGGCCGTTCAATGGTTCCGTGTATCTGTCAATCAATTCATCGACTTTTAACGGGAAAAGCGCGTTGCCGGTACAGATCACCACCACCCTCTCCTTGGTAGTGGGTTGGAGCTTGGGAAGGCGCTTGGCGATAAATACTCCCCGCGAGGCGATTACCGCATAAATTAAAACAAAAATCATGATCCCGACAGTATTGGCGAGGATATCGGTTAAGGAGTCTAGATTAATATTAAAACCGGCATGGCGATGGTAGCGCGCCATCATCAGTCACCTCTTTTATTCCACTCCCAGCGGGCGTGCCTGATCGATCGGCTCATAACCCATGATGATTCCTCTTTTATGGATAAGTTCGCGGAGATCGGCAAAATTGCCGAATCCTGAGGGGCGTACTGCGATAAATAGATATCGCTTATCCTTTTCCGCGGCTATATCGCTCAAAAGCTTGCCGAATGGAGATGCGTTCCGGCCTTCATTCTCCACGGCCGCGCCCCAGGGCACCCGAACCTTGCCCGGGTGAATCGTGACCGAGATACCGTCCCATTCAATTAACACAGGGACTTGATCCGTCGTGCCTTCAATCATCCAAACCTCCGCGGCCCCCGGGCCTATTGAGAGAGCCGTCATTGACATGACGATCATCACCAAGCTCCCGAGGATACAAGCAAGGATGCCCAGGAAGGGGAAGAGGTCAAACTTTGGTTGCATCCCCCGTTCTCTCCGATACGCCACAAGCATCCCTCCCAAGAAAAATCACCGTGGACTTGCCGGATAACTTAATCTTTAATTCTTGTGATGGTGGTTGCCAGCGTGCCGTTGATTTTCAAGTTAAAGCGTCTATTGCCGGAAGGAACCTCAAAAACGATATCCGCCCCGCAAAGATCGGGGCCAATACTGATGCCTTCATATTTCCGTACCGATTCCAAAAACTGCAGCTCGTTACCTTGATCGTAGATACTTTCCTGTATCCCCAAGGCGGCGAAAAAATCTCCCTTTGCATCAGTCAAGGCAAAACTATCGGCGACCAATTCTTTGGCCGAACGGCCTAGATGTGCAAGATACAAGCTAATAATCAGGAACGTCTTGCCTTCGGCCGGGTCATAGTATTCATGTTCAATATCATTATCCGCGGTCAGGTAAGGGCGAAGCGCTACCTCCGTGGTAAAACGGGCCTCCATCAAGCAGTCGAATCGCCATTCGGCACGTCCACTCGCTGTTTGGGCCGCTTGGCTGGTGGGAAATCTGGTAACGAGTTTGCTGAATACCAGCCTGGCCTGGTCCCAAGCTTTTTGCTGCACCAGCATGTCCGCGCAGTCCAGTAATAATGGAGGAACACTGGTTTTTAGCGTTCCAGTGAGTTCAAGATTTTGCTCGGCAAGCAGTAAGCACGCCTTCGCCAGGATTGACCGTTCGGCGGATTTCAAAGGACGCGCACGAGAAACAGCAAGTCCTTCCGTGATTTGGCGTAATAATGCTCGGTGACTCGCATGTCGCGCGTAGTTTATCACCATATCCCAGCGCGTTTCCGCGGTGGCTTTTCTGTAAAGATTTACCGCTGTTGCATGGCCTCCGCTGGAAGCAGCCACGCTCGCCCGCGCGAGTAGCCAGTATGGGCCTGGGAGAGTGTCCAATACGATCCAGAGCATCAGCACGATTCCCACTGTCCGGATAAAGGTTCTTATAAGGCGGGAGTCGATGATCCGGTACCATCGATCCCTAGCCGGCAATAAAGCTGGGATTAGGGCATCCAAGGGATCGGTCTCGTAGCCAAAAAAGGAGCGTACAGGGGGTAAGTGCCAATATCGCAACAAGTCCAGAATAGCACCGATCGCGGCCGTGAGGGAGATGAGGAAAAACAGATTGTTCATGGGCATACCCTTTTGGACCATGCCAAGCAGGCCGATCGGCGTGGCAATCAAGAGCACGACACCACATAGAGCCAAACTGGCCAGTACGACGCGGATCAAGTGCCATCCCCATTTAATCCCCATTAGGATCGGAACCGCGGCTAGAGCCCACAGCCCGCCGCTGGCGGCCAAAAAGATTAATATAACGCGAAACGTGGCGTTATCAAGCCCGTGGTACAATAATACCCCGGCAAGCATGGCGCCTAGCCCAAGCAGAATGCCCAAAATGCCAAGGAGGAGTATGGAAAGAGGGCGATAGGATTTGACAAAGGTTTTTGCATAGATCCGCGCGTAATGGCGATGCTCAAGATCGCGGCCGGTCCCATGAATGATAAATCCAGATGTAATCCGGTGCGGAGGAATGACAAATGTCACCTTTCCCACGCAAGAACAGGCCACGGTTCCCTGTCCGGAACAAGTCTCGCAATAAGACTGGCCGGCCAAGGTGCCCTCATCGGTCTCTCCCGATGCCGGAGCAATGGGCGGCAGCGTGTTCATTCCCCTACAATCGGGACACGGTACGCGTCCCGTCCCCGTGCAGGTTGGGCAGTCCGAAGGAATGAAGACGCGATCGGCCCTGCCCCGCCTTGTTTCTTCACGCGTCACTCCGAGTCTGGGCAATTCAAGGCCATGTAAAATGTTCAATAAGCGGTCCACGATGTGCTGACGTTCGGGACGGTCCAAATAGTTATCGGTCTCGGATACGCATGCAGCTTCGTTGGCCGGCGTTAAGGATACTTGCTTAAGCGCCAAAATAGTCTGGGCTTCCTTGCGCAGTCCGAGATCCTCAAATGCGCTGGGAACCATAATAAGATGATAGAACCTTGATTCCAAAGTGGAGAAAGGAACCGGACATGCGAAACGGGCAGCCATCCATGCTGTAAGGCCTCCGAGGATAGCGTTGCCAAAGGCGGCGTAAGCCGCCATCCACCATCGGAGAGGATTGATGGCTAAGGGCACGATCAGGCCCAATAGCCCAGCCAGCAAACTACAGAGTAACGGCCGGCGGCGCCGCAAGCCGAACGCGATCGCATATACCGGGATGAAAAGGAATATGCCGTATGTCAGCCATGCGCCATGCAGCCACCGCCCCGCGATAGCGAGCCAGACGGGTAAGAATAATGTCAACACCCAATCAAATCGGCTCATGGACCGCCTGACCTGAAATTCTAGCTTTGGTCGCTTTTTGATGAACGTCCCGCCACAGTAAATACAAAACCGCGCATTGGGCAAAGAGGTTTGTTTCCGGCAACGCGAACATACCAGCATCAGTGTCGCCCCTTAACGGTTAAATGCTAACCGATAACGCCATGACTTTCTTTTTACCGCTATCACGCCAAATACAATCAGCCCACAAATACCGGCGGCAATCAAGATGATTGTCAGAAGTGTTGCCCCTCCACCGCCGACGTCGCCGCAATATAGGCGGTGACCCCAACCATACCGGTAAGATCTGGTCTTCCCGTTCACATCCATGGACATCGTGAGATTGCCTTTCTTGTCATAGAGATAGAAGACCTGACCCTTTCCACCGACATGCGCGGCGATTACGCGGCCATATGAATTATAAGCGAGCAAGATGCCGGGAAATTCTTCACCGCGCGCTGGAGAAACCTTCTCGTTGATTGAAGCCGTCATGAAATCCCCGGCGGCGTCAAAGTCAAAAGCATTGCCCCATTTGTCCTTCAGGCGGAAACTGCCGTCCTGCAAGATATATAGGCCTTGCCAATGCCGTGATGCCGGGGGGAAATATCCGATGTCTCCTTTGTCATCTTGGCCAAACACCAATTCTTCGGAGGCGGGGCGATCCAAAACAGTTATTGATTTCGGGAAAGATATTCCGTCAAAGATAATCGGCGAGCCTGACCCCGGCGTCAATCCAAGCGGAATCCCCCAGATGCTTACTAGACGATCACCCCTGTATCCATAGGCCCATCGGTTCTCCCGTCCCATATCAACGAGGACTAAACGCCTGGCTTGGTTAAAATGGAAGGTATTGCCGTGGATGTCGGCCAAACGGTATGATGAATCGGACATGATATACAAGCCTTCCCACCGGGCCGAATCCTCGGGGAAGTAACCGGCCAGACCCTCCTTGTTATTGCCGAATCGCATCCGGTCGCGGCTGCCCGTAATGCGGTCAACAACCGTCATCTCGGATGGGATGAGGATGTCCTGGAATGTACGGTTATCTTTTGAAGGAGCAAGCTCGAATGGTACGGTCAAGTGCCAGCCCGGTCCAAATTCGCCGGTATTTCTTGGCGATCGACTGTAATATCGGGTCAATTCAACAACCGGTCCGCTGCCGGTGATGACGGCATCCGTCTGGAAAACAACTTCGCGGCCATGTTCGGTAACGACTGCCGATGGAAGATCGATCGCGGTGTAAGTAGTTTGTCCTTCATTAAATTGCAAGGCGGGGAGTGTTTTTCCAAAACGAAGCGCCGTGTCGGATGGAGAAAAAGAACGGGAAGAAAGGTCAATGTCATCATAACTGGTGACAACCGGTCCAACAAAGGCCGGGACTGAATCCCACGCGGAGATGTAAGTGGGACGGGGAGCCAAATCCACGCCGCCCCAGATCTCGAGACCTCCCGTTTCCTCCCATGGGATCGTGTACCCAAGGGTTTCTTCCGGTGTGTCGTAAATTACAGAGGGCTTATGATTCGCGAAGATGAACCAGTTTAACGGGACGCCCCGATCTTTCAGATACTTAGCCAACGCCACCAGCTTCGCGTATTCGCGCAGATCGCGGAGTTCGGCATGTTTGCGGGCGAATTCGTCATAGTGCCCGGTAAAGAATTGGGCAAAGACCTGAGCCGCGGGCTCGGACTCACCTTCGAGCCCCTGCATCATGTACTCCGTCTTAACCTCGATCTTCACCCGATCGAAGATTAATGCATCACCAGCCTGTTTTGCGCGTACCTCGGCGGGAACGAACCAGAAACGGTACATTGCTCCGCTGTATTGCATGCCGATTTCCTTGAATAACTCAACCATGTTCTTGTATCCCGGAATGCCGGGACTCATTAGTTCCCCGGTGAGGGTATCTCGTCCCAGGGTATACCCCTTGAGGATGCGATCGGCCTCGAACATGATCTGGCCCAGTCGCGTCCCCTTAACCTTACCAATGTACCGCACGTTCATCCTATTGCGCGTCGGTCCGGGGTCGATGGAGACACCGGGATCCTCGCCACCGTAAACCGTCATCAATATGCTGGTGAAGTCATCAAGGTAAGTCTGCGGCAACGATACGAGTTTACCTTTGACGATGAGGCTTAGATGTTGTCCCTCGGCATCCCAGACCACCCCTTCGATTGTAACTTTATCGAGGCTGGAAATCTGAGCAATTTTATTGAGGAGGACGCCGCCGGGTTTTAAAGGCCGCGGAATGGGTGGAGGCAGGAACGGGGGAGGGAATGGTTGATTGGGTTGATTCCATCCAGGAACGCCCCCTGGTGGAGGGAAATCATCGTCATCATCGCTGTCGTTGTCGTTGTCATTATCTATATCCGTCCCTGTCGTCACGGAATCATCAGGTATTTCGAGGTTACCAATCGTGGATCGCCCTGTCTCACTCATTCTCGTACAAGCCTTGTAAAATGCAAATAATGGGTTATCGTCAATTGCATATTTGGTTTCAACAAGCGCGCCATCAGAATTGTAAAGATCACCTTTTTTATCAAGGACATAGATATCGTTTATGCCATATCCTTGGCGTTTCAATGCCATGATTTTAGCTTGGTTATCCGCGCTCTTCGGATCGCCATATAACATGATAACGGCTTTCTTTCCCGGATACTCAAGTTCATTTCGCTTTTTTATCTTCTTGGCGACTTCGTCTGGATCCTGGCCTTTTTTTGTAAACAATACTGGAATGTATTTATCTGTCTCCCACCCGCGTTTTCCCACGCGTACCCAGCCATCTGTTTCCGGAATTACCACCCAATCTTCAAAAGTCGAAGAGGCTTGTTCTTTGATAACCACACCGTAGAGGGACTTCTCTGTCCCTTGTGTGACACCAGCCTGCGTGACCGCACCAGATTGTGCCATCAGCGCAATCGGGTCTAGATCGAGAAGCGAACCGGGTGAAGAGGCAAGGCGTCGTGAGCCAGCGGGCGAATTAACGATCAAGTCTCGAATTGTTTTACGGTCATTCAATAGACCGCTATGTTGATCCACTGTCCTGGTTGCGGTCTTTTGATTCCTATATCCCTCAGAATGGATATGGACCCAATAGTTGCAATAACGTTTTGCCGCGTCGTAGTTTGAAACGGAATAAGGTGAGGCGGGATAATCACCGTTGGAAGTGAAGACCATGACTTGAGAAAACGAATATCCACACCTTCCTAGGTTTTGGGCTAG
>Ga0315273_10014747_pt1 | contig 10081 bp, 7 predicted proteins | sample YL17G02_0_MG_FD_205753 | JGI IMG/M metagenome (GOLD analysis project Ga0315273, IMG submission 205753) | Sediment microbial communities from Yellowstone Lake, YNP, Wyoming, USA - YL17G02_0 | ecosystem: Environmental > Aquatic > Freshwater > Lake > Sediment | place: USA: Wyoming | collected... | reverse complement strand
CTTTTAATTTTTCCTCATTAGGCGATGAGGTAATGGAAAACGGATGCGTTTCCAGACCGACGTTTCTGTCAAAAAATTTAATGAAAATGAATTGGCCGGGCGTAAAATTAAACTTTTCAGCTTCAGGAGATAAGGTTATTTCAGTTGTTTCGCCACTCACCAGCTCTACTTTATCTACAATATATTTATGTTTCTTTACCAATATATTTACAAAAACAGTCCGGTAAATTATTGCGAAAAATCCTATAACCATCATAGCTATCATATAAACTCTAAGCGGGCCAAAAGCTGAGACATCGCTTGAAATAAAAAACACGTGAACGCTTGCCAAGGTATATGCCAAGCCTAAAAACTTATGAGTTAGTTTCCAAATAGAATAAGGGAATTTAAAATACAAGGTGATGATTAAAAGAATAATCATCGTGGTCAAAGCAAGTTCTCCAAAAAGAACCGTAAAATCCGGTGAAATAAGAAAATTAAAAGCGAACTGAACTGAAATAATCGCTGACCTGGAAATTAAATAAAGCGGATGAAAAAGTAAAATAGAAAAAGCAATCACTCCGAAATTATGATGAGAAATATAAACTCTGTTTAATCCAAAAAAGAATTTTTCCAAAAACCTGATGCGCGTGTTTAAAAAAAGCACCAAAGAAAACATCGCCATTCCAACCAAGCCAAAAATCTCACCCAAACTCGTCAAAATAAAATATAGATTTGAAATTCTCAAATCTATAGGCTTCATCAACAGCCAGATAAAAAAAGGAATTAAAGACAGAAAAATAATTAGAATGTTTCCGATATTATTTTTTATAAATCTTAACATAAAATTATGTGCCAAAATCTTGATCAATTTTAATTAATTCCTCAACTTTCTTTTCAATTGAACGCGGCGTGATATTATGTCTTTTATTATACTCTGATTGGATTTCTCGGCGACGGTCAACTTCTTTCATTGCCCGCTTAATCGAGCCGGTTATTGTATCGGCGTATAAAATTACTTTGCCTTTAACGTTTCTGGCGCATCGGCCCATTGTTTGAACTAAAGAAGTCTCAGAGCGCAGAAATCCTTCGCGGTCAGCGTCAAGAATCGCGACGAGCGTCACTTCAGGCAAATCAAGACCTTCGCGCAATAAATTCACGCCCACTAAAATATCAAATTTGCCCCTTCTGAAATCAGTTAAAATCTGCGCCCGTTCCAATGTTTTTGTGTCAGAATGCATGTAATTAACTTTAAACTTTTTCTTTTTTAAGAAATCACTCAAGTCCTCGGCCATTTTTTTGGTTAAGGTGTTGACAATTACCCGGCCATTGTCCTTAATTATTTTTTCCGATTCCTCAATTATATCGTCAATCTGGCTTTTATTTTTATGTTTATCAAACACCGGCCTGATTTCAACCGGCGGGTCAATTAAGCCGGTGGGCCGAATAATTTGCTCCGCTATCAGCGATGAATGTTTTAATTCCCAATCTGCCGGCGTAGCTGAAGTGAAAATTATTTGCCCGATTCTTTTTTCTCCGCCAGAGGCGGATCCGCCTTGGGCGGAGAATTCTTTACCAAAAATTTCTTCGAACTTAAGCGGCCGATTGTCCAAAGCTGATGGCAGACGGAATCCGTATTCAACCAAAATTTGCTTGCGGCTTCTGTCTCCTTCATACATACCGCGAACCTGAGGCACAGCAATATGCGACTCGTCAATAATCGTTATAAAATCAGGCGCGCCGCCTTCGCTGCCGCTTCGGCGAGCCGAAGCAAAATAAGCCAGCAAAGTGTCCGGCGCCTCGCCGGCTAATTTACCCGACAAGTGCCGCGAATAATTTTCAATGCCATGGCAATAGCCGATGCTTCTTAACATCTCAATGTCATAATTAGTTCTTCTTTCCAATCTTTCGGCTTCAAGATACAGCCCTTTTTGATTAAAATAATTCAAACGCTCTTTTAATTCTTTTTTAATTTCACCAATTGCTTGTTTCCTTTTTGGTTCGGTAGAAATAAAATGTTTTGAGGGAAAAATCACGATGTCTTTTAGCTTTTCTTTAATTTTTCTGGTTAACGTATCGCAAACAAAAATAAATTTTATCTTCTGCTCTTGTAATTCAATTCTGTAAAAAAATTCTCCGCTGGCCGGATAAATTTCAAAAATATCTCCGCGCACCCTGAAAAAACCTCTTTTTAAAACGCTGGTAGTACGATTAAAATGCATTTTCACCAATTGCCTGATTAAGTCGCCGCGCGTTATCGGCTGATTAATTTCTAAATGAATTGCGGCTCCAAGATAATCAACAGGCACGCCTAAGTTATAAATACAAGAAACAGAGGCCACGACAATCACGTCTTTCCGGGATAACAAAGCCGATGTTGCCTGATGCCGCAACCGGTCAATTTCTTCGTTAATCATCGCCTCCTTTTCAATATAAGTGTCAGAAGTCGGCAAATATGCCTCGGGCTGATAATAATCGTAATAAGAAACAAAATAATTAACTGAATTTTTGGGGAAAAAATTTTTGTACTCGCGATAAAGTTGGGCTGCCAAAGCTTTATTCGGCGCCATTACCAAAACCGGCTTGTTAAAATGAGAAATGAGCGAAGCCATGGTAAAAGTTTTGCCGGAACCAGTCACGCCCAAAAGCGTCTGAAATCTGTTGCCTTTTTTTACGCCCTCAACTAATTTTTTAATCGCCTGCGGTTGATCTCCAGATGGTTTAAATTTTGAGTGAAGCTTAAATATCATAATGCTAAGGCTGGCTTGCCCCCTGCCGGCTTAAAATTAGATTTTAATTTAAAAATATTTTTTGACATAATATTTTGCGTTAGTCTGTGTTCAATCAATCTAAAAAACCAAAAATCCCGACCAAGTCGGTCTTATATGGCCCTGTGATGTTTTCTAATTATAATTAAATTAAAAAGTTTAGCAACTTATTATTGTTTATCAGTTTAATTTACTATTAATTACATTGTTTAATGTAACGCTATTCCAGCGATCGCTAAAATAGCGTTACGCTGAAAATAATAATGGGTCAACTATTGACGAACCAAATAAAATATGCTATTCTGTTAATAGAACAATAGAAACAAAAATAAATGCCAAATGGAAAGGAGGTGAGCCGCGATGAGTAGACAGCAAAGATTTATTGAAGCTTTTCCACTTCAGTTAGCACATGAATTCCAGTTTCTTCTTGAGAGATTTTACAAGAAGGAAATAACCAGACGCACAGTTAAGCAATTAATGAACGAGAAGGTTGCGATTGCACTCAATACTGTAAGACCCGCCCGAATCAAAAAATAAAGTACAATCGCCTCTTTCCTCGGCAAAACCCCAAGCTCGCAAGGTTGGGTTTTTTATTTTCAATTTAAAAATTTTTTTGTTTGGAAAATTTTAGTTTGAAACTAAATAAGCGAAGCAAGTTGCCTGAGAAAATGTCTCGGAGGCTGAGCGGGCATGGTTCGAGCGAACGAAGTGAGCGAGAGAGCGAAGCCGAGAGCCAAGCGGCGTTTCGCCTCGCTGGGGCGAAACGACCGCGGTTTTCGAAGGCAACTTGCGAAGCGAATTAATTAAACGAAAAATTTTCCAAACAAAAAAGTAGGCAGACTCATCACCCGCCTACTTTTTATCCTTCGATTTGGTCCAGGTTTAACCCCAAACTTGTCGAAGGATTTAAGGAGTCGGCACTCATGAATTCCGACTCAGTCTATAAACTATGGTAGGACTACCAAATACACGTGCTTGAGCCAAAAATTCATCAGACGCCGTGTCCTCTCCTCATTTTTAGAATAATTCCTTAAAAACAACTGTCAAGACCGGTCTGTGAATAAACTGTTAGCGATTTTATTCATACCTTAATGCCTCAATTGGGTCCTTGGCAGCTGCTTTTCTGGCCGGATAAATACCAAAAACTAAGCCAATAAGAGCTGCTACGCCCAATCCTAAAAGCGCTCCTTCAACCGGAAAAGTAAATGCCCAACTCAAAGAAAGCACTTTTGTTAAAATCAGCGAAATAAGAAAAGAAAACAAAGCGCCTAAAATAATGCCGATGATTCCGCCTAAAGCAGTCAGAATAACTGCCTCCAAAAGAAATTGAAATAAGATATTTTTCTCGGTTGCGCCAAGGGCTTTGCGCAGTCCGATTTCCCGAGTTCTTTCAGTAACTGAAACCAACATAATATTCATAATTCCCACTCCGCCAACTAAGAGTGAAATCGCGGCGATAGCGGTTAAAAATAAAGTTAAAACACTAGTGATAGTTCCGACTGTCTGCATTGCCTCGGCCTGCGTCTCAATGAAAAAATCGTCTTTAGACGGGTCGGTGATATTGTGAGAATTCCTCAAAGTAATTTTTATGTCTTCAGCCGTAGCATTAACATTTTTTTCGCTGTCCGTCTGAATCACCAATCGGTTAAAATATTTTATGCCGAAAATATATTGCTGAGCCGTGGTGTAAGGAATAATTGCCGCTTCGTCAAAATTTAAAAAAGAAAATTGTCCTTTTTTGGGCAAAATGCCAACGACTTTAAAATTCATTCCTTTAATTTTTATTTTCTGGTTTAGGGCGTCTTCGCCATTAGTAAAAAGTTGTTCCTCTATTTTTGAACCGATAACAACGACATTGGCATAACTTTTAACTTCATCATCATCAAAAATTCTGCCTCTGTCAGGATACATATCGTAAAGCTCGGCAAAAAAATCAGTCACGCCGAAAAGATTCGCCCGATAAGTGTCAGAGCCGTAAGCCAAGCTTTGACTGCCGAAAACAATCGGCATAATTTTGTCCGCATGAGGAACATTGCCTTTATTGTTCAGCGCTTCTAAATCTTTTTGTTTTAAAGAATCGGCAAACATGGAAAATATATCCGTAGGTCCCTTGGGCTGGCGGCCCGGAATTACTGAAATTATTTTAGGGCCGATGTTTTGAATTTGTCCTAAAATTAAATTTTGCGCTCCTTGGCCTAATGACATTACCAAAATAATAGAAGTGATGCCGATAACAATGCCAAGAATGGTCAAAATAGACCTAGATTTGTGAGTTTTGAGGCCAGTTATTGAGGTTTTTAGGGTATATCTTAAGCTCATAAATTTACAATTTACAATTATCAATGAATTTTCAATTAATAAATTATCAAAAACGACGGTGGATTTGAAAATTTGAAAATTAAATCATTGATTGAAAATTGATAATTGAAAATTGAAAATTATTTAACGAAATGGTCTTTGCCTATTCTTCTATTGTCAACTGCTTTATCGCTTTCAATTTCGCCGTCTTTTATATGAATAATTCTTTGGCTGAATTCTGCCGTGTAAGTTTCATGAGTAATTAAAATAATCGTATGGCCGAACGAATTTAATTTTTCCAAAAATTCCATAATTTGTCCGCCGGATTTTGAATCTAAATTGCCGGTCGGCTCATCGGCAAAAATCACTTGCGGGTCATTGATTAAAGCGCGGGCAATAGCCGCTCTTTGCTGTTCGCCGCCGGAAAGCTGCGATGAAAAATGGTTTTGCCGATGGCTTAGTCCGACTAAATCAATGGCTTTAGCCGCCATTTTATCCCAGTGCGATTCTTTGACGTCTGAATAAAGCAAAGGCAGCTTCACGTTTTCCAAAACCGTGGTTCGCGGCAATAAATTAAAACTTTGGAAAACAAATCCCATTTTTTTGTTTCTGATGCGAGCCAATTCATTTTTTGAATAATCACCCATTGTTTTGTTGTCAAAAAAATATTCGCCGCTGGTTGGCTTGTCTAGAAATCCCAAAATATGAAGCAAAGTTGATTTGCCCGAGCCAGACGGACCCATAATCGCCACAAACTCGCCTTGCTCTATAGAAAAAGAAATACCGCAAAGAGCGGGTATCTGAACGTCATCGTTAAAATACGACTTGACGATATTTTTTAATTCAATCAGAGGCATATAGACGAAATTTCTAAGTCCTAATTTCTAATGTCTAATTACTGGTTGCCAATAGTTGATACGCGCTCGCCCTCTTTAAGACCGGAAATAATTTCCACATTACCGTCAGAGCCGCGCAGTCCTGTTTGAATTTGACGTTCGTCAGGACTTGAAGTGTTATTATCTACAAGCACAAATTTGTCTGAGCCGCGAGTAATGACCGCGCGTTGGGGAATTACCAAAACATTTTCTCGCTTATCAGTTGAGACATCTATATTCGCCGTCATTCCGGATTTTATTCTGTCATCATCTTTATCAAACTGAAGCGTGGTTTTATAAGTGGCAACTCCTTCAATAACGGTTTCCGCCGGGTCGATTTTTACTACTTTCGCGTCAAAAACAACGCTTTCTCCGTAAGCGTCAAGCGTAATTTTAGCCGTATCTCCGATTTTAACCTTGGCGATATCCGCTTCTGGTATGTCTGATTCTACTTCAAATTGATTAGCGCTGATTATAGAAATAATTGTAGTATTTGCCGAAACTATTTCTCCGATTTTGGCGTCTTGTTTTATAACCAAGCCATTTATCGGCGAACGGATAATTGTTTTATCCAACTGCGCAGAATAATTTAAAACATTAGCTTTGGCTTTTTCCACTTGAGCTTGCTGAGCCTGTATATCTTGTAAAGTTGCGCCAGCCTCTTCTAAATTCAATTCCTGCTGAGCCAAAGATAAATTTGACTGGCCGGTTTTTAAATCATCTTCGGCGGCGGAAATATTATTAATACTCGTGCTGATATTTGTTCTGGCTGTTGAGATATTAGCTTTCCAAGAATCAATGGTAGTTTGCGAAATATCAAAGCTGGCGCTCAAAGTATTAAGAGCTAAATTCGCCTTATCTAAAAATAAACTTATAGTGTTGAGGTTTTTTTTAGTATCGATGATATAAGTATTTAAATCGCTGTTTGCCGTTAACTGAATTAGTGACGCTTTAAAGGGCTTTAACATTTCTTCAATAATTATTCTTTGACTTTCAATATCCACTTTCAACTGATTGTCAGGAACTGAAAAATTTAACTGCGGCGCCGGAATTGCCGGAGTCTTAAAAAAACTGTCTGCTTTATTATGAATAGCGTCATCGGAAACGGTGTAAGCGCTTTGAATCTTTCCCACAAACGTATTTTTTATTTGTTCAAGAGCGACCTCTGCATTATCAACTTTTGTCTGGCTGATTTTTATTTTTTCTGATCTGGTGCCGATTTTTAATGCGTCCAGTTTCGCCTGCTGGGTTTTTAAATCAGCTTGAGAGCCAAGCAATTGCGCGTAAATGTCAGAGTTGTCAAGCTGAATCAATGTTTTGCCCAAAACAACTTTATCGTTAACGCCGGCATAAACTTTTGCCACTTTACCGCTTTTTTCAAAAGCCAGATCAACATTCTCCGATGGCTTAACATGGCCTGTCACACTGACTTCTTGAACGATTTCTCCTGATTTAACAGCGATAAATTCATAGGTTGATTTTTTTCCGGCGCTAAAATAAAAATAGCCGGCAACTAAAACTCCAAAGACAAGCAAAATAATTATAATAATCAGCCGCGATTTTTTAAAGAATTTTTTCATATTATAAATTATACTATAATTTTAAAAATTTAAAAGCAACCGAGTCTTATCAATTAAGCTTATCACCTTGTATTCTTTTTGTTTGCGATTATGTTATAATTATTAAAATTATAGTATAATTATAATAATTAAATTAACATGGCAAAAGATAAAAATGCAGCTGAGAATCAACCTGAGCAAGGCAAAGAACTTTCCATTATAGACTTGGTTGATTCTCTGGTTGAAGACGCTTATCACGCCCGGGCATCAGATATTCATATTGACCCGGAAGACAAGCGAGTTCGCGTCAGATTTAGAGTTGACGGCGTGCTTCACGACAGTTTTATTTTTCCAAAAGAAATTCATTCGGAAATAGTTACCAGAATTAAAGTGCTTTCCGGCCTTAGAACCGACGAGCATCAGGCTGCCCAAGACGGTCGTTTTAGAATTATTATCAAAAAAGAAGGGCCGGTAGACGTCAGAGTTTCCATTGCTCCCACTTATTACGGCGAGAACGCGGTACTAAGACTTTTAGCGGAAAAAGCGGAAAAATTCACTTTAGAAACCTTGAGCTTTTCCGAGGCAGACAAAAAAAAGGTTGTAAACGCCATCAAAAAACCTTATGGAATGATTCTTTGTACCGGACCAACCGGCTCAGGAAAAACAACTCTTCTTTATTCGTTTCTCAAGGCCTTAAACACGCCTAAGATTTCCATTATTACCATTGAAGACCCGATTGAATATTCCATTGAAGGCATTGACCAAATTCAAATTAATCCCAGAACCGGCCTGACTTTTGCCAACGGACTCCGCTCTCTTTTAAGACAAGACCCGAACGTTATTATGGTCGGTGAAATTCGCGACGAAGAAACGGCCGCCATTGCCGTCAACGCCGCTTTAACCGGCCACTTGCTTTTATCAACACTGCACACCAATGACGCCGCCACTACCCTGCCGCGATTAATTGATATGAAAGTAGAGCCGTTTTTAATTGCCTCTACCGTTAATATAGCAGTTGGCCAGCGATTAGTGAGAAAAATCTGTTCCAATTGTAAAATTAAAAAACCGGTTTCTGAAAATGAAATAAAAAGTTTGTCGGAAGCTCTGCCGAAAAAAATTTTAGAAGGATGTAAGGAATTTTATCAAGGTGCCGGCTGCAATAAATGCAACAAGAGCGGCTATTACGGACGCATCGGCATTTACGAAGTTATGGAAATAGACGATGATATTAGAGCGGCTATTATTAGAAAAGCCGACTCTAACGAAATCAGAAATATCGCCGTTAAAAACGGCATGACTACCATGGTGGAAGACGGCCTTAAAAAGGTTTTATCTGGAATGACCACTATTGAGGAAATATTAAGAGTGATACACGAATAGTTTTATAAATTTCTAAATTTTAATAACTGTAAATATTATGTTTGGACGAATTCCAATTCAAGAAAAAATTCTTTTTGCCAGAAATCTGGCTGTGATGACAAAAGCCGGTATGCCGCTTTTAGACAGTTTGCGACTTCTGGCAAAACAGACAAAGTCAAAAGTGATGATAAAAATTCTTAAACACCTGTCTGATGACATAGCTAACGGCCAATTTTTGTCTCGCAGTTTAGAGCAATACCATGATGTTTTCGGCGATTTTGGCATTAACATTATCCGAGTCGGAGAAGCCAGCGGAATCTTATATGAAAATTTAAATTATTTGGCTGAAGAATTAAAAAGAAGGCAGGCACTAAGGCGTAAAGTGCTTAGCGCTCTTATTTACCCCATTATTGTTGTGTTAACTACGATTGGTGTTACAGGTGTTTTAATTTTATATGTCTTTCCAAAAATTATGCCACTTTTTAAAAGCTTGAAAGTTGAGCTTCCTATCACCACTAAAATGCTCATTTGGTTAAGTAATTTCTTTCTTGCTTACGGTGTTCATGTGGCAGTAGGGGTAATAATATTGATTATTATCATTTCGTTCTTGATGAGAGTTAAACTAATTCATGTATTAATACAGCGTTTTTTTCTTCGTTTGCCGCTTGTCGGCAGCATAACCAGCAATTATAATATTGCTAATTTTTGTCGAACCTTGGGGCTGCTGCTTAAAAGCGACATAAAAGTCGTTGAGGCAATTTCTATCACGGCTGATACTTTAACCAATCTAATTTATAAAAGTCGACTTAAAGCCATATCTCAAGAAATTGCCGGAGGCGGAGAAATTTCCGCAAACTTAGCCAAAAACCCTCATCTTTTTCCAGCGATGCTTTCGCAATTAGTGGCAATTGGAGAGGCCACCGGGAACTTAAGCGAAACTCTTTTGTACCTTTCTGAATTTTACGAAGGCAGAGTTGATGAAACCACCAGAAATTTATCAACGACAATGGAACCATTTATGATGCTGATACTTGGCGCTATCGTCGCCTTTGTCGCTATTTCTATTATCACGCCTATTTATCAACTCACTCAAAGTTTATAAAAATAAACCGCTGCAAAAGATGCGACTACGCAACAATATCACAAATAAAAATCAATCAGCCTTATGGCGCAGAAACGAAGGGCTGACACTTGTTGAAACATTAGTCGCTTTGGCTATTGTAGTTAGTCTTCTCAGCTTGGG
>Ga0315273_10014745_pt1 | contig 10081 bp, 5 predicted proteins | sample YL17G02_0_MG_FD_205753 | JGI IMG/M metagenome (GOLD analysis project Ga0315273, IMG submission 205753) | Sediment microbial communities from Yellowstone Lake, YNP, Wyoming, USA - YL17G02_0 | ecosystem: Environmental > Aquatic > Freshwater > Lake > Sediment | place: USA: Wyoming | collected... | reverse complement strand
CGCGCACGTGCTCGGGGCGCTCGCGGCGGCCGCGCCGAAGTCGAAGACCGTCCTCGTGATCCCGGCCTCGTGCTGGACGATCATCACCGGCGTCTGGCCCGTCAACGCCTTCCGGGTCGCCGTCCACCTGACCCCGTTCGCGTCGGCGGCGGCGGAGGCGGCCGGGATCAAGGCTTCATTGCGGCTCCAGGGCCGCGACGACACGAACGTCGTCGTCTGGGGCGGCGACGGCGCGACCTTCGACATCGGCTTTGCCGGCGTCTCGGCGGCCGCGGAGCGGAACGAGGACCTCATCTACGTCCTCAACGACAACGAGGCCTACATGAACACCGGCAACCAGAAGTCCGGCGCCACGCCGGAGGGCGCCTGGACCACGACGACGCCGGTGGGCGCTCCGAGGGCCGGGCAGAAGAAGGACATCGACCGGATCATGGCGGCCCACGGGATCCCGTACGTCGCCACGCTCGCCGCCGGCTCGGTGCCGATGCTCCGGGACTTCAGAGCCAAGGTCGCGCGGGCCGCGGAGCTGCGGGGCTTCCGATTCCTGCACACGCTGGGCGCGTGCCCGCCGGGCTGGAAGTATCCGACGGCGAACACCACCGAGATCGCGAGGCTGGCCGTCGAGTCGCGGTACTTCCCGCTCGTCGCCTGCGATGAGGGGCAGTGGCGGATCACGTTCCGCCCGAAGCACGAGCTGCCGGTGAGCGAGTTCCTGAAGACGCAGGGACGCTTCAGCCACCTCTCCGCCGAGGAGATCGAGACGATCCAGGCTCACGTCGAGGCGCGGTGGGAACTCCTCGCCGGCCTGGCGTCTCCGGGCTAGCCTCCTGCACCCTGCGACCGGCCGTTCGAGAGCGAGACTCCGCGGCGCGATACGAGCTCCGAGCTGCGCGCCGCTTACAGAGCGTCCGCCACCAGCGGAGGCGATGATGTGATCCATCCGCAAACCTTTTGCTGGAGCGGGTTTGCGAGAGGTGTGTCAAGCGTGGGTCAAGTTGCCGGTAGAAGAATGCGAGGTCAGCGCGCTCTCTGCGGTTGCAGATTGACTGCTGACAGTGATCGCCCGACACCGTAGGCTCTTCGAGGAAGTCAGGAGGTACGTGAGCACGTTCAAGACCAATCCCTGGGACATCGATCAGCTGCTGTCGCTGATGGACAGCCGCAAGATCGTGCTTCCGGAGTTCCAGCGCAGCTTTGTCTGGTGGCCGAAGGACATCGATCTGCTGATCACGTCGCTGGTTCAGGACTACCCGGCCGGAAGCCTTCTCTTTCTGCGCGCGGACGGTACGAGCGAGCTCGCCTGGCGGAAGGCGGAAGGCGTACCCGACAACGGCGACGTGACGCCGGACTATCTCGTCCTCGACGGGCAGCAACGACTGACGAGCCTATCGCTAGCGCTGAACGGCCGCGGCGACCACGTCTTCCTGATGGACCTTCAGCTGCTCGAGCAGGACGACCTTGAAAGCGGGATCTACCCCCTTCGACGCAGGGACGCCGAGAAGAAGGGCCTGTTCGAACGTGAGACCCAGTTCGAGAAACACACATACCCGGTGTGGGTCGCGATGGGTGCTGATGCCGACGATTGGTGGTTCCAGGATTACGCGCAGTACCACGCCGATCGTGGTGGAGGTGATCTTCAGGAGCTCCGCGATCGTGCGAAGGAGCTACAGGCGAAGTTCGTGAAGCCGCTGAAGGAGTACCGCTTTCCGGTCGTCGAACTGCCCTCGAATACAAGCCTGGATGCCGTCTGCCAGATCTTCGAGACGCTCAACAAGACCGGGATGAAGCTGACCGTCTTCGACCTGCTGACGGCGAAGTTCTGGCCGCAGGGCATCAAGCTTCGCGAACTCCTCGAGAGCGCGCAAGACGAATACCCGCTTCTCGGCGAAGACGAGTTCAACGTCGACGCGACGTTCTTGATGCAGGCGGTCTCGCTGCTGCGCAGTGGCGTCTGCAAGCGCGGGGACCTGCTCAAGCTCAGCCCAGATGGCTTCGAGGAAGACTGGTGGAATGTCTGTCGCGGCGCATCGGCGGCGCTAACCATGCTGAAGGGTGAGTGCGGCATCCTGGGCCGCAATTGGCTGCCATACGGCGCTCTCTTCCCGTCGCTCTTCTCGCTTGCGACGAAGGTGCTTGATCTTCCAGGGCCGGCGGAGGGCGCCGGATGGGAGAAGCTCCGCCGTTGGTTCTGGTGCTGCTGCTTCGACCAGCGCTACGACGGCCCACCGAACACGCTCAACGCGGCCGATCTTCGTCAGGTCAGCCAGTGGCTCGACGACGACGCGAAGGAACCGGAGGCGGTGACCGACTTCTCGCTCGACGCGGTCGATCTGCGCCGGGCAGCGCAGCAGCGCAACGCCGTCTACCGCTCCGTTATCTGCCTGACGATCGTGAACGGCGCCCGCGATTTCCATACGGGCAATCGGCTCACCGGCGACAGCCTCAAGGATCCCGCTCGCCGGATCGAAGACCATCACCTGTTCCCCACCGGCTGGCTGAAGAAGCTCGATCCACCATCGCCGGCCGAGAACTCGATCCTCAACCGGGCGCTGATCGACTACCAGACAAACAGACGGATATCCGACAAGGCCCCGTCGGTCTATCTCGCTGAGATCGAGGCGGCGCTCAAGGACGGGAAGCTCCAGGAAGTGCTCGCAAGCCATCTGATCCCGTACGAAGGTGCCGGCGCCCTAGGGGGCGACGACCTCGAGCCGTTCCTCTCGGCGCGCGAGCGTCTCTTGCTCGGTGCGATCGCCAGCGTCACGGGCGCCGTCATCCCGGACGAAGGCGCCAGCGAGACCTACCTGGACCCGAAGCGCCCCTTCACCAACGTGCTCGCGCTCCGACGCGTCATCCGCGAGTTGCGCGGAAGCGTCCTCTGGTACGAGCAGCACATGGGCATCAAGACACTCGAGATCCTCATCGAGGAAATCGATCGCGACAACGTCAACGAACTCCGGCTGCTCTCCGGCCCAGCACACGTAACCGACCGGGTCAAGAAGAGCTTTGAGCGTTTCAGCGCCGAACTGCAGCACGACGGCGTCAACGCCGAGTGGCGCGTCCTGCCTACGGACTTCGCACGCCAGTTCCACGCGCGCGTCCTCTTCGACGAGGAATCAATCTGGGAACTTCCACCGCTCAACGCCCTGCTACAAGGAACGGTGGACTCGATCCGGCCCTCATCGATGCCGCGCTCAGCCTTCGAGCAGGCCTGGACGCGCGACGACGCTCAGCTACTCGCTGAAGTGCAACCCGAGGCAGCGGCGAGCTGATGGCGGCGCCTGCCGCTGTAGGTCGCGGTCAGACCTGAGACGGCAGCTTCCTTAGGGCGATAGACGGGGCTTTCCCCGCCTGCGCAGAGCTCACGCCAGAAGCGGACTGAGGACACCTGCGGAGATGAGCACGAACGGACGTCAGGATCTCGCCATTGGCTATCCAGACAACGCCATGGGACAACGGCAAGAGACGAGATACGCGCCTGCACGTCACTTCCCTGTCGGATCAACAGAGCCCCGAGAATCGAGCGTGGAGAACAAAGAGGAAGGCCGGTGACCGCGCCCGTCGCTTTCACATTCACGATCGCAGTCGGGGTCAAGCGAAAGATTCGAGACGAGTTGTTGTCGATGGCGCCCGCGCGCTTCAACCATGGCTTCATCTACCAAGACTTGGCTGGCTTTTCACAATTCAGTTCGACGATCCCACCGCTCTAACAGGCAGCGCCGGTGCGCTACTGCCTTGCCCGCCACGCCTCGTAGAACGCTCGCTCCTCCGCGTGCCTCTTCAGGGCTCGCTCGCGCTTCTCAAGGAAGACCCGGTCGCGGAGCGCGCAGAACTCCTCGAGCGTGCTGGGCGGAGGATCGGCGAGGGTGTACCGGTTCAGGAACTCATTGCAATGGCGGCAGGAGGTGACAAAATTGATGAGGTCGTTCACCCAATCCGGCGTGTAACCGAGTCCGATCGTGTTCGACGGGACGACATGGTCGACCGAGAAGTCCAGCCAACTCTCGTACGGCTCGCCGAGCGGGCGTCCGCAGTAGACGCAGTCGCGGCCGCACTGCTCGAGGACCGGCGGCCCGTACCCGTGCCGACTCGTTCCGTCTCCCCAGGCCGGGCCGCCCAGGAGCTCACGACCCCCGAGGCGGTAATGCGAGAACGGCGTATTCATCTCCTCGGAACCTGCTCGGCGAACCAATTGAGAGTCGCGAGCAGGCTGTGCATGGCACCTCGGTGCCGCAGGCTCAGAAACGGCTGACGCCTTCGCGACCTCGTCATGCGGGTCCCAACGCCGGACGCGACCACGTCGAGCATCTCACACGGGTTCGAAGTTGTCGGCATGCTGGAACTCTCCGGGTTCCCAGCGCTGAAGCGTGAGGCTATATTCAGCCGCGCTTCGAGCCCAATCGGTCAGGGCCGCAGAGAGCGGCCGATACGGCGCGCTATCCCTCCCACGAGCTCGAAGTCGTTCAAACTTGAGCGTGTCCTCAATTCTGATTCCGGTGCGGTAAAGAGTTGTGAGCACTTCATCCGGAAGGGAGCCGGAGTCCGGTTCGTGCATCTCTTGAGACTGCCGCGCTCCTTCCTCGTGGTCGAAGAGGTCTGCGAGCTGCCGCGCTCCTCGGCTAGCGGTCCGAACGCCTCGACTCGCGGCGCTTGCGAAGTGCTGGGCCTCGCCAAGCCGATCGGGTAGAGCCGCGGCTGCGATGTAGGGATCGGATCTCGTCGTCGGCTCATGGCCATGAGCGACGAGCCACGCGCCGTCCGCCTTCTCCGTGGCGCGAAGCATCGCGCCGAGGTCGGCATCAGCGTCGAAAGCGCCCTGCATGAAGTCGCGAAGCCCTATTTCCATGGGGCTATCACCAAGTACTGACGGATAGGTTCGATACCGCTGGACAGCGTGCGTGCCCTGCGTGTACGTCCACTGCGGAGGGTCGTCAGCCACGCGAGATGCTCGAACGGCGAGCCGCTGGGCGCCACAGTAGACAATCACGACGACGACCTCTGCGAAATGTAGAAACCCCAGGCCGGGAATACCCTGTATCACAGCGCCTGCGGCAGCGTACGCTCCCGCATCGTCTGCTAGCTGGGTTGACGTGCTAGCGAATTGCCCCGCGTGCGCCTTGTCATCGAAGTGCAGGAAGCCCATGTGTCGTTCAGACTCCTTTCGCATTGTGGGAGCTGCTTGCGGACCAATCGCTCTCGCATAGCCAGCCGATTCCTGCCCGGCGTGGCGGGAATCGACGAGCGTCGCCGTTCCTACTCGACAACAAGCTGCTCACCCGAGCTCTCGCCAAGGCTCCGCACGAGGAGGACGAGCTCGAGAAACGAACCGAGCTGGTCGGGCTTGAACACGGGCTGGTCGACCCGCATGTAGTGCCACGGCACACCGCCGGACTCCGTCACCTGCTCGCACCAGTACCGGATCGCCGCGTCTTTCTGCTCGGTCCCTTCCCACACGCGGCCCTTCGTCTCGATGATCCAGTTCACCTCGCCGTCGTCGGTGTTCTGCACGGTGACCCAGTCCGGGTAGTAGTGGCCGATCGCGCCGGACGGCTTCAGGTACTCGACCGTGAAGCGGGTGAAGTGCTCGGCAAGCGCTGCAAACCGAGCGACGTCGTTGCACTTCTCGAGGAACTCGGCGAAGGCGGTCTCGAACGCGTTGTACGTTGCGACGTAGTTGAAGACCGTCTTCTTGCACGTCGTGTGCTCGCGCCTCCAGACGTACGGCTTCGTCTGAGCCAGGCGAATCGACGCCGCCGTTACCTCAATCGGCTGCTGCTCCACACTGAGCTCGGAGATGTGCTTCGCGAGGAACGCGGCGATGTTCTCCTGGACCGACGGCTGACCCAGGAACACGCGTACTTGATCGTCGTCGAGATCGACGGGCCCACCGAAACAGCGCTCCCCCAAGTAGCCACCGATCGGAGCGACAAGGGAGGCGAACTCGCCCGTCAGGCCGGCATGCGCTTGCGTCTTCCCTACGACTGCGGACACGTTTTCGGCCCCGAGAGGCGGCCGCGCGTGATCGAACGTGATCACTCCGACGTTCACGCCGACCGGGGCGGCCTCGACGATTGCCCTGAGGCGCTCAACACTCCCTAGATCTTCCGAAGTGAACCGAGCTTCCGCTCCGGAGAGATCAAGCTCCTCGATCTTCCGCCGAATCCGTCGAAGCGTGGGGCCTGTCTCCGGAATAGCGATGTCGAAAGCGAGGCGTTCTTTGATCGGTTGAACCGTAATCGGCGGCTTCGGCGGCTTGGTGACGGTCTGGACGTGAACGCCCTCGAGCTCCAACTCCCGAACGAAGTTCTCGAAAGCGGGTGTACCGAGAACCTCGAGTACCTGGCGTTGGTCCGGGCTCACATCACGCATCAACCGAAGCCCGCGCCCGACCGCCTGTTCCGGGAGGATCCTGGCGGTGGCCGTGCCTGGGCGGAGACCGAGGACGATCGTCACATTGCGAACGTCCCAGCCTTCACGAAGCACCAGCACGCTCACAACGACGCGGACACTGTTGTCCGGCTCGTCAATCTCGCGAGCTGCCCGCCGGAGCTCGTCGAGGTCGCCCTTCCTAACCTCGCCCGCCGTGTCGGTATGGATGACTAGCACCTCTTCGTCCTTCATCCCGGCGCCCGCCGAATCGCGGAGCCAGGCACCGAGTGCGTCTGCGTGTCGGATCGACTCACACATCACGAACATCACGGGCCGAACGCCCACCTCCCGGTACACCTTCTCGTGCTCCTCTAGCCGTTGGAGGCCCGCTATCAGCCAGTCCCTGTGTTGGTCGACGATCGTCGCCGCAGTTACCCCCGCAGGGTCCGCCTGATTCACGAGGTGCAGGATCATGGGTGCCTTGACGATCTGGTCCTCGACCGCCTGGGCGAGCGGGTAGTCACACACGATCCACGGGAAGTACGCTCCAGTCTGGAACTTTGGCGTGGCCGAGAAGTCCAGCCAGAGCGACAGGCCGGTTGGCAACTGGTCGTGAAGGCCGCGGAGAGTGCGGTTCCAGACGAGATCCTCGTCATGGACGTGGTGCGCCTCGTCGTTTAGGACAACGAGACGCTCAAGCGCGCGCACCCGCTCCAGCATGGAGCGGCCCTTCGTCGCCGCGGCGCCGACGGGTTTACGTCCGAGGAGGGCCTCGACGGCGTTTGCCGGAGTCCAACTGGAATCGGTCTCGTAGAGCTGCTGGATATTTGTGACGACGAGCGTCCCGGCACCTCCCGGCTCGGTGGTCTCACCTCGAAGGATGACCTTTAGATCAAAGCTCCACTCAGGTGGGACTAGCGGGTGCTCGTTGAAGACCTTCGCGTTCTCAAAGTCGATTCGGAGCCGTTCGAAGACGATCACGTTCGGTGCGAGGACGAGGAAGTTAGTGGAGAGCGGAGAGCCCGGCTCAAGCCGCCGGTGGAAGTACGACCACACGATGACGAGCGCCATGACGAACGTCTTGCCCGTGCCGGTAGCCATCTTCACCGCAAATCGCGGCAGGTCCGCTGGCGGCAACTCGAAGGTCTCGACCTTGCCCTCGCGTGCGCGGACGAACTGTCGGACTCCGTCGACCGTGGTCTGGAAGTCGAACTCGGGGCCGAGGGTAGCAGCGTCGAGGTACTCGCCGATCAGCCCCTCAACGTCAGGAGCACCGGCGATCTCCAGAAGGTAAGCAATCGTCTCGATCGCCTCGCGCTGGCCCCAGTAGAGCTGTAGTCCCTCGCCCGTCGCTTCCTCGAACCACCACTGGAAAAGGCGCTGTGTCGTCGCCGAAGCCCCTTCATAGCCGGCGTCGCGCCACGCGTCGACTTCCTCCCGTAGTTTCGGTACGAGAAGCATTGTCGACGGACGCCTACCGTTGATGACTTCAACGCCGTCCTCACCTGGGACACGCTGAAGGTAACGGTCGGGCTTCTTGTACGGATCGCGCTCGTCGAGTTCAGGTACGTCGTAGCCGAACCCAGCTACCCCGTCGGTCACGTCAGCCAACTTTCAGGCGAACGATGGTCGAGGTGTCGTTTCCGAAGATGTCAATCACCTTCACCATTACCGTATGTTCGCCTAAGTCCTCGTAGCTGTGGAGATCGGAGGTGAGTTCGAGTGTGCGGTTTCTCCTTGTGCGATACGTGACCCAGCCCTGCATGAACGTGTCGTTATTGAAGCTCCAGTCCACGGCCCAGTAGTCCACGTAGTCAGACCACTTTGTGATCTTCTCGCGTATGTCCTCGGGAACAAGCTCCGTATTCGGAATTACGAAGTCCTTCAGTTCGACCACCACATCGCAATCCGAGAGCCGTACGTCGACCTCGAGATAGGCGAGCTCGAAGAACGCGACGTCACCCTTCTCGGCAGCCTGCTGTTCCATCACCTCGCGCGGTATCTGCCGCAGCACGAGCTTCACACCGCGACTCGCAGCCGCTTGCGTCACGGTCTCGTGGAGACCCATTTCCCACTCCCAGCCAAGCACATGTAGCTCGGAACCCTGCAGCTCGAGGCACTCGTCGATAGCGTCCGCGATTTCGTCCATCGTCACTGGCGCATCTACAGCCCCGACGTGGACGAACGCTGAACCGTGTTTGCCGTGGAGGTGCTGCATCCCGGCCACGGGCGAAGCGCCATAGAGCTTGAGGACGAATACGAGGTACTCGTAGAGGCTGATCACGCCGTCCTCATCGAGATCTTCGCCGAAGGTCGCAACCTGCCAGTACTTGCGCTCGTACTTGCCGAGGTTGAGCACTTCGAACGGCTTGCACCCAGGAATGTCGAGGAGGCGCTTACGGCTCGTGTGGATCGCGAAACGACCGAGATCGGCACCAATCCACCGTCGGCCGAGCTTCTCTGCTACCGCAAGGGTGGTTCCAGAGCCACCGAAGAAGTCCGCGACGAGTTGGCCCTCCTGCGTGCAATGCTCAACAATCCGACCTATAAGTTGTTCAGGTTTCTGCGTCGGATACCCGACGCGCTCTTGAGCCGCCGGATTGATGATGGAGATATACCAGACATCTGACAACGGGGCTCCGGTTGACTCTCCATCCTCCGCGGTTGCTAGCCTTCTTCCCGTCTCGTCGAAAACGGCTCGCTGCTTCTTTCCCTTCCAACGTCGTTGCGTGCCCTCAGATGCATCCTGAAACTCGACTATCTCAAAGATACGCTCGGGGCTAGTTGGGTTCTTCGCGTACCAATAGATTGAATCATGATTCCTTTGGAAGTTTCTCGATCGCGTCGCCCACTTTCGGTAATGCCATACAATTTCATTCAAGAAAGCATCCGCGCCGAACACTTCGTCGAGAAGCAAGCGCAAATGTTGTCCGACATGCCAGTCACAATGTAAGAAGAGAGAACCACCATCACTGAGCAAATCGCGCATCAGAACGAGACGCTCGAACATCATCGACAGGTAGGAAGCGGAACCGCGGCCCCATGTGTCTCTATAGGCTTTCTCTTCAATCAAGGACTGCTCTTTGACGACTTCGAAGTCTTCTTCGCCGACTTCGGCGACAAACGAGAAGTCTGCGCCCGTCGCGAACGGCGGGTCGATGTAGATCAAGTCGATCTTCCCAGCGAACTGCTCGAGCAGGCTCGCCATGACGAGTTTGTTGTCGCCCCAGATCAGTTTGTTGCGCCACCCGTCCTCAAAGGTCTCCGCCTGGTCGCCCTGCCAGAGCTCGAAGAGCGTCATGCCCTTCTCCTTCTTAACCTCACGGGTCGCCCGGCTCTCATTGACGCGCTCGATGACCTGGAACGGCATCTTCAGACGGCCCACGTCAGGCGCGCGGCCGTCTTCGTCGTACTTTCCTGGCCAGACCAGCTCGGTGCGGTTGATCTCGTAGGGCATCAGGCCGTCGCTTTCTCGTCGATGGTTCCCTGGACGATGCAGTAGGGGCGGAAGTCACACTCCTTACAGACGGTGCGGTCGGGCAGGTCGACGATCGCGAAGTCTTGCGCCTGCACCTTGTGAACGACTTCCTCGAAGTGCACAGCCGCGCCGGCGACGTCCTCAGGTCGGTACGGGAACTCCATGAGCGCGGCTTCGCGTGTGCGCTCGCCCGTCCAATAAAGGAGGAGTCGGTCGGGCCGGCGGCCGCGGCGC
>Ga0315273_10014744_pt1 | contig 10081 bp, 9 predicted proteins | sample YL17G02_0_MG_FD_205753 | JGI IMG/M metagenome (GOLD analysis project Ga0315273, IMG submission 205753) | Sediment microbial communities from Yellowstone Lake, YNP, Wyoming, USA - YL17G02_0 | ecosystem: Environmental > Aquatic > Freshwater > Lake > Sediment | place: USA: Wyoming | collected... | reverse complement strand
TACCACGTCGCCGCCGTTCGCCAGACGCAGGTCGATCCGGACATCGGCCTCACCTTCGCGCGCGGGCTCCGCGCCCTCCTGCGACAGGATCCCGACGTGATCCTGGTCGGCGAGATCCGCGACAACGACACCGCCGAGATCGCCGTCCGCTCGGCGCTCACCGGACATCTCGTTCTCTCCACGCTCCACACGAACGACGCCGTCGGCGCGGTGCCCCGGCTCCTCGACATGCAGATCGCCCCCTATCTCCTCGCGTCGGCGCTGAACGGCGTCGTCGCACAGCGGCTCCTCCGGCGCCTCTGCGTGAAGTGCCGCCGGCCGGCCACCCCGCCCGACGATCTCCTCACTTCCCTTGGGATCCGGCCCGGTACCGGGACGTTCTTCGAAGCGGCGGGTTGTCGCGCCTGCGGCGAGACGGGCTACAAGGGGCGGATCGGCGTCTACGAAATCCTTGAAGTCACGGACGACATCCGCTCGCTCGTCGCCACGCACGCCAGGGTGGAGGAGATCGCGGGAAGCGCGAGGCGAGGTGGGATGAGACTCCTGGCCGAGGACGCGGCGGAGAAGGCTTCGCGCGGGCTCACGAGCCTCGAGGAAGCGCTCCGAGTCACCAAGCGCGACGCGGCCATTTTCGAGGGCAACGCGGCGAACGCGAGTCGTTAGCGGGCCATGGCGACCTACCAGTACCGCGCCCTCGCCGGGTCCGGTGGCGCGGAGCAGGGCGTCCTGGAGGCCGACGACCTCGACGGCGCCATCGGCCAGATTCACGCGATGGGGCTCACGCCTGTTCGGGTGGAGGCGAAGTCCTCCCCCGGCGCCGGCACTTCATCGTTCAAGCTCCCCGAACTCTCCTTCCTGAAACCGCGCGTTCCGACCCGGGAACTGATCCTCTTCACGCGACAGCTCGAGACGATGCTCGACGCGGGGCTCCCGCTCGTCCAGGCACTCGGCATGCTGCGGGCCCAATCGACGTGCGCGCCGCTCCGCGATGCGATCGACCAGGTGGTGAGCGACGTTTCGCAGGGAAGCACGCTGACCGAGGCGATGGGCCGCCATCGCCGCTGCTTCCCGGAGCTCTACGTGAGCCTCGTCCACGCTGGCGAGGAGGGCGGCCTCCTCACCCAGATGCTGGACCGCGTCGCCATCATTCTCGAGTACGGGGAGGAGACCGAGCAGCGGCTTCGGTCGGCCACCTTCTATCCGATGGTCATCTGCATCGAGCTCGTGGTCGCGTTCCTCGTGCTCGTGAAGTTCGTTCTGCCGCGCTTCGCCAGCCTTTTCAAGGGACTCGGCGCCGACCTGCCGCTCCCGACCCGCATCCTGATCGGCGTCAGCGATTTCTTCGAGGCCCGCTTCTACCTGTTCCTCTTCGGCGTCGTGGCGGGCACGACGGCTTGGATCGTTTGGTCGAGAACGCCGGGCGGCCGCGCGCGCATCGACCAGTGGATCCTGACCATCCCGGTCTTCGGGGTCGTGTTTCAGAAGCTGATCGTCTCGCGCTTCATCCGGGTTCTCTCGGCTCTTCTGGGCGCCGGCATCCCCGTCGTCAACGCGCTCGGCATCGCCCGGGGAGTCCTCGGAAACAAGGTGGTCGAAGCCGAGGTCGACAAGATGAGCGAAGGCGTGGTCGGCGGCCAGGGCCTGACCCAACCGCTCCGGGGGAGCCGGGTCTTCCCGCCCCTGGTCGTCGAAATGGTGGGGGTCGGGGAAGAGACGGGGGCCCTCGACAAGCTCCTGGCCCGAGGCGCGCTATATCTAGACAGGGACGTGGATTACGCCCTCAAGAACATGTCGGCGGCCCTGGAGCCGATCCTTCTCGTGGTCATGGGGATCGGGATCCTCTTCACGGCGCTGGCGGTCTTCCTGCCCCTCTGGAACCTCATGAACGCCTTCCGGCACTAGAGGGGCGCCCCCACACCGGAACTCTCAAGTTTCGGCTCGATTCAGCCGATCTATCCATGCGTAGGCATCCGCACAGCCCTCGGGGGGCTGAACACTCAGGTTCGCACGTCAGGGAGGTCAGAATCATGGTCCGGAAGCATGAGGAGTCAGGCTTCACGTTGATCGAGTTGGTCATCGTGATCGTGATCCTTGGCATTCTCGCCTCGGTCGCGATTCCGAAATACGAGGACATGCGCGAGCAGGCGCGGGTCGCCACGTTGAAGGGGCAGCTCGGCACCATTCGCTCGTCGATCGCCATTCAGTACGCGCGCAACGCGCTGAACGGCAACGCAACGTTCCCAGCGCTCGACGGCACGATCTTCGCCGACGGCCACGTCCCGAAGGATCCGGTGAGCAACTCGGCCACAGTCAAGACGAACCCCGGGATCGATAACGTGGGCGGCTGGCAGTACAACTCCACGACCGGAGTCGTGAAGGCGAATCTCAACGCCTACTCGTCGTACTGAGTACCGATCACCCGATTCACCCGCCTCACGGCGGACCTGAGCGGAAGCGAGGTGGGGAGGGAACCCTGCCTCGCTCCACCGTTTTCAGGGATGTTGGTCCAAGGAGAGTGATGATGCGCCGTACCGTGGCTTTCGAGGCGCTTCTCGCGGCCGCAGCCTCCGGGGCGCTCTATCTTCGAACGCTCGCTCCGGGCGTCGGCTCGGGCGACAGCGGCGAGCTGCTTCTGGCGGCCGAATCGCTGGGCGTGCCGCACCCGCCCGGATATCCGCTCTGGACGCTCCTCGCGCGGGTGGCGGCGGCGATTCCCGTCTCCTCCCTGGCGTGGCGCGTGAACGCGCTCTCCGCGCTCTTGGCCGCGGCGGCGACCGGGCTCCTCTACCTCCTGGCGCGACGGATCGGCGCGGGGCGCTTCGGCGCCTCCATCGCGGCGATCCTCTTCGGCGCCTCGATTCCTCTCTGGCGCGTCGCGGTGGAAGCCGAAGTCTACGGGCTCGCCATCGTCGCCTTCCTCGGCCTCGTCCTCGCCGCGCGGCACGCGACCGCCGCGCGAAGCGCGGGCCCCCGCGCCGACGCGCTCTTTTTCTTCACCTCGGGACTCGCCTTCCTGGCGCACCAGACAATGGCCGCGCCCGCCATCGTCCTCGCGGTGTGGGTCTTGCGCCGCGGCGTCACGTGGCCTCGCGCGGCCCGCGCGCTGGCGTTCACGGTCGCCGGGCTCTCCCCTGCCCTCGTCATCCCGTGGCGCGTGGCGGGGGGGGCGTCGCTCCTCTGGAAGGCGCGGAGCCCGTTTCAGTCGCTCGCCGACGTCTTCACGCGCGACGCGTACGGCACGGTGGCGCAGAATCGCTGGCGGCTCGATCTCGTCGTCGGCGACCTCGCCTCGATGGGGAGCTCGATCGTCGCGGGACTCGGCTTCGCCGCGATCGCGTTGCTCGTCGCGGCCCTGGTAGCGGCTCGCCTGCGTCGCGGGGCTCGCGGGCTCCGCCTTCTCGGCGCGCCGGCCGCGGCCGCGCTCTCCGTGCCGGCGGCGCTCGCCGCGCTCCTCGTATTCACGCCGGACGCCGAGCACGCCGCGCAGGTCGCGCCCTTCCTCCTACCGGTCGTCGCGGTCGCCGCGCTGGCGGCGGGCGTCGGCGCGGCGTGGATCCCGAAGCGGCTGCCGGCGCCGCGCCTCGCGGCGGTCGCGGTCGGCGCCGTCGTTCTCATCTCCGTCGCGCCGCACCTTTCGAATTGCGACCGGAGCGGGTTCGATCTCCCCGAACGCTACGGGCGACAACTCCTCGCGGCGCTGCCGCAGGGCGCCACCCTCGTCGTCGACGGGGACAACGAGACCTTTCTCTCCGCGTACCTCGTCCGTCACGAGGGGCTCCGCCCCGACCTCACGATCGTTCACCGCCGCGGCTGCGTCTTCGGCGACGCGAACGGCCTCGAGCGGCTGCCGCGGGCCGAGTGGGCGTCGCGCGCTCGCGCCGCAGATCTGGAGCGGATCGCCGACCCGTCGCGCGCGGTCTACTTCGCCGGCGCGCCGGCCGACCTCGAGGAGGCCGGCGTTCGCTTCCGCGCGGAGGGGCTGATCGCGCGCGCGCTTCCGCCGCGCGCGGCGGCGTCGTCCACGGGGGCCGTCGTCGCGGCGTGGACGCCCCCGCCCTCGTGGCCTCGGGGGACGGATCTCCTGGGAGGCCACCCCGAGCGCTTCGACTACGTGACCCGAAAGATCGCCATCTCCTATTCCGACGCCGCGGCCCGCGCGCTTCTCGCCGCCGGCGATCTGGAGGGGGCGGTCTCCTGGTACGAGGACGCCGCGGCGGTGGGATTCGACATGCCCGAGGCCCACTGGAACGTGGCGGTGACGGCCGCGGCGGCTGGAAACCCCGATCGCGCGCTCGATGCGCTCCTCGCCGCGCACGCCCTCGCTCCCACGAAGGCAGAATCGTCCTCGCGCCTGGCGCTCTTCCTGGCATCGGCCGGACGCTACGCCGACGCGGCGCGCTGGTTCGAGCGCGCCTACCGGAACGAACCATCCGTCGCGCTGGCCGAGGACGCGGCGCACGCGTGGACGCTGGCCGGCGAGCCCGATCGCGCGCGTGAGTGGACCGGGCGCGCCTCCGGAGCGGGGAGGCTGGGATGACGTCGCCCAATCCGGAGGGATTCACGCTGGTCGAGCTCGTGGTGGTCATCACGCTCATCGGAATTCTCTCGTGGATCGCCTACCCGTCGCTCGGCGCCATCGGCGAGATCCGGCTCGACGCGGCCGCTCGCCGCGTCGTCTCCGACCTCCGCTACGCGCAGAACCGCGCCATCGGAAGCCGAACCGTTCACGGGGTCCGATTCGACGTGGGCGCCGGGGGCTACACCGTCTACGCGGCGAACTCGGGCTCGGCCGTCGTGAACCCCGCCGATCGCGGGAAGAGCCTGGTCGTCAGCTTCGCCTCCCTCGCGGAGACCCGCGGCGTGAGCATCGAGTCGGCCTCCTTCGGCGCGACCCAGGGCGTCACGTTCGACTACTACGGCGTGCCGCGCGACAGCGCGGGCGTCGAGCTCGGCTCGCCGGGGCGCGTGGTGCTCCTCTACCAGGGCCGGCGGGACACCGTGCAGGTCGCGCCGCAGACCGGCGCGATTCAGGTGCCATGACGACGACCCGGCAGAGGCGGCGGCGTGTTCCGCGGCGGCGAGGCGACTCGGCCGACGCCGCGGGATTCACCATGATCGAGGTCGTGATCCTCATCGTCGTGGCGGGCATCGCGGTGCTTCCGCTCGCCATGCTCTTCGCGACGACCTCCATCCGATCCTCCGACGCACAGAGCGCCTCGGTGGCGGCCCAGCTCGCGCAGGCCAAACTGGAGGAGATCACAGCCGACCGGAACGCCTCGACGCGGGGCTTCTCCTTCATCACGCCGGGGAACTATCCGTCCGAGGATCCGATCCCCGCGTTCGCGGCGTTTCAACGTTCCGTCACCGTCGCGCCCGATTCCGCATACGACGGCGTCACCTATCGGACCGTCGCGGTCACCGTGACGACGTCGGGGATTCCGCCCGTGACCCTCACGACCTGGTTCGTGGACTACTGATGCGGCGCGACGCCGGATTCACGCTCGCCGAGCTCGTCATCGTGATCGTGGTGGTCTCGATCGCGGGGCTCCTCCTCGCCGGAGTCTTCCGCGAGGCCGTCGGGACCTATCGCTTCGTCGACGTGCAGAGCGATCTCCTGCAGCAGGCGCGGTACGCCGAGGAGCGGGTTTCCCGCGAACTGCGGCGTGTGAGGGACCGCGCCAGCGTGACGACCGCCGAGAGCCGCACGTTCGCGTTCGTCGACACGGACGCGGCCCCCGTGGCGGTCTCGTGGGACGGCACGAAGGGGAGCCGTCTCCTTTACACGAAGAACGGCGTGGCGCAGACGCTCGCCGCGGGCGTCGATTCGCTCGCGTTCGCCTATTTCCGGGAGAACGGAAGCGCGGCCGCGCCGGTCGTCGCCCCCTCCGGCACCGACATCCGCCGCGTGACCGTCTACCTGCGCCTCGCGAAGGGCGGTCAGACGGTGGCCACGCTCGGCGCCGCCGCTTTGAGGTCGCTGTGAGCCTTCGATGGAACGCGCCCGCGGCGCCGCGGCCCGATGCCGGATTCTCGGTCGTGCTCGTCACCGCCACGATCCTCGTTCTCCTGGTCTTGGGCCTCGCGATGGTGTCGATCGTCTCCGAGAACTCGGGACTCTCGGTTCACCACGTTCAGTCGAACCAGGCGTTCTACATCGCGCAGGCTGGCCTCGAATACGCGATCGAGAAACTGAGCGCCAATCCCTCCTGGGGCGGGCTCTCCTCGCCGGGCAAGCGCGTCGGGACCGGCGTCTTCATCGTCTCGGCGCCCGATACCGTCGACGAATACGGAGCCCGGCTGCCCGCCGGGAGAAAGCGCGTGGTCTCGACCGGCGTGGTCGGCGACGCCACGCGCGTTCTCCAAATCGTGGTGACGACTCGCGGGATCTCAAGCTTCGCCGGCACCGGTACGGCCGGATACGCGGGGGATGGAGGCGCGGTCACGTCCGCCACGATGAGGGATCCCGAAGGCGTGGCGATCGGGCTCGACGGTTCCGTCTTCGTCGCCGATACCGACAATCACGTCGTTCGAAAGATCGACGGGATGACCGGCATCGTCACGACGGTGGCCGGGACCGGCGCGCCGGGCTGGGCCGGGGACGGCCTCCTCGCGACCGCGGCTCGCCTGCAGCAACCTCGCGACGTCGAGATCGCCCCGAACGGCGATCTCTACATCGCCGACACGGGGAATCACGCGATTCGCAGGGTCTCCGCGGCGACGGGGATCATCGCGACTGTGGCCGGGAGCGGCGCGCCCGGTTCGTCGGGCGACGGGGGAGACGCCACCGCCGCGAGGCTCAGCTTGCCCCGCGGCGTCGTCGCCGCGGCGAACGGGGACCTCTATATCGCCGACGCCGGCAATAACAAGGTTCGGAGGGTGGCCGAGGCGACGGGGATCATCACGACCATCGCCGGAACCGGCGCCGCCGGCTACGCGGGAGATGGCGGCCTGGCGACCGCGGCCCGCCTCCGGAGCCCAGGGGGGATCGAATTGGCCCCTAATGGAGACCTTTATATTGCCGACACTTCCAATCAGGCGATCCGCCGCGTGGCCGCCGCGACGGGGGTCATCACGACCATCGCCGGTACCGGCACGCCGGGCTACTCAGGGGACGGCGGGGGGGCCGGCTCGGCCCGCCTGAACGCCCCCACGTCCATCACGGTGATCGCCTCGGGCGAGATCTACGTGGTGGATCGCGGCAACAACGTCATCCGGCGCTTCACGATCGGCGGTTCCATCGCGACCGTGGCCGGAAGCGGCGCGGCCGGCTACTCGGGCGACGGCGGCGCGGCGACCTCGGCCATGCTGAACGGGCCCGCGGGGATCGCCGTCGACCCGTCCGGTGCCGTCTACGTCGCCGATTCGTCGAATCATAGGGTGCGAAAGTTCTCCGAGCGGCTCGCCGTCGTCGGCTGGGTCGAGACGCGGACGTAGGGAAGGGGTGCGGGAACGGGAATGATGGAAGCCAAGGGAATCGCGACCCACGTCGGTGGACTCGCGTCGTTCTGGGCCGGCCTGCCGCGAGCCGTCCCCGCGTGGCTCGAGAGCCTCCGGCGATCGAGCCGCGCGGCTCCGCCCGACGTGGTCGTCCTGGAAGAGAGCGAGGCCGGGCTCCGTCTCGTGCGCGTGGAGCGATCGCGCGGCGCCGTCCCTCGCGTTCGCGTCGCCTTCCGCTCGGTGGCCTCCGACCTCGACGCCGTCTCTCGCGATCTCGAGGAGCGCCGGGCGGTCGCCGCCATGGTGGTGGAACTCGACGCGACAGGCCGTCCGGCGATCGCGGCCCTCACCGGTCCCGACATCGTCGTGCGCCGCCTCTCCATGCCGGCCATGCATCCGCGCGACCTTCGCTCGGCGCTGGAGCTGGAGTGTCGCCGACACGTGAACTACCCGCTCTCCGAGGCCGAGTTGCGCTACGAGGTGGTCCCCTCCGCCCTCTCGAGGCGCGACGTCTCGGTTCTGGTGGCGCTCGCGCCGAAACGTCGCGTGGAAGCGCGTCGCGCGCTTCTCGCCTCGGCGGGACTCCGTCCCTGGGTGATCACCGTGCCGGCCGTGGGACTTCGCGCCGAACTGGAGCGAAGCGGCGCCCTGCCCGACGGCGAGGTGGTGGCGTACCTGGACATCGGGAGCGAATCGAGCCAGATCGTCGTCCTGAAGGGGCGCGACATCCGGTTTTCGCGCGACCTCTCGTTCGGCCGGCAGACGATGGTCGCCGCGCTTCGCCAGATCGTGGTTCCAGGGATCGGAACGATCGAACGGACTCCCGAGGCGGCCGAGGAGCTCCTTCTCGAGAGCGGCATTCCGATCGGAGCCGACGAGGCGATCTTTGTCGACGGCGTTCCGCTGGCGGCGGTCGGCATCATGCTTCGTCCCACGCTCGAGCGGCTGGTGCGCGAACTCTGGAATTCCTTCGACTACTGCAACGAGCAATTCCACGGCGAGGCCGTCACGCGGGTCGTCCTGCGGGGCCCGGGCGCGATGCTCCCCAATCTGACGGCATATCTCCAGGGCGTTCTCAAGATGCCCGTCGAGGCGGCCGATCTTGGGAATGGAATTTCCCTGGCGAATGCCTCGCCGGCCGGATCGGGCCAGGCGGGCGCGCACGACGAGAGCGCGGCGAGCGTATCGCTCGCGGCGGTCCCGCGCGGCACGCTCGATTTCCTGGCAGGGAGCGGTAGCGGTCCGGGGCTGGGGTGGATCGTCGATGCCGTCCCCGCGCCGGCCGTCGCGGCCGCGGCCGCCATTCTCATCGTCTCCATCGCGGTTCCGGCCGAGGTGCAGACGATTCAGGCGCGACACCGTGTTTCCGCGCTTCGCGGCGATCTCGGGAAGTTGGCGGCGCAGAGTGCGGCCGTGGCCACGTTTCGGGCCGCCCGCGAGGACGAGGCCCGACTCAAAGAGCTCGAAGCGCACTTGACCGGGAGTCAGATCGTCTGGTCGAGCCTCCTGCGGGATCTGAGCCACCGGGTCGGCCGCGACGTCCGGCTCACGGCGGTCGAGGTTGTCGACTCCGCTCCAGCGAACGCGCCGTCGTCTCCTCCGGGGACGGCGCCCGCTTCGCTCGAGTTTCGGTCGCTCAAGATTTCGGGACTACTGCGCACGAAGGACGAGCCGGCGGAGGGCGTCCTGGCCGGGCTCATGCGCTCGCTCGGAACGTCGCCTCAATTCGACCAGGTGAGGCTCGGCGGGTGCGAGCGCGTGGCGCCCGAACTGAGCAGCTTCACGCTCACGGTGCGACTCGCGGAGGGGGCGGACGTCCGATGAAGGAATTCACGAGGGCTCCCTGGTTCGGGCACGCGCTCACGGTCGCCAGCATGGCGGTCGCCCTCGGCGTCATGAACGTAGCGTGGATCGTCCCGCGCGAGCGGGAACGGAAGGAGCTCGGCGCGAGCGAGACGACGCTCCGCGCGGAGATCTCGAATCTCCAGGCGGGGATGCAGGACATGAGTCGCTGGCGCGCCAATCATCCCGAGACCGACAGCATGAAGGGGCGGGTGAAAGAAGCGCTTCCGGCGGGGACGATGGTCGCGTCGCTGCTCGACGCGCTCGGCGCGATTCGAACGCGGCACGGCGTTCGCACCCAGCTCATCCAGCCGGCGGGTTCTCCGATGGACGAGGTCGTGGCCGACGCGTCGGGTGCTCCGGTCACGTATCGGAAGGTGGATCTGAGGCTCCGGCTCGAAGCGCCCTACCGGGAGATCGGAAACTATCTGACCGACGTGGAGAGCCTCGATCAGCTCGTGGTGATTCGCTCGGTCACGCTCCGGTACGAAGGGTCGATCGCGCCGCGGCTGATCGCGGACGTCGGACTCTGGGTCTACGGGAAACCCTAGGAGCCGCCAATGCAATGGCTGCAGAAGCAGATTCGCGAGGGGATGAACACGCGCACGTACGTGCTGGTCGGCGCGCTGCTCGGCATGCTCCTCTGGATTCATTCGCTCGACGAGAGGACGCGCGCGCTGCGGGCGCGCTCCGCGGCGAGCGGCGGAGCGCCGGCGCCCGCGGTCCCGGCCGTCGGTGATGGATCGCGATCGGGCCGCGTCGGGCCGGTCACGCCGACGCCGCCGGGCTGGGGCGACGATCC
>Ga0315273_10014743_pt1 | contig 10082 bp, 9 predicted proteins | sample YL17G02_0_MG_FD_205753 | JGI IMG/M metagenome (GOLD analysis project Ga0315273, IMG submission 205753) | Sediment microbial communities from Yellowstone Lake, YNP, Wyoming, USA - YL17G02_0 | ecosystem: Environmental > Aquatic > Freshwater > Lake > Sediment | place: USA: Wyoming | collected... | reverse complement strand
CGGTCGCCGGGTCGCCCTGCTCAAGGCGCCCGCCGATCACGTCGCGGGCCTGCTCCATGTGGCGCACGACGGGCGAGCCGGGCGCCGGGCGCGTGGTGACCGCGAGTACGTGGCCACCACCGTTGCGGCCCTTCGTCCGGGCGATGAAGCCAGGCTCGTCGAGCCTCTCGAACTCGGTCTCCCTGGTCGGCCCGCCGGCGTGGGTCACGCCTACCGCGCCGGCCCACACGATGCGCCCGGGAGCATCCTCGGGCGTCGCCTCGGCGCGCATGGCCAGCAGCTGCCGGTCGGCCAGGGAGGCGAAGCGGGCGGTCCGCACGCGCAGCGTGTGGCCGGTGCGCAGCCGCTGGCGCCAGTACCGGTACACGACGCCGTGCCGCATGTCGAGCACGCGTTCGTGCTCGACCAGTTCGCCGTTTGAGAGATTGACCACGCTGCCCCAGGCCTGCAGGCGAAGGCCGGTCCAGTCCGGCGCCGGGACAGGCTGCCGAAAGCGCGGCTCGTCGGTGCCGTCGCCGAAGACGCCGGCCACGAACGTGGCCGGCGTCGACGCGGCAGAGCCCTCCTCGAGCGCTCCGCGCGTACCGCTCTCACCGTTGGCCACCGTCAGCCAGGTCTCGACCTCGCGCTCGCGGAACGGGTCGAAACCCTTGACCACGAACTGCCAGGCCGGATCGCGGATCGGCACGGGGAAGCTCGCGAACGCGACGGCCTCGCGATAGGCCAGCTGGTCGTGGAGGATCCGCAGGAACTCGTCTGGGCCGCCGCCGACGTGCAGCACCCGCGACGGCACTCCGTGGGGCTCCACTCCCACGCTGACGAACGTGGAACGCCGCAGCTCGGGGATCAGCGCGAGGTAGTCGCTGCCCTCACTGGAGCCGAGGGGCCCGAACTCGTCGCCGAGGACGATCACGTCCTGCGGGCGGCGGCCGCGGTCGTGGATCAGCGCCTTGAGCACGTGCCGCATGCTGTCGCTCTTGTCGGTCAGGCCGATCTCGACGTGCCTGACGTCGCTGGCGACATCGGGATGCGCGAGGCCCGCTTCGCGCGAGAGCGCGCGCGTCAGCTCGACCACCTCGCCGACGCCGTTGATGCCGGCGCGCGCGAGCCGCGCGCCCACCTCCGTCTCGAGCTCGGCGGTCTGCGGTCCGAGGGGATCCGGCCACTCGGGGATGAGGTCGATCGTCCGCCGATTCAGGCGGTCATTGACGATCTCGACCTCGAGGCCGGCGGCCGCGAGCCTGTCGCGCAGCGCCTCGGCGGCCGCGGTGAGCTGGGCCTCCTCCACCTCCGTGGCTCGGCGGCGTTCCAGGAGCCGCGGCCCGCCGGGCCCCACGACGTAGACCTCGGAGCCGGAGGAGAGGAACAGGAAGAGGCGGCCCTCCACGTCGGGGCGCGCGTGCAACTGCCCGTCCACGGTGGCGACGCTGGCGCTGCTCACGATGGCGATGTCGACGCCCAGGGCGCAGAGGCGCTCCACGCGGCTGCGCACGGCCGTCGCGTCCGCCTGACGGTCGGCCACGACCGTCCCGTTCCAGCTGAAGCAGAGGATCGCGAACTCGCGGTCCAGCGCTTTGCTCGTGTCGTTGCGAGAGGGCATGTCGCTCCAATCCTGCCCCATCCGCCGACTTGATGCACGACGTCGCGATACACTGGTCGGGCCGGCCGCGGCCGGCGCCATAGTACAGGCCCGGCCCAAAGGGAGCCCATGACCCACTACGACGTCGCCTACGTGCGCAGCCAGTTCCCGGCCCTCAAGCGGACGATCGACGGACGCCCGGCCGCCTATCTCGACGGGCCGGGCGGCACGCAGACGCCGCAACGCGTGCTCGACGCCGTGCGCGAGTACCTCGCCGGCCACAACGCCAACTACGGCGGCCGCTTCGCCACCAGCGAAGAGACCGACGCTACCATCGCCGAGGCACACAGGGCCGGCGCCGACCTTCTCGGCTGCGACCCGGCCGAGGTCAGCTTCGGCGCCAACATGACCACGCTCACGTATTTCCTCGCCGAAGCGCTGGGGCGCCGCCTGCTGCCGGGCGACGAGGTCGTGATCACGGCGCTCGACCACGAGGCCAACCGCAGCCCCTGGCTGCGGCTCGCGGAGCGCGGCGTCGTCGTCCGCGAGGTCCCCGTGGACCTCGCGACCTGTACGCTCGACTGGAAGGCCTTCGAGAAGCTCGTCCAGCCGGCCCGCACCAAGGTCGTCGCCCTCGGCTACGCGTCGAACGCGGTCGGCACCGTCAACGATGTCGCGCGCGCGGCCGGGCTGGCCCGCGCCGCCGGCGCCTGGAGCGTCGTGGACGCCGTGCACTACGCGCTGCACGGTCCCATCGATGTGCGCGCCGTGGGCTGCGACTTTCTGCTCTGCTCGGCGTACAAGTTCTTCGGTCCCCACGTCGGTCTCATGTTCGCGCGCCGCGACGCCACGGCGCAGGTCGAGCCGCTGCGCCTGGCCACGCAGACCGCGGAGCCGCCGTACATCTGGGAGACGGGGACGCTGAACTTCGAGGGCCTGGCGGGGACGACCGCCGCCATCGACTTCATCGCCGATCTCGGCGAGCGGCACGTGGCGCTGGTGGAGGACCGCCTGCTCGCCGGCCTGAAGGGCCGGCGCCGCGCGGTCGTCGCCGGCATGCTGGCCGGCGAGGCCTACGAGCAGCCCCTTGCCAAGTGGCTGCGCGAACAGCTCGCCGCTATCCCCGGCGTGACGCTCTACGGGCCGCCGGAGGACGGCCCGCGCACGTCCACCGTCTCGTTCACGCTCGACGGGTTCCTGGCCGGCGAGGCCGCGCGTGCGCTCGGCGAGCGCGGCCTCTTCGTCTGGGACGGCGACTTCTACGCCGCACGCCTCGTCGAGCTGCTGGGCCTGGCCAAACGCGGCGGCCTGATCCGCGTAGGCCTCGCCCCGTACACGACGCAAGGCGAGCTGGAGCGGCTCGTGACGGCCATCGGCGACCTGTCGCGGTCAATGCGATGAGCGCGGCCGGGCCGCCTTTGGCCGCCGGCCCCGCACCGCACCCGGCGGCCAATGGCCCCAGCCTCCGCACCGTCCGCCTGTGCCTGCTGGGCTTCGGCAACGTGGCGCGCGCCTTCTGCGCGCTCCTCGCGCAGCAGGAGCGCGCGCTGGCCGAGCGCCACGGCCTGCGCGTGCTGGTGACCGCCGCCGGTACGCGTCACGGTAGTCTGCTGGCGCCGGAGGGCATGACGCCGGCGGCGGTGCTTGCGGCCGTCGGTGAGAGGCCGGCCCCGCCGCAGGCGGCCCGGCCGGCCGACGACCTTCTGTCGGTCTCCCGGGCCGACGTCCTCGTGGAGCTCACCGTGATGGAGGAGGATTTCGCCCCCGTCGCCACCGGCCACATCGAGGCGGCGTTCGGCCTGGGCATGGACGTCGTCACGGCCAACAAGGGGCCCATCGCCTGGAACTGGCGGCGCGTGTCGGCGGCGGCCGCAGCCGTGGGCCGCCGTATCCGCTTCGAGAGCACCGTGATGGACGGCCTGCCCGTCTTCAGCCTGCTCGAGTTCGCCCTGCCGGACTGCCACCTTTTCGGCTTCGAGGCCGTCTTCAACGCCACCACCAACTACATCGTCGAGGCGATGGGCAGCGGTCGCTCCTTCGATGAGGCGCTGGCGCATGTGCAAGCCGAAGGCTACGCCGAGGCCGACCCGGCGCACGACATCGACGGCTGGGACGCGGCCTGCAAAGCGGCCGCGCTGGCCAACGTCGCCATGGACGCCGGCATCACCCCAGCCGACATCGACAAGCAGAGCCTGCGCGACGTGCCGCTCGAGCGCATCGCGCAGGCGCGCTTCAACGGCAACCGGCTGCGCCTGGTCACGACCGTGTGGCGCGAGACGCCTGACGGCGTCGCGCCCGGGGCCGGCCCGGCTACGCCCGCCGGCCCCGTCCGCGGCCGCGTGCGCGCCACCGAGCTCGACATCGATCATCCTCTGGCGCCCGTGGGCAGCGAGTCGCTGGGCGCCGTCCTCCACACCGACCTCATGGCCGACGTCTTCGTCTGCGAGATCGCCGCGCTCGTCCCGCAGACCGCCTACGGCGTGTACGCCGACCTGCTGCACCTGTGCCGGGACCGCTGACAGGCGCCGGCGACACGCCGGCCTCCCCGCCGCCGGTGGCTCCGCCGCTCAGCTCGGCAGGGGTGGCCAAGCCGCACCCGTCGGAGGCACGCGCGCTGCTCCTCACGGCGCTCGTGCTCCTGGCCGGCATCGCCCTCGGCGCCGGCGGCTTCTTCGTGGAGCGCGGCATGGCTACGTGGCGCCCCGAGGTCACGCGCACGACCAGCGGCTGGCGCATCGTCCAGGCGCATCGCGCGCCGCTCGGCGGCTTGGCGCTCGGCGGTGACGATCTCGTGTGGGGCTGCGGCCCCTCGATCGTCCTCATGGACCTCCGCTCCGGCCGGCTGAAGCTCCTCGGTCCGGGCCCTGCATCCCGGACCACGTGGGACCCGGCCGCCTCGCAGCGCTACGTGGTGTGGTTCGAGGCAGTAGCTACGAACGCGGGCGAGGCTTCGGCGTGGGTCTACGACTCGGCCACGAGGCGGCGCCGTCAACTCGCCACCCTGGGCGATGTCCTGTCACTGCCCTCGGCTTCGGGGAACCGTGCGGCCTGGTGCACGACGACGCGAGGCGGCGGTCCCGGCATCGTCGCCGTGGACATCCCGAGCGGCGAGCGGTTCTCGGTGGCGCCCGAGTACGGGGTGCCGGTCATCGACGGCGACCTCGTGACGTGGCCGACGCGGACGGGGCCCACCGGCATGCCGGCCGCGTGGGCGCTGGTCGACCTTGTCCAGAATCGCCGCTGGGCGATGGTGCCGGCCGCGATGCTGGGCAACGCCGACTTCCTCGGCTACGACCTCTCCGGTCGCACCCTCGTGTGGGGGGAGACCGACCCGGCAAGTGGACGCGGCCGGGTCGTCGCACAGAACGTGGACGACGGCGTGGGCAATGTCGTCGCAGAGGTGACCGGCGGCGCGACACTCGCGGCGGCCCCGTCGATCGACGGCGATCTGGTGGTCTGGGCCGAGACGCTCGCGGCGGCCACCGGCAGTCGCGTCATGGGCCGCCGCCTCGGCGGCGGCCCCTCCTTCATCGTTCGCGACGTCGACGGCCGCGTGCTCTCCACGGCGGCCGGCGGCGACACGGTCGCCTGGCTCGCGCAGCACGGGCAGACCACCTGGATCGAAACAGCGACGGTGCCCCGCTGACCGCCTGGGCGCGCCGCAGATCGCCTCTGCTCGGCCCGTTCGGGGTGAGAGTGCTATTCTGGCTCCTCGTGGAACTGTGGGTCCTCAACGTTGCCGACCTCCTGCTCACGCGCTACTCGCTGTCGCTGGGCTTCGCGACCGAATCCAACGGCGTAATGGACTACTTCTTCAAATCGGGCACGGTCCAGGCGGTGGCGTTCAAGCTGGGCATCGTCACCGTCGGTACGCTTCTGCTCTGGCGCGTGCGCCGCTACCGCACGGCGCTCTTCGCCGCCGCGCTGCTGACCGGCGTCTTCGCCGCCGTCGTCGCCTATCAGGCGCTCTGGGTGCTGAGCTTCTGACGGCCGGGCGGCCTTTCGCCGCGCCACCTGCTCGTCGTTCCCCTTGTCATCTTGTCTTCGCAGCGGCGTGCCATCATACTGGTATCGATGCCATCATTGTGACCAAGGAGTCCGCCATGGTCCGCATGCAGATCCAGTTCACCGAGGAAGAGGTCGAGGCGCTGCGGCGCGAAGCCGCGCAGCGCCACCTGTCGATCTCCGCGGTCGTGCGACAGGCGGTCGATACACGCCTCGCTCACCCGCGACCAGAGCTCTCTGTCGAGGAGCGCAAAGCGAGAGCAAAGGCTGCCTGCGGCCGCTTTCGTTCGGGCCTCGGCGATGTCTCTGCCCGACACGACGACTACTTCGCCGATTCCATCCTCGATTGACCGTCTTCGTCGACACGTCCGCTCTGTTCGCGCTGCTCGACGCCGAGGATGCCGGGCACGACTCGGCTTTCCCTGCCTGGAGCAGCGGGATAGACGAGTGCGCGGGGTTCGTGACCACCAACTACGTGCTCGTCGAGACGATCTCGCTGGTCCAGCGCTGGCTTGGCCTCGATGCCGTCCGCATTCTCATCGACGAGATGTTGCCGATGATCGACACGCTGTGGGTGACCGACGCAGACCACACTGCCGCTCTGAACGCCCTACTGGCGGCCGGGCGACGTCACCTCAGCCTCGTCGACTGCGCCAGCTTCACCGTCATGCGCCGCCTGGGTATCCGCCAATACTTGGGGCTCGATCCCCACTTTGAGGAGCAGGGCTTCACGCCCTACACTGCGGCCGGCTGAGTGCCCGGGGCAGACGCGGACGGGGGGCGGGAGGCCCTTCCGGCCTCCCGCCCCCCGTCGCTCGTGTCTCGCTGCCGGCGTCAGACGCCGGCGGGCAGCGTGCTCAGCCGGTCCCTCACGATCTTGGTCGCCGTGGCGATCACCTCGAGGCTGCGGTCGACCTCGGTCTGGGTGTGCGCCGTGCAGGCGAAGAAGCGTTCGAAGTTGAAGTTGTGGAAATACACGCCGCGGGTCTGGCACTCGGTCTGCAGCATGCCGAAGAACCGGGTGTCGCTGGCCCGGGCCTGGCGGTAGCGGGTGACCGGGCCCTCGTGCCCGAAGAACACCTGCCACATGGGCCCGACCTGGCTGATGTACGCGGGCACGCCGTTCTCGGCGAAGATGCCGCGCATGCCCTGGACCATCGCGTTGGCGATCGTGTTGAGGTGGCCGTACACGCGCTCGCGGTCGTTGATGAGGATGTCGAGGGCGGCGTTCATCCCCGCCAGGGTCAAGGGGTTGCCGCTGTAGGTGCCGCCGTGCAGCACGGTGCCGTCGGCCTCGAGCTCCATGATCTCCTTCTTGCCGCCGAAGGCCGCGGCTCCCGGGGTGCCGCCGCCGACCGCCTTGGCCACGCAGGTGATGTCGGGGATGACGCCGTAGAGCTCCTGGGCGCCGCCCAGCGACACGCGGAAGCCGGTGATGATCTCGTCGAAGATGAGGAGCACGCCGTTCTCGTCGCAGATGCGGCGCAGGCCCTCGAGGAAGCCGGGCTCGGGAGGGATGATGCCGGCGTCGGCGAGGATGGGCTCGCTGAGCACGGCGGCCAGCTGATGGGCGTTGCGCTTGATGATCGCCTCGGCGCTGTCGAGGTCGTTGAAGCAGCCGATGATCATGGTCTCTTCGACGGCCTTGGGGATGCCGGCCTGCGACGGCAGGATGCGCGGGAAGCGCTCGGTGCCCGCCGCCTCGAGCGCCGGCATGTGCGAGAACGCGTGGCAGTCGAGGAAGCCGTTGTAGCTGCCTTCCCACTTGAGGATCTTGTCCTTGCCCGTGTAGGCGCGGGCCAGGCGCATGGCCGCCTGAGTGGCCTCGCTGCCCGAGTTGGCGAAGCGCACCTGGTCGATGCCTGGGACGCACTGGACGATCTTGCGCCCGACCTCGTAGTCAAGCTCGTGCGGGAAGGTGTAGAGCATGCCGCCCTGGGTGATCTGCGCGACGATCGCGTCGAGGATGGGCTTGGGCCGGTGGCCGAAGATCATCGGCCCGTAACCGATGCACCAGTCGATGTAGGCGTTGCCGTCGATGTCGTAGAAGTAGGCGCCCTCGCCGCGGTCCATGACGATGGGGCGGGTGCCGATGAGACGTGCGTAGCTGGACTCACCTCCGGAGACGACCTCCTGGCACTTGGCGAACATCTCGCGGGTCTTGCTGAGGTGACTGTCGTCGATGAGGTTGTCGTTCATGGGACTCTCGACTCCTTCACGAGCGGCCGGGCGCGACGCGGCGATCCACGGGTGTGGGGCCGGGTCCCCGGAGGGTGAACAGCAGTCTACACCTAGACAATGGCCGCCAGCAGGCTCACGCCGGCGATGGTACAGACGATCCCGACCCACTGGTTCGGCTTAGGGCGCTCGTGCAGGAGCACGAAGCCGAGGATCACGGCGAAGGTGCCGAACTGGGTCGTGGTGACGCCGGCGACCGTCGGTGGCCCGAGCGCGAACGCGATCGTGAGCAACATGACGCCGCCGAGCTCGAGCAGGCCTGCGCCGACAGCGCGGACGCGCATCACCCTCGGCACCGCGACGCTGCCGGTAAGCAGCGCGACGGGGAGCGTGATGGCGAGCGAGACCGTGCGAGAGATGGCCGACTGCGAGAGCCAGCCGATGTCGCCGTAGGCGTAGCAGAGCATGACGCCGGCGAAGAGGGCGCCGGCGGCGAGCGCCCACGGAGCGCCCCGCGTCGACTTGGCGCGGCCCTCGAACGAGGCGAGCACCGCGCCGCCTGCGCAGAGGACGAGCGCCACCCCGACGAGTGGCGTGACCGGCACGCCGAGCAAGATCACGACCACGGCCACGTAGGCGCCCTGCAGAGATGTGAGGGCCGAGACCAGACCGAGGTCGCCGATCTGCAGACCGTGCAGCAGGCAGAAGAGGGCGCCGAAGTAGAGGGCGCCGGCGAGCGCAGCCAGCCCGGCGCCGAGCCATTCGCCGGCGTCCGGAAGCCCGTCCACCAGCAGCGTGATCGGAAGCACGACGACCACGCCGGTCACCAGGACCCAGACCATCTGCGTGAGCGGGCGCGTCTCGCGCGCCACGCGCTGCGAAAGCATGTCGCTGGTGGCATACGAGAGGGACGCCAGCAGGCCTGTGAGGACGGTCACCATCCAATGAGTCTATCGGAGCGCCGATCGGCGCGGGCACAGCCGCCCGCGGCTACCCGGTCGCAAGCAGCGCCACGGCCACGCAAGTGAGGGCCACGCCCGTGATCTGCACCCGCGAGAGCCGCTCGCGCAGCACGAACAGCCCGAGCAGCGCCGCCATGGTGCCGCCCTGCGAGACCACCACCGAGGCGATGGCCACCGGGCCGATGCTGATCGCCGCCGCAAGCGCCACGAACGCTGCGGCGTCGAAGACCCCGGCGTAGGCCGAACGGCGCGCCAAGGGTCGAGGCAGCCGCAGTCCAGCGAGCAGGAGCGCTACCGGCACCAGCACCACCATCGTCCCCAGGCGGCCGTAGGCGGCGAGCGCCACCGGGTGCAGAGCGCTCGCCTCGACGAAGAGCAGCACGGTGACCGCGAAGAACGCCGACGAGAGCAACGCCCAGCCGGCGCCGGCGGTGGCGCGGGTGCGGCGGGCCGACGCCGCCGCGGCGTCGTCGGGCCCGAACAACTCATCCTTCGGCGCCTTCTCCATCGATGCCATCAAGCCGCCGGCTACGGCCAGCGGCAGCCCGACGAGGGCGAGCGCCGGGAGCGGCTCGCCCCGGGCGATCATGATCACGGCGACGAAGCCGCCGGCCAGCGAGGCGAGCGGGGTGACCACCGACAGGTTGCCGATGACGAGGCCGCGGAGCAGGCAGCCGAGGCCCGCGGCCTCGCAGACACCGCTCGCCGCGGCGAAGGCGACGGCCCGCCATTCGGCGGAGCCGCTGGGCGCTCAGCACGAGCGCCAGCGGCAGCAGGATCACGAGGCCAATGCCCATCGACCACGTGAGCGCCGTCCAGACGGCGGCGGCGCGCACCACCTTGACCATCAGGAAGTCGTGCAGGGCGTAGCCCAGCGCCGCGCCCAGACCGATGACGACGGTCAGCACGGCGGCCCCTCACCACTGCAACTGAGCCTGCGGCCCGCGCGACCCGAGACAGGGGGAGTAGTGCCGGGGGGGAAGACAGCAGATCGGCCTCTTCTTATCTTCCCCCTCAGCACTACGCCACCCGGCCGCCGACGAGCGCGCAGGGCCCCGGCCGTCACGACAAGGTCACTCGGGGGTGCGGCAGACCGTGAGATCGGCGAAGTTGCGCGGCGCGAGGTCCTTTTGTTTCTCGGCGATCGTGTCTGCCAGGACGTCGAGCGCCGCGTAGTCCGCCTCGCGCGGCATGCCTTTGGCGAGCACCGGGTCGAGCAGCTCGACCTTGAGCTTGGGCATCATGCCGACCAGCGTCTCGACCGTCTTGCCGGCCCAGCCGTATGACCCGATGACCGTGGCGAACTTGGCGCGCGGCCTGAGGGCGTTGGCGAGGAAGGCAGCGTAGGCGGCCAGCGG
>Ga0315273_10014741_pt1 | contig 10083 bp, 7 predicted proteins | sample YL17G02_0_MG_FD_205753 | JGI IMG/M metagenome (GOLD analysis project Ga0315273, IMG submission 205753) | Sediment microbial communities from Yellowstone Lake, YNP, Wyoming, USA - YL17G02_0 | ecosystem: Environmental > Aquatic > Freshwater > Lake > Sediment | place: USA: Wyoming | collected... | reverse complement strand
TGAAGATGAAGTTCAGGCCGGGCGGCGACTACACCGAGTTCAAGGGCACTGAAGGTTGGATCGGCATCTCTCGCGGCGGCATCAAGGCCGACCCGCCGTCCCTGTTGAAAATCAATCTCAAACCCAACGACGTGCATCTCGTCGAGAGCCGCAATCACGGCGGAAATTTCATCGAGTCGGTCAAAACCCGCAAGGACCCGGTCAGCCACATCGAAGACGCGGTGCGGTCGGATATTTTCAGCCAAGTCTCCGACATCGCGATCCGCGAAGGGCGAAAAATCGTCTGGGACCCGGAAAAAGAGGAAATCATCGGCGACGAAGCGGCCTCACGTCGTTTGTCCCGCGCTTGGCGCGAGCCATGGCGGCTCTGATCGCTCGGCGGAATCGAAAGGCATGGACTGGCGGAACGCCTCTCACGGCGCGTCGGGTGTTTTGACGCGGCGATAGGTGTATCGCCCGTCCGGCGTGACGTAGTTGAAGACCTGCCGGAGGCGCTCGGTTTCGCTTCGGACTTCGAAGGGTTCGCGCACGAGGCGTTTCTCGCGCACGTCCTGGAACGCGATGAGCCGGCGCGGATCCGTCTTGTCGCCCGTCGCTTCCATGAGGAGCAGCACACTGAGGAGGCTCTGGTCCTCCTGGGTTCCTGCGCTGACGCGGATTTCGCGCAGGGCCGCGCTCGCCAGCGGCAGCGTGAGCGCCCGTACCAATCCCCAGCCGAGGCCCTCGAAGCGGACCTCCGTCGCTCCGGCGGCCGCCTGGCCCGCGGCGTCCTTGCCCGGCTCGAAGAGGACGGCCACTTCGTCCCCGCCGCCCGGTTTCGGCACGATGAGGATGCGGCTTGAGCCGCGGAACACCAGCGCCGGCTGCATGATAAACTGGTCGGCGATCCGCACCTCGCGGCCGGGGGCCACGTTCAGCGTCAACTGGATGAGCGGTTCCTCGCCGACGCGGCGGAACTCGACCGCCAGCGATTCCATCCGGTCCCATTGCAGGACGACCATCTCCAGGACCCGCAGCATCCGCGGCGCCCAGGCGAACACCCTGTGCGCGAGGGCCGGGAGCCCGGCGCCCGGTGGCGCCGGCGGCGCCTCGCGAAGGTGGGCGAGCAAGGTCTCGGGAAGCGCCTTTCGCAAACTGTCAGGGTCGTCCGCCTCGCGCATCGCGCTCGCCACCGCGTCGTGCAAGTCCGGCAGGTCCTGCTTTCCCGCCGCCGCGAACGCCAGCCGCAGCACCATCTGGGCGAGCGCTTCGCGCAGCCGGCCCACGTCCTGGGGGTTCATGCCGGCGAGCAGGAGGCCCCCGGCGCGTTCGTTCAGATAGGCCATTGCGAGGTTCAAGAGCGGCTCGGCCGAGAGGCCCGCCGGTTCCTCGCCTTCCTTGGCGGGGCGGTCGGGGTCCTCGGCCGTCGAGAGGCGGACGATCCGCTCGGCATCGGCGATCGCGCCGGCCGTCGCCGACGCCCATTGCTCCATCGAGGGGTGCGAATCGGGGTCCATCGCCTCGCGGAAATCCACGATTGTGCGGCGAGCGTCGGCCAGCATTTTCGCCGCCATCGCCGCGTGCTCCGGGCTCAGGCTGAATGCCACCTCGTCCGTCCCCGCCTTCAAGCGGTCCGCCGCGCGGACGAGGCTGATGGTGGACCGGAGGAAACTCGGGTCCTGGCGGATGAGCCAGTGCGTCGGAATGGCGCGGCCTTCGATCTCCAGGGACGCCGGCGAGGCCTCGTGCCAGCGGACGGGATGGAGGGTCCAGTAGCGGTCGAGTTCGCCCTCGGCGAGGGGATGGCGGGTCATGCACCCGGCCGCCCCGAGGAGCGCCACCATCGCCGCCACCGGCCATGCCGTTCGCACGAGTCGCCTCCCTTCGCTGCGGTTCTCCCCGGGCGGTCTTTAATTCTACAACGCAATCTCAACGCAGAGGTCGCAGAGATGATCTCTTCTTTCACAACCCCGGAGCGCCGGGGCACGGTTCGCCGCCCCGCTTGCCTGCCCCGAGCCTTGCCGTGGGGCGGGGCGCTGGCTGTTTGCAGCGCGGGGCAAGCCCCGCGGCGAACCCGCGCCCCCAATTTCACGCCGACTCCTTATTCCTTTTGATCCCTTTGACAGCTGTTCTCTGCGTTCTCGGCGCTCTCTGCGCTGAAGAACACAGCGTAGTAGTATTAAGGAGTCGCGGGCTTCGCGGCCGCGTCGAGTTCGTCGGCCCGCTTTCTCAGGCGGTCCTGGAGCGCGGTCTTCGGAAAGGTTGCGGCCTCGAAGACGGCCCGCTCGATCTCGCGCCATCCGGTGATCGTCTGGACGACGTCGGGCAGGGGGTCGAGCGAGTCGGCGAGTTGCCTGAGGCCCGCGGCTCCCGCGGTCTCGTCCGGCTGGACGACGAGAAACGCCCGCAGGCCGTTGTCGTGGTACGCGACGACGTCCGAGACTTTGTCGCCGATGCCGACGGCGTTGCCTTTGAACCGGCGGCGGATGTCGCCCAGCATGGCGGACTTGAACGCCCCGCTGCCTTTGAGGAATCCACCGATGTCCGACAGAAGGAGGGGGCCCCTCGGGTACTCGTGCTCGCGGAGCCAGGCCCGCGACTTCGGTCCAAAAAGGTCCGGCCGATGCGTGAGGTAAATCGGCGTGTATTCCTTCGCCAGGCGTTTCATCACGGCGACCGAGTCGGCCATCGGCTCGGGTTTGCCCACCAGCACCTGCTGGAACCCCGACGCGACGACCGTCTTGTCGAGGTCCACGATGACGAGCGGCGTGTCGGCCCGGCGGCAGAGGACGAGGGCTTCGACCGGTTCGGGCGGCTGGTCGGGGAACCCGTTGGGCGAAAGTTCCGCGCGGAAGACATAATCGCCCGAGCCCGGCGGGGTGAAGGAGACGGCGGCGACGCCGTCGCGGTCTGTCTCGGCCGCCTTGTAGAATTCCCCGCCGCGAGAGAAACGCACGACATGGCCCGGCTGGGCCCGCAGCAGGTCGCCGCCTTGGAGGTGCGCCCGCAGGAGGACTTCCTCGCCCGGCAGCGCGACCGCGTCCGAGACCGTGAAGAGGTATCCTTGTCGGCCGCCGAACAGGATGTTCTGCGCCCCGCATCCGCACGCCGACTCGAGGACCGTCGCCAGCAGAAGTGCCGCCGCCGCGCGTCTCATGGCTCACCTCCTTGAACTCCAGCGTACGGCGTGGCCGGCCGAAAATCAACGTTCGACGTCCGCCGGCCTCGCAAGGTATCATGGCAGGGAAGATTTGCCCCTTGCGATGGCGGGCCTGTCAGGCGGAGGAAAAGAGCGTGCTGCGCAAGAGACCGGTTCTCGGCATGGCTCTTGTTCTCATCCTCGCGGCCGTCGGCTGCGGGCCGCCTGTCCTCGCGGTCCGCCACCGGCTGGCGCCGGACCTGCCGATTCCGGCAGGCGCGGCGCGCGTGCGGCTCGGCGAGTTCACCGTCGCCGACGGGCCTGCGGACGGCTACGCGGCGTTCGTCGCCGAGAGGCTCGCCGAGCGCCTCGAAGCGTCGGGCGGCTACGGCGTCGCAACGCGCGAGGCGCGAGGATCGGCCGACCTTGTCGTCGGCGCCCGCCTCGGCATCCAGGCCAAGGACGTTGAGCAGCCGCGAACCGTTCGCCGGTTGAATCCCGACACGCGGCAAATGGAACTCTTTGACGTGCCGGGCCTCGTGCGCACGGTCGAGGTGCTGGCGGCGTTCGACGTCCAAATCCTGCGGACCGGCCGGAAGATCGGCGTCGAGACGCGGCGGTCTTACCGTTCGACCGACGACCCGCGGACGCGCGGGCCGCTCGGCCTGGACCGCCCGGACGATCCCGCCAACGTGCCGGCGGCCGAAACAATCGTCCGCGAACTCCTCGGGGCGTGCGTGGAGGAGTTTGTCGGCATGCTGGCGCCGGGGGAGGTGACAGCCCGCATTCCGCTTCGCCCGGCGCCGGGTCCGAGCGGCGCGAAAGGTCTGGAGGCTGCTCGCCGGGGCGAGTACGCGGCGGCCGTCGGACACTTCAAGGATGCCCTCAAAGCGAAGCCTGACGACGCGAACCTTCTGTTCGATCTGGCGGCGGTCTCCGAGTGCGCCGGCGAGTTGGAGGCGGCGCTCGAACTCTACAGGAAGGTTCAGGAACTTACCGGCGACCGGGACGTTGGGGCGCACGAAAGCGCCGTTCGCGTCGCCCGCGCCGCCGGTTCGGTCGATGGAGCACGGGACTAAGCAAGGTTACATAAGTTTTGCGCGGTGGGTTCGCCGCGGGGCTTGCCCCGCGCTGCGAACAGCCAGCGCCCCGCCCGCCTTCGCCATAGGCTTCGGCGTGGCAAGCAAGCGGGGCGGCGAACCGGCCGCGCGGAGCCCTTCACTTTTGCGTTCGGGCGCGCTTCGCCATTTCAGGCCAGCGTCTGGCGGGCGAGGTCCACGTCGTCCACCTTCAGGATGAGAATCCCTTTGTTCTTGCCGCTGTCGCCGCTGCCGTAAATGTAATGTATGTTCACGCGGGCGGCGCCGAGCCTGGCGGCGACGGTCTCGAGCGCGCCCGGTCTGTCGTCGAGTTCCAGCACCAGTACCTCCTGCGTCGAACAGGCTAACCCGGCCTCCCGGAGGGCCTTTTGGGCCGCCACCGGGTCGCTGACGAGGAGGCGGATCGTCGCGAGGTCCGTCGCGTCGGCGACCGACAGGCCGCGGATGTTGACCTTCGCCTGGGCCAGCACCCGGCAGAGCCGCTCCAACTGGCCGGGAACGTTTTCCATGGTGACGCTCAGTTGCTTCGCTTTTTCCACGGGCATCCTCCTTTTGTCCGCACGGTGGGACGCTTTCATTATATCAGACGCCGGCGGTTCGCGTCAGTCCGTTCCTCGCAGGATGTCGCGGCGTTTGGGGCCCGCGCTTGCATTCGGGCAAAGTCTCGTGTAGCCTGAGGGCGGAGCACCGCCCAGCGGAGGAGACGATCGGATGGCAACCGGCGGTTCTGTTTCCCGTGGATCCGGGTCGCGATGGCCGGCGATTCTTCTGACGGCGTTGGCGGTCGGGTGGTTTGCGCCGGCCGCCTCGGCGGGGCCGGCGCCCGATTCGGCTGCGCCCGAGGCCGTGACGGCTGGGCCGCCCGCGGCGACGACGGGCGATGGCGCAGCCGCGCCCGGCGAAAAGCCTTCCGACGCCGCTCGGAAACTCGAACGGAGCATCGCCCGGTTCTTCGAGGAGCACCTGGGCGGGTGGGCTTCGAATGAGATGTTCGGGGTGGCGGTGTGGCAATTTTTCGCCGCGTTCCTTTTCATCCTGTTCGGCTTGGCGGCGAAACGCGTGTCGGACTTCGTGATGGAGAAGAAGGTCATTCCGCTGCTGAAGCGGACGCGGCTGGAGTTCGACCATCTGCTGGCGGAGGCGGCTTCCAAGCCGATCGGCTATCTGCTGCTGCTGGGCGGGTTGGGCTTGGCCGTGGCGTCGCTTCGCCTGCCGACCGAGCCGAACGTCCGCGATTTCGCTTACGGCGCCCTGAAGGTGTTTCTCGCGGCCGACGTGGTCTGGTTCCTTTTCCGCGTCGTGGACGTCGCGGTCGAATACCTTGCGCGGATGGCCAAACGCACCCAATCGAAACTTGACAACCAACTTGTGCCGCTGGTGCGCAAAGCCCTGAAGGTGACGATCGGGGTGGTGTGCGGCGTGTGGGTGGTGCAGTTGTTGGGCTACAGCGTCTCGAGCCTGCTGGCGGGGCTGGGGATCGGCGGGCTGGCGGTGGCCCTGGCGCTTCAGGACTCGCTCGCGAACTTTTTCGGGTCGGTGTTCATTTTCCTCGACCGCCCGTTCGCCGTCGGCGATACGGTCAAGATCGGCGACGTGACCGGGACGGTCGAACAGATCGGTTTCCGCTCGACGCGCATCCGGACGTTCGACGCGACGCTCGTTGCGATCCCGAACAAGCACGTAGCCGACTCGGGGATTGACAACTGGACCCGTCGCCCGAATCGCCGCGTGTTCCAGTCGGTCGGCGTCACATACGAGACGACGGCCGACCAGATGCAGGAGGCCGTCGCCGCCATCCGCCGGATCCTCGAAGGCGACGAGGGCGTGGACCCGGAGGGGGTGATCGTGCGGTTCGAGGACTTCGGCGCATCGAGCCTCGATATCCGCGTTGTGTACTTCACGAAGGCGACGGATTACGCGGGGTACATGGAGACGCGCGAGCGGGCGAACCTGGCGATTATGCGGGCACTGGAGCAGTTGGGTCTGGCGATTGCGTTCCCGACGCGCACGGTGTACTTCGAGGGCGACGTTGCCCGGGCGCTGGCCGGACGCGCCGAAACCAATCGCTCGGGGGCCAAGGGCTAAGCGGGGGTACATAAGTTTTGCGCGGCGGGTTCGCCGCGGGGCTTGCCCCGCGCTGCAAACGGCCAGCGCCCCGCCCGCCTTCGCCATAGGCTTCGGCGTGGCAAGCAAGCGGGGCGGCGAACCCACCGTGGGGACCGGCATGGAGAAAGGACTGCGATGAACGCAAACCCCTTGTTAGGCATCATCCTGCATGCTCTCGGCGGCTTCGCGGCGGGGAGTTTCTACATCCCGTTCAAGAAGGTGAAGGGCTGGGCCTGGGAGAGTTACTGGCTCATGGGCGGGTTCTTCAGTTGGATCATCGCCCCGTGGGTGGTGGGGCTGCTGCTGTGTCCGGACCTGGTGAACGTGTTGCAGTCGGCCCCCCCGAAGAACCTGCTGCTGTGTTACCTCTTCGGCGTCCTGTGGGGCGTGGGCGGCCTGACTTTCGGCCTGTCGATGCGGTACCTGGGCATGTCGCTGGGGTACGCGGTGGCGCTGGGGTTCTGCGCCACGTTCGGGACGATTATCCCGCCGATCTTCAACTCCGAGTTCGTCGGCCTCGCGACAAGTCTCTCGGGCCAGATTACGCTGGGCGGCATCCTGGTGTGCCTGGCCGGCATCGCGCTGTGCGGCAGGGCGGGCATGCGCAAGGAGGGAGAACTCTCGGCCGAGCAGAAGAAGGCCGCCGTCTCGGAGTTCAGTTTCGTCAAGGGGCTCTGGGTCGCCGTGTTCGCCGGCGTGATGAGTTCGTGCATGGCCTTCGCGTTTGCCGCGGGCAAGCCCATCGCGGACCATGCCGTCGCCTCGGGCGCGCCCGATCTGTTCAAGAACTTTCCGATCCTCGTCGTCGCCCTGGCCGGCGGCTTCACGACGAACTTCATCTGGTGCGTGGTGCTGAACGTCCGCAACCGGACGGGCGGCGACTACATCCGCGGCGGCGTGCCGCTTCTCGCCAACTACCTCTTTGCGGCCCTCGCGGGCGTGACCTGGTACCTCCAGTTCTTCTTCTACGGCATGGGCACCACCCGGATGGGCAAGTACGATTTCTCCAGTTGGACGATCCACATGGCTTTCATCATCGTCTTCAGCAACCTGTGGGGTATCTACTTCCGTGAGTGGAAGGGCTCGAGCGTGCGCACCCACGCGCTCATCATCCTCGGAATCCTCGTGCTGATCGCCTCGACCGTCGTGGTGGGCGTCGGCAACTTCGTGGCCTCGCTCAAGTGACCTCCGGAGGCAGGACCATGACAACGTCCAGGGAGCGGGTCCTGGCGGCCCTCGACCACCGCGAGCCCGACCGCGTGCCCATCGACCTAGGCGGCAATCAGACGGGCATCCACAGGGGCGCCTACCGCAAGTTGATCGACCGGCTGGGTCTCGATGAGGAAATCGTCATCATGGACCTGGTGCAGCAACTGGCCCAGCCGTCGGAACGGGTCCTGGAGCGGCTGCACGTGGACACGCGGTACGTCGCGGCGGGGGGCGCGAAGAGTTTCACGGGCGGCGTGGTCCGGCGCGAGCGCGGCGGGCGGGTGTGGCACGATTTCACCGACGAGTTCGGCATCACGTGGTCGATGCCCGACGACGAGCCGTTCTACTTCGACATCTCCCATTCGCCATTGGCAGGGCTCTCGCTCGACAAGATTCGAGCCTACCCATTTCCGAAGGGCGACGACCCCACCCGTTTCGAGGGTTTGCGCGACCGGGCCCTCCGGTTGCGGAACGAGACGCCCTATGCCGTCATCAGCGGAATCTCGGGCGTCGTCTACGAAATCTGCTGGTACCTGCGGGGCCTCGAGAACCTCTTCATCGACATGATGACGCAGCCGCAGGTCCTTGAGGCCATCATCGACCGCACGCTCGGGTTCTGGCTCGACTGGTTCCGGCTGTTCCTGGACGAGGTGGCCGACGTCGTGGACGTCATCATGATCGGCGACGACCTGGCCGGACAGAACGGGCCGCTCTTTGCGCCGCGCATCTACCGCCAGATCATCAAGCCGCGGCAGAAGCGGCTGGTTCAGTACATCCGGTCGCGGACGAAGGCGAAGATCTGGTACCACACGTGCGGCTCGGTCATGGAATATCTGCCGGACCTCCTGGACAACGGCATCGACATTCTGAACCCCGTCCAGATCTCGGCGAAGGGGATGGACCCTGCTCGCCTGAAGGCCGAGTTCGGCGACCGCCTCGTGTTCTGGGGCGGGGGCATCGACACGCAGCACGTCCTGCCGCGCGCCTCCCCCCAGGAGGTCCGCGAGCACGTCCGCCGCAACATCGAGGCCTTCAAGCCGGGCGGCGGCTACGTCTTCAACAACGTCCACAACATCCAGCGCGACGTGCCCCCCGAGAACGTCCTGGCGATGTTCGATGCCGCCTACGAGTTCGGCAAGTACTGAGTCCTGACGGGGATGAAGGAGAGCAGTGCCATGAGAAGATCGTCGGTGATGCGGGCGATGCGGCGTGCGGTCCTGGTGGTCGGCTGCGCCCTCGTGGCGGGCACGCCGCAGTCCCTTGCGGGAGCAACGGAGCCCGACTTCGCCGTCCTCGAGAAGCAGTTCGTCGAGATGCCCATCGAGGCCCGCCGACTGACGGGGCCCCTGTTCTGGCTCCACGGCACCGAGAGCCGCGAACGGCTCGAGATGTACCTCGAGAAGGTCGCCGAGGGACACAACGGCACGTTCACGGCCGAGTCGCGCCCCCACAACGACTGGCTCGGTCCCCGGTGGTACGAGGACCTGGCCATTTGCCTCCAGGCCGCCAAGAAGCACGACCTGACGATGTGGATCTTCGATGAGAAGTGGTGGCCGAGCGGCGAGGTCGGCGGCAAGGTGCCCCCCGAGTTCGGCGCGAAGACGATGGAGGCGGCGGCCACCGCCGTCGAGGGGCCGAAGGCGTTCACCGACGCCGGCTTCGGCGGGCCGCAGGTCATCGCGGCCGTCGCCGGCAAGGAAATCGAAGGCGGCCTCGACGGCGCGAGCCTCGTGGACCTCTCCGGGCGGATCAAGGACGGCACGCTTACGTGGGATGTCCCCGCGGGCAAGTGGAAGGTCATGAAGTTCACGTGGAAATACTCCGGCGGTCGGCGGATCGTCGACGGCGCCAGCAAGGACGCCGTCAACTGGTACATCCGCACCGTCTATCAACCGCATTACGACCACTTCAAGGATGATTTCGGCAAGACGATCAAGGGCTACTTTTACGACGAGCCGGAAACGCCCGGCGATTGGGGCACCGAGGTCCTGCCGATGCTTAAGCAGCGCGGCGTGGACTGGAAGAAGGCCCTCGTGGCGTGGAAGTTCCAACTGGCCGGCGACGAGCAGGCCGCCGCAAGGTACCAGTACCAGGACGCCTTCGCCGAGGCCTGGGGCCGCACCCTCTACGGCGGCCTGTCCGACTGGTGCCGCGCGCACAAAGTCATCTCGATGGGCCACTTCCTGGAGCACAACTGGGAATACCTGCACCCGCGGCTGTGCGCGGGCAACATGTTCCAACTCCAGAAGTACAGCGGCATGGGCGGCATCGACCTCGTGTGTCAGCAGTTCTACCCCGGCCAGAAGAAGATGGAACTGTGGCAGATGGCCAAACTGGGCAGCAGCATCACGCACGTCTACGCCAAGCCCGACGACGTGACCATGTGCGAGATGTTCGGCGCCTACGGCCAGGACATCACGTACCTCCAGATGAAGTGGCTGACGGACCAGATGCAGGTGCGCGGCGTGAACTTCATGATCCCGCATTCGTTCAACCCCAAGTCGCCGTACGACACCGACTGCCCGCCGTACTTCTACAACGGCGGCTACG
>Ga0315273_10014740_pt1 | contig 10084 bp, 9 predicted proteins | sample YL17G02_0_MG_FD_205753 | JGI IMG/M metagenome (GOLD analysis project Ga0315273, IMG submission 205753) | Sediment microbial communities from Yellowstone Lake, YNP, Wyoming, USA - YL17G02_0 | ecosystem: Environmental > Aquatic > Freshwater > Lake > Sediment | place: USA: Wyoming | collected... | reverse complement strand
TTGGTCTTTTTTGTCATTCCCGTGAAAATGGGAATCCAGTATTTGCAATATGTTACATGAATCATGGATTCCCGCCTACGCGGGAATGACGACTTTTTACGAGTTCATCAATATTTACGTATTAAGCATATTGCATCCTGTTTATCATAGCAGCTGCTTAATGCTTATTTTATCACTGTTTGCCGGCAGGCTGATGAGAAGTCCATCCACTGCCAACGTGATGGGGCCGTCGTAATATTTAGCGGCATCGCCAAGGAACATGGTATTGAGCACCGGCGGCAGTGGCGGCAGGATGTGGTAAAGCACTAAATGTTTAACGCTTGCATCTCTGGCGATTTTAGCAGCCTCTTCTGGGGCTGTATGATAACGGGGTATGTCCGCCGTTATTTTAGCGAGGGATGGGTTGGGCGATAATCCCGCCTGGTCGTGAATCATCTTGATCATGGAAGGCTGCTGTGCTTCGTGAAACAGCACATCCACTCCCTGTGCGTGTTTTTTCAACGACTGGCAAGGCACCGTGTCCCCACTGACAACCAATGACCTTCCCTTATAGTCAAAACGATAGCCAACAGCAGGATATGCCGGGGAATGATTCACTTTGAACGCCGTGATCCTGAGCCCTCCTTCATCGACAAGAACAACCGATGCTTCTTCCGCTGAAGATAAGCTGAACGGTCGGGCAGTGCCGCCGGCGCCTGACGGAGGAACTGTTGCTGCTCCATGAAATGCCACCCGGTATCCCGCATCGAGGCCGTAAGCATGGTTAAATCCGTCAACTACGGTTTCAACTCCCTTCGGGCCGATAATATCCACGGGTTTTGCATTAGAACCACCTGCCCATCGCTGCAGCATCATCTCCCCCAGGTCAGCGATATGATCGGAATGAAAGTGCGTCAGTAAAATCGCTTCCACCCTGGCTATGTTAAAGCCCATCAGTCCAATATTTCGCGTCGAACCCGGCCCGGCATCTATAATATACAGGTGATCCCCTGCCTCCACTACTATACAGGGACCAACCCGGTTAATATCCGGGAAGGGCGCCCCTGTGCCGGCGAGTCCAGCATAAAGCCCATCGTCGTTCTTATGCGCTTGATTAAGAAACCGTTCCCGGATCATCTTCGTTGCCACGGCCGTGAGTATCTGCTTCTGGAAAACGGCGATTGTCAGTACGATGACAACAAGTACAGAAACCACCCAAATTGTAGCTTTCAGTAAACGCCCCATGCGTTTTTTATTTGAGTTTGTCCTTTGCATTATTATCTCCAAATACATGGCCTGTCTTCTCATTATTCAATAAATCCATCATTTTCTGGGCAGTTTCCGCACCGGCATTCTGGTTCTGCCCAGTCACGATCGTGCCATCGATGACAACATGGTTGGCAAACATATCCCGGAATGCGGTCTCAGCCTCAAATAACGCCCCTGCGGCACGCAGTTCTCTTTCCGGATGCTGCGGAGTTATCTCAATGCCCAATTCCTTTACCTGCTTGTCGGTAACAGCCGTCATTTTTCTGCCTTTTACCAGGGGATTTCCGTTCCCATCCCTTGCCTGGAGGAATCCCAGCGCCCCGTGACAAACCGAGCCTAAAATAATTTTCATGGAATACGCTTCACTTATTTTGCGGCCTAAGACTTCAGAAGTCCCCAGATCATAGGCAGCGCCCCATCCGCCTGCCAGGTAAACAAGATCGTACCGGGTAAAATCAATGTCATCTATTTTTAGAGAATTCTTCACTTTTTCTCGGAAATCCGGATCCGCCAGGAATCTCTGATCGGAAGGAGTTGACAGCGGCCAGTTCAGTGAGACCGGCTCGATGGGAATTTCTCCGCCATTGATGCTGGCGATGTTCACCTGCATCTTTGCAGCGATAAACTGGTAGTAGGGAACGGTCATTTCAGATGCGTATACGCCGGTTTTCTTGCCGGTCTCACCGAGAACGCCCCGGCTTGTGGTAATAATCAAAGCCTTGCGGCCGCCCAGGTCAAAACCCCGGCCCTGGTAATGCGGATGCAATCCCATTGCATTCAGCAGTAAGGGCAGGCCGAAATAAACCGTGAAGACAACAAAGATAATGACGCCTGATGTGAGAATGATCTTTTTCAAAATATTTTATACCTGAGCGTCAGTGCCTCGGAACGGACGCTGCACACCACCGCACTCCCCCATGGGGGGAATGGGAAGACTTTGAACAGACCAACCGCCGGGGGAGACAGCGTCGTTAAAGAAGACCTGTCCGCTCATTGAAGGAAACAGATGTTGAATGGACCCTCCCCCGACAGACGGGGCGCAAGGGGGAGGGGATCCATAGGGCAGGCCGTCCCTCCGAAGGGGATGAAGAGGCGGCGTCAAAAGAGAATCTTGTCCTGAACCAGCCGATCGATTTCCTCCTGAGGCAGGCCTAAAAGCTCTCCGAAGACGTAGTTGTTATGCTCGCCGAGCAGGGGCGCCCGTTTTTCGATACGTCCCGGGGTCTTGCTCAGTTTCCAGAGCATGCCGTCGTATTTCTGACTGCCGATCTCGGGGTGGTCCCACTCTTCGAAAAAGCCCCTGGCGTTGAGATGGGGATCCTCCACCAATCCCCGGTTGCTCAAGCAGGGGAAGGAGGCCACACCCTCCTTCTGGAGCATCTCCGTGAGTTCGTATTGTTCGTAACTCAGGGTCCACTCCTCGATAAACCGGTCCATTTCTTCCTGGTTTTTCCAGCGACTGTAGCCGTCCGAGTATTTTTCATCCTTTGCCCATTCGGGATTTCCCATGACACTGCAAAGCGATGTCCACTCCTCATCGGTCGCCACGGCGATCGTCACACACTTCAGGTCGCCGCCCTTGCAGCGGTAGGCGTTGTGGGGGGCCATGAACTCATCCCTGTTGGCTTGGCGCATCCGCACCCGTTTGTTGAGAATGTAGTCCATCATGTTTTCCGGTTGAATGCTGATCAGCCCTTCCCACTGGGAGAGCTCGATGAACTGGCCCGTGCCGGTCTTCGAACGGTAGCGCAGGGCGCTGAGCGCGGCAAAGAGGCCATGATGGGTTGCCACCGGGTCGCCAAAACTGGTGGGTAAACACAGAGGCGCCATGTCGGGATACCCCGTCGTGTAGGCCAGACCGCTTATGTAGACCTGGGGCCTTCCATACATCACGTAGTCCTTCATCGGTCCGGCCGAACCGAAAGACGTCATGGACACGTAAATAATCTTCGGGTTGACCTCCCGGACCGCCTCATAACCCAGGCCCAATCGCTTCATGACACCAAAGGCATAATTCTCAATCATGATATCGGTGATTTCGAGAATCTTCTTGCACAATTCCAGTCCTTTGGGGGTGGAGACATCGAGCTGGACGGCCAGCTTGTTCCGGTTCATGTAGTTGTAATAACCGGAGTTGTTGTAGGTAATTCCCTTTCCCGGCTGCCAGGGAGGCAGCAGTCTCGTGACATCCATATGTTTGAGGCTTTCCACCTTGATCACTCTGGCTCCCATGTCTCCCAACGACCTGGCAAAGAGAGGACCCGCCCAGGCATTGCCGAAATCAGCGACGGTGATACCTTCAAGAATTCCCTTATTCATAGTATCCCTCCTTTGACGGAACCGGACTAAATAGCGCCGGCCTCTGTGAGTTTCACCAGATCTTGCCTGGTGTAGCCGAGCCGGCCGCAGTAGATGTCTTCGTTATGCTCTCCCAGCAGGGGCGCCCGCCGCTCGATCCGCCAGGGCGTCTCCGATAGGCTGTAGGGCGCGCCGGGGTACCGGACCAGCCCGATGACGGGATGATCGATCTCCACGAGATAATTACGGGCCGCCAGTTGGGGCGAGTTGACGATCTCTTCCGCATTATAGGCAGGCGCCAGGGGAACATGCCCGGCCTGCGCCTTCAGGAAGACCTCTTCTTTGGTGTATTGCATCGTCCACTCGGTCATCAGCGGCGCCAGGGCATCGAGGTAATTCGCCCGGGAGAAGCGATCCTTGAAGAGTTCATTCTTGGCCCACTCCGGATCCCCCATGACCTTGACGTACCTGTCGAACTGGAAATCCTCGATGCACATGATAAAGACCCATCCGTCCTTGCATTCCAAAGGCAGCATGGGCTGAAGGATCGGGTGGGTGAGGCCGCCGATCTCATTGGCCGCAAAAGTCCAGTGCTCTATGGCCGATTCATAATGACCCGCCATGACTTCCTGGATGGATACATCCACATGCTGACCGCCTCCGATCTGATCCCTGGCATACAGGGCGAACATGGACGCCACCGAACCCACCTGTCCGGCGTTGAACTGCGATGGCCTTCCCCCCGCCTTCACCGGCGGCATCACCGGCTCCCGGACGCAGGTAGTGCTTCCGTAACCGTAACCTCCGGCGCCATAGGCGGTTATTTCGTAGGCCTTGTAGTCCCGGTGGGGCCCCGTCTGGCCGAAGGGGGTGATGGAGGTCATGATCAGCATGGGATTGATCTTTTCGAGGACCTCGTATGTCAGTCCCAGTTCCTCCATCAGAGCGGGGGGGTTGTTTTCCACCAAAATATCCGCCTTCCCGACCAGTTCGCAAAAGAGCTTCCTCCCCGCCGCCGCACGCGGATTGAGGGTGATGCTCAGCTTGTTGGCGTTCAGGTAGGCGTACAATCCGCTCCTTTCGATACCTGGCTTGTCCTGGGCGAAGGGCTCCCGCCTCCTTGCCTCATCGCCGCTGCCGGGCGCCTCTATCTTGACCACATCGGCGCCGAGATCAGCCATGAGCTTGGTGCAGTAGGGAGCGGAGACCAGGTTCCCGAATTCCAATACTTTAAGATCGGATAATGCAGCATCTGGCATGATGAACCTCCTCCTGTCGGATTTTGATTTTTACCGCTAAAGGCTGTCCGCCTAAGGATAACGGACCATCGAAAAGTTCCACGAAACAGGGATAGGAAAAACCGCCATCACCCCCAGGGCGGTCCCCGATCCAGATCAAGATAAGGAGGCATAAAACGCTTCCAAAACTATTGAATCAAAATCATTGGTTGCTTGATTGACGCCTTGTTCCTGAAACTCCGCACTGACGGGACGCTAAAATGAGACTGATCAATCAAAGAAAAAAGTGACACGGCCCTGCTTTCTTTTCCGGCAAGCAGGAGCACGTTGAAATTGGAGATCTCGATATTGGACGTATTCTACAATGAAACGGCTACGTCTGCAAGTGTTGTTTAGATCCGTGTTGTTTAGATCCGGAGAAATTTCGCTGCTCATTGCTCATTTACAGGATGAACCCTTTTTTATTTCTTTTCTTGTCAACGAAAAGAAAAGAACCGTGACGGTCATGCAAAAAGCTGAGATAATCCAGGCCCATGCATAAGAATGACTGTTATCGTGAATCCAGCCAAAGATCACGGCGCCGGTGCCTCCGACAATACCGATGGAAAATATGATCATGCTGAAAATCTTTGCCAGGGCCTGTCTTCCGAAAATATCCCCTACATAGGCGCCAAAGGCCGGCCCGACCAGGCCGCCGCAAAAGCCCATTAACACGGCTGAATTGACAAACCAGGAAAGCGTGCTGATTGTCGATGCAAACAGAAACACCGCCGCGTCTGATGCCAGACCGATGAGGATAATCGGTTTTCGTCCGAAACGATCCGACAGTGGACCCCCGACCATTGCACCGACCATGGTAAATATGGCGCTTAAAGCTATGCCAAGCTTAACACTACCCATGGCATCGGCAGCAGATACATTAGCCGCCCTGGCGATATCCATCCCCCAATTTACGATATGTCCTGTAATGCCCACAGCCGGTATGGCGCTGATGCATCCACCCATAATAAAACACCAGAAAGACCGGGTTTTCATGGCATCCGACAAGCTCCAGACTCCTTCGATCTCTTGCTGACTCAGAGGATTCACTTCTGCCGATGCGTCGTCTTGGAGTGCGGCCTCTCCATCCGGCAACAGTCCCATGGATTCGGGATCTTTTCTGATGAATATTCCGGCCAGAATCAGAATCGCAGTACCTAAGATCATGCCGAGATAAAGCCAGCTTTTGCGCCAGCCGAAACTGGCAAGCATGCCGGGTATGACAACGGCCATTAAAGCGCCCCCCAGACCGCCGCCGACATTGGTTAACGCGAGGGCAATTCCGGCCTTTTTAATGAACCATTTTCTTACCGTTCCCAATATCGGTACTGCAAAAGAAAATGCCACACCGGCGGCCAATATCACCCCGTAATACAGATAGAATTGCCAGACCTTCGTCATTGTTGAAGTGAATGAAAGTCCGACGAGAATGAAGAGTCCTCCCAAGCACATGATGATTCTGGCGCCGTATTTATCCACGAAATATCCGGCAACAATGGCGGAAATCGCATGTACCCACATGTGAAGCGTCAACCCGAAACCCAGCGCCGCCCTTGTCCAGCCCAGATCATCTATCAATGTAGGGAAGAACATCGTGAAAGAGAATCTGCTCGAAATCGAGAGAAGTCCAATCATCGAGCAGGCGATGACAATCCACCAGCCATAGTAAAATCCACCGCCTCCAGATTGCTTCGTTTTTTCCATAAGCCCTCCCATGAGATTTTACACGATGTCATTCTCGACCAAATCATTGCACGAGAATATTACAAAGAAATACAGAACAAGTCGGGCTGCATTGTGGGGCTTTATTGCGCCGAGAAGGGCGAGGCAGGCAGCTTCGACCTGGAATCTCTTTTTCTGAGCATTCGTTCCTCGATGCACCCTGTCGGCCGTGGCATGTATGGAATGTTTATGAACACCTGGTGCCTTGTGTGTCAAGTAGATATTGGCCACTGTTGTTTAGATCCGGTGTTTGGATCCCCTTTGCTTCGGTCCAGGAAATCATCCTCACCGCAACCATAACGATCCTGTCAGTATGTGGTAGCAATATCCCAAGCCTTTATGGTATCTTCTAACCGTCCGGTTCCCTGCTTGCGCTCCCTATCGTTCCCTACCACCTTCAAGGACGCAGGGAGGACTATCTTCATTTCCTAAAGAGGAGACAACATCGATGGAAGAAAAACATCTGGCAGCGGTTTGCGGGCTTTACTGCGGCGCCTGCACCATTTATCGGGCACGCAAGGACGGCAATCTTCAGGGTATCGAGCAGATAGCGCAGGCGATGTCATCATTTATCAATGTAAAGCCGGAAGAGCTTCAGTGCGACGGCTGTCTTGCCGGAGGCAGCCTGACACCTTACTGCCGGCAGTGCGCCATCCGGGTTTGTCCCGATAAAAAGCCGGGAGTGACACGCTGCTCCGATTGCCCCGATTTCCCCTGTCCCCTCATTACCGATTTCAATAACGACGGCATGCGTCACCATGCCGAGGTCCTGGACAATTTACGCAAGATCGCCGAAAAGGGCGTTGAAACCTGGCTGGATTCCGAACGGGAAAGGTGGCGCTGCCCCCATTGCAGCTCACCTACGGATTGGTACGCCCGGACATGTTTCCACTGCGGAACACCCCAGCCGCGCCGTCTTCCATCCCTCCCACGGGATAGGGATCAGAAATAGCTACCGAAGAGCCCCTCCTTGGAAACACGAGGATCGGCCACCCCGTTCGCATTCGGGTGGGGATATAAAAACAGGCACGGGGGCCCCGGCAAGGAGGAATAAAATGACTGAAGAGATTCGCTGTAAGGTGGAATATGGGATCGCCACGGTCACCCTGAACCGCCCGGAGAAACGCAACGCGATCACGGCAGCCATGCTCGAGGGTCTTGACGCAACTCTGCGCGAGCTCGCGGCAGACATCGCTGTTCGGGTCGTTGTGCTCCGCGGCGAGGGAAAAGTATTTTGCTCCGGGGCTGATCTCCGGGAATTGAGTTCCCGCCCGGACGTCGGGGACGTCGAGGGATGGATCGTCGGCGTATTTCAACGGCTGGAAGGTCTGCGCCAGCCAACTATCGCCATGATCCAGGGAGACGCACTCGCCGGAGGCTGCGAACTCGCACTGCACTGCGACCTCCGCGTGGCCTCGGAGAAAGCGCGTTTCAATATCCCCGTGGCCCGCCTCGGGTTCATTCTACCCTTCGCCTTCGGCCAGAAACTGGTTGAAATCGTCGGTCCGGCCCATGCAAGGCAGATGTTGCTCACCGGGGGATTCGTCGATGCGAGGCGCGCCTATGAAATCGGCATGATCCATCAGCTTGTCCCGGCCGAACAACTCGAAGCCGCTGCCTATGATCTGGCGGCCACCATTGCCGATAATTCCCCCCTGTCGGTGTCCGGTCTGAAAAAGATGATCCTCCGGGCGATATCCCTGCGGGAGCGGATCGACCATGGGGACATCGACGAAATCGTGAAACATTCACAGAAGAGCGCCGATGCCGTGGAAGGCGTGACGGCCATGCTGGAGAAACGCAAGCCCCGATTCCACGGGGAATGATGAATTTCGGTGTGGCGTTCAAAATAACAGAAAGGAGACAATCCAATGAAATTAGTGACTTTCCAGATAGCAACTCCCCTGGGACCGGTGCAGCGCATCGGCGCCGTCAGCCGGGAAAAGGTCATCGATCTGAACGCGGGTTATGCCTGCTATCTCGCAGACGAACGTGGCAGCCGCCGGGCTTATGAAATGGCCTCGGCAGTTCTGCCCCCTGAGATGACAGCCTTTTTCCGCAGCGGCAAAGAGGGGTTGGAGGCAGCCGGAATCACCATCGACTACATGGCCAGGCACGAGCGCAAAGGCGGCATCCTTGGGCTCCAGGGTGAAAAGATCGTTTACGATCCGGCGGAAATCAAGCTGAAAGCCCCTATACCCCGACCGAATTCGCTGCGCGACTGCCTCGCCTTTGAAGGCCATTTCAGCCTTTCCGGCAAGAGGGAAATTGAAAAGACCTGGTATGAAATACCCGTATATTACAAGGGGAATCCCGATACCATCATCGGCCCGGAGGACACCATCTTCTGGCCCGCCTTCACGGATCTGCTCGACTACGAACTGGAGTACGGCATCTACATCGGCAAAGAAGGCATCAATATTCCCCGGGAGAAGGCGGCGGAATACATTGCAGGCTATACCATATTCAACGACATCAGTGCCCGCGACATCCAGATGCAGGAAATGGCGGTTCATCTGGGACCTGCCAAGGGCAAAGACACCTGCAGCATCATGGGTCCCTGCCTCGTGACTCCCGATGAGATCGATCCCGGCAATCTGCGCATGATCGCCAGGATCAACGGGGAGATATGGTCCGACGGCAACAGCGGCACCAGCTACTGGAGTTGGGGACAGATCATCGAGTACATCTCGCTGGAGGAAAAACTCTACCCCGGCGACTTCATTGGCTCGGGAACCGTGGAGGGGGGATGCAGCATTGAACACGGCAGGTGGTTCAAACCCGGCGACGTCATCGAGCTCGAGGTGGAGGGCATCGGCATCCTCAGAAACCGCGTCGGGGGGAAACCGCTGAAACGAACCTTTGCCCGGTAGATGGCGGCTGCGATAGCTGATAATAAATCCAAACAAGAAATCTGGGTGGAATCGCTCGCATCAACATTTCACTCGAACAGGCCCATCAATTTTTTCAACAGCCTGACGGATTTCGGGAGCACCTCCCCGATTTTCTCGTCAAACCTCAGATAGGCATGCCGATCAAAAGGGGTTTCCCCGGCATTGAGGATGACCAGCTTCGCGCCGGAGCGCAAAGCCTCCCGGGGCATGTCGGCCGCCGGGGTGACGACGAGACTGGAGCCAACGACGACAAAAAGATCGCTCTTCCGGGAATGCTCGTAGGAAAGATAGAGGTCTTTTTCCGGCAGAGACTGGCCGAAATCGACGACGCTGCTCGCCAGATGTCCGCCGCAAATGTGTCGTCCATCAATATCCTTTTGCCTTGTTGACCAGATGGAGCAATCTTTTACCTGCCTTATAACGCCTCAGATTCTCGCAGAACAGCTTTGTGGCATGTTCCATATAATCCGGCATGAGGCCGCTGATATGGGGGCTGAGGATGACGTTGGGAAGCTCCCACAATCTGCTATCCTGAGGCAGCGGCTCCCTGGTGAATACATCGAGACCGGCACCGGCGATCCAGCCCTCCTGCAGGGCCCGGACGAGGGTATCCTCATCCACGACCGCCCCGCGGGCCACATTGAT